>Ga0187880_1001617_pt1 | contig 17947 bp, 13 predicted proteins | sample June2016WEW_19_4_FD_132998 | JGI IMG/M metagenome (GOLD analysis project Ga0187880, IMG submission 132998) | Peatland microbial communities from SPRUCE experiment site at the Marcell Experimental Forest, Minnesota, USA - June2016WEW_19_40 | ecosystem: Environmental > Terrestrial > Soil >...
GGGTCTCGCGAATCGCGGTCGGATGATGGCCGAAGTCGTCCACCACGGTCACCCCGCCCGCAATGCCGCGCACTTCCATCCGGCGCTTGATGCCCTTGAAGGTGTCGAAGGCGGACTGAATCTGGTGGTTCTTGAGGCCGCAATGCTTGGCGCACGCGACCACGGCCAGCGCGTTGCGCACGTTTAATTCCCCCACGAAGTTGGTGTGGAACTTGAAGCTGGGGATCTCGAACTCGGTGGCCGTGGGCCCGTAGCGGATGTTGAATGCCTGGACGGAGTTGCCTTCACCCAGCCCGAAGCGCTTCACGGGGCAAAGCGTGACGTTGAGCAACGGCGCCAGGTTCGCGTCGTCGCCATTGGCCAGCAGCAGGCCGTTGCGTGGGATGAGGCGGATGAAATACTTGAAAGCGGTCTGGATGGACTCCAGGCTGTCGAAGATGTCGGCATGGTCGAATTCGAGGTTGTTGATGAGCGCCACCTCGGGGAGGTAATGCACGAACTTGCTGCGCTTGTCGAAGAAGGCGGTGTCGTATTCGTCACCCTCGATGATGAACCACTCGCTGTCGGTGAAGTGCGCTCCCTGGCCGAGGTTGTTCGGCATGCCGCCGATGAGGTAGCTCGGGCGCAGGCCGTTGTGCTCGAATACCCAGGTCAGCAGCGCCGTCGTGGTGGTCTTGCCGTGGGTGCCGGTGACGACCAACGAACGCTTGCCGCGGATGAAAAAGTCCTTCAGCAGCTCCGGCAGCGAGCAGTAGGGCAGTTTGTGGTCGAGCACGTATTCGGCTTCCGGGTTGCCGCGGGAGATGGCGTTGCCGATGACCACCAGGTCGGGCTTATGCGCCAGATTTTGCTCGGCGTAACCGGAGATTACTTCGATCTTGCGGTCCGCCAGGAAGGTGGACATGGGCGGATAGACGTTCTGGTCCGAGCCTGTGACCTTCAAGCCTTTTTCCTGCATCGCCGCGGCGACTGAAGCCATGGCCGTGCCGCAGATACCGACGAAATGGACAGATTGAATGCGCGAGAACATTGCCCGCATCATATAACCCAGCTTTCGCGTGAAAAGGGAAAAGGACGGACCCCACCGCTGCCGCAAAGAATTCCCTCTCCCGACGACGAAGGAGGGGGGAGAGGGTCAGGGAGAGAACCCCCGACATTTTGACGCGCTTTGCGCCCGGTCCCCTCGCCCCAACCCTCTCCCCTTCGGAAGGGGAGAGGGGGATTCGTCGGCTGGTCTCTGGCGAACCGAGGTTCAGGGGCAGGGAGTGGACCGGCGCTCCGGTGGCACCGTGTAGATGCGTCCGAATGGGACTTGGCCGTGCCCGGCAGGTTGTGCCAGCCTGTGGCGATGCGATTGATACCGGCCCTTTGTGCCCAACGGCTCGATTTCGGCCGGGTGGGTTTGCTTGCGTTCGCGTTCTTGCACGGCGCCCTGGCCGCGCCCGCACCGGAGATGACACTCACGACCAATGTCGCGCCGGCGGGCTTCGTGGAGGTAACTGGCGTGGAAGCGGGCGAGTTCAATCCGCTGATCTGGCAGGCCGGCACGCTCAACTTTGTGCCGGACCTGCGGTCTCCGTTGTTGGCGCCTCGAAGCGGGAAGTTCCGCAATATCTACGCGCCGTCGGCCGTGGAGACGCCCGGGGGCTATCGTCTCTTCTACGGTGCGTGGGACGGCGTTCCGTCCGGGAACGACCGCATTTATAGCGCCAGGACGGACACCCGTTTTCAGGACTTCTTCGATCGACACATGGTCATCGTGCCGGGCAGCTACACCCATGTGTGCAATGTCAACGCGCTGGGGGCCGAGGACGGATCATTCACGCTGTTCGCGACGGTTTACCCGGTCGCGAATCTGAACAAGCCTGCCTTTTTCTGGAGCGATGCCACGGGCACGAATTGGAACGGGCTTCCGGGTGAGCCGTACACCGTGCAGGCGCGGGACGTGGTGGACATTAGCGGCTATGCTTACGCCAAGGCGGACATCAATGGCATGAACGTGATGCTCCGCGAGAGCGGGGTGTATCGGCTTTACTTCGGTGACTTCAGGAACCCTGGCGGCACTTTCCGGGCCACGAGCACGGATGGCAAACGCTGTACCTTCGAGGCGAAGGTGCTGAATGGTCCCGGGTTCGTGAATGACGTGAAGAAGTTCAGGGTCGGGGCAGCCACCTATTACCTCATGGGCCTGCATGAGAATGGCGCGCGCTTGTGGCAGACGGTTTCCACCAACGGGCTGGCGTTTCCTCCTGCGCGGACGTTGCTGACCAACCTCGACACCGCCGACGCATTTATCGTCGCGCTGGGATGGGTGGTGCGCGGTTCGCAGGAATCGCCTGGACGCAAGTTGCTTGGGGTCCTCTATGGCGCGGGGCCGGTTTCGGCGCTCGACCAGAATAGCATTTACGCGCGCTGGCTGCAAAGGAGGGTCGTCCTCGTGGCCGATGACGGGACGCGCCATCCGGGAACCAAGGCACTCGGCCCCGACCGGCAGCTTCTGGCACTTCCAAATGCCAGACCTGTCACCGGCAGGTTCGAGGTCTATGCCGAGGATGGCGAGACGCTGCTTGGCACGTCGGCGCCGCAAACGGTGAGGATCGGCCAGAGTTACAGGCTGCGGTGAGCGGGGGGTGCCGGTCAGCCGTAGGGATAGCGCGCCTTTTCGATCGGCATGCCGCGCAGGTCAATCTGCGCCAGGTCGGCTGTGCCCAACCCAGCCTGCTCGGCCAGCAGCAGATGATTGTCGCAGTCCTGAAAGGGCTTTATGCCGCGAGGGGCGCGGGGATTGGCATACCCCATCACGGCTGTGCCGACGGCATCCGTTGCGACCGGGTTCAGCCCGGCAATGAGCACGCCGGGAGAAGTCACTTTCAAGCGTTCCTCGCCGCACCAGGGGCCTTCGCCGCCGCTCATGGCCATGATGCCGTCAATGATCGCCAGGTGAATGGGCCGCGCGGCGCACACATCCACGGTGATGCGCGGCACGCGCCATGTCGGATCGGTCGAGGTGATGCCCTCTTTCAACCCGGGCAGCTTCAGGCTTTCGAAACCTTTGGGATCATGGAGCGGGAAGCGCGGACCGGTCGCGGTCTCCTTGCCGGCGTCGATGCCATACAGCGAGTTCGGCGGGAGGCCGAAGAGATTCTTCAGCGAGAGTGTCACGCCGGCGGTGGCATGGTTCTTGAGCTTGGCCAGGGAGACCAGCACATCGGTGTCCTCGTAAGCGTGGTTGAGATCGAAGGCGGAGAACATGTAGCCGCCCCCGGGCACGCGCAGGCGGGAGTATTTCCTACCTTGGCCCAGGTTGCGCGTGTTCTCGAACTCGAGCTTGCCCAGGGCGCTTAGCGCCGGCACATCCCAGCCTGCCTCCGTCAGCAAGGACTCCAGCCCGTCTCTCTTCTGCGTGGATTCCACCAGTCGAACGCGCCGGGCGCCCGCGGCGAACAGCAGCGAACTCAACGCCATCGCGGTCGCGTAATGTGTCATGTACGTTTCGCTGACGGGCCGGCCCAGGAGCGGTTTGAGGTCGCCGCCGGTCAGGTTCAACTTCACGGTCACAGTCTTGTTCTTGACGAGCGAGCCGATGCCGCCGAGCAGGTCAAAACACTTCTCCAGCGCCGGGCGGACTTCCGGCCCATAAGTGCGACAAGGCGCAATTGCCACTTTAGCGGCGGAACGGTCGGCCCGGGCTGAGGTTTGGCTGAGTCCGCCTGCAATGTCGGCGGCCAGCAGGCCGCTGCGGGTGTATGAGAATACTAGCGGGGTGGCGGCCAGTGCCAACCCTTGCTGGATGAAGCTCCGGCGGCTAAACGTTTTCATCTTCATAAGACAGGTCGAATACAGTTTTGGATGCTCGCATCACTCTGCCCCGAACTTCGTGCCAGTCAAGTGTGCTCCCTTGCGCAGCGCCGTCGCTCCCGCTGTGCGCCGGGACCGTTTGCCTTGAAAACCTGGTGGCGAGAGGTAGTTTGGCCGGGATGACAGCCGCCAGTTCCCCCGATCGGATGAAAGACGCGGGTCTTGGTGCCCGGCTTTGCCGCGCAGTCTGGCTGGTGGCCGTTTTCCTGGCCGCAGGTGGAACCAGCCCCGCCGCCGAAGCCGGCGCTCAGACGCCCCGCCTGACGCTAGCCATCCTGACCTTCGAGGATCAAACCGCCGATCCGGAGGCAGCGCATTGGCGCTATACCATTAAGAGATTGCTCGGGGAGCAACTTCAGGAGGCGAAAGCGCTCAGGCGAGCTCCAGCCGCATTTGGCTACCGGCAACTAAAAGTGAAGCAGGGCGGGCCAATCAGCGTAGAGCAGGCGCGCAAGATCGGCGAGCTCATCGAAGCGCGGCGAGTGGTCTGGGGAAGTTATCGCCGGGAAGGCCCACAGTGGCTGGTGACCGCGCGGGTGCTGAACGTGGCGAGCGGCGACGCGGGGAACGAGCTTAAGGCAGCTTCCACCAACTGGTTTGAGGTGCGGGACCAACTGGGGGCGCAGGTCCTGGGTGAACTCGGGGTCAAGCCGACGGAGGCGGAACGCGAGAAGATGCTGCGGCGTGGGACCAGTTCCCCGTCGGCACTGGAGTGGTATAGCCAGGCGTACGCGGGGCAAGAGGAGCGAAAGCCGAAGGCGGAACAGGAGGCTAGCATTCGCAAGGCTCTGGATGCGGACCCGCAATTCGCCGAAGCGTACGTGGCACTGGCCGCCGTCCTGGGAAGCCAGGGGAAGTCCGAGCAGGCTGAGGAGGCGGTTCGCCAAGCCGTGAAGCTTCGACCCGACAGCGCGAGCGCGCACCAGATCCTGGGCTTCGCATTGATGTTCCAAGGGAAGTTTGCGGAGGCGGAAAAGGAAATGCGCGAAGCGCTGCGGCTCGAACCGGATGACGCTGAAACTCTCTCGCTCCTGGGTGAATGCGCCCAAGAACAGGGCAAACTGGATGCCGCGATTGCCCTTTGGACCAAGGCGAAACGACTCGATCCAACCGATGCGCCCACGCACGCCCACCTGGGCGACGCCTATGCCAAAAAGCGCGCGCGGGAAGAGGCTCTCCGAGAACTGAAAGAGGCCGAGCGCCTCGAGCCGGAGGGAGTGAACTCGGAGCAAATCGTCTGGCAGGGCTACGCCGCCTTGCACGAGATACCGCTGGCCTTGGAGCATCTGGAGCGGTTCGTGGCCTTGGCGCGCACGGAGGGCCTGGCGCCCGCAATCGTGAATTACATGGCGGAGTGCGGTCGCGAATTGAAGGCTCGGTTGACACCCCATGAAATCAGCGTCGCTCCGCCCAGGAGTTATAGCGCGCCAGCCCTGGATGCGGCCCTGCGCGAGCGGCTCACGCGAGCGGAGTATGTGCAGGTCATCAATCCACTCGCCAGCACGCCGGCGATGGACCGCTGGGCGCAGGAACTGATTCGCGGGGCCACCAATGACCCGGGCAAGGCCAGGAAGATTTTCGACGCGCTCGCGCGGCACCTGGATACCAGCGAGTCCGGCACCCGCACCGCCCAGGAAGTGTTTGCGGCTTGGAACGACCCAGCCCAGTCCTTTTGCTGTCAGGAGTACGCCAAGCTGTACGTGGCGCTGGCGCGGGCAGTGGGCGTGAGGGCTTTCTATGTGCACCTGGAAAAGGACTACTCCGGCGAAATCGTTTATCACGATTGCGCCGCTGTATTCGCCGAGGGCAAGGCCCTGCTGGTGGACCCGGCGTATCAATGGTTCGGCGCGCCGCACAAGGAATACCTGGTGCTGGACGACCTGCAGACCGTCGCCCACCAATACTACCAGCCGGCGGGGAAGGGGGACCAGGTGGTGCGCTGCCGGCTGGCGGCAAAGCTGCACCCGGATACCGCCTGGGGACAAGTCCGGCTGGCCAGCGCTTTGATTAAGGCAAACGAGTTAGTCCAGGCCGCCCAGGCGTTGAAGGTCGCGGAGCGGCTTGAGCCGGGACGATGGGACACCTTGACGTGCCGGGGAGTGATTGCGGCCAGGACCGACGATCTGAATGGCGCGGCGACAGACTTGTGCAAGTCGCTCGAAATAAACCCGAAGCATGGGCCCAGCCATTTCGTGCTGGCGTGGGTGCTGAGCAAACAGGGCAAACTGGAGGAGGCGCGAGACGAATACCGCCTGGCCCTGCTCTATGACTCGTTGCTCTCAGCAGAGGACAAGGCAACCGTGCTGCGCGCGATTGCCGATATCAACGAAAAGACAGCCTTCAAGTGAGCTCAACCTGAAAAGCGCGTTGTGTAACCGACGTGTGACCGATGTGGAACTGGCGCGTAACGGATATGGAACCGAATTGAAACCGAATCGGAACGGACCACCTCCCAACCTTGTCCATACCTCGTCCGGAGTTGAGGTAGGTACGCGCTAACGGGTGTGCGCGTACATAAGCCGCCACAGGAGGTCCGAATGCAGCACGGCGGAACCAGGCATGGCCCGCAGCAGTGGCGTGAACATCATCCACTGCAAGCACCGTGCCCAGGCGAGTCGCCGCGCAAACGCGCGGTCGCAAGCCTCCGCTACGCTTTGCCGCGTCTCGCTCCACGAACACCCGCCCCGGCTGTAGGCGGCCAGGGGACTGATGGCCATCTCGGCGGCCTCGAACGCCATTGACATGCCATTCCCGGTCACGGGTGGAATCATCGTCAGCGCGTCACCGAGACAGCACTCGCTGCGTGAGACGGCACGGTGCGGCTTGAGTGAGAACCCAGCGACCGAACAGAACGAGCCCTGGTCAAAAGCCGCGCCGGCGAGGCGCTCCCACAAAGGCGTGCCCGGTTGGCCGCGCAGGAGGTCACGCCAGGTCTGCGCAGAATCCGGTTTGCCGGCGGTGCGGCGGAACAGGCCGCAGACATTGACTTCACCGCCACGCAGGCGGCAAAAGCCGACATAGCCAGTCTGCGAGCCATGCATTTCGAGATCCGCCGCCAGCAGCACGTTATGGGCGTGGACCTTGAGGCCAAACCAGTGGCACCCGTCTTCGCGCGGTTGCAGGCGCCGGCCATTGGCGCGCACGACACCCTCGCCATAATCTTCATCCCGCCAGCGGGCATCTTCGCGCAGCTCCCCGCCCGCCTGCCGCAAATGCCCGGCCAGGAGCGCATCCATGGCGAAGCGGGACAGGCACAACGCGGGTGTGGACATGGGCCGCACGGGGGAACTGGCCCGGCCCAGGTAGAAAGCCGCCGTGCGGGCGAAAATCGATCCCGCCCGGAAGAACGACTCCAGCAGACCCAGCCGCGCCAGAACGTCCTGGCCGCGACCGCTGATGAACTCGCCGCAGACGCGGTGCCGCGGATAATGCCCCGCTTCCCAGACCGTGACAGGAACGCCTTTTTGGCGGAGCCCGATCCCGAGCGTCAATCCCGCCAGGCCGCCGCCGACGATGATAATGGGTTTGGGTGCCGGCATAGTCTAGTCCATCCGTTGCGCGATGAACAAATGACTAAACCACCCCGCCGGGCGCTCCTGCAACGACCAGCTTTGGCCAGATGGCCAAAGCTGCGACAACTCTTGCCCGGCAAAGCCGGCGCGGATGCTAATCGGAGCATCATGCCGCGTCACCCGGTTGCAGCCGATGAGCCGAAGCAAGCGGCTGAAGCAGAGACATCGCTCCGAGCGGCGCGGCTCCACGGCGATGAATACCCGGGTTAATCGCGCGGCCGCGCGCAGAAGCACGGCCAGTTGGGCCTCGGTGAAATGATGCAGGAACAAATTCGCAATCATTGCGTCGCAAGCGGGAGCGGCCGGCTGCTCCAGCCAATCCAGAGCGTCTGCCTCCAAGAATTCCGTGCGCCAGCCCAATGTTTCGAAGTCCTGGCGGGTTTCCTGCGAGATTATCTTCAGGCGATCGAGCAGCACCGCGCTTGTGCCTTGCCAATCGGCCGAGAGCCGCCGCGCCACGCACAGCAGGAGTTTCCCATCCCCGGCGCCCAGCTCGACGATGGGTCGGGCTACTGGTCCGCGGCAGGTTGACCGCAACGCCCGGACCATGATCCCGCAGTTGCCCATCCAGGCGTTTACGCGTAGCAAATCCTTGCGCGACCGCACGGCGCGAGGATCAGCCGGCGGTAACTCATCCAGCAATTCAGGTTTTATGCAGCGTTCCATTGTCCGTGAAACGTGAAACGTGAGGTGTGGCTGAGCGGCTCTGCACGCATTACTTTTCACGCTTCACGTTTCACGTATCACCCCTCACCCCACTTCCAGCAACGCCCCGTGACAACTGAACCCGGCACCAAACGCTGACATCCACCAATAGCCGCCGGGCGCCGAGTCTCCCAGCGCGGCTTGCAGGACGAAGTACACCGACGCGCTGCTCAGGTTGCCGAATTCGCGCAGCACGGCGGCGCTCCAGCGCAGGTCGTGCTCGCTCAAACCCAGCCGCTCGCTCAGCGCCAGCAACACATCCCGTCCGCCGGGATGCATCACCCAACCCGTCACTTGCGACCGCTGCACGCCGGCCCTCGCCAGCACCTGGTCGAGAACTGTCGCAGCATGCTGCGCGGCGATCGCCGGCACTTGCGGCGACAAGATGTTACGGAGCATGCCGGCCTTGTGCTCGAAGCGCAGCAGATCCCGGTCGTTCGGCTGGAGCAGAGAACTGCTGGTCTTCCATTTCACGGGCCGCTTCCCGTCCGGAGAATTCGCGAGCACTGCCGCGCCCGCGCCGTCGCCGAAGAGGCAGGCGCTGATGAGCACGCCCGGATCGTCGTCGAAGTAGAGCGCAGCGCTGCACACTTCCACGCAAATGGACAGTACCCGTTGGCAGCGGCCAGCCGCCAGCAGTGCCTCGCTCGCACAGAGATTCGGCAGGGCGGCGACACAACCCTGGCCGACAAGGTCCAGCGTCAGCACATCCGGCCGGCAGCCAAGCCGTTCGCTGACATAGCTCGTCAGGCCGGGGCACAAGTAACCGGTGCAGGTGCTGATAATGAGGGCATCGATGTCGTCCGGCCGGTTGCCGGCATGGGCGAGCGCGCGTTCCGCGGCCTGGGTTGCGAGCAGGGGCGCGTTCCTCGTAAAACGCGCCTGCAGCACATCGGGCGTCAGTTCAAAGGCCTGGCCCAAATTCTCCAGCGCCAGGTGGCGCGTGGCGATGCCGCTGCTGCCGTTGAGAACCTTTTTCAGGATCGCACGCGAGCGGGGTTGGAACTGGTGAAACCGGCTCGATTGCAAAAGTGCCTCCCAGCAGTCCCCCTGCGCGTACCGTTGTGGCGGCACCGCCGTCCCCAATCCCGTGATGAACATATTGGAAGCTAGCGCGGTTTCCCGCGGAGTGCCACCTCCTGGACGCGCTTTGAAGCAGGAAGAGAGCACCCGCTTGCCTATTTGGGCAGGGGCAAGAGCCCGGTCACGCCCTCGGCGCTGCCGAGACGGCTGGCACCCGCTTCCAGCAGCGCCAGGGCCGTTTGCGCATCGCTCAAGCCGGCGGCTTTGACCCCGAATTCCTCTCCCACTGCCGCGCGCAGGCTCCTGACATCTTCTACGGTCGCGGCGGACCTCAGCCCGGTGCCCGTGCAGACACAATGCACACCCGAATCGAGCGCCAATTCGCACGCGCGGCGCACTTCCTCCGGGGTCAGCAACCCGGTTTTCAGAATGACCTTGACGGGCCGCTGGTCGGCGGCTTCCGCAATGTCGCGCAGTTCGCGCAGCACATAGCGGTGGTCGCCGTCTTTAAGCCGGCCGATGTTCAGCACCATTTCAATCTCCTGCGCGCCGTGGTCAATGGCCACTTCGGTCTCGTACCGCTTGGCGTCCGTGTCCGCAGCCCCGAGCGGGAAGGCGATCAGGCCCGTGACTTTGACCTCGCTGTCTTCGAGCAGCGAGCAGGCGAGTTCCACGTGCGAGCCATTGACGCAGACGCAGTGCGAACCCTGCGCCCGTGCCTCCACGCAAAGCTGTTCGATGTCCCGCCGCGTCGCGTCAGGGCGGACCAGCATGCGCTCGATGCGGCGCGCCAACTCAGCAGATGAGAGGGTTTTCATGCCCCAGTCTGGCCGGATGCGCGACTAACGTCAAAGCCGCTTTGGATTCCGGCACAACATTGTGGTGGACTTCAAATGGCCGGAATTTAGAGTGTATTCATGGGCCCACTGCAGATTGAGAAAGCAACCGACGAGAACGGCAAGCTGGGCGCCTGAGTCGCTCTGGATCCGGGCGCCGAACCGGTTTTCGTCGCCCAACACCATTGGATCGGCGTTGATTTGGATGGCACTTTGGCCCGGGACGATGCCGAGGGACATTTTCTTCCGCCGTATCCGCTGGGGGAGCCGATTCCCAAGATGATTGAGATGATCAAGAGCCTCCTGGCGGCTGGCGTCACGGTCAAAATCTTCTCCGCCAGAGCTTGTGAGCCGGAGAGCATCCCGATTATCCAGGCCTGGGCCGTAAAGCACGGGCTGGGGCGCCTGGAAGTCACCAACCAGAAGGATTATGACCTGATCCTTTACTACGATGACCGGGCGATCCAGATGGTGCCCAACCGCGGGAAATCGGTCGGTTGCCTGGCTAACGGCAAGCCTGGCGGAGGGGATGGAGTAATGGAGTAATGGAGTGATGGAGTGTTCGGTTTGCCATCACCCCATCACCCCATCACTCCATCACTCCGCCGGCCCTTTTTTCGGGCGCATCTTCTCGAGGCAGTCCGGGCAAATGCCATGCGTGAAGTCGGCCCCCGTATGCGCGTGGACGTAAGCCTCGACCTGGCTCCAGTAGCCCTGGTCGTCGCGAATGCGCTTGCACCAGGCGCAAATGGGCAGGAGGCCGTGCAGCGTTTTGACCTTCTCCAGCGCCTCCGCCATGCGTGCCGAAACGCGCCGCAACTCCAGCAGCGCCATGACCTGCCGCGCCAGGGCCTCCATCGCATGCAGTTGTTCGGCGGAAAGTCGCCGCGGCTTGCGGTCAATGGCGCAGAGCGTGCCCAAAGCAAAGCCCTCCGGGCTGGCCAGCGGAAACCCGGCATAAAACCGTATATGCGGCGAGCGGGTCACCAGGGCGCTGTCTGAAAACCGCGCATCCTTAAGCGCATCCCGCACGATCAGGGGTTCCGACTGGAGAATCGCGTGGGCGCAAAACGCCACGTCGCGTGGCGTCTCTTGCTCATTCAAGCCCAGCCTCGATTTGAACCACTGCCTGGATTCATCCACCAGCGAGATCATCGCGATGGGCACGTCACAAAGGTATGCCGCCAGCGCAGTGATATCATCGTAAGCCTGCTCCGCAGCGGTATCCAGGATGTGGTATTCCCTCAAGGCCGCCAGCCTCTCCGGTTCGTTGTCTGGTATCGGGGCTTTCATTTGATTCTTTGGGTGCTTTCTGAGCTACTGGCCCGGGGGTGCCTGGCACAATGCGTCATCGCGCCTCAAAACGTCGGCGGCGAATAAGCCAGTCCATGCGCCCCGGCTACGGCCTTGTGTGTGATCTTGCCGTCCATCAAGTTGAGACCGCTTACCAGCGCCGGCATCTGCTGGCACGCTTCGGCCAGCCCGTGATCCGCCAGCAACTCCAGGTAACGGTAAGTAACATTGGTCAAAGCCTGGGTCGCCGTGCGCGCGTAGGCGCCCGGCATGTTGGCGACGCAATAGTGGGTGACGCCTTCCTCAACGAATACCGGATGGTCGTGCGTGGTCGGGCGTGACGTTTCGGCGGAGCCGCCCTGGTCAATCGCGATATCCACCAGCACACTGCCCGGCCGCATCCGCCGCAGCATGTCGCGGCGAATCAGCCGCGGCGCCTTGGCTCCCGGCACCAGCACCGCGCCGACCAGCAAATCCACCGCCGGCAGCAGCTCCAGCAGATGCGCTTCGTTCGAGTAAAGCGTGTGGGCCGTGTGCAGCGTGATGTCCAGAAAGCGCATCCGCTCCAGGTCCACCTCTAGGATGGTCACATCCGCCCCCATGCCCTGGGCCATGCGCGCAGCGTTGATGCCGGAAGCGCCGCCGCCCAGCACGACGACCTTGCCCGGCAACACGCCCGGCACCCCGCCCAGCAATACGCCGCTGCCGCCATTATGCTTGGCCAGAAAATAGCCCCCCACCAGTATGGACATGCGCCCGGCGATTTCGCTCATCGGCTCCAGCAAGGGCAGCCGGCGATTGACCTCAATCGTCTCGTAAGCCAGACCAGTGATGCGTGATTTCAGCAGCGCATCCGTCAGCGAGCGGCTCGCGGCGAGGTGGAGATAGGTGAAAAGGATCTGCCCCGGCCGGAGCAGCGGGTATTCGGAGGGCAGCGGCTCCTTGACCTTCACTATCACGTTGGCCTTTTCGTACGCCGCCGCGTGGTCGCTTACCATCGTCGCGCCAGCCTGCTCGTAGTCTGCGTCGGGATAGCCCGCACCAGCGCCGGCGTTGCGCTCGACCAGCACCTGGTGGCCGCGTTTAATGAGTTGATAAGCTGCCGAGGGCAACACTGCCACCCGGTATTCCTGGTCTTTTATCTCTTTGGGAACGCCGACGATCATAACAAAACGGAGTAATGGAGTGGTGGCGATTAGCCGTATGCTACGTTGCTTTCTTTTATAATCAAACTGTCGATCCAGTCGCCAGTCTCTTGCTTGCGCTCAAGGCTCTCAACAAGTTTCAATAGTCCATTTTCGAGCCTGAATGCAAGGTCATTCACTACCGATAACCGCGGTTCTTGTTCCTGTAGTTTGTTTGCATAACTCCAGCACTCCAGCTCTCCATCACTCCGTCAACGCCTTCTGCGCCTGCGCCCGGTTGACCAGCGCCAGCATCGTCACCGAGGAAGCGGCTTGCCGTTCGGCCTCCTGAATCCGTTGGAACTCGCCGTACACCTCATTGCGCGTCGGTTCGTCCCGCGTGGCCAGTTCTTGTCCCGGGCTGGCTCGCAGGGCCAGCAGAATATCATGGCAGGTGATATTCTCCAGCGGTCGCGCCGGCAGGTAAGCCGGTTCGTCTCCTGCGGCTTCGGTGAGCAGCCGGGCGGTGGACAGAGTTTGCATGAGCTGCTGCACCAGGCGGGTCGGCACCACCAGCGCCTCGGCGATTTCCATCGCGCTGGGCGGCGGCTCCCCCCGGACAAAACGCTGTCCAACGCAAGTCATCAGCCGCAAGGCGATGAACTCGCGCCCGCGCTGGTTGATGTTTTCAACCTGCTTCTCCTCAAAATAAGTGGCCCGGTTCTGGTAAGCATACGCTACCTGCGCGCCGAATAGCAGGATTAGCCACGAGAAATACAGGCCAATCATAAACACCGGCACCAGCCCCAGGCTGCCGTAAATCCTGCTGTTGGACACTACGCGCGACACGTAGAGCACGCTCATGACGTCGTTCAGGTGGAACAGGATGCCCCCCGCCAGCCCGCCGACCAGCGCCGCACCCCAACGAACCTTGGTGTTCGGTATCAGCGCGTAGAGCGCCGCGAACGTAAGGCACAACACCACCACCGGCAGGAATTGGAAAACGAAGAAGCTCGCGAATGGCATGGCCGTGAGCAGTTTCCTCGTTCCCTCCAAATGAGGCCCCGTCGCCAGCCCCAGTGCCACGACCAACAGGATCGGCGTCAGGCTGACGACGCCCCAATACAGCACAATGCGCATGAACCAGCCTCTCCCGCGCGCCACCCCCCAGATATCATTGAAGGTCTCCTCGATCCGGCTGAGCATGGAGATCGCCGCAAAGATCAGCAGGATGCTTCCCGTCACCCCCAAGGCGCCGCTGCGGGTGTTCTGAATGAACTTATGGATGCTCCGCGCAATTGCCCAGCGCACCTCGGCCGCCTGGTCGGCCTCGGTGGAGGAAGGCGCCAGGTTTGTGTCCGCCTCCCCGGCGCTCTCAGCAACAGCCAGGACATTGGTTGTTTCGGTTAGCGCCTCGGGCGCGGCGGGTCGGTTCGTTGGCGTCCCTGTTAGGCTGGTTTCCGCGCTGGCGCGGTTGGTGTTGATCGTCACCGGCGGGATCACGCTGGCTATCACCTTCACGATAAACTGGTCGATTTGGTCTTCGCCTTCCTTTTTGAGGAGGCCGCTGGCGATACTCATGGCCACCGCGAGCATCGGGATGATCGCCAGCACCGTCACGTAGGCCAGCGCCGACGCCCGCACCGGGCAGCGGTTCCGGGAGAAACTTGTCCACACCAGCACCCAGAAATGCGCGAACTTCTGCCAGTTCGAGAAGTCGGCCAGCGCCCCAGGCCCCCGCACGTCCAGCAGCACCTGCGCGGCCTTCCGGATCCGTTGAAATATGGACGCCTTTTTCGCCATGCGGACGCCGCCCACGCTAACAGAGCGCATAGCCAAGTCAATTGCCGGAACTTTACGGTTGACAGTTCCCCCGCGAACCGGAGTATTCCCCCCCAATGCCTGCCGTCTCTTTGGGGTCAGGCAGCTTAATCAAATCCGTAAATTAACTATGAATAATCAAGCAACACAACCGGCTGGCCAGCTTCCTGGATACATCACCAGCGCAGTACCCAATCCCAAGAGCAACCGAGCGCCCTGGTACAAGAACACCGCCCCCACCTACGCGGGCATCTTCCTGTGGTTCGCCTTTTGGGACCCCATCTCCAGGAACGGGCTCTCCCCCGGTACTTTAGGGGCGACGCTGATGGGCATCGTCATTGGTGCTCTAATCTGCCACTTCTTGTTCTTCTTGGTCCCGGGCCGCCTGGGCATGCAGACCGGTTTGCCGCTCTATATCGTGGGCGCGTCCACCTTCGGTGCCATGGGCAGCCTCATTATGCCTGGCCTTCTCATGGGCGTCCTTCAGTTTGGCTGGCTGGGGGTCAACACGTTCTACTCGTCAACTGCCTTGGCCGCGGGCTTCAAAATGCCAGGGCTTTTTGTGCCCATCTGCATCATCTTTGCGCTGGGAGCGGCTTTTGTCGGGCTTAAGGGTATTCAATACGTGGCGAAGGTCTCCACTTACTTGCCGATCATCCCGCTGGTGGTGCTCGTGATGGGCCTGGTGTTTTACGGCGGGTCCGCAGGTGACTACAAGGCGGCGCCGGCCGCGGCAGATGCAGCATCCGGCAGCGGTGTTAACGCCATGCTGCTGATGATCAGTGCGATCGTCGGCTTTTTCGCCACCGCGGGAGCCGCGGGTGTGGATATTTGCATGAGCAACCGGAACAAGAGCGATGTCAGCATGGGCGGCATCGTCGGCATCATCATTGCCATCGTCTTTACCGCCGGCGTCTCGTGCATCGTCATGGCCGGTGCCCATGCGACTGGAGCGGTTGATTCATCTGCCTTTCAGATGACCGCCGCGCTGGAAAAGAAGCTTTCCCCGGGGCTGTTCGCCACGGTGATGATCGGTTTGACTCTGGCAGCCTTCCCTGGCGCCTGCTTCTCGTCGTTTATTGCCGCGAACAGTTTCAGAACCACCATGCCGAAGGTGAACCCGTTCATCTCAGTCGGAATCGGCGCGGTGGTCAGTATCATTCTGGCCGTGACTGGTGTCGCGGGTAATTTGGCAAGTGTCTTTGGCCTGATCGGCGCTTCCTTTGGTCCGATCTGTGGCGCCATGATGGTGGACTATTTGCTCTCAGGTGGAAAGTGGACCGGTCCGCGCGCAGGTTTCAACCCCGCCGGCTGGATCGCATGGGTATTGGGATTCATCGTTGGAATTCTTCCTAATCCAATGATCCCCGACATCGTCAGGCCGAACGTTCCATTTGGCCTCGTCACCTCTTTCATTGGCGTTGACAAATCCTGGTCCCTCTTGTGCGTGTCTTGCTCCCCAGTGGCCGCGTTCATAGTTGGTGCCGTGGTTTATCTCCTCTGCTCCAAGATGGGGATGCGCTCAGCCGTCGTGCCGCTTCCCGCCGCGCTGGCCGAAGCAACGAAGTAACCCGCCCGATTGGTTTTTTCCCCCAACCCGCCTTTGCCTTTCATGGCCAAGGCGGGCTTTTGTTTGCATTCTCCTATCGGACTTCGGACTTTACGCTTCTGCCCCACTCCCCTGGGCCGGCCGTTCCCAACGGCGCGGGGCTCGTTCCGGCAAACTCGCATCCACTTTCACGTAGTAGGTCTCCTCGCCGAACCGATCGTCGGCCGCTTGCTGCAACGCCCGCGACGGGGCGACGGCAAACTTCTCGTGCGCCTCTATGAAGATGACCTCGCCGGTCGGTCGCACGAAACAGAGGAACAAGGGGCACTTGCCCGGGTGCGCAGCCACCAGTTCCTGGACTGATTCGAGGTGTTCGGGCTTCAGGTGCGCTGTGTGCAGGCGCAGATGGACCTGCTTGGTGAAACGCCCCGGCGCGTCCTCCAGCGGCATGATTTCCTGGGGAAAGAGCTTCGGCTTGTCATCCCCAACGTTGACTTCGCCGATGACCAGGATGGCTTTGCCCGGCACCAGCAACTCGCGGTACTTGTCGTAGTTCTCGTTGAAGCAGAGCACCTGCACCGAGCCTTCCAAGTCCTCCAGTGTCACCATGGCATAAGGCTTGCCGTTCTTCTTGGAGACGCCGTTCTGCACCGCCGCAATCAGTCCGCCAATGCGGGTGAGGCTGCGGGCGGGCAGTTGTGCCAGTGTCGCGGTGTTGGCCAGTGCATACTTCTCCAGAATTGACGCGTAAGGCGTGAGCGGATGCCCCGTGACGTAGAACCCCAGCAGCTCCTTCTCGTGCGCGAGCAATTCATGCTCCGGCCATTCCGGCAGACTGGTGACGGACTCCGGCATCTGCGCCGAGCGGTCTTCCAAAGTGCCGAAAAGTGAGGTCTGCCCCCGCTGCCGGTCCGCGATGATGCTCGCCGCGCGCGCCAGCGTGCGGTCGATTTGCGCGAAGAGCGTCGCCCGCGTCTGGCCCAGGTAATCGCACGCCCCGCATTTAATTAGCCCCTCCAAGACCTTGCGGTTCACTGAGCGCCCGTCCACGCGCTCGCACAGGTTGGCCAACGTAAGGAACTTTCCCCCTTCGCGGCGGGCCTTGAGTACTGCTTCCACCGCTATCTCCCCGACCCCCTTGATGGCCGCCAGCCCGAAGCGAATCACCAAAGTGGGGCGGGCGTCTCGCCTGTCCTCTGCTGAGGCCGAACTCCCGGGCTGGGCAGGCGAGACGCCTGCCCCACTCTGCGCCGGCGCAAAATGCACCTGGCTCTCATTCACATCCGGCGGCAGCACCTCGATGCCCATGCTGCGCGCCTCGGCAATGTATTGGCTGAGCTTATCCGTGTCGGCCATGTCGTTGGTCATCATGGCGCAGAAGAACTCGACCGGGTAATTCGCTTTCAGATAGGCCGTCTGATAGGCAACCACAGCATAAGCGGCGGCGTGCGACTTGTTGAACCCGTAGCCAGCGAACTTCTCCAGCAAATCGAATATCTGGTTGGCCTTGGCCGCCGGGATTTTGTTCACCTCCGCGCAGCCCTTTAGGAAGCCCGCGCGCTGCTTGGCCATTTCCTCGACCTTCTTCTTGCCCATGGCGCGGCGCAGCAAATCCGCCCGGCCGAGCGTGTAGCCCGCCAGCACCTGCGTCGCCTGCATCACCTGCTCCTGGTAAATCATGATGCCATAGGTCTCCCGGCAGATCGGCTCCAGCAGAGGATGCTCGTACTCAATGCGGATTTCCCCATGGCGGCGCTTGATGAATTCGGGAATCAGCTCCATCGGCCCCGGCCGATACAGCGCAATCAGCGCCGTGATGTGCTCGATGGAAGTGATTTGGAACTTCCGGCACAAATCGCGCATGCCGCCGGATTCCAATTGGAACACGCCCAGCGTATTCGCCTTGTTCAGCAAGTCGTAGGCCTTGGCGTCGTCGAGCGGCAGATCGTCAATGGGCACCTCGATGCCGCGCGTCTGCTTCACCATCTCGCACGCGTTGCGAATGACCGTCAAGGTCTTGAGGCCCAGGAAATCCATCTTCAGCAGCCCCAGGTCGCCCACCGGCCCCATCGCGTATTGGGTGACGATGGCCCCGTCTTCGTCCTGCTTGAGCGGCAGCAGGTTCACCAGCGGCTGGTCCCCGATCACCACCCCCGCCGCGTGCAC
>Ga0187880_1001626_pt1 | contig 17872 bp, 26 predicted proteins | sample June2016WEW_19_4_FD_132998 | JGI IMG/M metagenome (GOLD analysis project Ga0187880, IMG submission 132998) | Peatland microbial communities from SPRUCE experiment site at the Marcell Experimental Forest, Minnesota, USA - June2016WEW_19_40 | ecosystem: Environmental > Terrestrial > Soil >...
ATCCTTGAACGCGAGGCGCCCAACCTTGCGGCGTTGGTTTCGCGCGTCCAGGTAGACGGTCAGCAACTCTGTCGGGCTATGCGCCATGGCTGCGTCCTTTTCTGCCCGTCGCTCTGTGCCGCAACGCCGGCGTGGCCAGCAGGGCGTCGAGCGATTGGGCGGCTGGGATTGGCTGGCTTTCCACGGCCAGCTTGTCGAAATCGTCAAGGCAATCAAGCACCAAGGCTAGATTCAGAAGCGAATCCAGCGCGATCAATCCTTCGCGCTCAAATCGCTTCAGCGAACTCCAGGTCACGCCCGAGCGCGCCGCCAGTTCTCTCTGCGTCAGGTTCATGGCAAGACGCCGGGCCTTGAACCGCCCTGCAATTCCTGTCTGTAGCTCTTGCACCGTCCTGAGATTAACAGTCAATATATTACCTCTTAAAGACTATTGTACGAGACAATGGTCAACATATTGACCATATATTTCAAAGCAAAAACGTTACCCGGCTACCAGTCGCTGAAGTATGCTCTGGTGGCGACATCAAGAGGGGAAATACACCTACTACTGCAATCGAGGTTGCAGTCGCGGTAGAGACGGCCTTCACAGGCCGCCCCCCGCACAGATCCGTGCACGTCCCGGACCTCGCCCAGACACGCGCTGGTGGTTCATACCGGCACTGCTTGAAGCGAAGATCAGAGACTACACTTGGCACAACAATCGTCATACCTTCTGCTCATGGCTGGCAATGGCTAGTGTATCGACGAAGGAGATTCAAGTGCTGGCGGGACACAAGACGATCACCATGGCCGCGCGCTATGCGCATCTATCCCCGGAAGCTACGGCGTCGGCGTCTGAGCGACTGGTGATGTTCTGAACCATCAGTCAAACGGACGCACCAAATGCCGGGGAGATGGATCCCCGGCCTTGTTGTCCTCTCAACCGCAACAGCATCAACGCTCCTTCATTCATGTGGATGTGAGGCCGTTTAGTAGCGATTTGCCATCCCCACTGGTCTCCATTGGGAAGCGTGAGGTAGAACTCGACGCCATCGCCTCCGCCGCTGTCGTCGATCGAGGTAAACCGCCCACCGGAGCCATGTAAACGCTTGGCGAGTTGATAGCAGAGCACCTCAAAACTTTTGTATTTCGAGTTTTGGTATGTTTTCAGCCGAGACCAATCGAGCGGGGTGCGTTCCCCCCAACTGTTCGTTGCCTACTCTCGCGAGAAGCCGGGATAGACAAATGCAGAACGAATCGTTTCGGCATCCTGGACAGAGACGCCGCAGACTCTAACTGTGTCGCACCAAGTGCTGGCGACCTGTTCAGTCATATCCGTGATGATTTTCTGAGCTTCGTCGTGTTCAAGGAGAAAGCGAGCGTGCTGCGAAAGTATGTTTGCAGCGTTGGCAAATCGTCCCTGATCCCCGCACACCATCGCCAGATCGCGGTGGTCCTGGCCGATCTGAGGGGCCGGTGTCAGATCGTAGGCGGGAGACAGGCTCCACTGACGAGCAGGAGCGATTAGCGCATGATTCCTTGGATGATCATCGATGTTTGAGATGAGCGCGTTGAACACAATTCGGCGGAAGAGTTCGCGCGTGTCCCGCTTCGGTTCATGAACAATACGCCTCATCTCTTCGGCCAGCAGGATATATGACCAGCGGTCTCTGTTCGATACTGCGTCATCCGTGCGGAGCACGGTCAGGCCACTTATCATCCGCGCGCGGGTGTATCCGTCAGCCGCGCCGAGTCGATCAAATCGCTTTACAAGCAAGACATCCTTACCGGCGACAGTCTCAATGCGGCTCTCCGCCGTTGTGATGCCGCATCGGTGAGCAAGCTGCAACATTGCATGTTCCACCCGTTCATAGTTCCAGCGATCATCCGGGCGCGCGAATTTGGCGATCCAGAGTTCGCCCTGGTCCTCGATCACAGCCTTGGGGCGGGCGCCTCCCATGGAGGTGCCTAATAGGAGAAGATCCTGCACCTGCGCAGCATTGGGGTCAGAAGGAAGCTCATCACGGACAAGAACCTCAGCGGTTTCCTGAAGGCGAACGAGGTCAAGTCTCTGGTTGAACTTGCGAAGTGGTGGAGGGGGAGAAACCTTTTCGCCGAAACCCAGAGCTCCGGCACGGTCGTCTGGCGACTCCAGGAGGTAGTCCAGTTCACCGAGTTTGGCGATTCCGGCGTATTTCTCGATAACCCGTCGGCCCCAGGAATCAGGTCCGGCATCGCGAAGAGCTCCGAAGACTCCGTTCAGGCGTACTGTTTCATAAGTCTGATCGGACAGCTTGAGCTCGATCGGGTCGATCTCTACCGCGTCTGGATTCCCCAGGTAGGAGCGGCCATAGACGAATCGTCCGAGAGCGTCACCACTGGGTGTCTGCTCGAGAACGAATCGTCCGGCGGTTACGGCCGCTCGCGCGCCGGGGAGTGTGATGTAAACAAAACATTCGGTGGGGCGGCTAGAAGTCATTGTCGAGTCCTCTGCCTTTACGCGCGCGCACGCGGTCGCGTCGGCTTGCCAGTGCAAGCCCCTGCTCATCTTTCAGCGGGTTGGCGAGATCCTCAAAGGCCCCGAGCAGATCGTAGAGCCAGAGGAGGGCGGCATAGGCCGCGATTCCAGTGGAAGGTTTGCCGTGCTCGGCATCGCTTACGGCGCGGGGTCCGGTGCCAATCTTTTCGGCAACCTCATTGATCGTAAGATGCCGGCGCAACCTGGCGGTGCGAAGGTTCCCTCCGAGCCTCCTCAGAGCCTGTTCGACTGGGTACGGCTGGGCTTCCAGCAGAGCATTTCTGCGCATTTTTCGACCCTCAAAAGCAGTTTATCGCATTTAATTCGCTTTTGATAGCATTTATCGACCTGGAAAAAAGTGTAACACGTTCGGACATGCTTTTAAAGATTATTTATCCTGGATAAACTGCTCTCAAAAGCAGAAATACGCTGAAGAGGCTGGCATAGAAGGGACACTGGGATGAGCGATACCACCACTCCATCGTCTGTTCGACTCGCACTGAACCAGAAATTCGACCCGCTCCCGCCAAAAGCTTTAGTTACGCCCAATAAGAAACAAGACTGGGTTCATGCAGCGATGGGTTGGATCTGAACGGTGTATCCGAGGTTCTGCAGACAAGCTCATCACCGGGCACATCAATACCTGCGACGGGCGAGCAGGGAAGCTGTGTGATCCCCATTGCGCGCAATTTATATTGCGCGAAAATGGTGTTATATTGCGCGAAAGAGTCCCAAGAAGCTCCACAGGGCAGCCGATGCCAAAGCAAATAAGGGAAGAAGATAACGCGACGATCCTAGCCGCATTGGAACGCCATCCGTGCTATACGCCGTACTCCTTTCTTACTGGGTTACGTCCGGCTGTCATCTGAAATTGTCTACGCGTTCCCTTAACAGTTAACGACGCCACCGAACTTCGCTTACGAGCGGTTGTTGAGTGCGCTTTTTTCCTTGTCGGCGCCAGCTTTGACAGGTATGTCGAGAGGGAGTTGGTTGAGATTACAATGCCGTTCTCTTCAAACAGACGCGCGAGCACCTTCAGCGAATAGCCATTTTCCTGCAATCTTCTTAGTCGCGGGTATGAAGCTCGTACGATTCATGTACGCCTCAGGTTGCGGAGGAGGTTCTGTCCCTTTTTGAGCCAGGTATGAACGAAGCCCCTCCACTTGTTCTGCGGTGAACATTTGCACTTTACGCCGCTCATTTTCCATCCCTTTCCCCATCTCCACCCTCACCTGCGACATGTATATAGAATATCATAGGTATTACAGCATAGGTATATTATAGTAGAAACCGAAATGCTTAAGAGGCGCGGCAAGGTAGGCGCTGGTACACACAAAACCCCTGCGGGGTTTCGCGCGTCCCACCACCATTTCTCCAATCCGCCTGCGGCTACTCGGAGAAATGGTTGCGCATCTTGCTCAGGGTTGCGCCCCGAGACCCCACAGAAAGGACAAAACACTATGCGACGACCCAACCCACAATCGGTCTTGTTCGATGGGACGACTTAACCCAAACAGTAGCCAGAGTGCCGCGAAGCAAACGCCTTTCGTACAAACGCAAGGACTCTCCTTCGTACAAGGGCAACAACCCCGCTCAGAATCCTGACATAACCCCCCGCAACCCCTGTTGTACTCGCAGCACACTTCCCTCCTACATCAGGAGCAATCTCGCTCTTCCTGTTCGCACATTGCTCGTGCGTAACAATGCGTCGTGGAACGATCTGCGTTCGCTCCTACCCGACGCAATGTTACGTTGGAGGATCCCCATCTCCCTCTCTCCAAGGCCCATCTCCGACTCGAAAAGGGAGAGAAGGGCGGAAATACCGTCCTTGCCATCGACCACAACATCCGTGTGAAACCGTCCGACGCGTTCCGGAACAACTTCGCAGGGAAGGCCAACCGACAAACCAGCGAAACCGCTCTCGGGCGATGGAGGCCGTCGTCAATATCCCCTCAGGAGATTGCTCAACATACCGTTCGTAATCCTCTTCGTAATAGTTCACTGAGGAAAGAGCGAAAAGCGCAGCGACTTTCCGACCGAGTTTCCCTGATGGCGGATTATAACCGGTATCGTAATCGACAACGGAAGTATGCAAGTGACAGACCGCACAGGGAACCGAAGGCAAACGTGGGCGGCACTCTGGCCATCGCCCTTCTCAGGACTCCTACGGGCCGACAGTCTTTCAAAATGTCGATTCACGAGGCGAAGCGACAAGAGATCATCGATCTGGTTGTCGAAGCCCGCCAGATGGCACATCGGCTGATGCGCAGCAATCTCAGAACGCACAGCAATGATAGAGAGGGCAGGTAGGCGATGATCGAACAACACCGTTATCATCCACCACGGAAGAGCAAACCACGCGCTGCTGCAGGTCTGCAGCAGACTCTTCACAATCATCCCGTGTGCGCTCGCCTGCTGCCTAGCGCTGTTCTGAAAAACTATGCCACTGCGGCCTGTGTAGGATTCTTCAGTTTATGGACGAAGGCAAAATAGGCCACCATCACGCGAAATGCCTTGGACCGATTCACTCCGCAGAGAACCTCTCCTCCAACCCTCTCCAGCTCATCGGCTATCTCGTGCGTCAAAGGAAACACGAATGCGGTGTCGATACTCTGAAATGGAATGTTCAACCACTGGTGGTTGTAGAACGCAAGCAGTTGCGCCTGCACGGCCTTGGTTTTGAAATGCATGATGATGTGTTCGGCGAGGGCGTTCTTTCTCCGGATTTTGAGCACGGCAAAGAGTTGATTGAAATGCCTCACGGTGAATCTGGAATCGACGGTAAGCCGGAGTTGAGTGCGCTTCTCTGCGGGAGAAACGACTCTGCGCTTCGGTCGTGTGGTTGCCTTCTTCGGAGTTACCATGTGGTTTCCTTGTTGTGATGTATCTTACAGCATCTGTTTTCTACGCTCAAAGACCATGCACTAAGTAATTATGACTAAAAGGGATCCCGTGGAGGGAGCGCCGGGAGCAGTAGTGGGTTTATTGCATGAGGAGGCGAGGGATTCAAGCCGAATGGACCACAGCAGGTCGAACCGTGAGGGGATGGAGAAAAGAAAACCGGCCAGGGGACGCGCGGCGCGCCACCGCTATAATCCCGGCATGCCAGTGACGAGTGGAAACCCTGAGACACCCCTGAGAACCGCGGGAGGCGCGGGATTGGGGCTCAATGGGAATTCATAGTCCAGTGGTCGGATCGAGATCAACGAATTCGCCCAGAAATTCACTTTCCACTCAGTTGGATTTTCAGGCGGTCCGACGTTGAAGAAAAGGCCGCCGTAGTCAAAGATGCCGCCTGTGGTTCCCGGAGCATTGCCGTAGGGGTAGAAGAGGTTATCAAAGACGAAGTTCCCGTCCGCTGACAGGATGAGTGCATAGTCGATTCCCCGCCCGTTTACGAGCGACATGGACCCCGTCACTCCGGCGTTCGGATCGGTGAACTCCGATCGAGCGTGGCGATAGAATTCGAAATTGGCCTCGCCAACCTTCTGCACCAGCTGCCCCAACGCTTCCTTTCTGCAACGCAGGCAAGATAAATCAGCCCGCAGTGCCAAAGTCGCGATCCGTATCCCTGGCGCCGCAAATGGTCGAATCTGCTCAGACGCACATGATTTGATCCGCTACGCTCATAACGGAAACGAACGGTGCGAAACGGGGCAGCATTTTGACGAGTAAAAGGGTCACTAAGTTCGATTCCGCAGGTCCTGAACGGGAATGAATCAGTCCTCCGGACCAATAATGTACTCCCGAGATGCGCCGATAAAGTATTTACGTTCGATTCCAGCCGAATCCCGCATGATGGTGTCAGGATCTGGAAGCTGGAATCGCCTCGCCGCTCAGGAAAGCAAGGTGGAAGCGCAGAGAGCGAGAAACAGAGCCGGAATCCCGGATGAGAGACGATGGGAACTGAGATGGCCTCGCCAGCAGTTAAGTTGGGCACGATAGACGCGTCGCCAAGCGCAGTGGATGGAATCTATGCTCTCGGTGGCCTCTCGGAGGCCGCACCCAGCCTGAGCTTCGAGCTCGAAGAGACTCTGAGGGGGCACGAGGACTCGGAACACCACGGCAGTGCGGGATTAGGAATCCTTTGGGCGCTGGGCCTGGAAGCTGCCGGGGCAGCACTCGCTTACGGGATATGGTTGCTCTGGAGGCCCTGGTAGGGACCAACTAAACCTGCCACGTTATCGCACCTTGGACGGTACCGAACCCCTGGGCAGTACCGAGCCTGGAAGCTGCCAGAGGCCCGACTGACAGTTTGAAAAGAAGGACTGGGTACGAGGCGGGGAGCGAGTCGGCCGGCCGGGAGAACTGAAGAGTACGAGCGGGCGAGTTCCCTCCCCTTAGCACTGCAAGACTCCTGCAAATTTGATCGCCGGCAAAAGGCAAGCGCTTGGAACCCAAATAGAAAAGGCTCCCGTGGAAAACGAGAGCCTTTCCTGATACTTTCAGCACTCTGAGGGCGGGTTTCCGCGCCCTCACGCCTAATCTTCCAGGAGGAGGAAGAGGAACAGGCTGAACTACGAGCGCAACACCGGGCGGGACGACTTCGACATCCTCAAGACAACGAAGGCCAAGCCAAGTACGTTGATGCCGAGCATGTACAGAGCGCTGCCTTCAGGAATTTGGGTCAATGTAACGTCGTAAAAGCTGGCTTCACTATTTGGGGCTCCTGTATCGGTCAGCTGGATCGTGATCGGGTCGCCAGCATTGAGGGAGGTTCCCACGAACGACGCCGTATAAAGGGAAAAGTATCCCGCTGTGGGCGACGATCCAGTAGCGCCGTACGTAACACCGTTGACCAGCAGGTCCGCGCCACCGCCGAAGACATCTTGGTCGGCGCGGTTTCCGATTTCGACAGTGAGCGTATAGGTGTCGCCTGCCACAACCGACCCCACGGTCTGATAGAGCGTTGGCTGGTTGGTGTATCCAACGGTTTGGGTACCGTTGAACCCATTGAAGGAGTTCGAGAGAGGAGCCCACTGGCCGTAGCCGTTACCAGGCACGGTACCGCTAGTTCCCCAGTCTGGGATAGCCTCAATGAGGGGTAGGCCAGTGTAGTAGATTCCCTCATAGACTTGATTCAAGCCACTTGCGGGCAAGATGGTGAAATTAGGGTTGGCCACTGGGATGTTAGTGGCCCATACCGATTGCGCCGGGGCAATCATGAAGGCCACTGCCACTGCGGATAGAGCAATCGAGAGTTTCTTCATAAGTTTCTCTTTCGTTCCTCCTGAGTTGATTTTCGTTCCTCCTGAGATGCCCTCTACGGATATCCGCTAAACGCCCAGCTTGCGGCGAAGCCCGACCAAACCAGCGACCGCGAGTCCGAGGAGGGCCAGCGTCGTGCCGCCGTCAGGAACTGTCAGATTGTCCATGGCATACGCCCCGGGAGCAGTCGTGCCACCGTACCCTAGCGGGTACCCCGTCGGATTAAACTCCGACACGAGGATCCCGTTCGGGGGGCCATAGATACTATCGCCGTAGATATTAAAGTTGGCGCCCGACGTGGTGGAGAAAGACAGGCCTTGGAAATCAACGTAAGGCCAAGTGCCTCCTGGATAATTAAACAGGTTATTGTCGCCATTGTCGTCAGGGATCTCTGCGTACTCTGTCACACCATTGATCGCGAGCGGTCCGCTACTGCCAATCGCAGTCTTGAACGCTGGATCGGTATCCGTTATCGAGCCCGTGGCCGCCGTCACGACGTTATTGATGACTGTGCTATCGGCCCAACCAGTTATGGGCCCCGCCCCGAAAGTGATGTAATAGACTGGATCGCCAGAACCGGATCCGGGTACCGTCCCCCCACCCGGCGAGGAGGAGGTGGGGATGGTTGACGCATTCGCCGAAACGGCGCTGACCACACAGGCCAGCACGAATGCCAAGCTCAAGCACCGAACAACACTGATCTTCATTGAGATAGTCCTCATCTTCCGAGCGGTTTCTCTGAAACATCACCGGCCTGCGCCGCCCACGCAAAGCCTGTGCAGCTTCGAACGCCACCAGCTAAGCGCGCAGCTTGCGGCGAAGGCCAGCCAAACCAGCGACCGCGAGTCCGAGGAGCGTCAGCGTCGTGCCGCCGTCGGGGATGGCAAATGTTCCATTATTGTCCTGCGTGCTCCAATGCCCCCCCGTCGTAGTATCTTCCCACAACGAGTCCAAGCTCGCCCCCGACCCGGTGCCCCAAACATTAACCTCCACCACATCGGTCCCCTCCCCAAAGAGCAGCCCGTCGTAGTCGAGATAGAGACCCGAGGGGCCGTCGGGGAAGAGGAGATCATCGTAATAGTAGGTGCCGTCATTGGAGGTCTGCTGAGTTCCCGCAACCGGATTGACAAACAAGGGCAAAGTGTTGCCCGAGACCGTGATAGAGCCTTGAGTGACGTTGTAGCCGGGTGACGTTGCCGGTATACCAGTGGATGTATTGTTGGGTGTATACGCCTTAGAAGTATCGAACGTGAGCCAACCAGCCGCGACAACGGCATCGCTGCTGTTCGTGTAGGTAAACGAGACGGCTATGGTGGAAGCCGACGCAACCTGGCTGAATACGAGAACCGCAACGATTGCGAATAAGGCCGACGCGGACTTCTTCAATTCTTTCTCCTCTTACGTTCCTGTGCAGCTTCGGATACAGCTTTTATAGGCACGCTGACTGCCATTCGCCGACTCTTCATAATTGCCGCATTTTGTTATGGATACAGCATTATTCCCGTCAGGATATTTGTAAAGTTTCCCGACAGTTTTGCTGTCGATTCGCTGTTCTTCTGCGTAAGCGACTGAAAACAAGTGAAATGATCTAGTTTTTCCGTTTGTAAAAGTACCCGACGATTTGTTCATCCTCAACTGCGTATCTTTCGTCCCCTCTCCAAAGCAAAACGGAAGAGAGCAACAGCCTGGTATTGCACCGTACGGGTCTTTCTGCTCAGGCCGCATTGGTGCCCGATTTCCCGCTGCGAAACGCCCTGCCGGAACCATCCCATGACCGCCTCATAGCGGCCCATCCGGCGCTCGCGGTTCTGCTCGATCCGGAGTCGAGGGCGGGAGAGCCGCCCGGCAGGCAGATAGGGATCCTTCCGGCTGGCGGTCTCGCCGGATTGGTCCCTGCCATTGCGGACGGATTCTTAGTTCGCCAGTGCGCTTGCCGATCCCCGCCGGCGGCTGAAGAACAGCGCTGCGAAACAAGCCATGCCAGCCAAGAGAAGGTAGAAGTTCCCCGATCCGCCCTCAGGCACCGTTGGAAACAAAGTAATCGAATCGATGTTCGCACTTGCGGGGATGACGTTTGTCCCATTGCCCCAGTTACCGATCTCGACCCCGGCCCAAGCGACTGTCGAGAGCCCGTATGGGGACCCGGAATTAGGGTCGACTAAGAGGTCAAGCGCCGCCAGGGTTATCGACCCATTAGTCAAATTCCCCACGTGGACTAAGGAAGAAGCGTTCAGAGGCGATCCGCCATCGGCGACGATAGGCAAGGTGCCGGGATCGTCCGTCAACCAGAGAATCCAGTAAGGTGAAGTCCCGCTGGGTCCGGTAGAGCTGCCGTAAAGAGCGTAGCTTGCGCTGAAGGCGCTGAGGTCCCCAAGCGGGCCTGCAACGAAAACCGCCGGCGAATCGCCGTTGAGCCCGGAGTCCGGGGTGGTAAGCTGGGCGAGCGCCGGAGCTCCTCCCGCAGCGGCCACATACTGCGCGTCCCCCGGATTGCCAACGTACGTCAACCCGGAAAGCGCAGTTCCGGAATAGGTAACCGTGCCGGCCAGCGCCGGAACAGCCGCAGCGAGGGTTACGATCAATGCAAGAAAACTCAGTTTTTTCATGCTACCGCCGTTCACTACTCCATGATTTTCCGCAGGTTGCTGCGGAAGTGCAGGGCTATCACACGAATGCTAACGGCCCCCTATGCGTTGGTAAATAACAGTCAACAACTACTTGCTCAGCTTGCGGCGAAGGCCAGCCAAACCAGCGACCGCGAGTCCGAGGAGCGTCAGCGTCGTGCCGCCATCCGGAACTGCGGTGAACTGAAAGTCAGGACCCACAAACGCTGTGCTGTAGGGGGTGGTGGGATAATCGAGGGAACCATTGTAATCGTAATAGTACGCATTCAAGGTAACTGCCGAGGGTGTGACGATAGTATCCAAAGGAATACCTGCATTGTCGGAGAGACCTCCATTCTCATACTCGCTCTGTTGCGAGTATCCCGCCAACATGTATTGGTCGCCGGCGTAGAGCTCGGTCGGAGCAACTGGCACCGACGCGAAAGAACTGTAGCCCCCTCCTCCCACAAGGTTGCAGGCGGTGGTGGTGACGCACGGGCCGACTGTCGTTTGTACGAGAAGCGCTTGGGTGCTCACGGAATAGATTCCCACGCCGTGGGAATAGTTCAGCGTGTCAGCCACAGGGGTGGTATCAGGGCTGACGTAATAGTCAAGTGCCGTGACAATAATGTCTTGGGTGGGGGTAAAAGTGAACCCGTCATTGCCAGACTGGGTGTAAGCATACGATGTCCCCGGTACCGACATAAACAATGTGTCCGCCTTGGCTAGGCTCACCCCGCCTATTGCGACCAGTGCGAATACCATCAAAAGTCTTTGTTTCATCGTTAAATCCTCCTTAGCCATGACGGCCACGCGTCTCGAAACGCCCTATCCGCAATTCAGCTTCCATCGTCAGAACAGGGCATGTGGGCTCATCGCTCTCAGCCCCATGTAAGCAATTCACCTTCCTAACCCACGAAGCCAGCTGCGATTACTGGTTTCGGGCGACTATCTCGATATGCAAACCATTCAAAACAAAGCGGGTGGTTGCGTTTGTAGGGTCGAAGCCTTTTGTGTTGGAGTCCCCCAAAGCAGTACCGGACCGTTATTCTCTTGTTGAGCGTAGCTGAAAGTCGTAAAAAACGTCGAATCCTTTTACAAACGACGAGTCATCAACTTCATCTTTTGAATTCAATAACTTGCGCCGAGAGCGAGCGAATCGCAGAAAAAAGCGTCGGCAAACTTTACAAATATCCAAACGGAGGAGAACAACAGTCTGGTATTGCACCTGCGGAGGGCTTCTCCGTCACAGCAGGGGGCAGGTGCCCTCCGCCCCGGCGCCTTTGGACGCGATGGCAGCGGGCGCGGGCACGATCCCACTGGCCCTTGAGCCGCGCTGCCCAGTTGGAAAGATGATGCACCTCGTCCAGCAGCAGAACTGCCGTTCCGTGCTGCGTCCGCCTCTCCGCGTCTGCCCAGCATCGCTCCCAGAATCCTGGAAGCGCCGCATCCGTGCGGGTTATGTAGGGTTCTTTCAGACAAGCATCCAAAAACCCGGAGAGGGCCGGATTGCTCCGGCCCTCTTTGCGTTGGAAAAGAACAGTCGACAGCTAGACGCTCAGCTTGCGGCGAAGCCCGACCAAACCAGCGACCGCGAGTCCGAGGAGGGCCAGCGTCGTGCCGCCTTCAGGAACTCCGAAAGAGCCAGCGTCATAAATAGCCGGCGCACTTGCATCAGCTCCTCCCCACCTATCAACGTAGCCTCCGTTCGACTGCGTCGCAAAACCATAAATCCCGGCTGGGGAGTAGGTTGAGCCATTATAGGTTTGATTGGCAGTGAGACCGCCCAATGTGGTGCTGGAGCTGTATTCTGAAAAGCCCTGGAGGTACGTGATTGCGCCGCCGAAGGGGTTCAGAGTTGGGGCTACGGAGCCGTTGTTTATATTGCCGTTGGGGTTAGTTAAACTGCCGTTGGGGTTAGCAGCACCGAACCCAACCGCATCCACCTCATAAGTAGTACCAGGAGTACCAGGGGTTAGCGTGACGGGCGCGATGCTCTGATAGACGTAATACCCAGATTCGTAATAGCTTCCCGGGGCAAAGGTCGCACTTGCAACCAATGATGTTGCGCCCGACGGGGTTACGCTGTAGATTGCCACTTCGATGGGCGTCGAGCCGCCGATGATTCCGTTTCCCGCTGCGTTGAAGACGCCAAGAGAATTGATAGTCAGGTTTGAGTTCACGTTGAAGAAGTTTGCCAAGTTGCCGGTCCAAGTCTGAACGCCTTGGCCGAGCCCGGTGCTGTATGCAAAGTCATCTGCGAATGCGGCCGGGGAAAACGCAAGCGCCGCTGCGATTGCGAGCGAAACAAACGCGAACTTCTTCATTTCTTTCTCCTCTTACGTGCCTGTGCAGCTTCGAGCACCGCTTTTATATGCACGCTGACTGCCATTCGCCGACTGATCGTAATTGCCGCATTTTGTTAGGGATACAGCATTGTCCCCGTCTGGGCATTTGTAAAGTTTCCCGACAGTCTTGCCGCCGATTCGCTTGTCTTCTGCGTAAACGACTGAAAACAAGTGATATGATCCGGTTTTGCTGTTTGTAAAGGCACCCGACGCTTTCTTCGTCGCCAGCCGCGTATTTTTCGTCTTTTTACCAAAGCAAGAAAGAAGGAAGCGGCCAGTCTTGCCAGTACGAGTCGTACGATCCGGGTCCGAAACGCTCTTCGCAGCGCTGCCATTCGTGATAGCATTCGGAGCAAAGGTAACGTCGCACGGGTGGGCGTTGCTAAACGTCAGGTAACGCGGCACCGCGAACACCCCCTGCGAAATCCGACCATGTGATGGCATCTGAACGACTAGAGCAGACGGTCGCACCAGCCGTCGAGCGGCGCGGGAGTGGGTGGACGCCGTGGCGAAACTTGCCTCGTCCGGAGCGTCGGCGCCTGGCCGCCTGCGCCGGCTATCTCACCCTCCTGGCGCTGGCGTTCATTCAGCCTCTCACCAGGCTGACGTTGTACGGCGCCCATAGTGACCTGAACTCACACATCCTCCTGGTGCCGTTTATCGCCGGTTACCTGCTTTATACCCAGCGGGTGCGGAGCCTGGCAGCCTGTCGCAGTTCGATTGCCGGAACGGTCACGGCGGGCGGAATCGGATTCGCCGCTCTGGTCGCAGGAATCGTGTGGCGCCAGAGGCTGAGTATCAACGATGACCTGAGCCTAGCGGTTCTCGCGTTTGTGAGCTTCGCCGCCGCCGGCGGATTTCTGTTCCTCGGCGCCAGATGGATGGCTGCCAGGGCCTTTCCCGTCGGGTTCCTGATTTTCATGGTCCCGCTGCCGGACGCCGCGGTGGCTTGGCTGGAAAATGCTTCCATGCTCGCATCCGCCGAAGCCGCCGCCCTGTTTTTCAATGTCGCGGGAACTCCAATGTTGCGCCAGGGCACGGTGTTCGAGCTGCCGGGGATTGTGCTCCAGGTGGGCCGGGAGTGCAGCGGGATCCGCTCCAGCTGGGTGCTGTTCATCAGCGGGCTGCTCGCGTCCCATCTCTTTTTGGGGACCATGTGGAGGAGGATCGTGCTGGTGGCCTTCGTGATTCCGCTCGGGATCCTGCGGAACGGGTTCCGGGTCTTCGTGATCGGACAGCTTTGCGTACATGTGGGATCCTATATGATCGACAGCAAGATTCACCGCCAGGGGGGCCCCTTGTTTTTCGCGCTGTCGCTGGTTCCCCTGCTCCTGCTTTTATTGTGGCTGCGGCGTCGGGAGCGGCGGCTGAACCTGCCAGGCTAAGGAAATGGTGACGATTTTCTCCTTACTGCCGTGGGCTGCCGCGGTCTTCAGCTTGATCACGGCTTTCGCCAGCCTGTTGCTAAGAAAGTCCTCCTCCGCCAAGTGGTACTTCTTTGCCGGGATGGTGGTCCTCGGCTTCGAGAGCCTCTTCACAGGTCTGAGCCTGTGCGCTGATCAGTTGTCCGATGTGTTTCGCTGGCTGGCACTGGGATTGATCGTCAAGTCCCTCGTACCTGGGATCTGGCTTGGCTTCAGCCTGACCTGGTCGCGCCCTGCTCTCAACTATCGCGAATCCCTGACGCGTCTGAGAATCCCCATGGCAATTGCCGCGTTGCTGCCTGTCGTTTTGTTGCTCGGATTCCGGCAGCAGTTCCCCGATGCGGCGGGTGAGGAGGTAGGTCTGCGCTTTGGCGCGATGACCAATGTCTCCAACGTCATCCTTCTCGTTGCGTGTCTGTGGATCCTGACGAACCTGGAACAGACCTTCCGGTCGGCGGTCGGAACGGCGCGCTGGCGGATCAAGTTCGTGATCCTTGGCCTGGCGGTGATTTTCGGCGCGCGCCTGTACGTTCTGGCCCAGGAACTTCTCTATTCCGGGTACGACCTGCGCTGGTCGGGCATCGAATCGGGTGCGCTCCTGATCGGATGTGTCTTCCTGGCGGTGTCCTATAGACGCACCGGATTCGTCGAGATCGACGTATACCCTTCGAGAGCCGTGCTGCGGACGTCCCTGACGGCCCTCATCGGCGGTGGCTACCTCTTCACCGTCGGGGTACTCGCCAATATTGCCAGGCGTTTGGGGGGCGCGGAAAGCTTCCAGGCTGTCTCCTTTGTTGTGCTGCTGGGAGCGGCCGGACTGGCGGTGCTGCTTCTTTCCGATCGCCTGCGGCAGCGCATTCGCGGTTTCGTCGGCCGCCATTTCGCCAGGGCGCAACACGACTCTGTTCAGATCTGGACCGATCTCTCACGGCGGCTGACCAGCGTCAGGGATCAAGCCGGCCTCTGCGCCGTGTCGGCGAGATTGATTTCCGAAACCTTCGAGGTGTTGTCGGTGAGCATCTGGCTGCAGGATGAGCACAGGGAACAACTCATCGTCGGTGCGTCAACCGCGCCGCGCGCAGATGAGTTCACCGCCGGCACCGTGCCTGCGATAGCGTCAGGCGCCGTTGGGGCCGCACTGCGGTTGAGGTCTTCTCCGTTCGACCTTGAAGCGGTAAACGAGCCCTGGGCCGAAGAATTGCGACGGCTCAATTCGAAGGCGTTCCCGAACGGCGGCAACCGCTGGTGCGTTCCTCTTCGGTCCGAGGAACAGTGCCTCGGCGCCCTGGTTCTGGCCGACCGCGTGAATGGTGCGGATTACACGGGCGAGCAGTTGCAATTGCTGCGTTGCATCGCCGGCCAGGTGACGTCGCTGCTGTTGAACCTGCGACTGGCAAATGAACTGGCGCGTTCCAGAGAAATGGAGGCGTTCCGGACGATGTCAGCGTTCTTCGTGCACGATCTGAAGAATGCCGCCGCGTCGCTCAATCTGATGCTGCAGAATCTGCCGGTGCATTTTGACGACCCGGCATTTCGCGAGGACGCATTGCGCGGCATTGGCAATATCGCGCGACGAATCGACGAGATGATCGGCCGTTTGACCACCCTGCGGCAACGGCCCGACTTCAAGCCCGTCGAAACCGATTTGAATCAGATTGTGAGCCAGGCTCTCGACAACCTGGACGGCATGCAACACGTGGAACTGACCAGGGAGCTGCAGCCGCTGCCCAGGGTGCTGGTTGACCGCGAGCAGATCCAATGCGTCGTGACGAACCTGCTGCTCAACGCTCGCGACGCGCTGGGGCCGGGAGGCCGCATTCGCGTCAGCACGGAGGACCTCGGGGATAGCATTGTTCTTTCGGTCGCGGACAATGGCTGCGGGATGAGCGCGGCGTTCCTGAAGGACTCCTTGTTCCGCCCCTTTCAGAGCACGAAAAAGAACGGCCTCGGCATTGGCATGTTTCAGTCCCGGATGATCGTCGAGACGCACCGGGGCACCATCCGGGTGGAAAGCGAGACGGGGAAGGGCAGCACGTTTCAAGTCAGCCTTCCGGTCAGGGATCCGAAATGACGAAAACCAGGCTGCTGATCGTGGACGACGACGAGGACATCCGCTCCCAGATGAAGTGGGCGTTGTGCAGCGACTACGATCTGGTCATGGCCGGGGACCGAGCCGGTGCATTAGCCGCCTTCACCGCGGCTCGCCCCGCGGTGACCCTGCTCGATCTGGGACTGCCTCCCCGTCCCAATGATCCCGATGAGGGGCTCGAGGTGCTCTCGGCGGTTCTTGCGCTGGACCCGCTGGCAAAGGTGATCGTCGTCTCCGGCCAGGGCGACAAGCGGAATGCCCTGCGCGCCGTCGGAGCCGGGGCCTCCGATTTTCTCTGCAAACCGGTGAACATGGACCAGCTCGGGCTCGTGCTGCAGCGTTGTGTATATATGGCGGAGCTCGAACAGGAATACCGCGCCATGCAGCACAGCGCGCGGCCGGATGTATTTGAAAACATGATCGGCGCGAATCCACAGATGCAGGCCGTCTTCGACATGATTCGCAAGGTTGCCCCCACCAGTGCCCCGGTGCTGATTCTGGGCGAAAGCGGCACGGGCAAGGAAATGGTAGCGCAGGCGCTCCATCACCGGAGCGCGCGGAACAGCGGCCCGTTCGTCGCCATAAACTGCAACACGATCCCGGAGAACCTGCTTGAGAGCGAACTCTTCGGCCACGAGAAAGGCGCTTTCACGGGCGCCGACGCGCAGCGCAAAGGGCACATCGAGAGCGCTGCGGGAGGCACACTCTTTCTCGACGAGATTGGTGAGTTGCCGGCGTCGGTCCAGGTTAAGCTCCTCCGCTTTCTCCAGGAGAAGTGCTTCCAGCGCGTCGGCGGCCGGCAGGAGATCCAGAGTGACGCCCGCGTGCTCGCGGCCACCAACAGGAACCTGCGGGAGTCCGCGGCTGATGGAAAGTTTCGAGAGGACCTGTACTTTCGTCTCGCCGTCGTTGTCGTCAAGGTTCCCCCTTTGCGCGAGCGGGGGGACGAAATCATCCTGATGTCCAAGGCTTTCCTGCGCGACTATGGCATCGAGCACGCCAAAACCGGTCTGACCTTCGCGCCCGATGCGCTTCGCGCCCTGAGTCTTCACAGCTGGCCGGGAAACGTCCGCGAGTTGCAGAACCGGGTGCAGCGGGCTGTCATCATGGCGGATGGAAAGCGCGTCACCGCCAGGGACTTGGAATTGACCGATGCGCTGATTGCCTTGCCGCCCCAGACGCTGAAGGAAGCGCGGGAAAGTGTGGAACGGCAGAGGATCCAGGACGCCCTGCGCCGTCACCGGGGGAAAATCACTTCCGCCGCCGTGGAACTTGGCGTCAGCCGGCCGACGCTGTATGAATTGATGGAGAAGCTCGGGATTCCCAGGGACTCGTAATCGGCGAAACCGTGCTTCTGCGGCACAAGTGCCAGGGTTCCCGTCCCAAGGTCAAGGAACTTTTTCGATTTCCTGTGAGAAATCCAGGAATCCGCCGGCCGGCAGACGCTTCCCGCGGATCTGCCGCGCGTGGAGAAGATCATCGCTTGCACGGCCGAGCAGTGCGTGTGCGGAAAGTGCGGCGCGGAAACGAAAGTGCTCGGCTACGACGAGAGCGAAGTGCTGAACGTCAAGCCGGCCGAGTATTACGTCGAGGTCATCCAGCGCGAGAAGCGCGCCTGCAAGCCGGGGTCCCCGGCGACAGGTCTTCGTCGCTGGGGTGGAAGCAGTGCGAGGAGCAGGGCGTAGCCATGGCGCCGCTTCCAC
>Ga0187880_1001627_pt1 | contig 17870 bp, 13 predicted proteins | sample June2016WEW_19_4_FD_132998 | JGI IMG/M metagenome (GOLD analysis project Ga0187880, IMG submission 132998) | Peatland microbial communities from SPRUCE experiment site at the Marcell Experimental Forest, Minnesota, USA - June2016WEW_19_40 | ecosystem: Environmental > Terrestrial > Soil >...
GAGTTTTGGGTGGTGCCCAACGCGCCCACCACCACCATCGGCGCCATCCGCAGCAAGCTGGTTCCCTCCAGCCAGGCGGCGCAGTCCGAGCGCAGTTAGTCAATTCTCGCGTAACCCGATGTCCGGGTAGGACTCCCACCCTGTGGGACATACCATCCAATTCGCAACCTTCCGCCGGCTCCCGCCGGCAGCAGAGAGGCATGGATTATGCCGACCATCAGCCGCCTCGCAGGGCGGTTTTTTTCTGTCCTCCTTCCGATAATTCTTGCCACGCTATTGGCGCCCGCCGTGGCCATCGGCCAAAGTCCCACACTGTGTCACATTACCGACACCGTGTACCGCGCCGACGGCACTCCCGCGCAAGGCACCGCCCTGATCTCGTGGCCGGCCTTCACCACCGCCGCCGGACAGGCGGTGACCCCCGGCTCGCTTACCGTCACTCTGGATCCCAGCGGCGGTTTCAACGCCAGCCTCGCGCCCAACACCGGCGCCAGTCCTGCGGGCACCTACTATCGCGCCATTTTCAAGTTGGATGACGGCACCACCGACTCCGAGTTTTGGGTGGTGCCCAACGCGCCCACCACCACCATCGGCGCCATCCGCAGCAAGCTGGTTCCCTCCAGCCAGGCGGCGCAACTTCTCACCCGCGACTACGCCGACTCCACCTACGTCAGCCTGGCTTCCACCCAAACCATCACCGGCGTGAAGACCTTCAGCAACTCGCCCGCGGTGCCCACGCCGCAGAACCCGACCGACGCCGCCAACAAGGCTTATGTTGACTCCACGGGCGGCGGTGGCGGCAATCTGGCCTCGCCACCGCCCATCGGCAACGTGACGCCCAACACCGGCAACTTCACCACCCTGACGGCGCAGAACATCAACGGTGTAGCCAACCCGGGAAATTACCCGCAACCCGATCCCTGCGCCCAGATCAACGCTGCGCTTGCCGCCTTGCCCTCTTCGGGCGGCACCATTGATGCGCGCGGCTTTGCCCCGGGACAGGTCTGTGCGGCCACCCTGACCGTAAACAAGCCGGCCGCCATCTGGTTTGGCGCGGGCAGGTGGTTGCTGGGTGGCTGTCCCGGCATCGAGGTCAGCTCGCCGGGCGTCTCCCTGGCCGGCCTGGGACAAACCACTTCCGGCGTGGACGGAGGAGCGTCGGCCACCGTGTTTAGCTCTGACCCTCCTGCTCCCTGTCCGCTCATTCAAAGTGTGGCTGCGTCCGCCGACTCGGCTACCATCCGCGACCTTGAACTCGACGGCAATGGCCGCCAGGGTCTGATGGGCATGTTTTGGCCGTGGTCGGGCAACCTTCACTTGATCAATGTGCGCGCCCACGATTTCCTCCAGCAGGGCATCTACGCGCTCGGCGGCATGAACGCCGGGCACGATCTGTTCTTGTCGTCCAACGGAGGCGACGGCGTGGAATGGGGCCCTAACGGCATGATTGACGGCCGCACCGAACTCTACGGCAACGGCAAAGCCGGCCTGCACATCGTTGGCGGTGGCAATCGCATTGGCAACGTCAAGGCCGACTTCAATGCCACCCAGGGAATTTATCTCGACGGAAGACTCTTCCCCGACTGGAGCGCTTCGACGGCGCAAGTGGTAGGCAATATCATTCGTCCCTCAGCCGGCAACGGCAACTCCTATGCCTTTGTCGCCATTTCATGCACCGCAGACTGTAAGACGGGAACCTCTGCTCCTACCTGGAACCAAACTCCCGGAGCGCAGATCGTCGATAACCATGTGACCTGGCTGGACGCAGCCGGGCTGGCCGCGGGCGGCTCCAACGGTTACGGCAATCAAGTGACTGCCCCCAACCTCGCCTACAACCTCAGCGAGCAGCTCCGGCTGGAGGGCGACCCGGCCCATGCGGCTGCCCAGAACGTCATTACCGGCTTCTACGGCAGCACCGCCGGGTCCAACTCGACCGCCAGTTCCATGGGTCTGCATCTGCTCCAGGCCACGCAGACGGTCATCAACGGCGCCACCTACTACGGCAGCGCCCTCAACCAGCAGAATGATGTGGGCGCTATTGTGATTGACGCCGGCTCTTCGCTGACGGCGCTGTCCAACTGCCTTAGCTACCTGTCGCATAACAGTGCGGTTCAGGTGTTGAATGGGGCCAGCTATACCACCATCTCGAACTGCCAGGTTTACGACAATGCCGATTCCACCACTACCGGCAACAACCTTTACGGAATCTATGTGGCCCCCGGAACCACCTACACCACCTTCTCCAACGTCAGCGTCGTCGATGCCCGAAGCACAGCTTACTCGCTTGGCCTCTACGACAACGGAACCAGCGACGATCAATCGGGCGGCTACCGCTCCAACATCACCGGCAATGCCACCCCCGATCGTTTTGCCTCGACGGCGGGGATCATCGTAGATCAGGACAGCGGTCTGGGCCACAACCTGCGCTTGTCGTCTCCCGATCACATCACCTTCGGTTCGTGGCCTAATCCTTCTTCGGTCAACAGCAATGGTTTCAATGCGCCCTCGTTTGCGGCCGCCAACTTCCCCGTCATGGACCTGCGCGCCTACGGCCTGAAGGGCGATGGCATTCTGCAAACCGGCTGCAACATTACCAGCGGGCAGAAGGTTGTCACCTGCTCGGGATCGTCCTTCAGCGCCGCCGACGTGGGCAAAGCCGCGTTCTTTCAGGGCGCGGGAGCTGCCGGCGCCTTCCTGAACACGTCCATTGCCAGCTATCAGTCAGCCACCCAGGTCACGTTGCAGGACGCCGCTTCCACCACGGTTGCCAACGGATCGCTGTGGTATGGCACCGACAACACCGCCGCCTGGTGCGCCGCCATGAACTGCACCAGCGCCACGCCGCCCAATCGGCTGTTCTCTGTGCAACCCGGACGTACGGTCCTGTTGCCGCGCGGAACTTACTTTATTAGCGGCACCGCTTACACCCGCAACAACGACAACCTGATCGGGGCCGGTCAGGCGGCCACCCAGGTGCTGCTGTTCAACCCCGCCAACAGCCTCAATGCACTGTGCATGGGCTCCAATGCCAGCGCCGGAAGCAATACTTGTACCCAGGATTCCGGTACCCAGAACATCGATGTCGAGGGCATCCTGTGGGGCACTCCGGAAAACGGCAGCCAGGTTTGCATCAACCCGCTCACCTACTCCGGCTTCGAAATCAAGAACAATTGGTTTGAGTGCGGCATCGGGGTGTTCATTCAGGGCAACATCGGCAGTGTCATCGGAAACACCTTCGACTCCAGCACCTTCAATGGGGTTGTGGTTAAGGGCGACGGCGAGGATTACGGCAACAATCCCTCCCACTCGATTCTGATCTCCGACAATCACTTCTTCGCCAATAAGTGGTCGGCCATCCAGGTGGATGGGGCCAGCGGGGTGCAAATCCACCACAACAATATTCTCTACGCCAAGCAATTCAGTATCTATGTTGCCAGCCCCGAGTCCTACAGCACCTATCGCCTGAATATCAGCAACAACAATTTCGCCACCTCCACCGGCTTCTGGAATCCCACCGAGAACCACATCTACGTCACCACCCCGCTGGTGCGCTCTGTCATCTCGGGAAACACCTTCGGGATCGCGCGCGATTCCGACATTCTGCTGAACAGCAGTGGCATTGTTGGGCTCAATATCAGCAACAACAAGTTCTCCGGCGGCCAACTCACCTGCGGCGGCTCCTGCACCGCTTCTTTGCAGGTGAGCAATGCCGGCGCTGGGCTGACCATCAGCGGCAATCAGTGGGATTCTCCCGGCTCCTACGCCGCCGATTTCCAAACTCCAGCCTACCTCAGCAACAACTACTGCACCCATCCCTTTGCCGTCATAGGACTGCCTGCGAATGATTACGACAAGGCCTGCTTCCGCTTTGCCGCGCCTGGCGCCGCCAACTTCACTGCTAAAGACAACGTGACCGATTCCAGCAGCGTCGCCGCGGTCGTCATTCGCGGCGGCGCCGTTCCCGCCTACAGCGGCGGCAACCGCTCGGCCTGGCCTACTGCCGATGTGTACGTCTTCTCCGCGGCCGGCCCCATCGCCTCCGCCAACGAACGGGTTTACAACGGCACCGGTAACTACACCGTCTTTACCACCATGTCAGACCCGGCTACCGGCAACGCCAGTTTTGCCGGAGACCTCACCGCCCGCGACATTCCCGGTCACGAATACTTCGTCAGCCACTACGCCAGCCTCCAGGCTGCGATCAACGCGGCCTACAACAATGGCGCGGTGCTGGGCGCAGTGATCGACGATCGCACTTCGCCGTACACCGGTCCTGGCTTCATCCTCTATGACTCGGTGACATTGAAGCTGGCGGCGACCACCTACACCATCAACAGCACGGTGACTTACAACAACGGCAACAATGTAGTCACCGCGGGAATCATTGCGCTGCCCGGCGCTCGCCTGATCGGCGCCAGCACCTCCAGCAATCACGGCACCATCATCACCGCCGCCAATGCCCTCAACGCCGACCTGATCGCCACTTCTACCGTCGGCACCGGCATCGGCTCCGCCGCCCAGTGGTGGCATTGGGGAGGCTTCCAGGACCTGCGCGTGACCGGCAATGGCGCCAATCAAACCGCCGGCAATTGCTTCAACATCGAGAACATGGGCGAGACCGCATTCCTGCGCACCATTGAAGTCAGCGGCTGCTATCTCGACAACATTCTGTTTACCGGAGCAAGTGCCACAGCGTCAGACATCGCCAACATCACCACCAACAGCGCCGGGCGCTACGGTTTCAATTTCAACAACCTCAGCGGTGTCGCAGTGGTGCATGGCTTGAGCGGCGATTCCAACACCACCTCAATCGTGCGCCTCAACGGCGGCCAGTCGGGAACGCTGACCATCCTCGGATTCAAGACGGAGGAAGAAATCAGCGGCCAGGACCCGCTGATCACCATCGACCAGACCGGCCAGAATGGCGCTCAGCCCAGCCTGTACATCGTCGGCGGTTACACGTTTGGCCGCAGCGGCGTCAACGATGTCATCAAGTATGTGAATGGGACCGTGGGCACTACTCCGTACATCAGCGTCAATAATTTCTACGTGCAGAACTACGTCAACGCAGTCAACGACGTGGTCAACAGCCGCACTACGGCTGCGGCGAATATGAATAAGGTCCCGTTCTACTACGGCCCGACTGGCGGATTCCTTTCCGGCCAGGCCTTCACGCTCGATCTAAACACCTTCGTGCAGTCGCCGCATTCCGGCAACGGCATTCTCACGGAAATCCTCGGCACCACCAGTTCGAACGAGACCGTGGTGGCTGCCAGCGGCACCTCGACCGACCTCAGCGTGGGTGGCATCGGCTTCCGTATGCCGAACCGGACCATCTACGGGCAATCGCCCGAGCTCTTCGCCAAGATGACCTATGCCTTCCCCGGCGGCGTTCCCAACACCCAGCAGTGGGAATTCATTCCGGCCAAGGTGGGCGGCGACAACAGCACTCGCTGGCTCGGCGATCCCAGTTATCGTTGGGATGAAATCTACTCCGCCGACGTCAACGCCACCACAGCCACCGTCGGCACTCTCAACGTCACCACCTGCAACGGCTGCGGGACGGGCACTCGTCTGGTGAGCGGGACCATGCAAGGCGCAACCGCAACCCTCACCGGCAACAGCGCCGATCAAACCCTCTACACCGCCACGCTGCCGGCGGGCACTTTCGCGGTCGGCGCTGGCATCCATTGCTTTGCCAAGTGGACACATCCCACAGCGTCAGGGGCCATCACCTACAAGTGGACCCTGGGTACCACAACGTGGGCCTACGGCGCATACACCTCGTCGAGTGTGAACCTGGCATCTGACATTGAGGTACTTACCATCTCGTCGCTGGCATCGCAGTCGGCGAATCTCAGCCCGGTGATCGCGGGCACCGCCATCGGCATCGGCGGCAGCTATGGCAATGCGGGGAGCGAGAACCTCGCCAACGCCGACACCATCAAGCTCACCTTCAACGGCGGCTCCTCCGACCAGGTCAAGGGCGCCACCTTCTATTGCCAAACCGTGCAGTGAAAAACCAGTTGCCAGTAGTCAGCAGCCAGTTGCCAGTTCCTAACTGCTGGCTAACTACTGCCAACTGACTACTGGCTACTGGCTACCGACTACTGGAGGTCGAAATGAAAAAAGCTTACAGCGTTGTCCTATCTGTCCTTATGTGCATGGCACTCTGCGTGTTCAACACGGGATGCTCGTCCTCACAAACGGCCAAGACGGTCAACATCGTAGTGGCTGAGGCGGAGGTCGCATTGCAATCGGCTGCCGCCTTTGCCAACTTGCGGAACGACCCGACACTCGGCGCGTTCTTTGAGTCTGTTTACAATGCGGCCGTTGTGGACTTGCCCCTCATCAAGGACGCAGGCGCGGCTTGGACGGCCAACAAATCGGCGGGCAATCTGTCCGCCCTCTCGGCGGCGGTGAACACCCTCGCCAGCGAGGTCAATGCACAAATCCTGGCGGCGAATAAAGTGGCCAACACCGACTCGCAAAAGAGCGTGCTGGCGGCACTCTTGCTGTTCTCTGCCACCATCAACGGCATGGCCGCTGCTCTGTCTGGAGTCAGCGCGAAGCTGGCGCTTCCCCGCGGCTACCGCGAAGTTTTGGCGCTGACGCCGCGCCCCACCCAGGAGCAGGTGGCCAAGGCGTACGGCGTTGGCCCCGGCTTCGTAGCTGGGATGTAACCAGACGCCGCGTCGTCGCCACGTTGAATCAGGCGCGCATGAACCTGACGCCTGGCAACTGACTACTGGCTACTGACAACTGGCAACTGACAACTGGCAACTGACAACTGCTTCCAGGAGTACTGCGGTGGGTAGAATACAAACGACAACACGCCTGCATCGGACTCCGTCAACAACCAAGACGGCGTCTGCATCCGAGCTAATCCAGGCCACCGACCCTGGCACTTTGCAGAATGCCATCCTTGCTGTGCTCAAGGAGGCCGGTGACAACCTCGATCAACATCCGCAGCTAACCAACTGGACCAGCCCGATACCTCGAGGCATCGAAACGGTCCGCGCGCTGGTGATGCATACCATGCTGAAGATCCGCGACAAGCGCGGGCACTTGCTGCGGCTGCGCCTCAATCGCGCCCAGCGCGACCTGGAGAAAACCAGCGGCCAGCGCAACATCGTCCTCAAGGCCCGTCAGTTGGGCGTCACCACCTATGTTGCCGCGCGCTTCTTCGTCAGTTGCATCACCCGCGAAGGCACCCTGAGCGTGCAAGTCGCCCACGATCAGCGCTCCGCCGAAGAAATTTTTCGCATCGTGCACCGGCTCCTGGAAAACCTGCCAGAGTCGCTGCGCCAAGGCGCGCTGGTGACCTCGCGCGCCAACGTCCGCCAGATCGTGTTTCCCATGCTCGACAGCGAATATCGCGTGGAGACCGCGGCGGACCCCAACGCCGGCCGCGGGTTGACCATCCACAATCTGCATTGTTCGGAGGTCGCCCGCTGGCCGCGCGATGTGGCCGAGACCCTGGCTTCGTTGCGCGCCGCCGTTCCGCCGGACGGCGAGATCTTTCTGGAGTCCACCCCCAACGGGGCTGGCGGCACCTTCTACGAAGAGTGGCAGCGCGCCCCGCAAACCGGCTACTTTCGCCATTTCTATCCCTGGTGGTGGGACCCGAATTATCGTCGCAAAGTGGAAATCGTCGAGTTCAGCGACCAGGAGCGCGAGCTCATGCAGAAACATAATCTCGACGCCGGACAAATTGCCTTTCGCCGCGAGATGCGCGCCAACTTTGGCAATCGCGCCCCGGAAGAATACGCTGAGGATCCCGAGAGCTGTTTCCTCGCTTCCGGCGATTGCGTTTTCGATTGCGACATCCTGGACGAGCGCCTGAAACAGCCTCCGGCGGCGGCGGACGCCAGCGACAACGGAAGGCTGCTCGCGTTCTTCCCGCCCGTCGTGGGCGGCAATGGAGTCACGCCCAAGCAATACATCATTGGCGTGGACCCAGCCGGGGGCGGCTGCGATGGCGATTATGCCTGCGCTCAGGTCATCGAGCGCTCCACCGGTTTGCAGTGCGCCGAGTTGCTCGGACATTTCACCCCGCAGGAGTTGGCCGCGCGCGTCGCAGTCCTGGGCAAGAAATATAATCAGGCGCTGGTGGCCGTGGAGCGCAACAATCATGGACACGCCGTGATCGCGCACCTCGCCATGAGCGAGGGCTACCAGAACTTGTATCCCGGCAACGGCCCGCCAGGATGGCTTACCACCTCGGCTTCCCGCCCCCGCATGCTGGAAAACTTTGCCGCCGTCCTGGCGAGTGCATCATTTCTCTTTCTCAGCCGGCGGCTGTTGCAGGAATGTCGCACCTTCATCCGCCATCAGGACGGCACCGCGGCGGCGGCCGGCGGCGCGCATGACGACACCGTGATGGCCATGGCCATCGCCCTGGCGGTCCGCGCCGAAGTTGTGGTGAAGCCGCCGCAATCCCTGCGCGAGTGCAATTTCGCCATCCTGCAAACCGGGTAAAGCAGTTAGCAGTTGGCAGTTGGCAGTTGGCAGTTAGCGTTAGCACCCCGCTGATCACTAACCACTGGCCACTAGCCACTAACCACTGTTTTCCCCACCGCACACGCCTATGTGACGGGTGACGGCGCAATGGCAGCCTATCCGCGTTAGCATGAAGGCGGAAACTGCCGTGATGGTTTGGCTGCTCGCGCACCCTCGTGCACGCGATTGGCCTGGCGACGCGGAGGTGATGGCCGTGATGTACGGCCGCAATGGCCGTTGCGGGCGGTTTCCACGGCACACTGTGGTAGAGACCGCCCCGTCGCTCCCGCGGGGTGAGTGGGTCTGGTCTCGTGTTCGTTCAGGCGGTCCAACACGTACGCAGGATGCGCGGCGGCGCCCAGAGTCAGCTCATGCGCTGCGCCGACGGCTTCTACTACGTCGTCAAGTTTCAGAACAACCCGCAGCACACGCGCGTGTTGGTCAACGATTGGCTGGGCACGCGCCTGGCCGAGATGGTCGGCCTGCCAGTGCCGGTGGCCGCCGTGGTCAACGTGCAGCCCTGGCTGCTGGAGCACACCCCCGACCTGCGCATTGAACTTTGCGGGACTCGCACCATGTTCACTCCCGGGCTGTCGTTCGGCTCGCGCTACCTGGTCTCGCCGCAGGAAGGTCAGGTTTACGACTACCTGCCGGAGAACATGATCGCCCGGGTCCGCAACCTGCGCGACTTCGCCGGCATTCTCGCCCTCGACAAGTGGACGTGCAATGCCAACGGTCGTCAGGCGGCTTTCTGGAAGCGCGTGCGGGAACGTAAATTTACCGCCAGCTTTATTGATCAGGGTTACTGCTTCAATGCCGGCGAGTGGAATTTTCCCGACGCGCCCCTGCGCGGCGTCTTCGGGCGTAACGACGTTTACGCATGTATCACATCGTGGGACAGCTTCGAGCCGTGGCTCAGCCGCATCGAAACTTTCCCCGAGAGCTCGCTGTGGCCGCTGGCCGAAGAAATTCCCCCGGAGTGGTACAACTCGGAGGGCGACGAGTTGGAACGGCTGTTGGAGCGCCTGCTGGAGCGCCGTTCGCGAGTCCGGCAGTTGATCCAGGATTTCAAGAATTCATCTCGGGACCCCTTCCCGAACTGGCGCGAGGCGGTGAACTAATGTTGCACCACAGAGACACCGAGACACAGAGATGAACGAGAATAGAACTAGCCCGCCCGTCCAGAGATTGTGTCGCAACGTTGGTGGGAGATGGTCCGCCCTTCAGAGACTGCGTCGCAACCTTGTATCGGTTTGCGACCATGGAATGAAGCGGGCAATAGAGACACCGAGACTCAGAGATGAACGAGAATAGAATTATCAGCTCGCCCGTCCGGAGATTGTGTCGCAACGTCGCTGGGAGATGGTCCGCCCATCACAGACTGCGTCGCAGCCTCGTATCGGTTTGCGACCATGTAATGAAGCGGGCAATAAATCAGCCCCGAAGGGGCGAAAGAGCTTAGCCCAGCGCTTCAGCGCTGGGTACGTCGGAAGATATGATCGAGTCCCGTAGGGACGGCACAACACGAGCGTGGCTTCAGCCGCGCGAAACGCAGCAATGACAAACGGGTTTGGCTAAATGCTAATTGCTAGTTGCTGATTGCTGAATGCTAATGCCTGACTACAAACATTGCGACTGCTTCCTCCTCCGCTACGTCCCCGACGTGGTCAAGCAGGAGTTCGTCAATGTCGGCGTGGTCATGCTGGAAGAAGGCGCCGACGGCTTCAGCGACGTACGCTTCACGCGCGACTGGCACCGCGTGCGCTGCCTCGATCCGGAAGTTGATATCGAGCTGCTGCAATCCTACGAAGACGAGCTGCGCCGCCTGCTGCAATCGCGCGCCGCCGAGGTCATCAACTACAAGCTGCCGATGTCGCGCCGCGACTGGCTGCTCGACGTGATGCAGCAATCGTTTTCCGGCGTGCTGCAGCTGGCGCCCATGCAGGCGGTGCTGACTGAATCGCCGCAGGCCGAGCTTGGCGTCCTGGCGCGCACTTACCTTGAGTCCGAGCGCCACGCGCCGCAGCGCGAGGCCGTTGGCCGCCGGGCCATCTACAACCTCATGCGTGGCGCCTTCGAGCAGGCCGGCGTCTGGCAGGTGATGTGGAAGGACATCGAGGTGGCCAGGTACGCGGGCAACGGCGATCCGCTCAAGATCGATTGCGCGTATCGGCCGGAGAATGTTATCCAGATGTTCCACGCGGTGTCGCTCGCGACGGACGTCAATGCAGCCAAAGTGCTGGCCTTCAGCTATCAGAATTTTCGCGACCGCATGGCCCTGGCCGAGAATGCCGATCCGAACCTCTACGCCGTGATCGAGGATGGACTCGACTGGAAAGACCCTGGCGTCGCCTTTGCGCTGGAGGCCCTCGACCGCTACGGCATCGACGTTGCCACCGCCGCCCAGATGCCCGCCATCGCCGATCGCGCGCGGGTCGAACTGAAACTATAGAGTCGCTGTAGTCACTACGCAGAACCCGTGGTAACGTCCTGGACGAGGACGCAAGTACATACCAATGCATTGGTACGACCGACTATTCGAATGGCTGCTGAGTCTATTTCTCTTGGCGACACCAATTGCTGTCTTGTACGCCTGTTCGTGGTGGCATCACAATCGCCGGCAGCCCGGCTGGCGTATCTGGATCTCGAAGCTGGGGATCATCTATAGCATTTTGATTTTGGCGGGTATGGCGGCATTTCTCGTTGGGACTCCGCACTCGCCAGAGTATGCCGCGTTTCCGTACACCTATCGTTGGGCGCCGAGGCTGGCGCGTGCGAGCATGCCTTGTCTGCTTTTTGCGATTTTCGGCAAAGGTCACGTGCGCGTAGCGGTGGCAATTGCCGCTCTCGGCGGAGTCGCCTTTGCGTTCGCGATGATCGCCATGCTCTGAGACTCCGGCATTGGCGGTTCTCGACCAAACGAAACTATCCACTATCCACTAACCACTAGCCACTTTCTACAGGCAAACATCATGCACATGCGAAACACGTTTCGCGGCGCGCTGCGCCGCATTGCCGGCGCACGCTCGGCCGGTTCCGCGTTCCTCCACCAGCACTGGCCGGGACTCCGGTCAGCGCCTGCCGCGCTGCTAGCCACCAGCGCTTCACCCGCCCGCAGAACGGTGCCTCTGCCCACCATCTTCACTCCGGGGGCATCCACGCTCGTGCGTGCCGGAGTCATGCCCAAACCTACGCCCCTCAATTTGCGCCGCTTCGCCGAGATGCCGGTCGCCCGCAAAGCCATCAACACCATCAAGGACCGCATCGCCGGAATGCAGTGGCGCATTCAGCCGCGGCGCGGACGCGTGCTCGACGATCTGCCTAACGCCGCCGAACGTATCGCCGCCCTCACCCTCAACTTCGAGCAGCCAAATCCCCAGGACTCTTTCCGCTCCATGATCGAGCAGGTCCTGGAAGACGTGCTGGTCGGGGGTTTCGGCGCGCTCGAGCTCGACCTCAGCGGCGATCCTGCGCGCCCGCTCACGCTGTGGCCGGTGGACGGGGCCAGCATTCGTATTCGCACCGACTGGGACGGCAATCCCTCGTCGCCACGCTACGTGCAGGCCACCGGCCTGTTCACGCCGCAACAAGAGGTCACGCTCGCCGACGAGGAGCTCGCCTACATTCGGCTGAATCCCCGCACCCACACGCCCTTCGGCCTGGGCAAACTCGAGGTCGCATTCGAAACCATCCACGAGTTTCTGTGCGCCCACCGCTTCGCTTCGCGGCTCGCCAGCAACACCGTGGTGCAGTACGCGCTGTGGTTGCAGAACCTCAGCCCGCAGCATCACGAGCGCCTCATCCGCTGGTGGCAGGACGAAATTGAAGGCACCGGCAGAGTGCCCATCTTATCGGTCGAGACCAAGCCCGAAGTGCTGCGCTTCAGCGGCGGCACCGACGCCGACCTGCGCCTGCAATGGCAGGAGTTCCTCATCCGCATCATTGCCGACGCCTTCGATCTGCCGCCCATGTTGCTCGGTTTGGAGCGCGACGTCAACCGCAACACCGCGACCACGCAGTACGACGATGCCTTCCGCACCGCAGTCGTGCCGGTCGCGCGCTTAGTTGCCGAACACCTGACGCGCGATGCCATCAGCAAACGCCTGGGTTGGGACGATCTGGAGTTCGTGTTCACCGATGTGGACGCGCCCAACGAACTGGAGCAGGCACAAATCCAGCAGATCCTGATTGGCTGCGGCGTCTTCACCGTCAATGAGGTCCGTCGCATGCGCGGTCTTCCACCCCTTCCCGACAAGCAGGCCGGCCTTTCCGACGCTCCGCTCATGCAATGAACAACTCTCTTCGATTGTCATCCTGAGCGAGGAACGTAGCGACGAGTCGAAGGACCCCTATAGTCACCCGGTGCCAGACGCCGCATGAATCGCAGATGTCTCCTCTGGCAACTGACTACTGACTACTGACAACTGATTCTCGGCAGCAACAAGTCAAAGGATCTGCGGTTCCTCGTTTCTTGCTAGTTGCTAAGTGCTAAGTGCTAAGTGCTAGCTGCCACCCTCCCACACTGTGGGACACACAAGGACCTACCATGAACCTGCAACTGGAAGCCATGGCGCTCAACCTGCCCGATGTCCCCGCGCATCCCAATCGGCTGCCCTTCCGGGGCGTTCTCACCCTGGTGGGTGTCGCCTCGCAACGCGCGCCCAGCGGCGCCCGCGGCCATCGCGTGATGCTAACGCGCCCCGCCACCGAGCAGGCATTGCCCTCGCTCCTGGGCATGGCGCTCGATTATGCTCCGGCGCTCCTCAGCCACGACGCGCGCCGCAAGGTGGGCATCGTCAGCGAGGCTAACATCGTGCCTCTGCACGACGGCGGGCAGCCCAATGCAACCGGGCAGATTGCCGTCAGCGGCTACCTGTTCGCTCGCGACTTTCCCGACGTGGTGCGCGAGATCAGGTCCCAACAAGGCAATAGCCTCGGCATGTCGTACGAGATCGCCGACGCCAGCGTGCCTAACCAGGAGGCGTTCATTTGGACGGTCACCGGTTTCACCTTCACCGGCGCCGCGGTGCTGCATCGCGACAAGGCCGCCTACCCGCAAACCTGGATTGCGTTAGCAGCTAGCAACTAGCAGGCATCAGCTAGCAGCTAGCAGTTAGCGCTTAGCAATAGTGCTTGGGTGCCCAACAGTCAGCCACATCCTCTCTGCCTGTACGCGTTGCTAGACACCATCCCACCTTCGCTTTGTGTCAGGGCACGGCTTCAGCCGTGCCGTAAGTGGCCTTTTTCAAACTGGGCTTCAGCCCCTGAGGTACCTTGGTTTGGCTCGCTCCGGTTTACGAGATGGCTCCTAGCAATTAGTGCGGACAGAGCGGGGTCCGACTCCGTGCTGAGTGCTGATTGCCGGGCTTCTGAGTGCTGAGCTTTCTGAGTGCTGAGTGCTGGGCCTTCTGAGTGCCGCGCTGAGTTTTCTGAACGCTGATTGCTGACCACCAGTTGCTAGAAGATATCTCCTAAATCGTTTTGTATCAGGGCACGGCTTCAGTCGTGCCGCAAGTGGCCCTTTTCAAACTGGGCTTCAGCCCCTGAGGGACTTAGTTTTGCAGGGGCTGCGCCTCGGCTGGCTGCTGAATGCTGAGTGCTAAATGCTAAATGCTAAATGCTAATTGCTAGCTGCTAGTTCCTTCTTCCCACATCCCACACAGTAAGAGGACAAAACATGAATCAGGACACAACGACCACAGACGCCACCCCCGACATGCCGGCCCTGGCCGGTCAAATGGCGCAGGCCACGCAATCGCTGGCCGACGCGCTCAAGAACCTGGACGGACAGTTTGCCTCGCTGCACGCCAAAATCGACCGCATCATTGCCGCGGTTGACGATGGCGATCTGCAGGCCAGCGCCAAGCACGACAGTGACCTCCGCAGCAAGCTGCTCGAACTGGAAACCAGCAACCGCAATCTGAAGGCGCAGGCTGACACCGCCCGCCGCAAGACCCTGTCGCCGATGGTGAGCGCGCTGCTCGCCAAGCAGGGCGTCGAAGGCGACGCGCTCATCGACAAGCCGGTGATCGAGAAGGCCCTGGCCGGCCTCAGCATCGAGCAGCGCATCGCCGTCAAGTCCGAGCTCGCCCGCGCCGGCATTCTGGTTTAGCCGATTCGAAGCCTAGCCAATTCGACAGCGGCCGGACTGAATCAGGAATTTCTAGCCACTAACCACTATCCACTCGCCACTTCTTTTCGAAAGGACACCAATGAAAGCACAATTCATCAACCTGCAAGCTGCGGCCGATTACATTGGCCCGGGCGCGATCGAAGTCGATCGCTACCAGACCGAAATCACCGACATCGTTCGCCGCCGCGGCCCCTTCGGCCAGCGCATCAAGCAAGTCCCGGCCACTGGCCATCCTTCGCGCTTCTTTGAAGAGACGGGCATTCCGTCCCCCACCGCCAGCAACGGCTTCGTCGATCCGCGCAACATCACGCCCACCCTGGTGACCCCGACTCGCGTCGAGCGTTGCGTTCCCTTGAAGTGCCTGGTCTCGCAAATCAACTACAACGTGTTCGACATCGAGGTCGGCAGCCAGCAGAGTCAGTTCGCCTACTTGCAGGCCAAGGACCTGGCCGATTCCGTCGAAGGTCTGCTGCGCACCCACGACGTCGCGCTGTGGAACGGCAATGACACCTCGTTGACCAATCCCACCACGCCGCAGTATTACGGCGCGGCTGGACAAATCAACGATGGCGGCAACGTGGTCACGATTCCAACCACCGGGAGCATCGTGGATGGCCTGAAGTCCACCATCGCGCAGATGGTCTCCAACAGCAACTATGAAGTGCGGCCGACTGCGATCTACAGCAATCCAGTGCTGTTCGACCTGGTTGACCGTGAGATGAAGCAGGAGTTCAACGTGGTGCTTTCCAGCACGACCGTGGCGGGCGGCCTGACCGTCAAGACGCTTTCCACCCAGGCCGGAGAGCTGCCACTCATTCCCGATTGGTCGATTCCCTACACCGGCGTTCCGGGCAGCGGCTCGGCGGTCCTGCCTGCCTACATCGTCAGCGAAGATATGATCGAGTACCACTGGCTCACCAGCACTGATCCGCGGGTCTTCCAGCTCGGCACACCGAGCTCCCTGGCCTCGCAGATGGTGGTGGTGAAGTTCGGCGGCATCGTCGTCAAGGGCGCCAGCTACGCCCACTACAAGGTGGTTGTCGATCGGTAGCCACCGGGCGCTCGCTCCGGCTTGCGACGGGCCATAGCGGCCAGGTTGCTAATCGATCCCTGTTTCCGCTGATTGGCAACGTCGCACCGCTTTCGGTTCGCGCCGTCGGTGTGCAACCCAGGGGACGGAAAAACTCCGTCCCCTATTTTCTGAGGCTGCTTGCCTGCTGATTCCTTCACCAGCTTTTATTCCCTCCCCCTTCCATCCCCAACGCGTAGCCACGAAGGGAACGCCATGAACTATTTGTCTGATTCGGAATACGAAACCTATGGCCTGGAGTCCGCCACTCCGGAATCGTTCGTCGCGGCGGCGTCCTCGCTGATCAACATGTATTGCCGACGGCCCACGCTCGCCATCATGCAGTTCATCGAGCGGATTCGCGTGGTGCCGGGCCGCAACAATGTCCAGCTCACCAATCTGCCTCTCGCCGCGCTGACCCCCGCAACCTCACCGCTGGTATCGGGCAGGGGCCGCTATGCTCCGCCGCGGCGGGGCGAAGATACCGCCATGTGGGAACTGGCCGAAATCGCCCTAGTCTATGCCCTTCCCGGCACCTGGGTCAGCCTCGACGTCAGCACCTTCGACTACTTTGCCGAAACCGGCGAGGTCTCCTGGCTGGGCAATCCCCTGGGCTTGGCCTTTGACGAGATCGAGCTCACCTACACCGCGGGCTTCTCCCAGGTGCCTGACCCGGTGAAATTCGCCTGCGCTCAGTTGGTGAAAAACGCTCAGGCCACCCCGGCGCTCAATGTCCGCGCCGGTACCCTGAACTCGATGCACCTGGAGTATTTCTCCGACACGCTCATCGATTCCACCGTGCAAGGCTTGCTCGCGCCCTACGTGGCGCAGAAAGTGGGCTGAAATGTCTGAAACCGAGATTCCGCTCGGCGCCGTTCGCAGCCGCGGTTTGGGCGCGCGCCGCGCCGCCGACGCCATGGTGCGAGCTCTGGGCGGCGCGCAGATTACGCTGCGCATCGCCGACCCTTCCGCCGGCGACACCAACAGTCAGCTCGGGCTCACGCCTCCCACGTCCGAAGATCTGCAGATCTCCCCGGCGGTGGTGCGCACTGTCGCTCCGGCCGCCAACGGCAGCCAGCGCATCGAGGTCACGCTGAGCGCCAAAGCGGTGAAGCCCATCGCCGACCAATATGGCGTCACCGACATTGCCACCTGGCTGCTCACCGCCGAAGGCATCCTATTTCGCGGCAAGCTCATGCACATTGACAGCGTAATCAGCGATCACCTCGGCGGAATGGACTACCTCTACCACATCATGGCAACGGAGTAGCGAAATCATGCAACCAGCCAAAGATAGTTTCTACGTGGAGCTGCGCAACCGCCTGGCGGCCGTTGATCCCGGACGCACGATTACACTTGACGGCGCCACACGGCCTGCCATCGCCGTGGTCGAGAACGAGCCGCCGGCCGCCGCCCCGCCGCTGTGCGACGCCTTCTATCTGCATTGGGGCGGCGCTCACCTGGTGCAGCCATCCGTCGGGACCATGATGGCGCTCGACTGCACCATCTCGTACTGCACCGCCGGCGCCGAGCAGAATGGATGGCTCGATCGCGGCCGCGATCTGGCCAGCCTCGACAACGACCTGCTCGCTATTTGCTCTCCCGCGCACACGGCCAAGTGCGATTACAGTTCCGGCTCGCCCGTGCCCCTGGGATCCACCATCTTCTGGACGCAACCCGCCCTGGGCGCCGCCAAAACCACGCCGCCCTATGTCGGCCGCGAGATCGTCATCACCCTGTTCTTTTATCCCGAGGTGAACCAGACATGAGCATCAATCCTCTTGCCAGGCGTTCGCAGATGGCGCCCGTCGGTCGCGCCGTGCGCGCCTATGTCGCGCCCGTGTGGCGTCCCAGCGGCGTCTTCTTCCCTTTCGACCCCGCCGCGCAGGGCCAGTTTGATCTCGATTCCCCACCCTCCCCCTGGCTCGACCTGGGCTGGATCGAAAACTTTCAGCGCACCGCAGCCACCAAGTGCGACGCGCTGCGCAGCGGTCCCAGCGGCAGCATCACCGTACAGTACCGCTCGCAGCCGGAGGCGCGCGTGGATTTCGATCTGCCCTCCTGGGGTAAGCTGCAAATGGCAATCGCCGGTGGCTCCCAGCAAATGAATGTGCTGGCTGTCCTGCCGTTGAGCCCGCCACAAGGCTCAGGGGGCACGGCCATTCC
>Ga0187880_1001629_pt1 | contig 17850 bp, 15 predicted proteins | sample June2016WEW_19_4_FD_132998 | JGI IMG/M metagenome (GOLD analysis project Ga0187880, IMG submission 132998) | Peatland microbial communities from SPRUCE experiment site at the Marcell Experimental Forest, Minnesota, USA - June2016WEW_19_40 | ecosystem: Environmental > Terrestrial > Soil >...
ATAGCCGGGAAGATGTTTATTTAAGGGAGAAAAAAGGGTGCGTTATGTCACATGGAAACAAGAGTGAAGGTTACATTGCCTGATTCCAGCAATGAAAGAGAGTTTCGTTGATTGAAATTGACGGCGCACAAAAATCCGGCAGCGGAACGCTGGTGAGATTGGCCGTTGCGCTCTGTACGCTTACCAACCAACCGCTGCATATGGTCCGGATAAGAGAGAAGCGGGAAAAGCAGGGCCTGCGCCCCCAGCACATGGTTGTCGTCAAGGCGTGTGCTCAGCTTTCGTCCGGGCGGTTGGAGGGGGCCGAGGTCGGGTCCAAAGAGATCACTTACTATCCGGGGGGAAGCATAAGCGCAGGTGTATGGCAATGGGATATCGGAACAGCCGGTTCGGCCACCATGATGGCCTTTACCCTGATTCCACTCGCTCTTTTTGCGGGCAAGAAAACTCGTTTTACGATAAGGGGCGGTCTGTTTCAGGATTATGCGCCAACGGCGTTTCACATGGAGAAAGTCTTGCTGCCGCTTCTGGGGCAGATGGGCGCCACGGTAAGCCTGAAGATGATCCGTCCGGGGTATGTGCCAAAGGGAAATGGGGAACTGGATGTTTCAGTCGAACCGGCGAAGGTTCCTCTGAAAGCCTTTGCCAAGACGCAAAGAGGAGAAATAAGCAGGATTCAAGGAATATCGCTCGCCTCGCACCTGGCAGAAAAGTCGGTTGCCCGGCGCATGGCCCAGAGGAGCCGTGAACTTCTCATGCAAAAAGGCTGTAATCCCTGCATCGATATTATCGAGGACGCCTCTGCCGTCCAAAGCGGCGCGGCCCTGTTGCTTTGGGCCGAAAGTACAAACGGCTGCCTGCTTGGATTCGACAGGGCCGGAAAGCGCGGCCGCAGCTCGGAGTCAATTGCGCAGAGCGCAGTGGAAGGCCTTTTAACGGATATATCAACCGGGGCCACGGTGGACAGGTTTGCTGCCGACCAGTTGATTTTGTTCGCGGCCCTTGCACGCGGACAAAGCCGATATATCGTTCCGCGCCTGACAGATCACATAGAATCCAACTTGTGGCTGATTGAGAAAATCCTGGGGGCTGGAACTGAAGTTAAAGAAAACCTGATTTCCATTGACGGGATCGGATTTTTGAGAAAATAATCTTGTGTGTGAAGTGAGCGGTTTAGCGCCGCTTTGTTCGGGTTTCAACTCAAGGGGATTCGCGATGCTACCCCGTATAAAGATTCGAGGAATCTACAGCACAGCGCTGACTAAACTCGCGCTCGATTCCGGGTTTCAGATCGTCGATCCTTCCGAAAGAATCAGACAACGGATTCATATGGAATTTCCCGATCATGGAAAATATGAAATTCTGATACAGGACAGGGAGGACCGTCAGGGGATAGAGGTCAAAGGTGAAGCCGACCATGTGTGCGAGCTGCTGATACGTTTGCAGGAAACCCTTTTGGACGCGATCATCGTCGGTTTTCTCCCGACAGATGACAGCGAACCGTTGGTGGTCGCAAATCTGGAGTTGCCCGGAGGGGCCAAGGAGCAACTGGACAGGGTCAGATCGAGTGTGGTCCCGACTCTAAAGAATCACCACCGGTTAAAGATAGTAAACCCTGACCTGCTCGAACCGGCGGAAATAGAATTCTCCCGGCATCCCGAAGACGGAACGGGCCTGGAAAAGAGGCTTTTCAGGGAAGCAATTCTGGACCCGTTGATCAAAGGAGGCATGGTCAGGCTCGAGCACATAAGGCCATCGGGCAAGCCGATGCGTCCGAGGTTTGGGATTCTTCAATCCGTACGCGAAAACAGGGTGGTTTTTAAACGCGAATTCTCGAAGGGCCGCTATGACGGGTTGGATCTGCCAATCAGCAAGGGCGACTACTGCCTGACTGAAGTCAGGGAAGGCGAATGGCATATCAGACACAGCTATTTCTCGAAAGAACATCTTCGTATAGGCGAATACTTCAACGTAAATACCCCCACGGAGCTCTACCCATACGGGGCAAGGTATGTTGACCTCGAAGTGGACGTGATCCAAAGGGCGGGTGAAAAAGCGTTCCCGATAGATCAGGAAAAGCTCGACGTGCTTGCTCGGAAGGGTTGCATCGGCAAGGACCTGCAGGACAAGGTGCTTATGGTCTCCAAACGGTTGCTGCGGAGCCTCAATCGTGGAAAGGCAAAGAGTTTACCGGAGCGCGGATGAAAATCAAAACAGCTTGGGCGATTCAATCCTTTTTTTTATGTTTCCTTTTCAACATGGTTTTTGCGGCAGTCATATGTTTTATGGCGGACAGAATCCTGGAAGCCTTCAATGAGTGGGTTTCGCCTTTAACCGGACCGGGCGCGCCTGCGCTGCCGGAAGATCTGCAGATGGCGCTTGGCAGTTTCGGGAATTTTGTAGTTCAGGTACGAGGATACCTGTTAGCCGTGATTGCCGCCCTGGCGTCGGCATTTACCTTGCTTCTATGGTTTTTTCTTTTTCTCACCGGAGGCAGACAAATCAGGAAAGCAGGGGAGCGGACCGGGTTATCCCGGACTCCTGAACCGGAATTAAGTCAAGCCATAACCGATGGAGCCGATCAGGGCAAATAGCCGTCAACTCATAACAAATTGTATTGAAAAAAATTTATGCTGTGCAGCGGGAAAGTATTTGTTTACAATTGTTAGGGACAAAAATCGGCGAGTTATTCCTGCCGGTTTTTTGTTCTTTTTACTTCCTGTTTTTTTCAACCCTGTGAGCGGAGAGTGATCGTAGAATATGCAAGAACCAGTTGCATTCGCGTGGGATTCGAGTTATCTTAGTACGCCACGGCTAAAGTTGACCTCGTTTCCCATCTGCCGCATTTGTGACAGAACTCCCCCGTGCAACTTGAACAGTCGTTGTCCCCCTGCGCAAGGGCTTGAATTGAAACAAGCTCCGGACGGAGCACACTTAGGAGAAGAACAGAATGGATCCACTGATACTAACAAAGCGTGAAAAGCACAAGCTTGCGACCCAGTACGCAGACTTGTGCCTCACCTGCGGCACGTGCGCAGGCGGGTGCCCGGTCACGGGCGTCGACGGTCTGGACGTGCGCAAGGCTGTGCGAATGGTCCTGCTGGGGATGGAACAGGAACTGATCGATTCCAGATTTCCCTGGGTCTGCACCCTTTGCGGCCGTTGCGAACATGCCTGCCCCATGGGCATCGATCTGGTGGCAATGCTTCGTTCCGCACGCGGGAAGAGGGCAAGGGACAAAGTCCCCGGCGTCCTCCACAAGGGCGTCGCGATGTGCCTCAAGACGGGAAACAATGTTGGCATACCCAAGGAAGACTTCCTGTTCCTGCTCGAGGATCTGGGCAATGAACTGGCCGAAGAGCTTCCCGGCTTCGAGGTGCCTGTCGACAAGAAAGGGGCAAAGTACCTCTTTACCATCAATTCCAAGGAGCCTTTCGGGGAACCAGAGGACATGATGTACTGGTGGCGAATTCTTTACGCCGCCAACGAGTCCTGGACCGTTACTTCCGAAAACTGGGAAGGGGTAAACTGGGGTCTTTTCACCGGTGATGACGAATCGATGAAAGAGGTCGCCGGGCGAATTGTCAAGAACTACAAGGAACTCGGATGCGAGTACCTTGTCCTGCCCGAGTGAGGGCACGCATACTTCGCGACTAGGCTTAGTCTGCGCAAATGGTTTGCCGACGAAAACATCAAGTTTCTCTCGGTCCACGATCTTTTGAAGAAATACATCGTAGAGGGGCGCATCAAGTTAGATAAATCGGTGCACACCCATCTTACCACCTATCACGATCCGTGTAATTACGGCCGAAAAAGTGAACGCACTTTCGGCCAGGCATATTACGACGAACCCAGGTGGATTACTCAGCAGTGCTGCGAGAACTTCGTGGAGATGTATCCCAACCGGGCCAACAATTTCTGCTGCGGCGCCGGCGGCGGCGCGTGGGCGGCGCCCTACGTGGAGGAGAGAATCTTCTACGGCCGCGTAAAAGCGAAACAGATAAAGGACACCGGGGCCAAGCTGCTCATTGCGCCCTGCCATAACTGCCGCGATCAGATCATGAAGAGCCTCCGGAAGGAATACGACTTCATGGATGTCGAAGTAAAGTACCTCTGGGAGCTTGTAGCCGACTCTCTGATTATTGAACCGCGTGAGGTGGAACCCGAAGAGGAATAGCAGATTTTTCTCACTCCCGCTGAAACAGCCCCGGAATCACGTTGACGTGTGCATGGGGCTTTTCTATTTTAGGCCTGTAACGTCCACATTCAATGGGGAAAGAACTCAACGCTCCGCGAAGTCTCATTTGGTACTGGAGTAATATGAGCAGAAAACAAGATATAACTAAAAAAGGGAAAGAGCACTTTGCGCTAACTCCGAGAGAATCCCACGAACTGCAAATGATTCTTGACCGCCTCGCTGTCCAGGACCCCGAAGGTGAGAGTTTCGAGGGCTACCTGCACTCGCTTGGCAACTCTCTTTCCGAAAGGCCGCTTCTGGCGGCCGTACTCATCGACAGGCTGAGCCGCAATCCCAGCCGAACCGGCTTTCGCACATTTCAGGCTCTGCATAAAACCATTGAGGCCTCGGCTTATAAAAGGAACCTGAAGCAGGCAGCCTACCGGTTTTCACAGAAGGGTTTCAAGGCTGCCGAACAGATCTTGGCTCCGGAAAAAGTCGTCCTTATCCAGGGTGAGCACAGAAAGGCCACCGCTCACCTGTTCATGGTCAAGGGGACCATGTGGATCGTTTCCGCTTTTATTCCGGAGACGCTACAGGGAGGTTATGCTCTTGTAACCGCGTTCCTTGAAGACGATTTTGCCACTTTCAATGTGCGAGTTGCCGAAAGCCGCACTCAGAAACTGTACAGGGATTATCTCCAGGAACTCTCGGCCCACGCGATTGACAGCAGATATCATGAAATACCACCCTGGCACGCAGCGCGGCTCTTTTTCGAAATGCTCGATTTTTGGACAGCCCAAGAATCATATGCCCAACTGGAAAGGGCCCGCGATCTTCTTAAGAGCTACCATGAGCCGGACAGAAAACCATACGTCTACGACCTGATGCCGGAAATCGAACATCCCGAACGGCATTTTTCCGAATTGGAAATCGAAAAATTGCTGGAAGGAATGGACCTTTCCTGGCTTAGATTTGGCAAAGAGGAACTTTCGCCCTATCACGAAAAGATAAAAGCCCTTGACAGTCCTCTTCTTGTGGTCCCCCGGGAAGTCCAGATCGAGCGAGGCGTGGATCTGCTTCATGATGCTGCTGAAAGCCTGTGCACAGGGGCAAAGCGATTCCTCTACGAGAGGTTTTTTGAAGAGCAGGCAATGGCCTTCAAACTATCGGGCGCCGAAGACAAGGCGCATTGGGCATGGATAATTGCCCGCAATCTAGCGGACCAATCCTCTGTGGGAAAAAATCCTGCCGTGTTGCAATTGCTAAGGTATTCGCTCAGTTTCCATTGGAACGAAGATTTTACCTCTGCCCGGAAGACTGAGGAAACGCCGGAGCGGGAGCGCCGAACCGAATCGGGAATCATTCTGCCCTGAACGGGGAGATCGATATGGAAATCTCACAGATCAGAACCGCTGCCCATTCATGCGCTGTTGACATCACTGACCATGTAGCGGCCCTATTAAGGGAAAAATCAGCCGAAAACGGCGTCTGCCTGATTTACACTCCGCATACTACGGCCGGCCTTACGATAAACGAAGGGGCCGATCCGAATGTTATGGATGACGTTTTAAGAACGCTCGAGACTATCGTTCCATGGCGCGGAGCCTACAAGCACACCGAAGGCAACTCTGCCGCCCACATTAAAGCGATCCTTGTCGGGGGAAGCGTGCACGCAATTGTCGACTCGGGAAAGCTGGTTCTCGGTACCTGGGAGAGAATATTCCTCCTGGAGTTCGACGGCCCGAGAACGCGGAAGATTTTTGTTCAATTCCTGAGCAACCAGGCCCGATGATTGGCAACTTTGAGCGAAGACCTGCACCTCCCGGCAGTTGCGCTCTGCCGGACGCTCCCCAAAAAGAAAAAAGCCAGGTGGGAGGTCCTGGCTTTTCCTAAGAGAGAAACATGGGATGATATTAGCTAAGCGGTTATAAACATAGCCATATTTCAGGAAAAAAAGAATCCGGTGAATCATGTATTTTGAGACCTGCAAAACGGTATCATCTACCTGCCGTCAGTATACACGATCAAACTATCCGCAATCAGGCGTCCCTCAGAGTGATTATATTACAGTAGATGAAATTATTTCATTTTGAGGTGAAAAAATGGAAAATTGTCAAATTCCGACATTAAGCATGCTGCCCAATCCGATCACGATAAGGATCACCGATGAGGCGTGCGATTTCGAGTGTGTGAAGCGGAAGGCCGTTTCAAAAGCAATGGCCTTTGCCGGTTCGCTCGAGCTTTTGAGTTGGTATGATAGAAAGAGGCAGGTTTACTACCCCAATGATGAATGCTGCGTGGAGGGTGAACCCAACTGGCTGGCGTATGCTCTTGCCAAGAGCGCCGATCTGGCCATCGACGTCAATGATGAGGAATACGTCTTTGTCTTCCGCAAATCCTGACGCCACAAAGAAGAGTGAAGATTTCATGAAATTATGGACAAGAAACTCTTTTTGCTGAATAATCCCCGCCTGTAGAAGAATTTCCGGCGAATAAGGTTTACAATGTTTGCGCCCGCCCGGAGTGACCCATCTTTTTTCGCGTCCCGGCGCTTAAAAGAGGAGTTCTGAAAGACTTCATGGACAAGGCTCAGAGTTCACAGTCCACAGCATCAAAACGTGCCCTGAGCCGTGCATTCCTGCATCAACTGGTTTTCCCTGCGGCGCTGCTTCTGGTTGTGTTCATATTCGGCACGCTGGGATTTTTCATTTTGGGCGGGGGCAAGTGGACTTTGTTCGATTGCGCCTACATGACGAGCATCACACTTACCACCGTCGGCTATGGAGAGATACTCGAGGACTTTGGTACAGACGGCCGTCTTTTTGCCATGATTCTTATGTGGTGCGGGATGGGGGTGGCTCTCTATGCAGTGTCGACTATCACCGGGTTTGTAGTCGAGCGTAGATTTTCCCGGATATTGAGGGAGCGAAAGATGGAAAGAAGCATTGCCGCGCTCAAAAACCATTTTATTGTCTGCGGGGGCGGCCACACGGCTGTCAATGTTTTACGAGAGCTGATCATGTCGAAGCGGTCCTGCGTGTGCATAGAACTAAAACCCGAGCGCGTTGAATGGATCTCCAACCAATTCCCGGGCCACTATTACATTCAGGGCGACGCAACTGAGGAAGAGGTACTGCTCCGCGCCGGGATTGAGCGGGCTTCGGGTGTGCTGGCAGTGTTGGGAGAAGACGGCCACAACCTTATGATAACGGTCCAGGCACGCTTCATAAACCCTGAAATCAAGATCGTGGCGCGATGCCATGAAAACAATCTGGCTGAAAAGTTCTTCAGGGCTGGAGCTAATTATGTTGTGAATCCGTCTTTCATCGGCGGCATGCGTATGGCCAGCGAGATGATCCGTCCTAATGTCGTTTCATTCCTCGACCGCATGCTTAGAGGAAATGACGCGATTCGCGTCGAGGAGGTTACAATTGGCGAAAGGTCGCCGTGGATCGGCCAGTCGCTTCGCGAAATCGACATTCAGCGCAGGACGGGCCTGACCCCGGTTTCTTTGAAGCGCCCGGAAGATTCCGAGTTCATATATAATCTATCCCAGGATGAAGTCCTGACGCCGCAATCAGTAATAATCGTCATTGGGAATCCCGAACAGGTTTCCAACCTCAGGAGATTCTGTGCAAAGCAAAGTGAGGATTGCAGTTTCCCTTGATTGACGGGGAAGAAGGGGGCGGGAACTACGACTCCGGCAAGAAAGTTTCAGGAGGTCGTTCCCCCGGTTGTTCATATGAGACATTTCCTTCGAGCACTCGAAAGCGCTGTCTGCCTGTTTTTGGCATTTGCTCGGTTAGTATTGAAAAAGATAATTTCTGAGTTGAGGGACCAAAACGCCATCCCCGGACAATTAGCACTCGCCTCATTTAATTGCTGACAAGAATCTTGTTACCCACCGTCTCCATGATTATCTTAGGTAAAATCCCGATCCCCAAAGCATTGCGCGCTTCCAATGGGTGTCAATCCCCAGGGGCGGGTTCGATATATCGAGCACTTATCCTTTCTAAGGAGGGATGCAAATGGCTAAAGCAGTAGGAATAGATTTAGGCACTACAAACTCTGTGGTGGCAATCTGGGAAGAAGGTAAAGCCACGGTTATTACAAATTCGGAGGGATCGCGCCTGACCCCATCGGTGGTAGCCTACACCGAAGACGCTCAGCGGCTTGTCGGCCAGGTAGCCAGGCGCCAGGCGATACTCAATCCGACTGCCACTATATATTCTGCCAAGCGGTTCATAGGCCGCAAGTGGGGCGAAGTGGACGAAGAGTCCAAAATGGTCTCCTACAAAGTCGTGAAGGGTCCAAATGAAGCGGTCCGCTTTGAAATTCGAGGCAAGGCCGTCTCGCCCGAAGAAGTCTCCGCCCAGGTACTGCGAAAACTGGTGGACGATGCTTCCAAGTACCTTGGAGAGAAAATAAGGGAGGCGGTCATAACCTGCCCCGCGTATTTCAATGACGCCCAACGCCAGGCGACGAAGAACGCCGGGGAGATTGCCGGCCTGAAGGTCCTTCGGGTAATCAACGAACCGACCGCTGCGGCACTGGCATACGGGCTTGAAAAAAAGAAGAGCGAGACTATCATGGTTTTCGACCTGGGTGGCGGCACCTTCGATGTGTCAATCCTCGACGTAGGAGACGGAGTGGCTGAAGTCCGTTCCACGTCAGGTGATACGCACCTTGGCGGAGACGATTTCGACAAGCGGATCGTAGACTATATCGCGGACGATTTCCGTAAAGAGTACGGGGGGATAGACCTGCGAAACGACCGGCAGGCGCTTCAGCGGCTCTATGAGGCGGCGGAAAAGGCCAAGATCGAGCTTTCAAGCACCGCCGAGACTCAGATTAATCTGCCCTTTATTACCGCTGACGCGACCGGGCCGAAGCATTTGGTCCAGAAGCTTACGCGCGCAAAATTCGAGGATTTGACACACGACCTGGTAGAGCGCTGCATGGGACCTGTGCAGCAGGCCCTTTCAGACGCGCGCCTCAGCTCAAAGGACCTCGATGAGCTGATCCTGGTCGGAGGATCGACTCGCATTCCAGCCGTTCAGGAACTGGTCAAGAAGCTTACAGGCGGCAAAGAGCCTAATATGAGCGTCAACCCCGATGAAGTGGTGGCCGTTGGCGCCGCAGTGCAGGCAGCGGTGCTGAAGGGCGAGGTCGAAGACGTCGTTCTTCTCGACGTAACCCCGCTTTCCGTTGGCGTCGAAACGCTGGGTGGAGTCATGACCAGGCTGATCGACAGAAACACGACAATACCGGCGAGGCGCGAAGAAATCTTTTCGACCGCCGAAGACAATCAAAGCGCAGTCGATGTCGTGGTGCTCCAGGGAGAGCGCGAGTTGGCCAAAGACAACCGGGTGCTTGGGAGATTCCGTCTGGAGGGAATCCGACCGGGGCTGCGGGGAGCGCCGCAAGTCAAGGTAACTTTCGACATTGACGCAAACGGAATCCTCAGCGTTACCGCGCGAGATGAGGAAACCGGCAAAGAGCAGGCCATTACGATTTCCGAGTCCACCAACCTTTCGAAACTGGACGTCGAGAAAATGGTCACGGACGCTCAGGCTAACGCCGCCGAAGACAAGCGCCGCCGTGAAACGATCGAGGCGCGTAACGTCGCCGACACTCAGGCTTACCAACTCGAGCGCACCCTGCGCGACCTGGGCGGTAAGGTTGCGGTAAATGAAAAAGCCCGCTCCGAAGCTCTAATCGAGGAGACGAGAAAGGCCATTCAGGATGAGAGCACGACAAAAGAGCGATTTCAGCAGCTTGCAAGCGATCTCCAACAGGCCTCCCAGATGATCGCATCCGCTGCCTACCAACAGACGGGAGCAAGCGCCGGCCAGGAGGCCGGAGCTGAACAGGGGACTGATTACGGAGGGCAATACAGACCACCCCCGCGCGGCGGCGAGGATGTAGTTGACGCTGAGTTCACCGAGCATTGAGCAAGTGTAAAGCGAGAAGCAAGAAGCGGGAAGTCAAATAGTTGCCGGTTTTTGGTTGTCAGTTTCCGGCAACTCAAAACTTAAAACTAAAAGCTAAAAACTCATCTGCTCATTGCACTTCAACGCATTTCGAAGGGATATGACAATATCTTATGGCTGTCAAATACAGGGACTACTACGAGATACTGGGAATTAAAAGGGGAGTCGGCCAGAACGAAGTGCAGCGGGCATACCGGAAACTTGCGCGCAAATACCATCCGGACGTCAACAAGGCCTCCAACGCAGAAGAAAAATTCAAGGAAATAAATGAGGCCTACGAGGTGCTGAAGGACCCCGAAAAAAGGAAAATGTACGACCAGTTGGGGCCAGACTGGAGATCGGGACAGGAGTTCAGGCCTCCCCCCGGATGGGAGACCCGGTTTGATTTCGGGAGGGGCGGCGGCGCCCAGTCGGAGTTCCAGTGGGGTGGAACCGGTGGGTTCAGCGATTTCTTCGAATCACTGTTTGGCGGCGGTGGTTTCAGACAGGCCCGCGGCGGTGGGGCGCCGGGAGGCTTCGGGCAAGGAGCTGTCTGGCGCCAGGCCGGCGCCGACCAGGAAACGACGATTCGAATCTCGCTTGAGGAAGCCTTTCGAGGGGGAACCAAACCTATTTTACTCCAGAGCCAGGTGATAAATCCCAAGGGCCAATTGGAGGTTCAGGAAAGACGCTACGACGTAAAAATCCCGCCCGGCATTCTGTCGGGCCAAAGGGTTCGCCTCACCGGCCAGGGCGCAGAGGGAACAGGCGGCGGCCCCAGGGGCGATCTATATTTGAAAGTGGAAATTGAACCGCACCCGGTTTTTACGCTCAAGGAACGCGAGCTATACATGGAGGCGCCCGTTTCACCCTGGGAAGCCGTTCTTGGTGCTGAAGTGAGACTGGTTACGCTCTCCGGCAACATAGACTTGAAAATTCCTCCCGGTACACAGAGCGGACAGAAACTGCGGCTGCGCGGCAAGGGAATGCCAAACCCGAAAGGGACGCCCGGCGATCTGTACGTGACAGTGGTTGTCAAAGTCCCGGCCCATCCTTCGGATAAGGAGCGGGAACTGTTTGAAGAGTTGAGAAAAAACTCCGATTTTAACCCGAGAGGGTAGCCGATTGTCGACCCGGAAACACCGGCAGTTTCCGATCTGGATTTTTTGAATTAAAGGAAAGGTATTTTTCTTCCTGGCAAGGAATTTTGCCTCCCTTTCCTAAAGGGGGGCAGGGGGACTTTAGGCCGGAGGCGTACACCTGTACCGCCTCTGGTCATGGGCAGGCCGGGGATAGCGTCGTGATCCTGTCAAGCCACCGCCGAAGGCAGTGGCCAGGCAGGTCGGCGGTCCCACCGCCCGGGAGCTTGCGATGGCTGAGACAGGGTTTTTCATGCTTCAGGTGAAAACAGACAGTGAGTTTTCCCCCAGGTATACTCTTACTGAAGTCGCATATCGGGCAGGACTGCACCCTGAGCTGATCGACAGATTCATCCGTCTGGGTCTTGTCGAGTTTACCGACCGGACTAATGATGGTGAGTTGCTCTTCGACTCGGAAGTAATCCCTCTTCTATGGCGAATTCTAAGGCTTCGCAACGAACTCGGAGTCAATTATGCAGGGATCGGGGTGATCCTGGAGCTTATGTCCAGGATTGAAGCCCTGGAAGCCAGGATTCGCGAGCAGGAAAACGTAGCTCTGTAATGCAACGTCAGCAAGGTAATGACATGTTGCAAGGAATCGTCACCCCGGCGAAAGCAGGGGGCCAGCGCTTTTGAGTGAGGATTTTTTCTCCATGGATATGAACAAATTTACTATCACGTCGCAGGAGGCCATGCAGGCCGCCGAAACCAAGGCAATCCGCTTCGGCCATATCGAGGTTGACGGAGAGCATCTTCTGCTGGCCATGCTCGAACAGCCCGACGGACTTGCCGCGAGGCTTTTCAAGAAAATGGACATACCGGTGGACAGAATGCGGGAGCGGCTGGAGCAGGAGTTGAGCAGGAAGCCGCGCGTCAGCGGTCCGGGGGTCGAACCAGGCAAAATATATATAACCAACCGCTTGAACAGGCTGCTTACCGATGCGCAGGAGCAGGCCCAAAGACTCAAGGACGAATATGTCTCGGCCGAGCACATCCTGCTCGCTTTCTTGCAGGAGGGGACGAGCAACCCATCGGGCCAGGTGCTCCAGGAATTCGGTGTCACACGGGATTCGCTTCTAAAGACGCTCACTTCGATCCGCGGAAGCCAGCGGGTAACCAGCGCCACCCCGGAATCGGCCTATGAGGCCCTTCAGAAATACGGGCGCGATCTTGTCGAGGAGGCGCGGAGCCAAAAACTCGATCCGGTTATCGGCCGTGATTCTGAAATACGGCGGGTAATCCGGATTCTGAGCCGGAAGACGAAAAACAATCCGGTCCTCATCGGTGAGCCGGGCGTAGGCAAAACGGCCATCGTGGAGGGTCTGGCTCACCGGATCGTCCGGGGAGACGTTCCGGAAGGCCTCAAAGACAAGACCATTTTCTCACTGGATATGGGGTCCCTGGTCGCCGGGGCCAAGTACCGCGGCGAATTCGAAGAGAGGCTCAAAGCGGTCCTTAACGAGATAAAAGAAGCCCAGGGCAGGATTTTGCTCTTTATCGACGAGCTGCACACCATTGTCGGCGCCGGGCGGGCCGAAGGCTCGATAGACGCCGGCAACATGCTAAAACCCATGCTTGCCAGGGGCGAGCTGCATTGCATAGGGGCGACCACGCTCGATGAATACCGCAAGAACATCGAAAAGGACGCCGCCCTGGAGAGGCGTTTTCAACCTGTGGTCGTCGATCAGCCTTCGGTCGAGGACACGATCTCGATCCTGCGCGGCCTCAAAGAGCGTTTCGAGGTGCACCATGGCGTCAAAATCCAGGACAGTGCTCTAGTGGCCGCCTCGGTGCTCTCCAACCGCTACATCACCGACCGCTTTTTGCCCGACAAGGCGATCGACCTCGTTGATGAAGCCTGCGCAATGATCAGAACGGAAATAGATTCGATGCCTTCCGAGCTCGACGAAGTGGAAAGGCGGAGCCGGCAGCTTGAAATCGAAGAAGTGGCCCTTGGCAAAGAACACGACAGGGCCAGCCTGGAAAGGCTTAAGGCCCTGCGAAAGGAACTGGCGGAGCTTCGAGCGAAGGCCGATTCGATGAAAGCCCAGTGGGAGGCCGAAAAAGAGTCGATCAAAAAAGTCCAGGCGCTTAGAGGGGATATCGAGAAGGTCCGTCACGAAATCGAATCTTATGAACGCAAATACGATCTCGAGAAAACGGCCGAGCTTAAATACGGAGTGTTCCCGGACCTCGAGAAGAAGCTGCGCGAGGAAGAGGACCGGCTTTCAAACAGGCAGGAGGGATCCCGGCTCCTCCGTGAGATGGTTACCGAGGAGGAAATAGCCGACATTGTGTCGCGCTGGACCGGAATCCCGGTGACCAGGCTCGTTGAAGGAGAGCGGGAAAAGTTGCTCAGGCTAGATGAAGTGCTTCACGAGCGCGTTATCGGGCAGGATGAGGCGGTGCAACTGGTGGCCAACGCGGTCATACGCGCCCGCTCGGGAATAAAGGACCCGAGGCGGCCGATCGGATCGTTCATATTCCTTGGTCCGACAGGCGTCGGGAAAACGGAACTTGCCGAAACCCTTGCGGAAGCTCTCTTCGATACCGAGGAAAACCTGGTCCGGATCGATATGAGCGAATACCAGGAGCGCCATACCGTTTCCCGCCTGATTGGAGCGCCCCCGGGATACGTCGGATACGAAGAAGGGGGTCAATTGACTGAAGCCGTTCGCAGGAAGCCTTATTCCGTCATTCTTTTCGATGAAATAGAAAAGGCCCACAGGGACGTTTTCAACACTCTGCTCCAGATCCTGGATGACGGCCGGCTGACTGACGCTCAGGGCCGAACGGTTGACTTCAAAAACACGGTAATAATTATGACCAGCAATATCGGTTCGGAATACCTGCTGGAGGGTGTGACCAAAGACGGGAAACTCCGGGAAACCGCAAGGACAAGTGTAATGAGCGCCCTGAGGCGGCATTTCATGCCTGAGTTTCTGAACAGGGTCGATGAGATCATCCTGTTTAAGCCGCTTACGATAGACGAGATAAAGAAGATAATCGACCTGCTCACTGAAGACCTGAACCGGAGGCTCAAGACCAGGCGCCTCACTCTCCGCCTGACCGGGGAGGCTCGCGACTTCATCGCCACGGCAGGTTATGATCCCGTTTACGGGGCAAGACCCTTGAAGAGGTACATGCAGCGGGAGGTTGAAACCAGAATTGGCCGAGCCATAATAGCTGGGGCAATCCTCGACGGGTCCATTATAACCATCGACGTTAAGGACAACGACCTCGTCGTAACCCATGCCGCCGAAGCCGAAACTGTCGGGGCAGGATAGTTTCCCCAATCAAGCAGAGGACTTATTTGTGACATATGATATCAAAGACCCTCAATTGTCCCAAAAGCTCGTTCCAACCAGGACAAAAACAGCACTCGGAGTTGTGGAATATGTTGAAATCGGCGACGGCCCGGTTGTGGTTGCCCTCCATGGCGCCATGGGCGGCTGCGACCAAAGTTTGATTCTTGCCCAAACCATTGGCAATGCCGGCTATCGCTACATTGCCCTGAGCCGCCCGGGATACCTGGGCACGCCGATCAGTTGTGGAAGAAGCCCTGAACAGCAAGGCGATCTAATTGCGGCGTTATTGGACACGTTGGGTATTGTCCGGGCAGGCGGCATTGCCGTGTCCGCAGGTGGACCATGCGCCGTGCAGTTCGGGCTGAGACATCCCGCCAGATGCACAGGGCTTGTATTAGTATCAACCTGTGCCGGCAAGGTCGATACCCCTGTTCCATTTTCCTTCAAGATAATGAAACATCTCGCTCACTGGCCCTGGTTCGCTAACCGGCTCCGCAAGAAAGCCGAAAGAGACCTGGAAGCTGTGGCCAAACGTTCCATTCGAGATCCCGAAATCCTGACTTGTACGATCAACGACGCGGATACATGGCCATTATTTTCAACTATGTTGCTCAGCACTTTTGACCGGATGGGGCAGCGCCTGGAAGGTACTGCAAACGACATTAGAATCACCCGTACCGCGATCTACCAATTAGAAAATCTGAATGTGCCGGTCCTGGTTGTCCATGGAACCCGAGATCCACTCCTACAATTTGAAGTGCATGCTAAAATGTACGAGGCTCGTGTGCCAAATGCCGAACTTCTGCCCGTTGATGGAGGTGAGCATGTGGCCATCTTTACCCACCGAAACATGGTCAGAGCGAAAGTGACGGAGTTTATGCAGCGTCATTTCACGACATAGGATTCGAGGATGATTCCAGCCCTTATCACCTCAGGCATTGCAGCAACAGCCATTCTTATCTACCTGGTATCCATTCGTCCCTGGCAGCATCGCTGGGGAGCAACGGACGAAGAAGTGGCACGCGCTATGCCTGGCGATGAACTTGTCCGGCACCCAAGCATTAACGCCACACGCGCTGTGACAATCCACGCCGGACCGGAAAATATCTGGCCGTGGATTGTCCAAATTGGCTTCGGACGCGCGGGTTGGTACAGCTACGACTGGATAGATAATCTAGGCAAACCCAGCGCCATACGAATTGTTCCTGAATGGCAAGAGTTGAAGATTGGCGACAAGATTCATTTGAGCAAGTGGACCTATGAAATCGTAAAGCAAATGGACCCCTACCGAAGTATGCTGTGGGCAGGAGGCGATAGCTCCGCAACGGCCGGTACATGGGCATGGGGGTTATATCCGTCCGGTGATGGGCAGACTCGGCTGGTGACGCGCTTACGGGGCCGTTACAATTGGAGGTCGCCGTGGATCGTGTTACTTCTACTGGTGGATACTTTTGACATTGTGATGATGCGCCGATGTATGCTGGGCATCAAGGAACGGGCGGAAACCCTGGTGCAGCAAAGGCAGGGAAAAGGCATAACGGGCGGTGCAAAGCTCACCCCTTGAGGCTAGCCCGAAAGGCCGGCAATGTCTCAGGGGTCGGATACGGGTCGGGCCTAATGCCGCTAACTTAAGAGAAATATCGGTCCTTTCAAGTCCTTAAGCGTTTCAGGTTGAGGGAGTGGGGACGGTTTTTTGTACTTACGTCCCTGCTTCGAACGCCGCTCTTCAAGACCGCCTGCCCCAATTAGTCTGATCGGCATTTTTTATTGGGGGATTTGATTGGAATATTGTATGATTTTACCGATGTTGGGCATTTCAAGAGCTTTTTCGAATGGAATCCGACCCCGAGGTGCGTTCGGCTCCAGTTGCCGGTCAAGTTGACTCATTATTCAGGCCCATTTTACTCAATAGTTACACCAAGGAATTCGTCCACCTCGCTTGCGGGTCCAAAGCCCAGCCGGTAGACCTGCTTTACTATTGCGAACGATGGGATGCAATTTCGTGAACTGATAATAATCCATATTAGATCGTAGCCACGCTTCGCGCCTCGCAATGACCAATTATGAAATGCTTCAAAGGGTTCGTATGAGGAGCCAGGGTATGGTGACAACCAAGAATAAGAAGATACTCATCATCGATGATGAGGAATCCATGACGGATGGATGTACACAGGTTCTGTCACGCGCAGGCTACCAGGTCAAAAGTACCGGAGATGCACTTCAGGGACTTCAGATGGCTCTCAACAATATCTACGATATCATTCTATTAGATATCCGGATGCCTAAATTGGATGGATTGGAAATCCTCGAGAAGCTCAAAGTCGAGAATAACATCTCCGCAAAAATAATTATCATCACCGGTTATGGGACTATTGCCTTGGCCGTCGGGGCCATGAGACACGGTGCCTTTAATTTCCTCACGAAGCCCTACTCCGCACACTCTCTCAGAACGGCGGTTGAAGAAGCCCTTCAGCAGGATGATGTATGCATTGCGGAAAAGGATTTTCCCATGCTGATCGGCACCAGCGATTATATGAAAGAGCTCAAGGATTGTATCAGCCGGATAGCACAGACCGACAGTACCGTTCTCATTACAGGAGAGAGTGGAACGGGAAAAGAATGGGTAGCGCGCACTATACATAAACTCAGCAAAAGGGCGGATCAACCCTTTATCACTGTGGACTGCTCCTCATTGGTAGAAACCCTCATGGAAAGCGAGTTGTTCGGACATGTGAGAGGGGCATTCAGTGGAGCTACCGAATCGCGCGAGGGCCGTTTCGAGATGGCCGATAAGGGAACATTGTTTCTTGACGAGCTTTCCAATATCAACCTCAGCATTCAGGCCAAGTTATTGCGGGTAATTCAGGAGCAGGAGATACCCAAGGTCGGCAGATCGTCACCAGAGAAGATAGATGTAAGGATCCTTGCGGCAACCAATAAAGATATCCGTTCAGAAATCGATGCAGGGAAATTCAGAGAAGATTTATTCTATAGGATTTCAGTTATACCAATCCATATAAAACCATTGAGAGAACACAAATCAGACATCCTACCCATTGCCCAATATTATCTCAATATATTTAAGAATAGATACGAAAGCAAGGTCCAATGCCTTTCGGAAGAAGCAAATAAATCCCTCATATCATATAAATGGCCTGGTAATGTCAGAGAACTGAAGAACACCGTAGAGCGTCTATGTGTCCTTTGCGACCATGGGGTCGTCGACCTTTCGGATATATTCTACTATGGGC
>Ga0187880_1001630_pt1 | contig 17849 bp, 15 predicted proteins | sample June2016WEW_19_4_FD_132998 | JGI IMG/M metagenome (GOLD analysis project Ga0187880, IMG submission 132998) | Peatland microbial communities from SPRUCE experiment site at the Marcell Experimental Forest, Minnesota, USA - June2016WEW_19_40 | ecosystem: Environmental > Terrestrial > Soil >...
CCGGGCGACAAGATCATCCTCAGCGGATTCATTGGCGATCACGGCATGGCGGTCATGTCGCAACGGGAGAACCTGGAGTTTGAAGGGGCAATTGAAAGCGACTGCGCACCACTCCATGGCCTGGTTAACGTAATGCTCGAAGTGATGGGCAGCGACGGACTCCCGACCATCCACTGTTTGCGCGATCCAACCCGCGGCGGCGTGGCTACCACCTTGAATGAAATTGCCGGCCAGTCGCAGGTCGGAATGCTGCTGCAAGAGCGCGATATTCCAGTCCGCGAAACTGTCCAAGGCGCCTGCGAAATATTGGGACTCGATCCTCTTTATGTGGCTAATGAGGGCAAGCTGGTCGCGATCGTTGCCCCTGACACAGCGGATGAAATTGTCCAGCGCATGCGCCAGCACCCGCTGGGCGGCGAAGCTGCCGTGATCGGAGAGATTGTTGCCGATCATGCCGGCATGGTGCTGATGAAAACCGAGATCGGCGGCACGCGCGTCCTGGACGTCATGTTCGGCGAGCAGCTGCCGCGAATTTGTTAGCGCGGCGGTCCACCCTCCGAGGGATTGCATCGCCCCGGGTCTAAGTGCCAGGGTTGGGAATTCGGACTCAAACGCACCCTACGACGAGGAGTGCTTTTTTGCGGCCCAGCGTGCTAGCATGAAAACCCGACAGGTGCTCCCATGAAGGTCAATGACGCAGTCGAATCGCTGCTAAAGCAAAAGGCCAGCCAGGCAATTTTGTCGGTTGATCCCGACCAGTCCGTTTACGAGGCCATTGAGAAGATGGCTAAGGGGGGTGTCGGAGCCTTACTAGTGTTGTTGGAAGGCAAACTCGTGGGGATCCTCTCCGAACGTGACTATGCCCGCAAGGTCATCCTTAAGGGACGGTCGTCGAAGGACACTCCGGTCCGGGAGATCATGACCAGTCCGGTGATCTTTGTAACTCGCAAAAACACAATAGAGGAGTGCATGGCCATCATGACCAATCGCCATTTCCGGCATCTTCCGGTAGTCGGGGAGGGCAAAGCCATCGGCATAGTGTCGATCGGTGATCTGGTGAAATGGATCATCTCCGGTCACGAAGAAACCATCAGGCACTTGGAAGGCTACATCACGGGAAAGTATCCCGCTTAAGGCAGCCCCGCCAGCATCCGTGTCCGGTTTATGACAGAATGAAACCATACCCTCATGTCCAATCCAAGCATTCCAGATTCCCAACCTGCGGCCGAACCCGACGAATCATTCGGTGACCTTCTTTCCCAATTCGAGCAGAGCCATTCGCGCAAGCCTGAAGACGGCAGCCGACAAATCGAAGGCACGGTGATCGCCGTCTCCGCCGAGTCGGTTTTCCTCGATATCGGTTTCAAGAGCGAAGGCATCTTGCCGATCTCAACGTTCCAAGCCGGTGAAGAAGTGAAACCCGGCGACAAGCTTGTGGTCTCGGTGAAGGGCCGCGACCCTGACGGCTACTACGAGCTTTCCCGCTTCAAGACCGCCCTGCCCAGGGACTGGTCGGCGCTGGAGCGCGCCTTCGCCGACAAGTCAACAATCATGGGCACGGTGACGGGAGTCATCAAAGGCGGACTGAGCGTGGACGTGGGAGTGCGCGCGTTTATGCCGGGTTCGCGCAGCGGCGCGCGCGACGCTGCCGAGCTGGAGAAGTTGGTGGGGCAGGAGATCCGCTGCCGCATCATTAAGCTCGACGTGACCGACGAAGATGTGGTGGTGGACCGCCGCGTGGTGACGGAAGAGGAAGAGCGCAGCGGAAAGGAGCGCCGCTATTCGGAGGTCAAGGAAGGCGAGATGGTGCACGGCACGGTCCGCAGTCTCACCGAATACGGCGCCTTCGTTGACATCGGCGGAGTGGACGGCCTGCTGCACGTCAGCGACATTGCCTGGAGCCGCGTTTCTAACCCTGCCGACGTGCTCTCGGTAGGCCAGGAAATCGAAGCCAGAGTGCTGAAGATCGACCCTGAAAGGCGTCGTATTTCGCTGGGCCTGAAACAGATTCAGCCCGATCCCTGGCATTCGGTGGCCGAAAAATATAAGGCAGGCGAGCGGGTGCGCGGCGCGGTGACGCGCGTCGTTGACTTTGGAGCATTTGTAGAACTGGAGCCCGGAGTTGAAGGCTTGATCCACCTTTCGGAGATGTCGTGGGCCAAGAAAGTAAGGCAGCCCAGCGACGTGGTGAAGCCGGGCGAGGTGGTTGAAGCAGTAGTTCTGACTGTCAGCCCAATCGAGCGCCGCATTTCTCTGGGACTGAAGCAAGCCCTGGGAGATCCCTGGACCGAGGTAACGCGGAGGTTTGGCGTGGGCTCGGTCATCGAAGGATCGGTCACCAGCCTCACCAACTTCGGTGCGTTTGTGCAGCTTTCCGAAGGTGTCGAGGGAATGATTCACGTCAGCGAAATCAGCGCCGAGAAGCGCATCAACCATCCGCAGGAGGTTCTGAAAGTCGGGCAGGTGGTTAAGGCCCAGGTGCTCGCGATCGACAAAGACCGGCGGCTCTTGCGATTGGGGATGAAGCAACTGGTTCCCACCGGCCTGGATGAATATATCGCCGAGCACAAAGAAGGCGATGTGGTCACGGGGCGCATGATCGAAATTTCGGATGGACACGCTCGCGTCGAATTGGGCGAAGGCATCTTGGGCACTTGCGCAATCCTCGCTCAGAGTCCCGCGAAGCAAGAGATGCGGAGTGAAGGCAAGGCGGACTTGTCAGCCCTGAGTTCCATGTTGACGGCGCGCTGGAAGGGCGGCGCCGCCGGCGGTGCGGCCAAGCCGGAAGCCATTCATGCCGGACAGATTCGCAGCTTTCGGATTGCGAAGCTGGATGCGGTCGCGAAGAAGATTGAATTGCAGTTGGCGGAATAGGCTGGAGTCGTTCCAGAGTCTCGCCTTTCAGGCGTGCCTGCCAACAAACGTTCACCGTGCGCGTGTTTGACCGTGCCAGAAGCGTCATGTAAACTCAAATAGTTGATTCCGCTCTAGTACCACCTCGTAAGAGGCGTGTACGACGGGCGGTTAGCTCAGTTGGTTAGAGCGCCTGCCTTACAAGCAGGAGGTCGCAGGTTCGAGCCCTGCACTGCCCACCACACCCGTCACCGGCGAGTAAAATAAGCCAGGTGACACGTCCCGAGCGGGACAACAACCGCGCAAAGCGGGGTCGTAGTTCAGTTGGTTAGAACGCTGCCCTGTCACGGCAGAGGCCGCGGGTTCGAGTCCCGTCGACCCCGCCATCATTCCAAGGATTTACGGAATGGTGGCTCAAAAAACTCAAGCCACAATCCAGCCCACGGACCGCTGATGCACACCGAGATTAGGTAACAGCCAACGGCTTGCATTATCCTCATCTGTTATGCCCGCACTCGTAGAATGTGTACCCAACTTTTCTGAAGGGCGCGACAAGTCCAGGGTCGACGCCATTATCGACGCCATGAAGATGGACGGCGTGTATCTGCTCGACCGCGAGATGGACGCCGACCACAACCGCTGCGTCATTACACTGGTCGGCGATCCGGTGAACGTGGCGGAGGCCGCGATCCGCGGGGTCGGCAAGGCTGCCGAGCTTATTGACCTAACCAAGCACACCGGGGCGCATCCCCGGCTGGGAGCGGCCGATGTGATTCCGTTCATTCCGATCGAAGGTGTGACGCTCGAAGACTGCGTCGCCATTGCTCGGCGTGTCGGCGAAGAAATATGGAAGCGGTACCAGGTGCCGGTTTACCTGTACGAAGCGGCTGCGCAAACGCCCGAGCGTCAGAACCTGGAGAACGTGCGCCGCGGCCAATTCGAAGGCATTCGCGAGGAGCTGAAAACAAATCCGGCGCGCAAGCCCGACTTTGGCAATGCTGAGCTGCACCCGACAGCAGGCGCGACGATTGTGGGCGCACGCAAATTTCTAGTTGCCTACAACGTCTATCTCAATACCCCCGATGTCGAGATCGCGAAGAAGATTGCCAAGACTGTGCGCTTTTCCAACGGTGGCCTGCGCTACGTCAAGGGAATGGGCGTGCCGGTGCGCGGGCTGGCACAGGTCTCCATGAACCTGACTGACACCGACCAGACGCCGATCGCGCGCGTATTTGAGTATGTGAAGCGCGAGGCGGCGCGCTATGGGGTCATGCCGGTATCAAGCGAGATCGTCGGCTTGATTCCCAAGAAGGCGCTGGAAGATGCGGCGGAGTGGTTTTTGCAGATCGAGAATTTCGACTCGTCGCTGATCTTGGAGAACCGCCTGGCAGCCGTGATGAGCGGAAAAGTGGCAGTGGGCGGGATTCGCGCCGGGGTCGAGCCGTTCATCGAGCAACTCGCCGCGCCCACAGCTGCGCCCGGAGGAGGTTGCGCGGCGGCTGCAACCGCGGCGATGGCTGCGGCGCTAGGCGGCATGGTCGCCGGAATGTCGCGCGGCAAGAAGGCTTATGCGCAATACGAGCGCCAGTTAAGCGATGCCTTGGCGCGTCTGGCTGAGCTGCGCGAACAGTTCAAGGTGTCGATTGACGCCGATGCCGCGTCGTTTAACGAGGTGATGGCGGCATTCAAGAAAGCGAAAGATCATCCCGAGGCGAAGGCTGAGGTCGAAGCGGCAACCAAGAAGGCGACCCTGGTCCCGCTGCTGGTTGCCGAACGGGCAAGGGAAGTGCGGCAGATTCTTGAATCGCTGCGGCCGATCACCAATCCGAGGATGGCCTCGGATTTGGCCGTGGGTGTGAGTTTGGCGCGAGCGGCGGTTGAGGGCGCGCTGGCGAACGTGGAGATCAATCTTGGAGATATCAAGGATGAGGCTTTTGTCGCGGATGTGCGGAAGCGTGTGGCAGCGGTGCGAAGTTAGTCCTCAGTGGATAGTCAGGCCGCGCATTGTCCTCTAATCGTGAGCCGTGGTGATGTTGCTGCGCGTCTAACGTCTAAACCTTTGTTCGTTAGCATTGGAAGTGCAGTAAAAGCAACGGAAGTTTACAATCCCGCATCTCGTATGAGATTGTCGAGTAGAATTATGAGCATGAAGCAGTTCCTGACAGGCCTTTTTCTGAGCGCCGTTTTCTGCCTGCCCGCATTCGCGGCGCCTCTGAGCAGCAATGCCCGCACCGTGGTCCCATCGGCGATCCAGCAGATCATCTCCATCGATTACCGCACACTGCGGGATTCGCCATCGGCGCGCGCCCTCAAGGACCGCGTCCTGCCCGACAACCTGAAGGAATTCGAGAACGCCTTGAAGGGCGCCGGCATTGATCCTGACAAGGACATGGAGCAACTTACCTTCGTTACTTATCGCTCGGCCAAAAGCGGTCTGCGCAGCATCGCCATCGCCCAGGGCCCTTTCAAGCAGAAGGAATTTCTGCAGAAGATGCGCCTGAAGAAGATCAAGCCGGAGAAGTATCTGCTCTCCTACATCTACCCCATGGGCACGGGCATGCACCTGGTGTTCCTTGACCCCAGTACCATCTTGTTCGGCGAGAGTGCTTCCATCAAAGGCGCGATCGACGTGCGCGACAACAGCGCCGAGTCTCTGGAATCCAACACTACCATTGACGATCTGATCACCAGCGTGGACAGCGCGGCGATTTGGAGCGTGCTCGATCAGCCGGGGACGCAGAACATGCTGCGGTCGGCGCTGGGGGAAGCGGCCTCTATAGGTGACTACGACGTGGTGAAGAAGCGGCTGCTGGCCTCGGATTACACCATGAATTTCAGCAATGGGGTGACCTTCGACCTGAATGTCAAAACTTCCGATACCATGACCGCAGCCACCATGGCCTCGCTGCTGAAGGCGGGAGTGTTGTATCGCAAAATGAACGCCACTCCCGCGGAGAAGCTGGCGCTCGACAACACCACGGTCGACAATTCTCACGATATGCTGCAAATGCACTTTAAGACCGACGATCAACGCTTCACGGCGTTGCTGAAGTCGGACCTGTTTGCCGCGGTATCGAAATAGGAGCGATTCCCAGCATTTATAATCAAGGCGCTTTGCGACCCTTTCCCAATCGCCTCATTTCCCGTGGCCTTCTTCTATTGGTCGCGGTCTGTCTGCTTTGCCATCTGAGCGTGGGCCAGACGCTTGCCGGGACCCGCACCGTGATGGTCATGCCGTTTGAAAATCAGACTACCGCTCCGGGGTTGGAGTGGGTCGGTGAGGCTTTTCCCGAAGTCCTGTCGCAGCGCATGGAGGCGCCTGGGCTCTACGTCATCAGCCGCGACGATCGCAGCTATGCCTTCGATCATGCCGGCATTCCGCTGAGCGTTCGGCCTTCGCGGGCGACGGTCTATGGGGTCGCTGAGCAGATGGATGCCGACTACGTGGTGCTGGGCAACTACGGTCTCGATGGCCAGACGTTCAAGGCCAATGCGCAACTTCTCGACATGAAGAAGCTGCGCCTTTACCCGGAGGTACACAGCAGCGGCGCCTTGACCAGCCTGATCGATTTGCAGACGGCGTTGGCCTGGGAACTGCTGCAGCAAATGACTCCGCCGCCCGCGATCAGCCGCGATCAATTTCTGAAAGCCTCAAGGCCTATCAGCCTCGCTGCATTCGAGAGCTATATCCGCGGAATCCTGGCCACCGACCAGCAGCAGAAGATTCGTCATCTGCGAAATGCGATAAAGCTCAATCCTAACTACACTCTGGCCATGCTGCAGTTGGGCGAGACGTACTACAGCGCCCACGAATACGAATCGGCAGCTTCCTGGTTCAGTCGCATAGCGAAGGACGACCCGGTCGCCGGCGAGGCCAACTTTCTGCTGGGCATGTCGGAGTTCTATCGCGGAAGTTTCGAGAAGGCATTCACCGCGTTCAACTATCTCGCCGCCCGGCTGCCGCTCACCGAGGTTTACAACAATCTGGGGGTTGTGGAAGCCCGGCGAGGCCGGCGCTCGGCGGCGGTCGAATACTTCTCCAAGGCGGTCAGTGCCGACCCGAACGACCCGGACTACCGCTTCAACCTGGCAGTGGCATCATTCAAGAACGGAGACAGTGCCGGGGCCGCGCGCCAATTGCGCGAGCAGTTACAGCGGAGCCCAAGCGATGGCGAAGCCAAGGCCCTGCTGGATTTGATCAACCGGGGTGGCGCGCCGCCTCCCCCCGTGAATCCCACTGCGACATCCGGCAACGCACTGCTGCCGCCAAACCAGCCTCGCATTCCCATGGAACGCCTCAAGCGCAACTATGACGAAGCGTCTTATCGCCAAGTCGAGATGGAAATCGACAAGCTTGCCGAGGCGCGGCTGGCCAAGACGGATGGACGCACCCAGGCCGCCTATCACGTAGAGCGTGGCAAGGAGTTGCTGGCGCAGAACATGGCGACCCAGGCGGAAGGCGAATTCCGCGCAGCGATCAGCGCCGACCATAACAACGCTACGGCGCACGCGCAGTTGGCGATTCTGCTGGAAAAAAAGGGCGATCTCGCGAGTGCACGGGGGGAAGCGCAAACTTCGGTGCGCCTGCAGCCCACCGTTGACGCCTGGCTGGTGCTGGCCCGGCTGGACCTGAAGCAGAGCCAGTTGGACTCCGCCGCCGCCGAGGTGGACCATGCCCTCGCGTTGCAACCCGCCGACCCAACCGCACAAGCCTTGAAGCGCGACATCGCGGCCAAGCAGACAGTTTCAAAGTAAGGCGGCCTTTGGGCTTTATGGGATTTTGTGGTGAAGAGGGGAACAGCGACAGGCTGCTAATCCACGCGGCAGGAACGAAATAAATGGTGCGCCCTGAGAGATTCGAACTCCCGGCCTTCTGGTTCGTAGCCAGACGCTCTATCCAGCTGAGCTAAGGGCGCACACGGTGAGCAGTTAGCAAATTATACCAAACCGCTGACCGACTCCGACATCACGGGAGAGCTCACCCGAAAGCGGCCCACTCCACTCATATGGCAGAGCAATATCCCTCGGCGCGACTCAGTGGGAAACGGTGGCCGATTTCGACGAATCCATCGCATAACACTTTAGTGCCCTGCGGTAAACTTTTCCTAGTACCGGAAAGTTCTACAGTGTATCCCAAATAGGGAACCAAGTAACCCCTTTAGTTTCATTGATCATCCTTTGGCATGACGGATGCTCTATCCATCAACAGACGAAGTGGCGCAATAAGGGGCCGCTCGGAAGGGAATTTCGGCCAGAGTTCCCTTCGACGAGCGGCCCCTCAAATTTAAATCTCCCCCGAACCTTAGCCACGCTGTGTGACCGACCACTAGATCGCCTAAGAGGCGTTCTCCGCAAGTGCCCAGACTGGGCAAAAGGGCGAAGTGCTCCCCCTCCATGCGCTTCGCCTTTTGTATTTGAATCTGGGCGCCTTGGTTACACCAGCGCCAGCTTTTCGCGAATATCGAGTCCGGCGCTGCGCAGCAGCTTTTCCACGCTGGATTCGTTCAGGCGCGTGGCGTCGTATTCCACCCGGATGGTCCGTTCTCGCTCATTAAACCGCACCCGGCGGATGCCATAGACATCGCTCACCTGTCCTAGCGCGCCCATTTCCATCTCACCCGGCGACATTCCATAGCGAAACAAAACTTCGATTGCAGTCATCGAACCGCCCTCGCGCAAACGTGCAATGATGATACGGAGGAACTGGAAACTTTCTTCCGCATCTAGAATAGCTGGCGGTTAAGTTTCGGCCTTCGCACCGAATCCGCAACCAATATAGAGCATCGCCGCGGCAATGAACAGCGCGAGTACGTGCCCAGGAGAGGGAGGGAATGAACGGACCCGAGGACAGCTTCGAAAACCGGATTATCGACATTTCGGTAATCGATCCCGTCTGTGGGATGGCGGTGAACCCGGCCGAGGCCCGTGGTAAGGCGCAGTACGAGGGGCAGACCTACTATTTCTGCTCGCCTGGCTGCATGCACAAGTTTGTGTCGTCGCCAGCGAAGCTCCTTTCGACGATTGAAAAAGCCCAAGGAGAAGCTCCGCCGCTGGCTGGCGCAGCCAGGAAGCTGGACAAAGATCCGGTTTGCGGCATGAGTGTCGATGCCTCTAAGGCCGCTGCTTCGGTAGAGTACGAAGGCAAGCTGTACCACTTCTGCTCGCGCGGTTGCGCGGAGAAATTCAAAGATTATCCGGAGAAATATCTCTCCCCTAACTACAAGGCCGCCGGGATGCCAGCAATGGTTCAAATCGGCGGCGCCCCGGTGCAGATTGGCGCCGCCCGCAAGCTGGAGAAGGACCCGGTTTGCGGGATGAGCGTTGATCCGGCTAAAGCCGCAGCGACTGCGGTGCATCAGGGCAAGACCTATTACTTCTGCAGTCGAGGATGCGGCGAGAAATTCAAAGCTGAACCTGAGAAGTACCTTTCGCAAAGCGAGGCTCCGAAAATCACCGCCGTGGATGCGGTGGATCAAAGCAAGATCGCACGCGCTCCGTCGGGAACAACGTACGTCTGTCCCATGAATCCCGAGGTGCGCCAACCGCGGCCCGGAGCATGTCCCAAGTGCGGCATGGCGCTTGAGCCCGACATTCCCATGGCCGCGACCCGGACGCAGTGGACCTGCCCCATGCATCCGGAGATCGTTCGCGACGGACCCGGTGCGTGTCCGATCTGCGGCATGGCGCTGGAGCCGAAGACGGTGACCAGCGCGCAGGAAGAGAATCCCGAACTGCGCGACATCACCCGGCGCTTCTGGACCAGCGTGCTGCTTGGTGTTCCCCTGGTCGCCTACGCGATGCTGCGCATGGGGCCACTGGCGCACGTGTTCACGCCGCGTGTAGGCACGTGGCTTGAGTTTGCGCTGGCAACGCCAATCGTGTGGTGGTGCGGTCAGCCTTTCTTCGTGCGCGGCTGGGCGTCTGTCAAGTTTCGCAGCCCGAACATGTTCACGCTGATCGCGATGGGCGTTGGCGTGGCGTACGTCTACAGCGCGGTCGCCACCATCGCTCCGCAAATCTTCCCACCTTCGATGCACGGCATGACTGGCCAGCCGGAAGTGTACTTCGAGGCCGCGGCGGCAATCGTTGTCCTCGTGCTGCTGGGGCAGGTCCTGGAACTCAAGGCACGCAGCCGCACCAGCAGCGCAATCCGCGCGCTGCTCGATCTCTCGCCCAAGCTGGCGCGCATCATGCGCGACGACGGCAGCGAATACGACGTCCCGCTGGAGCGGGTGAAGGTTGGAGACAAGCTACGGGTGCGACCGGGCGAGAAGATTCCGGTGGATGGCATCGTGCTCGACGGCCTCAGTTCGGTGGACGAGTCGATGGTGACTGGCGAAGCCATGCCGGTGGAAAAGCGCGCTGGCGACAAAGTTGTCGGCGCCACGGTGAACGGTACAGGCTGGCTGCTGATGCGGGCCGAACGCGTGGGCAGCGAAACTCTGCTGGCGCAGATCGTGCAGATGGTGAGCAACGCGCAACGCAGCCGCGCACCGATTCAGCGGCTGGCCGACAAAGTAGCGGCCTGGTTCGTCCCGGCGGTATTGGCGGCGGCCGTGATCACGTTTGCGGTATGGCTCATCGTGGGACCGGAGCCGCGGCTAGCGAACGCGATCGTCAATGCGGTTGCAGTGCTGATCATCGCTTGTCCGTGCGCCCTGGGACTGGCGACACCGATGGCGATCATGGTTGGCACAGGCCGGGGCGCGCGCGCCGGCATTCTCATCAAGAACGCCGAGGCGCTGGAGACGCTGCAGAAGGTTGACACCCTGGCGCTCGACAAGACCGGCACGCTCACCCAGGGCAAACCGGAGCTGATGTCGGTGATAGCCGTCGGCGGCGAGACCGAAGACCGCGTGGTGCGGCTGGTGGCCAGCCTGGAGCAAGGAAGCGAACATCCGCTGGCGGCGGCGATGGTCGAGGCCGCCCGAGCAAACCAGCTGCACTTGATGCCGGCGGAGCAATTCCGATCGCTTACTGGACGCGGCGTGGCGGGCCGAGTCGGCGGGCATGAAGTTGCCGCGGGAAATGAGGCCCTGCTGCTGGAGATGGGAGTCGATGCCGAGGAACTGAAACCCAAGGCTGAAGCCATGCGCCACGATGGCCACACGGTTGTCTTCGTCGCGGTGGATGGCCGTATCGCAGGGCTGCTGGGCATTGCCGATCCCGTGAAACCCGAAGCAGCGCAAGCGGTCCGCGACTTGCGCAAAGAAGGCTTGCGCGTCGTCATGCTGACCGGCGACAGCCAGTCCACGGCCGAGGCGGTCGCGAGGCAAGTCGGCATCACCGACTTTGAAGCTGGAGTGCTGCCCAGCCACAAGGCTGAGGCGGTGAAGAAGCTGCAAGAGCAGGGAAGAGTGGTCGCGATGGCGGGCGACGGCATCAACGACGCGCCCGCCCTGGCGCAGGCGCAGGTGGGCATTGCAATGGGCACGGGCACAGATGTTGCCATGGAGAGCGCCGGTATCACCCTGCTGAAAGGCGATCTGGCCGCGCTGGTGCGCGCTCGCCGTCTGAGCCGCGCGGTGATGCGCAACATTCGCGAGAACCTGTTCTTCGCCTTTATCTACAACTCGCTGGGCGTGCCGATCGCGGCGGGCATTCTGTATCCCAAGTTCGGCATTCTGCTGAGCCCGATCTTCGCGGCGGCTGCCATGAGCTTCAGCTCGGTGTCGGTGATCAGCAATGCGCTGCGGCTGAGAAGAGTGAAGTTGTAAGCGGCGCCTTCAGCGGCAGCGGGCATGTTTGCGCAGGGTCTTAATCAGCCCCTTCCTGCGAACTTCTGCAATTGGAATATCAATGCTTCGCCCCTTTGCGGCGGCAAGCAACGACTGTTCCAACGTGGCCAAGCGTCGTTCTTTGTCCTGGCGGATCAACTTAGACTCCCCAACCTCACATCTTCTTCAGGTAATCCACGATCTCCGGGCTGGTCCATTCCTGCGGGCCGATGAACTTGCGGACGATCTTGCCACTGCGATCAATCACGAAGGTTTCAGGAAACCCCGTGGTGCCATACAGTCCATTCGTCTTCTGCCCGGTGTCGCGGACGGTGAGCAGATCGACGTTGTGGTCGCGGACGAATTGCTTGTACGCGCTGTCGTCCTCGTCCTCGCTGACGGCGATGATGGTTACCTGGTCGCCTAGCTGCTTCTGCAGTTGCACCAGTGAGGGCATCTCCTGAATGCACGGCGGGCACCAGGTCGCCCAGAAATTGAGCACCACGGGCTTGCCATGAAATTGGTCTAGCGCAACCGTGCGCTGGGAATCGGTGATGGTGAACTCTGGGGCGGCGCTGCCGATGCGCGGCGGATGCGCGCCGCTATTGCACGCCGCGAGCAATATCAGGCAGACGAGAACGGATGAGGATATGAAGCGCTTCACAGACCTATAATAATTCATGGCGACGGCGATGGTCGCGCGCAGGATCCCGGGGACATGACGCCTGAACCCCGGACTGGTTAGGAAACCAGAGTGTCATCCTGAGCGCAGGTTTGTCCGCCTTGGCGGACAAACCGGAGTCGAAGGACCCCTATTACCGCGCAGGCGTTACAAGATGGCCGCATGGCACCGCGATAGTTCAGATTCCTTACAGCCATAGGGTTCCTTCGACTCCTCGCTGCGCTCGTCGCTCAGGATGACACCCTAAGATCGTGCGCGCTCATGAGTAATTCATGTGAAAGCCGCATTACCCAATGTCAGTTTTTCGCGCCTCCCGATCGCTGGTTTCACCCGAGCATCACCGGCTTCAGAGGTTCCCTAATTGCCGAAGCCCCGTACTCATTGCCGTCTGGTAGTCTTTATCTTCATGGATCAGCGAGAAAGCGCTCCCGAAATTTCGGTCATCGTCCCGGCGCGAAACGAAGAAGCCTGTCTGGCCGAATGCTTGCGGTCGCTGGTTGGCCAGGCGGGGTCTGCCTACGAGGTCATCGTGGTGGACGACCACTCGACCGACGGCACGCGCGCCATCGTCGAAAGCTTTTGCGCTCCCACCCTTTCGCAAAGGACGCGAAAGCATGGGGCACCCACGGTGCGCGTGCTCGTCGCCGATGAATTGCCGTCCGGCTGGAATGGCAAATGCAACGCGGCCTGGAGCGGTGCCAAAGCGGCGAAAGGGAAGTGGCTGCTCTTTACCGATGCTGATACCCGGCACACGCCGGACTCGATCGCGCGCGGCTTGCAGGAGGCGAAAGACAATAGCGCGGACATGCTCTCCTATTCGCCCAAGCAGGAAGTGCGCGGATTCGCGGAACGTGCGCTGATGCCCGTCATCTTTGCTGAGTTGGCGACGACCTATCCGCCCAAGGAGGTGTGCGATCCGAAGTCGCCGGTGGCCGCCGCCAACGGACAGTACTTGCTCATCCGCCGGGAAGCCTACGACGCAGTGGGCGGGCACGCCGCCGTTGCAACTACGCTTCTGGAGGATGTTGAGCTGGCCAAACGGCTGAAACAAGCGGGATTCGCTCTGTGTTTTGGCATGTCCGACGCAGTCAGCACCCGAATGTATCGCAGCTTTCCCCAGATGTGGGAAGGCTGGACCAAGAACCTGGCGCTGTTGTTTCCCAGTCCGCGCAGGCTGGCCTTGTGGCGGGCCCTGGAGTTTGCCGCCATCGTGGCCATGCTGACGTTTTCGATGGTCTCGTTAGCCAATGGCGATGTGATCACGTTCTTTGTCGCGGCGGCGGTGACGGTGCAATGGCTCTATTTCTTCGGGAGGCGCATTGCGCGCGCCCATTTTGACGGGCTGTCCAATGCGCTGGCGCTCTTCGGATTGCCGGTTTTTGCGGTGCTTTTAGTCAACTCCGGCATCTCTCATAAGCAGGGAACAGTTCGCTGGAAGGGACGCGAGTATTCGGGTTTGCGCGAAGCTCAACCAGCGGACGAAGCGCCGGTCGCCGCTGGAAACATGGCACACTAACTTGGATGCACTACCTCAGGCGTAAAAGCCGGCCCAGGAAAACATGGTCTATCTAACTCGTAAGTGTGAGTTTTCCGCGTCGCACTATTACCACAACCCCGAGTTCTCGGCGGAAGAAAACCAGCGCATCTTCGGCAAGTGTGCCAACCTGAATGGCCATGGCCACAACTACACCCTCGAGGTGACAGTGAAGGGCGATGTCGATCCTAAGACAGGTTTTGTAGTGGACTTGAAGGAGCTTAAGGAGATCTTGAACCGCGAAGTGCTCGAGGCGCTTGATCACCGACATCTGAATAAGGAAGTGCCGGAGTTCCTACGACAAATTCCTACGACGGAGAATCTTGCCATCGCCATCTGGAATCGCTTGCAAGGCAAGTTGCATGTGGCAAAGCTGCATCGCGTGCGGGTGTACGAGTTGCCCGATCTCTTCGTTGATTTCTATGGAGAAGCATGAAAGCCCATCTGACGCGGCGCTATCTGTTTTCGGCGTCCCACCGGTTGCACTGCGACGGGCTCTCCGAGTCGGAGAACCAGGCGACTTACGGCAAGTGTAATAATCCGCATGGTCACGGGCACAACTACGCACTGGAAGTCACGGTGAGCGGACAAGTCAATCCGCAGACCGGAATGGTATGCAACCTGGTTGATTTGGACGGCGCGGTGCATCGTGAAGTCTTGGAACGCTTCGATCACGTGAATTTGAATGCGCGTCGAGAATTCGCGGCGACCGTGCCCACCACGGAAAATCTAAGCGAGGTGATCTTCAACATTTTGAAGCAAAGCTTTACTGCGGCTCATCTTGAAAAGGTACGGCTCGAAGAGACTATGATGAACAGCTTCGAGTACGCAGGTGGAGCGGAGTTACGGGTATGAGCCCTGGGAGACTGATGAGAGACCTGACGGAAACACCGACCCTGACCAGCGCCAGCTTCGAAGAGCTGGCGCGCGAGATGCTGGTCCGCCTGGGCGAACAACCGGATCGCGAAGGCCTGTTGAAGACGCCGGAGCGCTACGCCAACGCTTTGCAGTACCTGACCAAGGGCTACGGCGAAGACCCGGAACAAATGCTGAAGGCAGCGCTGTTCAGCGTGGACTACGACGAGATGGTGATCGTGAAGGACATCGAAATGTTTAGCCTTTGCGAGCACCATGTGCTGCCATTCTTCGGCAAGGTGCACGTGGCCTACATTCCCAAGGGCAAAGTGATCGGCCTGAGCAAGGTACCGCGGCTGGTGGAAGTATTTGCCCGCCGTCTGCAGGTGCAGGAGCGTCTGACCGTGCAAATTGCGGAGACGATTCAGAAGGCGATTCAGCCATTAGGCGTGGGCGTCGTCATCGAGGCCCGCCATCTGTGCATGATGATGCGCGGGGTCGAGAAGCAACATTCGGCCACGGTGACGTCGTCGATGCTTGGGGCTTTCCGCGCGCAACAAACCCGCCAGGAATTTCTGTCACTGATCCACGCCAAGAACGGCAGCGGAATCTAATCCATGGCTGCGAAGAATCCGCAGTCTCACCGCAAAACAGGAATCAGCGCCCAGGAATCGCGCTCGGGTAACCCTCGCTTATTGGGCAAGGTCGCAGTCGTGACCGGCGGCAGCCGCGGCATCGGCTTCGCCATTGCCCGCACTTTTGCCGCCGAAGGTTGCAGCGTCGTCATCACGGGTCGCGATGCTGCAACGCTCGCCAAGAGCGCCGCGGAACTCAGGCGGTTGCTTCCCAAGAAATCACACGCGCATAACGACAATGCCGCTCAGATCGTCACCGAGGTTTGCGACGTGCGCGATCCAGATTCCGTCGCGTCGCTTTTCGCGATGGTGAAGCAGCGCCTCAGCAGGCTCGACGTGCTGGTGAACAATGCAGGGATTGCTCAACCCGCAGTTTCCATCGAGCAAACCAGCCTCGAAGTATGGCGCGCTGCGATCGATACCAACCTCACAGGCTTGTTTCTCTGCACACGCGCGGCGCTGCCTGTTATGCAGTCTGGCGCGACCATCATCAACAACCTCTCGGTTGCGGCCAAGACCGTGTTTCCCAATTTCGCCGCCTACAACGCCTCCAAGCATGGCGCGCTGGGCTTCACCTTGTCGCTGCGCGATGAACTCATTCCCCGCGGCATTCGCGTGGTTGCGCTTATGCCCGGCGCAACCGACACCGATTTGTGGCAGCAATTCTGGCCCGACGCTCCGCGCGAACGGATGATGGACGTGGAGAGCGTCGCCGAAGCCGTGCTCTACGCCGTGCTGCTGCCGCCCAATGCAAATCTGTCCGAACTTGTGCTGGCGCCGAGCGGCGGAGCGCTGTAGCTAGCAATCCGCGATGCTCACAGTCCGTAGTGATAGCGCCGCGTCCGGGCAGGGAAGACCTTAATCAGCAGCATGCCTGCCAGAAAGCCTCCGACGTGGGCCCAAAAGGCGATCCCGCTGGAGTTGCCGCCACGCGCCGTGATCGAACTGGCGGCTCCGCTCAGAAACTGCGCGACAAACCAGTAGCCGAGCACAATCCAGGCTGGCAGCCACATGAAAAAGACGAAGAAGAACGGCACCAGGGTCAACACGCGTGCTCGCGGATACAACAGGAAGTACGCTCCCATCACCCCGGCAATCGCGCCGCTGGCGCCCACGCTGGGCACGGTCGAGGCAATATTGAACAGCGTGTGCAGCAGCGCGGCCGCAATTCCGCAGACGAAGTAAAGCACCAAATAGAGTGAATGCCCGAGATAATCTTCCACGTTGTCGCCGAAGATCCACAACGCCCACATGTTGAAGATCAGATGCAGCCAGCCGCCGTGCAGGAACATGGAGGTAAAGATGGGAAGGATGGCCGCCATCGGTGGAACATAGCGCGTTCCCAGTTGCGAGACGAGGTCCCAGGGCACGTAGCCATGATTGAACAGCACCACCGTGAAGCGCGCAGGAACCACTCCAAGCTGAAAGATCAGCCCGCTGGCAGCGAGCGCGTCTTGCTTGTCAAGCCAGTACTCGTAAAGAAACGCCAGCGTATTCAGCGCCAGCAGCGCATAAGTCACGTACGGAGTGCCGATCCGGGGTGCGTCGTCTTTCAGCGGGATCATAGGACGTGGGTCACGCGTACCGCATGGCAGGGAACTGAATTCCCTTCAAATTCCGCGCGGCAGCCGGGTTCTTCGCCGGCGATTTGACCAAACCACCATTGAACCTACACGATAGCAGAAGGATGCCGCTCAATGGTGTGATCGTGGTGGATAAACCTGCGGGATGGACCTCGCACGATGTGGTGGCGAAGTCACGCCGCATTTTGGGCGAACGCTCCATCGGGCACCTGGGAACCCTCGACCCCATGGCGACCGGAGTCCTTCCTCTGGTGCTGGGTCGGATGACCCGGCTGTGCCAGTTCTACTCGTCTTCGGAAAAGGCTTACCAGGGGACAATCCGGCTCGGGGTCGCGACCGACACTTACGATTGCGACGGCGACCCCATGGGGCCAGCGCAGGAAGTTAATGTAACACTTGAAGAACTTTGTGCCGTTGCCTCGGGGTTTGTTGGCGTCCTCCAGCAGACTCCACCCCCGTTTTCCGCCAAAAAGATCAAGGGAGTTCCAGCCTACAAGCTCGCCCGCAAGAAGCAGCACGTCGAGCTTGAGCCGGTCTCGGTGGAAGTGAAGGAATTCACGGTCTTGGGCCTGAACGGCGACCTGGTCGATTTTCGCTGCCGGGTGTCGTCGGGGACCTATGTCCGCAGCCTGGCCCACGAATTGGGGCAAAAGCTGAGCATCGGGGCCCATCTGGCCAGCCTCCGCCGGACGCAGGTAGCCGAGTTCGCCGTCGAGCAGAGCCATACGCTGGAGGAAATGGGCGAAGCCGCCAGCCAAGGCCGTATCCAGGAGTTGCTGGTCCATCCGCGGCGGGTCCTGCCGGAGATTCCGTCGGTTGTGGCCACCGACGAGGACATCGCCAAAATTCGTCATGGCCGGACGGTGAACTTGCCGGAAATGTCCCGTTCCTGCTTCGTGAAGGTCTTTGCCGGGCAGTCGGAACTGATCTGCATCGCCAGCCGCGTCGCTGGGACGCTGTTCCATCCCAAGGTGGTGCTGTGCGGCTAGG
>Ga0187880_1001632_pt1 | contig 17845 bp, 20 predicted proteins | sample June2016WEW_19_4_FD_132998 | JGI IMG/M metagenome (GOLD analysis project Ga0187880, IMG submission 132998) | Peatland microbial communities from SPRUCE experiment site at the Marcell Experimental Forest, Minnesota, USA - June2016WEW_19_40 | ecosystem: Environmental > Terrestrial > Soil >...
ACATCGCAGTTGACGTAGTAAACGGAGAGAGGCGTTGCCTTCGGCATCAGTCTCGTGGGCAACACTACATCGCCTTGGATGGCAGCGAGGACATACTCCACAAGTTTCTCTCGGGAAGGAAACCCAGCCAAGCTGTAACGAGACACTACCCGGCCTTGCTGATTGTAGGCGCGTGCATACAGCGACTTGGGCTTGTCGTCGCGCTGCAGATCCAGCGTAGCCGTGGTTTTGGGGGGCGGCACGCCGGCATACGCGTAGCTCCAGGTTCCTCCGTAACTGCTGGCCTTGGTCACATTCCCGGCCTCAGGCGCCGTACTCGTGTAGGTGTGGGCCGAAGGGGTAAGCCCTTCGAACATCGCTTCCGCGGTCGAAAAAATCACCACGTAGTTATTCGTGATCGAGGACGGTATCTGAGAAAAGCAAAGGTTTCTATAGTCCTCCTTATGCAACTTCTTGTCGATCCATTTGGCGGCAAACTTGGGGATGGCGGGAACCGGCTGTCCACCCTCCGCCACCGCGAAGGAGACGTTCTTGGTGCATACGTCGGGAGCGGGAGCAGGCGTCTGCGCCCAGACACCGGCGGCTACCGCGAGCAAGAAAATCAGTACGGCGGAAACTTTCATGGTGAAGCTGGAATTATAGCGGAAAAAACACGGCCGGCATGCCTCCAAAATGAAGGGGTACCCCTCGGCTGCACTTAGTGCACGACTATTCATCTGAAACCTTTCGGGTAGAAGTATTATTGCACTTACGGGGATGAACAGGCAAGAAAATGTTAGCCGAAAAGTGATAGACGATACTGGCCGCAAAGTGCTTCAACGAATTCTGGTTAATGCACCGCTTTCGTGCCGCATTCTTTAGCTGTGTCCCAGTGACCATTGTTTGCCAGGAGGCGGCCACGCGGCCCCTTTTCAACTCGCCAAGTGGAGAGCAGCCCGCTTCCACGAGCCAGATACCAAGACTGCAATTGAGCATCTCCGCCAGAAGCGACGATTCCGATACCAAGAACAAGATAGCCGAAACGTGGAATACCAATATAGCCGTAAAATGCCACATTAAATACCACATCTACCACTCTTTCGTGTCGCATTTTTTCTCTATAAGGGCCATAGATTTCCTGGAGAAAACATACTAAACTCTTCGCGTCATAGGTATAGCTACAGGGTTACGGGAAACAGCACCCACCATGTTGGAGAAAATGGTGCGCTTTATTTTAGCCGTTGCGGTCGTGCTCTTGGCCGTTGGGGTGGTGCTGGTGGGCTACAACATACTTATTATTGGAACAGGCCTAGCCACCGGTGTCTCCCTTCTTGGTCGCTATTGGCGGGATTTTATTTCCGAACCGAGCATTACGCAGAGCATTCAATGGATGGCTATCATCGTAGCCGCGCTTATGCTCGCGTGGCGCGCTGGTGTTATGCGCGAACCCGGGCGCTAATAGCTATGGGCGGCGGCGATTTTATAGATTCATTCCAGCTCCGTGTGAGTGGTATTTACTGGGACCCGATTCGGCTTAATATCGCGCATTTGGTTTGCTTCCAGGACGGTCCGGCAATTGCCGTTGCGTCTCAGTAAGGTTTGACAAATTGCCGGAATCAAAGAGCATTCGCGTACGCGGAGGTACTACTGTGACGGATCTGCTTCCAACGCAGAAACAGAATTTGAAGCGCTTCGGAAGGACCGACGAAGGGCAAGCTCTGGTGCTTACCGCTCTGGCGCTGGTTGTCCTGATGCTGATGGCCGGCATGGGTGTCGATATCGGGTACCTACGCTACCAGAAGCAGCAGATGCAGAAGGCAGCTGACGCCGGCGCCATCGCCGGGGCCGCCGCGCTGATCTACAGCGGATCAGCTTCACAGATTACTAACGCCGCGTGGAACGATACCTCTGCCAATGGGTTTACCAACGGGCAGAGCGGCGTGACCGTTACAGTCAACAACCCTCCTCAGACTGTGGGCGATCCGTATTATAATCAAGCCGGCTATGTGGAAGTGATTGTTGCCCAGGCGTGGCCAACTTTCTTCATGCGGGTCGCCGGCTTGGATTCGGTGATGGTTCGCGGCCGGGCGGTGGCTTCCGCTTTAGGAAGCGCGCCGGGTTGCATCTTTATCACGGAGCCCAGTGGGACGTTTACGGATAGCGGGAGCGCCAAGGTCCTATCGCAGTGCACCATCCTCATTAATTCTAGTAGCACGCCAGCCTTTAACATCAGCGGAAGCGCCATCATCCAGGCCAGAAGCATTGGCATCGTCGGCGGTTGGATGGAGAGCGGATCCGCTCAAGTCAGCCCTCCGCCGGTGACTGGCATTGCTCCATTCAGTGATCCGTTGGCCGGGCTGCCAGAGCCAGCCATTGGGACTTGCACGACGCAGCAGCAAATCTGGAGCGGATCGCAAACCGGGACGCTTAGTGGAGGAACCTTCTGCGGAGGGATCAACATCAGCGGCAGTGCCCATGTCACATTCAGCCCGGGCACTTACATTCTCGACGGCGGCGGCCTAAACATCAGCGGCGCAGCTACCGGCGTCGGCACCGAAGTAACCTTCTACAATACTGCCGACCCAAGCCACTCCTACGGGCCTATTAACCTCAGCGGTTCAAGTAGCACATCATTTTCTGCCCCCACGAGTGGATCCCTCGCGGGAATCCTCTTTTTTCAAGACCGTTCGATACCCACGACTGCACCGGGCAGCATCATCTCCGGCTCAGGTGGCCAAGTTTATACGGGAGCGCTCTATTTCCCGACCACTTCTGTGAACTATTCAGGGAGCAGTACATTAGGTACAAGTCCATATACACTCATCGTAGCGTACTCGCTCACCCTGTCGGGTAGCACCACGTACATCAACGACGACTATTCTTCACTTCCCGGTGGAGTGTCGCCGATCCATGCTGCGGTCCTGGCCGAGTGAGTGAAACAGGTGAATCCGATGGAACATGAGACAGCACCGAGACACCAGAAAGAGGTGGGCCGTCTGCCTTTGCAGACTGTACAGCAGCCTAAGACCGCTGAGTCTGGACAGACCCTGATGGAGTTTGCGTTGATGCTGCCGTTCATGATGTTGCTGTTGCTTGGAATCGCAGAACTCGGGCGGGCGGCTTTCATTACCATTACGATAAGCAACGCGGCGACCGCGGGCGCCGAGTATGGTTCTCAAAGCGCTGCCACTGCGTCGGACTTTACCGGCATGCAAAAGGCAGCCCTATGCGACGCCAATGGTGACGTCGCTGGCTATTGCAAGACGGGTATTCTTACTCAAACGCCGGGTGCGACGAATTTCTGTGAATGCGATACCGGATCGGGAACTTCCTGCTTGGCCGGCGCCGGCAATACCCCGCCTGCTTGCTCGGGATTTGTCTGCGGGGGTCAAATCGTCGAGTGCGTCCACGTTACTACCTACGCCACCTTCAGCCCGTTGTTTCACTACCCGGGTTTGCCCACGACGTATTCTGCCCACGGGGACGCGATCCGGAGGGTGCGGTAGTAACAGATCAAGCGTTAGGGGTTGCTAGCGGCAATGGCTACAGGTTCCCTGCAAAGGAGTAATGAGTAATAATGATGATGCGAAGCGTTAGGCAAGAAAACGGAGAGGCCGGTAGTGCGCTGGTAGAGTTCGCACTCGCGACCGTGGTAATCCTTACCGTCCTGTTCGGAATCATAGACGTGGGCCGGGCGCTTTACTCCTATGATTGGGTAACGGATGCGGCACGACGAGGCTCGCGCTACGCGATGGTGAGAGGCCAAACGTCCTGCATCGCCTCGCCGCATTTGACGGACTGTAGAGCCACTCCAGGTACCCCGTCAACTCCCGGTACAATTGCCTATTATGCCGTGAGTAATGGGTTCGGGATTAACAGGAATGCGGTCATCTTGACCGCCACCTGCTGGCCGAACACCAACATCTCTAACGCGCCTTGTCCCACTGGCACAACCGTCATAGTCACGGTGAACTATCCGTTTGAATTCATCTTACCTTTCCTGCCCCACCAGCAATGGACCATGCGGAGTAGTTCGTCGAGGATAGTCGCAAACTAGAGCACGGCGGTAAGAGAACGTGCTGAGAATTTCGGGCTGGAGATTGCGACTCTCAAAAGACGGCCTACTGGCATCTGCGCATTAACGCCCCTGCCACACTTCCGCACACCCTCCAAGGATCGGCCCTGCCCGGGAACGGGTTTTTCCAAGTCTTTCCTTAGCATTGAGATGGCGAAATGCGACGCTCGGATATGGCACTATTGTGGCCATAAGCGTGGCGTCTTCGGGCCGTTTTTCTATTGACAAGTAGCACGAATCTGCTATAGCTTAGCTCCGAGGTATGGCCGCATGAAAAATCGTGGTCCGACAAGCAAGTTAAGGCACTTCAGAAAAGCGGACGAAGGGCAAGCTCTGGTGCTGACCGCTTTGGCCTTGGTGGTTATTATGCTGATGGCCGGTCTGGGTGTCGATGTCGGATATCTGCGCTACCAGAAGCAGCAGATGCAGAAGGCGGCTGACGCCGGCGCCCTCGCCGCTGCCTCTGCGCTTGTCTATCGTAGCCCGAAATGGAAGGTTGCAGCTGTGGCGGATGTCGCCGCGAATGGGTTCACTGCCACCCCGAGCAACGGGATAACGATTGGCGCTTACAACCCTCCGATTGATCCCCCGTTTAATACTGCGCCAGATAACCTCAATTATGTAGAAGTGGTTGTGTCACAGCCTCAACCAACGTTCTTCATGCGGGTCATCGGCGGCTTCACTACAGTACCAGTTACTGCGCGCTCCATAGCTTCCGCCGCAGGGAGCGCCTCGGGGTGTATCTATGTCTTGGATCCCAGTCACTTTGGCAGCTATACGATCAGTGGCGGCGCCCGCCTGACGTCAGCGTGCGGCCTCTTCATTGATTCTCACAATCCAAATGCTCTGGTCGAGAGCGGATCGGGAACCTGCACCAAGGCCACTTACATCGGTATCGTGGGTTCGGATGAAGGATCTGAAGGCGCTTGCTTTCCGGGAGCACAGCCCGTGAGCGACATAGCCCCGTTCGGCGATCCGTTAGCTGGGCTGCAACCGCCCGCTGTTCCCACCTGCCCTTTATTAGGGCCGCCAGCGTCGTCCCCACCGGGAAGTTGTAGTTATCACCGCGATTCCGGATTCCACTGCACCCAGTCAGCGGACCTTCACCATGGGACCTATTGCGGAGGGATCACCGCCAGCGGCAGCAACGTCACGCTTACATTCGGGCCCGGCACTTACGTACTCGAAGGCGGCGGTATGAATATCACCGGCGGAGCTAACGCCAATGGCACGGAGGTGACGTTTTACAACACTGTCAATGCTGCCGATACTCCGGCATACGGCGCTATTTCGATCACCGGCGCAAGCAACACATCACTTTCCGCCCCCACCAGCGGCCCGCTCGAGGGCATACTGTTTTTTCAAGACCGCAATCTCCCGCCAAGGTACGTCCATACGGTTAACGACACCATCTCGGGCGACCGTAACACGAATTTCGTGGGAGCGCTCTACTTTCCGCTGACGAACCAGTTGAACTACACGGGAGGGAGCTTAGCAACTGCTTACACAGTCATCGTAGCCTACGACCTTACTATCACGGCCAACAGCATGGTCAATGACGACTATTCAACCATCGGCGGAATCTCGCCGATCCACAGTGCGGTGCTGGTCCAGTAAGTGGAATTGCTGGCTGGGAGTGGCTTCAAATCTAGCCGAAGGTGCTCATCCGGCGACACCCCATTGGCACAACTGAGGACGAGTTCCAAAACTGCTCAAGAAGCCTTGGATGGATCTTTCCCGGTGGAGACTCGCCGATCCATAGTGCCGCCCTGGCCGAATGAGTGGATGAGGTGGATCAAATGGAACAGACAGAAATGAGACAAACGAAAGGGGTGGGCCGTCTGCCTTTGCAGACGGCACGGCAGCCCAAGACCGCCGAGTCGGGACAGACCCTGATGGAGTTTGCGTTGCTGCTGCCGTTCATGATGTTGCTGTTGCTTGGAATCGCAGAACTCGGGCGGGCGGCGTTTATCACCATCACTGTAAGCAGGGCGGCGACGGCGGGCGCCGCGTATGGTGCCCAAAACGCTGCCACGGCGTCACAGACTGGACCTGGTACTCCCCTCGCAATGACCATGCCCGAAGCGGCCCTCTGCGACGCCAATGGCGACAACGGTCACACTTGCGCCAACGGTATTCTCACGCAAGCGCCGGTTGCGCAGAATGGGTGCACTTGCGATACCGGAACTGGGACATCCTGCCATCCCTTTCCCGGCCCGAGTAACTGCTCGTACTATGCCTGCGCTGGCCAGATTGTGGAATGCGTCAGAGTTACTACCCACGCAAACTTTAGTCCGTTGTTTCACTATCCGGGACTGCCTACCACGTTTCAGGCCAACGGGACTTCAATCATGCGGGTGCGGCGTTAGATCGAGCGCTATGAGATCGATCCGCCATCAAGGACGCTGGGCAGCTTGATGCCGCTGTTCGTCGATGTTTATAAGCTTTGTGAAGGAGTTATGATGATGCGAAGCGTCAGACAGAAAAACGGAGAGGCGGGTAGTGCACTCGTAGAGTTCGCACTCGCAACGATAGTAATGCTCGTCGTACTGTTCGGAATCATAGACATGGGCCGGGCAGCTTTTGCCTATGATTGGGTGTCGAATACGGCGCGAACGGCCACGCGCTACGCGATGGTGAGAGGGACCACTTGCTCGACCCTGTTGAGCGGTTGCAATGTAGGGCCCCCGCAGGGAGCCTATGAAACTGACATTCGGGCCTATGTCAATAGTCAGGCGATCGGAATCGATACAAGTAAGCTCACCGTCACGGCCAGATGCGAGCCATGCACAGACCCTTCCTGTCCCCTACCTTGCTCTCATAACAATCAGGTCGTTGTCCACGTGAAATATGCGTTTTCGTTTGTCTCGCCGCTAGTGCCGCTTACCTGGAACATGGACAGTGAATCGGCAATGACCGTCTCACAGTAGCGCACGGCGGCATAGAACGTGCCAAGAATTTCGGGAGCGAGGTTGCGCCTGTCTAACGACGGCTGGCCGGCATCTGCGCATTACATTCTGCCCCACTGGACAAAAATGGGACAACGCAAGCGCTATGCCAACATTTCGTCGATTATTTTCTGACCTAACTGTTCCGCCGTATAATAGTCCTCGCCCATGGCCGCGAGTACGTCTCCGTCAGCCGTGAGAATCAACCGGATAGCTTGTGCAGCAGCGGGCGCACCGGAATCCATATTCAACCCCAGGGAACTGGTTCTTTCCTGGTAGTTCAGCTCTGCCATGCTCTCTTGGGCGCGTGTAGGCCGAGCCAGTATCTTAAGCCTACGGCTGCCATTACCTCCCACCAGGCTCACGGCCAGCACATGACTGCCAAAGCTATTATTAAATTGCGCTTCGATGTTTTCGAACCAAGCAAAAAGTTCTCGGCAAAATTGGCTGCCCAGCCTGCGTTTCAGCGCCTCTTCATGAGCCAACTGTTCTTCCCGGGCCCGCTGGACCTGATACTTCTTCTTCGTCCTCTGTACAGCCTTGTCGAGCCAATCGGTCATTTCGAGAAGACTCCTGGTGAAACGCACAAGACAAATAGGGCGAACCGTCGCTTGCGTTCAAGCTGCGAACCGAGTGGGAAGAGACTAATGCGGGTTTCAAGGCTGGCGTTCCGCGGTGGGGGTGCAGTATCTGACGTTTCTGACGTTTCCCCTCGCGGTTGCTCAATAGGAAGCTGGCATACTACTATTGCTCGTACTTAACACCAATTCCCGGAGGGCAATCGTTCAATTGTCATTTCGGACGCGTCCGATCAATTCACTTCGTGAACGACAATTGGTCCCCGACCACAGTTGAGGTTTCAGCGATAACACCCGCAGGCAGTTCCAGAACACAACGCGCCTTCCAATGAATCCCGGTCATGCGAAAGGGGACCATCGCAGGGCATAAATGGATCACTTGCCAGTTGCGGTCCACGAAAACAACATCGATCGCGAACCGCATGGCTAACGTATGTATTGCTTGCGATGGAATAATGAGCAGACCCGTACCGGGTTCGAGTCCGCGTTTGCCCAATAATCCTACCAGCCGGCGCAGACTCGTCCCGGCGACCGTAATCTGCTCCCCAAGCACGGTGTTCCTGGTCGTATTCAGAACTGCGACCATCTCCGCTTCCATACTACTTTCTCGGAGTCATGCGCTTTGCCGAAGCCATACGTTTCCGTCTGGCCACTATAACCGCCAGTATAATCAAGGCAAGCACTGCCGCCACAACTCGAACCATCACTACGTTATCCATATCGTATCGCCTCTCAGTTGTTTATCAGCCAAAACTTTCGAACATCTTCATCATGGTAAGTATCGCCGGTCCAAGCACCACCACAAAAAGTGCCGGGAAAATGAAGATGGCCAAGGGAAAGATTAGCTTTATGGTGGTCTTAGCTGCCTGCTCTTCAGCCAGCATCATGCGCTTGGTGCGCAAGCCGTCGGCAAACGTTGAGAGCGCACGAGCAATCGGCGTTCCCAGCCGCTCGGTTTGTACCAGCATGGCAACGAACTGGCGAATGGTATCGAGATCCACCCGATCGGCCATGCTCCGCCAGGCATCAAGGCGCGGTTTGCCGGCACGCTGCTCGCGGCCAATTATGATAAGTTCTTCACTCAGTGCCGGGTGAATAAGCTCTATTTCGCTGGCGATTCTGATCACAGCCTGGTCTATGCCCAGGCCTGCTTCCATACATATCACCAGCAGATCCAGTGCGTCGGGTAGGGCCTTGCCAATTTTTTCCTTGCGCTTGGCGATTGCATAAAACAACCACAGGTCAGGTACAAAGAACCCCACCACCGCGAAGAAAATAGCGTAAAGGAGGAAGTTCTGCGCTCCGCCAAAGGTGGCGAGCATTACCCCGACGATGGGAGCCAGCAGCTTTACACTCAGAAAGGTATCGGCGTCTTCCGGTTTGCGATAGCCGGCAACGCTCAGACGGAATGACAACTCTTCATCATTCGATCGCAGCCAATCGCGGAAAGGCGCTAGCGGGCGCGTAACCAGCGCAAGCATATCTTGCATCTGATAGTCAGGGGGGGGCGCTGTGGCATCGTAGCCAGCACGAGACTGCGACTGCAATGCCGCAAGCCGACTCTCCGTCGCCGAAGTCTTTCCGGAGAACAGCAGAAGAAGCAGCGCGCTGGCCGCAAACAGTGCAAGAGCCGCGAAAATCGCAATCAATATTGACGTCATATCAGTACTTGATCTTAATGATCCGTCGTATAAAGTAGGCCCCAAGTGCCATGCTTACCAAGGTCCCATAAACCATGATCCGGCCAGTGTCGCTCTCGAACAACGGGGCGGTGTAGCCGGGCCTAACAAGATTCAAAAGAACGAAGGCGATGAACGGCAGCGCGAGGAGTATACCCCCGGTCATGCGGCCTTGTGCGGTATACACTTTCACTTTTTGCTGCAGATGGATCCGGGATCGCAGCAGGGCTGCGGTCTTGTCTAGCAACTCAGCAAGATTCCCTCCGGTTTCCCTTTGCAGGAGAATCGCAGAGATAAGAAATTGCAAATCCTGTATAGGAAATCTCCGGAAAAGATTTAGCATCGCTTCGCGAAAGGGCAACCCGAAGTTCATTTCATCGGCGCAACGGCGAAATTCCGGCCCCAGGGGATCGGCAATTTCCTCGGCGACCGTGACCATGGCCATCGGCAGCGACTGTCCGGCACGAAGGGAGCGAGCGATCAAGTCGACCGCCTCGGGAAGCAGCGAATTAAACCGCCGGAAGCGGACCGAACGCCTATACCGCAACCAAGCCAGGGGAGCCAAACCCAGCAACAACCCTGGGATCCATCCCACAAAACCAGCAGGTATCCAATAGTGGCCGACGATCGAACCTGCTAACATCAGGCATGCAGAAAAGAAGAAGAAGCGGCCAACCGTCCATGACACCTTGGCCTGCTCCAGCAATAAATGCAGCTGCAGTGCGGCCTTCGTATCCCGCAGGAAGCGATCGACCCAGCCAATGCGGCTGAAGGTGACCTGCCTTACGATCTCCGCCTGTTCTCCATCCGCCATGATGCGGCGATCCAACCCGCTAAGCCGCTGCTGGACTCTCTTGTCTGCTTCGGAAGGCTCGGTGAAATAAGCCAGCGTAGCGAACACGGCCACCAGAACAATCAGAAAGACGGTGATCATGGACATAAGTCGTTCCGCCTATACCTCAAACGAGTGTTCAAAGACGCTGGCCGGGAGGATGATCCCAGCTTTCTTCAGCCGATCGGCGAACTTGGGAGACACACCGGTCGCCCTAAATCTTCCCATCACCCGTCCACTGACGTCGATGCCCAGCTTTTCGAAGACAAAGATGTCTTGCATGGCCACCACGTCGCCGGTCATGCCGGTAATTTCCGAGACGTAGGTGATGCGACGCGTACCGTCGCTCATGCGAGCGATCTGCACCACCAGGGCGATCGCCGATGCGATCTGCTGTCGCATGGCCTTCTCCGGGAGATTAAGGTTGGACATCAAGGCCATGGTTTCCAAGCGGGCCACGGCATCACGGGGAGTGTTGGCGTGAATCGTGGTCAGCGATCCATCATGCCCGGTGTTCATCGCCTGCAACATGTCGAGAGCTTCCTCGCCACGCACTTCGCCGACGATTATCCGGTCCGGCCGCATACGCAAGGCGTTGATGACCAGTTCGCGCTGACGCACCGCTCCTTTCCCCTCCACGTTAGGGGGACGGCATTCCAGGCGAACCACGTGTTCCTGTTGCAGTTGTAGTTCGGCAGAATCTTCTATGGTGACGATGCGTTCGGATTCGCTAATGTACCCGCTCAACACGTTCAACAGCGTCGTCTTTCCGGCGCCGGTGCCGCCGGAAATGACGATGTTGAGTTTGGCTCGGACGGCGGCCTTCAAGGCCTCAAAAATCGGAGCGGTGACGGTGCGATTGGCCAGTATCTGCTCGGCCCCAATGGGGATTTTGCCGAACCGGCGAATCGACAGAATCGGGCCGTCGACCGCCAGCGGGGGGATGATGACATTGACGCGCGAGCCATCGGCCAAGCGCGCATCGCACATGGGCGAGGATTCGTCTACGCGCCTGCCGACCTGGGACACGATCTTATCGATAATGTGGCTAAGGTGGGCGTCATCCTTAAAAACCACATTGGTTTTCTCCAGTCGTCCGCCGCGCTCGACATATACTTTTCTGTACGTGTTCACCAGGATGTCGTTGATCGTGACATCCTGCAGCAAGGGCTCAAGCGGCCCTAAGCCGAAGACTTCGTGCAACACCTCACGCGAGAGGCGGTCCCTCTCACTGGTACTAAGAGGGGTTTCCAGCTCCACGATGAGGTCTTGAATCACTTGCTGTACCTGCGCGCGGGCCCGTACATCCTCGAGCGACGTGAGTTTCTCCAAGTCGATCTTGCCGAGCAACTCGCGATGCAGTGTAGTTTTCAGTTCCTGGTACGCTTTGGCGGAAACACCAATGCTGCGCGGCCCACTCCAGGTGCCACTGCCAACGCGCATATCAGGGCCAAAGGTCTTTGTGTTAGCCATTGAACTCCTTAAGTCTTAGATCCAAAGAGACTGAACAATCCACGCGACTCCTTGTCCGCTTTTTCCACGCCCGGCTCATTCGCCATGAGCCGATCCGCCCAAGTATCGAAGGCCGCTGCCAGTTCCGACTTGCGATCGAGATCGATGGGGGTGCCCGCATTGATGGCGTTCACCACCAGGTCGTAATCGTTGGGTATTTTCACAGCAATCTGCCGATGCAGCGAGGATTCGATCTCCCGTTCACTCAGCGGATTCTTTCTGGAATAGCGGTTCAGCACGATATCGATACTGTCATCCGGATAGTGCAAGCTGGTCAGGTACTGGATCGAGCGAATGGCGTTATGGATGGCCGGCAGTTCGGGAGTGATAATGATGGCCAGCCGATCCGATTGCCGGATGACCGCACAGGTGTCCTCGCTCAACCCAGGGGGACAATCGACGAGGACAAACTGATAGTTCTCCGCCAGAAACGCCAGCGTATGTTCGATGGCGTCCGAGGGAGTATTGGAAAACGCATGGATCGCTTCCGGGGAATCCAAGACGTGCAATCCGCTGGGGTGCTGCAGCAAGAAGCCCTGCAGCAGGTCAGCATCCAGCCGATCCATGTTGTGGACCAGTTCATAAAAGCTGTATTGATGCCGGCCCATGCCCAGGCACAGGGCGAGATCGCCCAGCGCGGGATGTTGGTCCACCAGCAAGCACTTCTGATGCTGTCGTTGCGCCAGATTGAGCGCCAGATGCAATGCCAGGGAGGTAGTTCCCGCTCCTCCTTTGGCCCCCATCAGAGTGACCACATGGCCTTTTTGTCCCGGCATCCGGCCATGCTGCCGGGCCTCTATATGCGACAGGGCATCCGTTACCTGTTTCGCCTGGAACGGCTTTAGCAGATACTCCGAACACCCGGCGCGCATGGCGGCGATGATCTGGTCAGGATGAGGGTCGCTGGAAGCGGCGAAAATGCTTATGCTGCTATCGCAGCCGTCGTGAATCCGCTGGCTGGTGCGGGCGCTTTCCTCGCCCTCGTCAAAATTGATCACGCAGACGCGATGCTGAAACTCCTCCAGCAGCCGCATCACTTCGCGCGGGGTCACATGCCGATCGACGTTGTCCACCACGTGGGCCCCCGGCGTTTGGGCAACCAAAGTCTCCAGGGTTTCCCGCGAGACCGGATCCAGATTTATGCCGAGGATGCCGATACGCCGCTCGGAACTACGCGAGCCTCTTATCGTTACCTTGGAGTCAGTCATAGTTACTTGGTTCCTGGATTCTTAATAGTAGGATCCGGCAGCCCTTTATCGAACCCGCCTTTGTCAAGATATTGAACCGGCGGATTGACCTGCGGCTCCGAAACCGGCAGCTGCCCTCTTACTGGATCCACAATGGTGGGTGTGACCAGTACCAGCAGCTCGGTGTTGGAGCGATTCGTACTTCTCGACCTGAAAAGCTGCCCCAGGATGGGGATGTCCCCGATTCCCGGAACCTTGCTGAGCAGGATGGTAGTGCGGTCGTCCAGCAGACCCGCGATGCCGAAGCTCTGGCCATCTCTGAGCTCGACCTCGGTTTCAGCGCGCCGGGTGGAGATGGATGGCAGAATGAATCCCGCAATCGTCACGGTGTTCGAGTAGTCGAGCGAGCTCACTTCGGGAGCAACTTTGAGCCGAATTACGCCGTCGTCCGCAACGGTTCCGGTAAACTCCAGCTTCACCCCATAGGGTCTGAACTGGATGGTAATGATCGGAACCGTGCCGGCGGCGCCACCCTGCACCACCGGGTACGGAAACTCACCACCCGCCAGAAAATGCGCCGGCATCCCACTGTAAGCCATCAAGTTGGGTTCAGCCAGGATTTGCAATATGTTTTTCTCCTGGAGCAGTTTGACGGTAGCGCCGAGGTTAATGTCGGGGCGGAAGATGAAAATATTTAAAAGGTCCGACAGGGTAAATTGCGATATACCGGCAGTTTGCGTGGAGCCCTGCTGCTGTAGCGCAAGCGGGCCAAATTGCTGGGTGCCTATGGTGCCAATCGTGTTGGTAGCGCCAGTGCTGAAGAGATTGAAGCCGAAATTGGTCAGCTTGCTGCGGTCTGCTTCGGCGAAGCGCACCTTCAGCATCACCTGTTTCTGGTGCGGCGGCGGCGCGATCAGCAAGCCATTGACCACTTCCTTGCCAAAGTTGCCGGCCATCTTCAGGATTTGATCCGCAACCACCGTGGTGGGCACGGTCCCGACCAGCATTATCTTTTCTCCCTCCGATCGCACATCTACGCCATTGTTCGGAAAGAACTGGTCCAGGGTATTACGCAACTGAGTTACATCCAAATCGGCGTACACATCCAAGCTGCGATTCTGTCCCGCCTCATCCCACAGCATTAGACTGCTGCCGCCGGGCGCCTTGGCCGTAACTACCAGTTCCCGAGGCGACGTCAGTACCGATTCGATGGCCGTGGGATTGCCCGTAAGCACGCGCTTGATTCGAGTCGGGGTGCGGATCAACAGCGAATGACCCACCATGATATGGACAGTCTCCGGCCCGGGCTCGCCTGCTGATGCTGGAGCGGCCTGGGGCGGCGGGGCTGAACCCGGAGCCTGCCCCATGCTGGGCGCGAACGTCGCGGGCGGCGGTTGGCTTGTCGCCGGAGCCTGCTCCGTGCTAGGCGCGGGCGGTTGCTGGCTTGTCGCCGGAGCCTGCTCCGTGTAGGGCGCGGGCGTCGCGGGCGGCGGTTGGCTTGTCGCCGGAGCCTGCTCCGTAGCTGGCGCTTGCTCAGCCGGCGGCTGTTGGGCTGCGGCTCCCAACGTAGCGAGGCAAAGTGCCGTACCTGTTAGCAGTACGATGGCTATGCTTTGCCAGAAACGCTTTTCCTGGTTCGGTCTTTTATGTCCCACGAGATGCTCCGTTCTGGTGCCTCTCAAAACTTGACCACACCCTTCTTTGTACCATCGTATTGTTCAACCGTATATACACTCGGCGGCGGTTTGGGGGCCGCTGCCTTCTTGGCCACAAGTGGAGCTGGCCTACCTACGCCTTGCAAGTCTTTCATGTCCACGACGCGGGTCACCGGCTGGGCCTGATCAGAAGCATTCCGGAGAACGAACTGCACCGTTCCCTGGTTGCTGGCCAGCAAAAGTTTTTCCGCATCTTCCGGCGCCAGTAACACCGTCACCACCTTCACATTTTGCGGTTTGCCCTGCGGATCCGGTTGCAGCTTCTCGCCGGTGCTCAAAACCTCGACGTTCTGCAGAACGGTCGTGGTCACCGTGTTGCTAGTGCCCTCCGGGTGGAAGCTCACCAGCACATCCACGTGCGAACCGGGAAACAAAAATCCGGAGACATTGTTCAACTCATTGGTGACCACGGCTACCGCGCGCATACCATCCGGAATCTTAGCCGTGAGGCCGACTGTGGCTCCCGGAGCTGCCAACAACGCGTCGCGGATGGGTTCCTTCAGGGCGATGGGATACATCACAACCCTGCCGGTCACTTCTTCCGGCTTGTGGAAGGCCCCATCCAGGGGAGCGTTGCTCGGCCAGTCCATCAGCGTCAGGTCGCCAGCCGCCAACGGGGTTCCGGTGTCCAGCGGCTTGGCCGCGGCTACCACCTTGATGAGCGCTCCGCCACCATACTGCTGCTTAATGCGCTTGTATAGAAAATACGTCACCAGAACTGAAACCACCAACGCCATCAACAGAGCGATACCTAAGCGACCAGTTTTCGTAACTCACCTCCACCACATCAACAGCAACGCATACAGCGTTCCCGCCGCTATAGCCAATCCGTACGGCATGCGTAATGCCGTAGGATTGTCCAGATTCAATTCGGGATGGGCCTGCAAGCCGGCCCAAGCATGAAACCGCAGCACTGAGGCAACGTTCCTGACGGTTGCCAACATCTGGCCACGGTAAACCGCATAACCGATGGCCATCACTCCACCGCAAATCGCGGTTGCCAGCAGCACGACCACGGCATGCCCGGGACCCACCAGCGATCCGACCGCCGCCATCAACTTCACGTCACCCGCGCCCATGGCCCGCACCGCGTAAAACAGAAGCATCACTCCGCCCGCCAGCAGCAAGCCCTCAACTGCGCCGCCCAATCCCTTCCATCCAAACAGCACCCCGCGGAGCACCAGGCCCAAAACGATTCCCGGGTAGGTGAGCCGATTCGGGATGCGACGCTGTCGAACATCAAAAACGGCGGCGATGACGGCCAGCGCCAGAGCGATAAGAAGAAGAGCGACATCTCGATCCATGGCCCATCATCGAAAAGCCAAAACATGAAAGCCAACAACGAAAGTCAAAAATGGAAGCAAGCCACGAGGCTGACGATCCGCTCGTAGCCACACGCCCGGCCAGGCGCGTTCCCTGGGTCTTGCGTGCAGACGGCGCCAGTTGTTCCGGCCCCCCCTGCCTGCATAGCCTGCTTCCAACAGGCAAAATGGTGGTTAACTGAGCTGCTGAGCGATCTTGCTGAACTCGTTGTTAATCGCTTTGCCCAGGGTGCCCATGATAGCGACGGCGGACAGGGCAATCAAAAGCCCGATCAGCGCGTACTCGATCAGGTCCTGGCCTGACTCTTCCTTGTGCAGATTCTTCAACATGTTGATCATTTTGTGATCTCCTTTTTTCCGATTCGGTCTGCTGCCCTGCCCCAGTGAATCGAGAGTTTCCCCGAACCGCGAGGGCTTCAGACATAGCGGCGCAACCGCAATGCAGGGTAGCAAAGACAATGTAGCAGCGAGAGCGCCAGGGAGCAAGGGAAAAATTATAAGAATCTAACAATCGTAATCCCGTTTTGATGTCTTAGTTGGGTACTTGGTCAAGAAGTAACCTGTCAGCCGCAGCAGGACGGATATGGGCGTGGCTGTCAGCCGCACAATTTCCCAAATTCGTAACTCTCTGTAGCACCTGTGCACCAGGAAGTGCGGCACGGAGGAATCAGCGTCAGCCGACCTGGGGAAGATACTTCCCTTTCACAGCAGAAATTGCGCTCTGTCGCATGGTCGCAGGAAAGACCGCACAAAGTTGGATGGCCGTGCTGACAACAGCACCATCTTCGCGCGGGGAAGCAAGCTACGAGGCTCACGATCCGCTCGTAGCCACACGCCCGGCCAGGCGCGTTCCCCGGGTCTTGCGTGCAGACGGCGCCAGTTGTTCCGGCCCCCCCCTGCCTGCATAGCCTGCTTCCAACAGGCAAAATGGTGGTTAACTGAGCTGCCGAGCGATCTTGCTGAACTCGTTGTTAATCGCTTTGCCCAGGGTGCCCATGATAGCGACGGCGGACAGGGCAATCAAAAGCCCGATCAACCGCAAGGGTCTTAGACATAGCGGCGCAATCGCAACGCAGCCGTTAAACAACTTAGCACGAAAGAGCCATTCAGGTGGGGGATGGAATAAGAAGATTTCAACTAAGGTAATCACTCGAAGCGATTTTATCCCGTTACTTACTTAAGACGTAACCTGCCAGCGCAGCAGGGGCTTGTTGGCGGGTCCTGCCGTCCGCAAGCTTTTTCTCGCATTCGCAATTCATGCACCCCCTTCCGTGCACGAAGGTGGCGGCTGCAGGACGCCGGATGGAACTTACTGGGAAGTTATCGCAAGCCATCTCATAGACCTTTTCAAAAGGGGCACGGATTCTGTTCCCCCGGTTCCTCAAGCCGCAAGGTGACACGTTCGAGAGATGAGTTCTACTGTGTCACCCGTATCTGTCAATATGTCATCTCGCCATTATCGCGCCTATTATCTTCGCATTGGCAATCACCATGTCTTCTGCGCTATAAATAGCATTAGCTCGGCTCGCCCAGGTCACAATGATGGCAGATTCGCTGGTTGAAACCACGGCTCCGGCTACTACATCTGCGGCCCCGCCAATGGGGAAAGCGCTCGACATGCAGCGCCGCAACCTCTTCCCGTTTCCCGTCCTGTGGTTTTCCCTCGTTGCACTAGAGATCTCGGTGCTCGCAGACCCGCGCATTGCGGAGGCCGATGTCTGGTTTCACTTGCGCAACGCGCAGGAGCTTCTCACGAGGCACTCCTTCTTGCGTGCAGATTTTTACACCTTCACCACCGCGGGCGCGCCGCTGCTGAATCACGAGTGGCTTTCCGAACTGCCGTACTACTTTGCTTTCCAAGCCGTGGGTCTGCGTGGTTTGCTAGCGGTGTATCTGGTGCTTTTGTGGCTGATCTTCGCCGGGGTGTATTACCTGGCGCTGCGGCGGGGCGCGAATGCCGGCGACGCGGCCCTGGTCACCATGGCCGGAGTCGCACTCGGGTGCTATTCGTTTGGGCC
>Ga0187880_1001641_pt1 | contig 17806 bp, 13 predicted proteins | sample June2016WEW_19_4_FD_132998 | JGI IMG/M metagenome (GOLD analysis project Ga0187880, IMG submission 132998) | Peatland microbial communities from SPRUCE experiment site at the Marcell Experimental Forest, Minnesota, USA - June2016WEW_19_40 | ecosystem: Environmental > Terrestrial > Soil >...
CTTCGTCTTCCTGCCGGACAACGTCGCAATGTTGCTCGAGTATGACGTGGTCCATTGTGAGCGTGCCGGTCTTGTCGGTGCACAGCACATCCATCGCGCCCAGGTTCTGGATCGAGTTGAGCCGCTTGACGATCACCTTCTTGCGCGACATCAGCATCGCGCCTTTGGACAGACACACGCTGACGATCATTGGGAGCATTTCGGGGGTGAGGCCGACCGCGACGGCAAGTGCGAACAGAAAAGCTTCGCCCCATCGATGCTTGCTGAAGCCATTGATCAGGAAGACCAGCGGCACCATCACCGCCATGAAGCGGATCATCAGCCAGGTGAATCCTGAAATGCCCCTATCGAAGCTGGTCGGCGGTGGCGCCTGCGTGATCGCGCTGGACATGGTGCCGAGGTAGGTCTTCAGGCCGGTCTCTATGACTACGGCGGTAGCCGTACCGCTCTCGACGCTGGTGCCCAGGAAACACACGTTCTTGAGTTCCAGTGGCGACTTCTTATCGGACGGCTCGGGAAGATCGAACTTCTCAACCGGAAACGATTCGCCGGTCAAGCTGGCTTGAATGAGGAAGAGGTCCTTGCACGACAGGACGCGGATGTCAGCCGGAATCATGTCGCCCGCGGAAAGCCTTATGACATCGCCGGGAACCAGTTCCGCGAGCGGAATCTCGCGCGCGCTACCCGCCCGCACCACGGTTGCGGTGACCCGGATCATCGCCTTGAGCTTCGCGGCGGCCGTGTCCGCGCGCGCTTCCTGAATGAACCGCAGAGAAACTCCCAGCACCACCATAACAACCATCAAGCCGCCGCCGACCAGGTCGGATGCGCTCTCGGCTGTTGCGAAAGAGATCACTGCAAGAACTACCAGCAGGATCACCAGGGGATTCAGACAAGCTCTTAACAGCAGTGTTAGCCGTGTGAACCTGCGCTCACGAGCTACAACGTTCGGGCCGAACACTTCGATCCGGTGGGTAGCCTCCTCTTCGGACAGCCCGTCCGGGCCGCTCTGAAGTTCGGCAAGCGCCTGATCCGCCGGGAGCGAGGCCATTGTGGACAGCCTGGGCGAAAACTCGGCCAAACCCTTGTCGCGCTTGGCGGCTTGGGTGATGTCTTTCGGCAGAACCGAGCTCGGAAAAGTGGTCATGGCTATCTCCGGGAAAGCCGTTCGAGTGTTACGCTAAGTCAAATTCACTCATTACAATTCCCAGTGGAGTCTTCCGCCGAAGACGGACACCGGTCCGCGATCGCGATTGAATGCCGGGTTGCTGATGAACTGGTAATCCACGGCCCCATGGACAGTCTTCCAGATTGGAAAATCATAATAGGTTTCCACAACTTTCTCGCTGCCGTAAGTCAGCGCGCCGTCGCCGGCAAGTATGCCCAAGCCACCTGCGTTCAGGAATTGTTGGTTCGAGCGCGAAGCGCCGCTCACGATGCCGGCAAGACCAAAGGTGTCTCCCGGCCGCTGCCACTGTTTGCCTTTGACGCTGACCCCCAGTGATGCCGTCCAGTTATCATCGGCGTACGTCCACGCCTGTTCGTGGCCGTCATTCCAGCCCAGGCGCGAAAACAGGCCGACGTTCTCGGTAACTTCCTGCTCCCAGTTCAACCCAACACCGTACTTGTAGCGATAGCCTTGCGCCGCTGAGATGTCCGCTCCCGGACCATTGGCCAGCAGAATGGCAGTCGCCGCATGGTTACTGGCCATACGAGCTTCATTGAGCCAGGGCATAAGCCGAATCGCCCCGGAATGAGCGTTGACGGTGTAACGGCGCTCAAATTCCACCATCATTCCCCAATCGTGCAAAAACGGGCCATAGGCGGCAGGTGGGACAATGCCTCCGTTGGGACGCCACAGGAGAAACCGGTCGTCGCCTGTCAAACTATTCGCGACGTCCGGCATCTGGTAAAATCCGTAACGCAAAGTCCATTTCGGCTGATTTAATTCCACCGCCATTCCGGTGGTGTATCCGACGCTATCCGCCGGGTAATCCCATGCGAGGTTGCCCACCATCGCCCAATTCATAAACTGGGTGTGCGGGTCTTGCGCGTAGGTGTTGTGATCGAAAATGTCCAGCGGGCTGAGCCGGCCGATGGTGAAGGTCAGCCGCGAAATGTCCTCTTTGCCCGCAAGCGTGAGTTGGCCGTCAGGCACCTCCTCCTGTTCGCCACCCAAGCCGATGGTTTGACGAATAAACGCCCGCGCAAACATTAAGTAGGGAAGCTCGGTGCCGACTTTGTAGGCGTCAGCGTTGGGAAAATCCTCGATGCCGAACGTTTTGCTCAGGCCGAAGCCCTGCCACACCAGTCCGTCCACGTGGAACTCGGCGCCGCGCCATAACCGCACGCCGGCAAACAAGTCCAGCGTACCTGTTTCCTGAACCTGGTGCTTGTTATTCAGGCTTTGTGGACCGGAGTACTTGGCTGAAAAACCCGGGTCGCTCTGCACAATGTCGGTGTTCTGAACGTGCCAGTTCCAAATCTGGTCTGGCCCATTTGCCCCCTTCTCAGTGGCGCTTGATGTCGGTTGCGTCGCCGGAATTGCCGCCGCACCCGGCGCCGCGGTCGAAGATGCGTTGGTGGTCGGATCGGGGCCGGCAGCGAGAGCCGCACGGCCGCAGGCAAAGAAGACTGTGACCACGATGATGGCAACGCTTATCGCCGGCGTTGCACCGAGAAGCAAATCGATAGTTAGAGCGGGAATTTTCCTTGGGCTGCTATAGGAAGAAGCCTCCCCTTCGAGGTACGGGACTGCGACGGGATGGTTACGGATAGCTGCGGCTAGCTTCGACATCTTCCGGCCCCTGTGGCCGGGGTGTCGTCGCTACAACGATAACTCGGTCAGGCTGAAATTTCTAAAAATACATAAAGCAGAAAAAACCTATCTGTGTGGTTGCCCCCTGTCAAGAAAAAAATATGTCGAGCTATCGACGGCAACGTCTTATCCCCGACGCCGCGGCTGGGAGCAAATCGATAGCTAGAGCGAGAATCAATCTCATTGTCGGCGATCGCGTCACCATGACGGCGGGCTATCTCCGGGCCATCGAAACTTTCAATGGATACGCGTGAATCATTCATCCGCAGAAGTAGACGGCATCTCCAGGCAGGTCGGAGCCAGGCCCGAGCCGGTGGCGCAACGCGCTTGACCAAGAGCTCCCCCCGGAGATAAAGTGAGTACTCACTAACCAAGTGCGGGCGAACCTGAGGCCCGCCGGGAGGACGTCGATGGATTTCAACTATAGCCCCGAGGACGAAGCGTTTCGACTCGAGTTCCGCAACTGGCTCCAGGCAAATGCGCCCAAGGAACAGGAGGGCGGGGACCAGTGGCAACAGCGCCTGGCATGGCATCGTAAGATGCACGCCGCCCGATGGGTCGGAATCGGATGGCCCAGGGAGTACGGCGGCCGGGCTGCCACGTTCACTCAGCAGCTTATCTACAACGAGGAACTCGCCAAACTCAATTCGCCGCTGCTGGTCAACGGCCTCGGCATCACCCTGGTCGGTCCAACGCTGATGCACTGGGGCACCGAGGAACAGAAGAAGCGGTACGTGGCGAAGATCCTTTCGGCCGACGAAATCTGGTGCCAGGGCTACTCCGAGCCCAACGCAGGCTCCGATGTCGCCGCGCTGCAGACCCGTGCCGTCGAGGAGGGCGATTACTTCATCATCAACGGCCAGAAGGTCTGGACCACCGACGTGCATCGCGCCGACTGGTGCATCCTGCTTGCGCGAACCGACCCCGAGGCCCCCAAGCACAAGGGCATCAGTTATATCCTGGTCGACATGCACAGCCCGGGAGTGACCACCCGGCCGCTGGTGCAGATAACCGGCGACGCGAACTTCAATGAAGTGTTCTTCGAGGACGTCAAGGTGCCCAGGCAGAACCTCGTGGGCGAGAAGAACCATGGATGGCAGGTCGCGGTCACCACTCTGATGTTCGAGCGTTCAGGTCTTTTCAATGGGGGCGAGAGACTTGATACGGTCAGAGACCTGGTGAAGCTGGCCAAGATGGTCCAGCGCCACGGCAAGTGCGCATGGGAAGACTCCGGCGTGCGCGAGAGAATCGCGCAATTTGCCTGCGAGGGTACCGCACTGTTATACACTGGCCTGCGCCAGCTGACCCGCAGGCTCAAGGGATTACCGCCGGGACCTGAGGGTTCAGTCATCAAACTCGCGAACAGCGAACTCAACCTGCGGATGAATAGTTTCGCGATGGAACTCCTGGGAGCCTACGGACCGCTCGAATCCGACGCACCCCACTCGATCGACCGGGGACGGTGGTCATATAGGATGCTGGCGTCGCGCGCACTCACGATTGCCGGCGGCACCAGTGAAATTCAGCGCAACATCATTGGCGAACGCGTGCTCGGGCTTCCCAAAGGCTAACCGATTGGCCTGCCAGGGACATAGTCAGCCAGTGAGGCTCGATGGCTGACGGTCGGTCACGCGCGACCCGCGCCGTACGGACTCGCCTCCCGGCCGGGGAGCGTGAGCTTCAGATCCTCCGCGCCGCGACCAAGGTCTTCGCGCGCTCCAACTATCGCGTGGCGGGCACCGCGGATATCGCTCTCGAGGCAGGAATCGCCGAGCCCACCATCTACAAGTACTTCCCCAGCAAGAAAGCGCTCTTCGTCAGGATCCTCAAGCGGATAGGAGAACGAATCCTCGAGGTCTGGCAGGATGCGGCTGCGGTCGATAGCGGGAACAGCCTGTCGGCGTTGAGACGGATGGGTCGTGTGTACCTGGAAAACCTGGGAACCCATTCTGATGAGCTCAAGATCCAATTCCAGGCACTGGCCGAGTCCGACGATCCGGACATCACGCGCCAATTGCGGGAGAATCACAAGGCCTACGTCCGCTTCTTTGCGGCGCTGATCCATCGCGGGCAGTTGCAGGGTGTGGTGCGGGCCGATGTGAACCCATACTCATCGGGATGGTTTCTCAACGGCTTCGGCTTCACTCTCACACTCGTCCAACTGTTGGGTTTCGATCAACGGATAGGCAAGCGGCAAGTAAGGCAGATGATCGATGCCTATCTGGATTGGCTAGCCGTCGTCGGCAGGGGTGAGCACGGCTGAGCCCTGCACCCAGTATTAAGGCTACCCGCAGTTGCCGGGTCGCTGTGCGATAGTCCGCGGCTAGGCGGCGGCCGGCGCGCGGGCGAGCTCGAACGCGCCGAGTTCGAGGCCGTCGTTCGAGCGCAGCACTATTTTGGTCGAGAGCCGCTGCTCCAGCGTCTCGAGATCCTTCGCCCCATGATCGTAGAGGTAGCGCGCGACTTCGGGATTGAGCTTGACGATCAGCATATCGCCCGCGGACTTGGATACGGCCTCGCGCTGAATCCCGCGCAGCACTTCGGCGGCGAGAGTCGGCACCGATTTGACGACGCGCCGCCCGTCGCATCGCGGGCACGTGTCGGTCAGCAATTTTTCGAGGCTCTCGCGCGTGCGTTTGCGCGTCATCTGCACGAGCCCCAGTTCGGAAATCTTGAGCGCCGAGGTCCGCGCCTTGTCGCGCTTGAGCGCAAGCGCCAGCGCGTCGCTGACCTTCTTGCGATCGGCCTCGCGATCCATGTCGATGAAATCGACGATGATGATTCCGCCGATGTTGCGCAGCCTCAGTTGGTTTACTACTTCCTCTACTGCTTCGAGGTTGGTCTTGAAGATGGTGTCGTCCTGGCTGCGCTTGCCGACGAAGCGGCCGGTATTCACATCGATTGCGGTCAGCGCTTCAGCTTGATCGAAAACCAGGTAGCCACCCGACTTCAGCCAGACCTTGCGGTCCAGCGCGCGCTCGATCTGCGGTTCTATGTTAAACCGATCGAACAGCGGCGTGGCCCCGTCATGCAGCGTCACGCGCGCCCGCAGCCGCGGCATATAGTTCTGCACGAATTGCACGATCCGGCTGTAGGTAGTCGGATCGTCGCACCATAGCCGGTCCACCTCGCTGGAAAAGAGGTCGCGCACGATTCTCAGCGCCACGTCGAGATCGCTGTAAAGTATCGACGCGGGCGGCATGCTCTCGTTCTTGCGCAGAATCGAGCTCCACAGCTTGGTCAGAAAGCCGACGTCGCGCTGGATTTCGCGCCGGCTGACGCCCTCGCACGCGGTCCGCACGATGAAACCGCCCTGCGGCGGCCTGAGTTCTCCCACGTCAGCGCGCAGTCGCGCGCGCTCCTCGGCGCTCGCGATTCGCCGTGACACTCCGATGTGATTGCTGGCCGGCGTGTAAACGAGATGGCGACCGGGCAGCGAAATCGACGACGTCAGCCGCGCGCCCTTGGTGCCCATCGGTTCCTTGGCGATCTGAACCATTATGTCCTGGCCGCGACGCAACTGCTGTTCGATAGGAAGCCGCGAGCGCTGCGGCGCCTGGCTGCGGCGGCCTCGGCCGCGCCGCCGTCCGCGCGATGGCCGCGCGGCCGCGCTTTCATCGCCGTTGCCGCTGGTGGCGGCTTCGTCAGCCGGGTTCATCTCCGCATCGGCAAACTCGTTGTCACCAAACGGCTCGGTCTCGACGTCTTCTTCGCCGATCACTTCCGCCACGGTGTTGAGCGCGGAGACTCCGTCGTAAAAATCCGAGACGTGCAGGAAGCCCGCCTTCTCCAGGCCGATATCGACGAACGCAGCTTGCATCCCGGGCAGCACGCGGGTGACCTTGCCCTTATAGATGTTGCCCGCCAGCCCAACCTGGCGATTGCGCTCGAGGTAGAATTCGGCGAGTTCGTTATCCTCGAGCAGCGCCACCCGCACCTCCAGTGCGGACGCGTTAATTGCGATTTCTCGTTTCACAGATGGACTCTCTATTACGGCAAATACGGTGTGATTGGGTGTGGAAGAGCGATCGCCGGGAGCTGTCGCGCCGGCGTCGCGCGCGATGAAGAAAGCGCCCGCGTCCAGTGGGACATCGTTTTACCCTTTGCGTCGACAACTTGGTCACGATCATACGAGGCACGCCCGACCACCGCAAGCAAGCTTGATTAAACCATGAATAACGCGCTTTTAATCCACAGGTATCTTGACATGGTATCGGGGGGCCGATACTCGTCTTGTGATGTCTGCTGCGGCCGACATGGTTGCGCCCACCTTCCCGGGAACGGGCCTGCTCAACAGCAAGGTCCTCATTCTCAATCGTTCGTACCTCCCGGTTCACGTTACGTCGGTAAAACGCGCGTTTGCCCTGCTTTATCAGGGTGTTGCGAAGGCTGTCGACGAGCAGTACCACACCTTTGACTTCGACAGTTGGCGTGACTTGTCAATAGAAGTTCAACATGAGCGGCTGGGTATCGTAAACGGCTTCATCCGGGTGCCGCGGGTCCTTTTGCTGACGGCGTACGAGCGCGTGCCCAAGCGCCACGTGCGATTCTCGCGTTTCAACATTTTCGCCCGCGACGGCAACACCTGCCAGTATTGCCACAAGAAATTGCCGCGCACCGAGCTCAACCTGGACCACATCATTCCGCGCTCGCGTGGCGGGATGTCCACGTGGGAGAACATCGTATGCTCGTGCCATCACTGCAATCGCCGCAAGGGTGGCCGCACGCCCGACGAAGCCGGGATGCATCTGTTCCGCAGGCCGCGACGCCCCGAATGGACTCCGTTTTCGTCCGAGATGTTCAGCCTGCGGCGGTACCGGGAATGGATGCCGTACCTGTCGCAGGTCGATAGCGCTTACTGGAATACCGAGCTCATCCAGGATTAGCTTTCAGCTTTTTTAATGCTGGCCAGCCGAGCCAACGGCCAGGGGCCGCGCTCGCCAACGGCGGGCGGCCTTAACACTGAGTGCAGGGGTCACCCCTGCCGAAATCCACAATTTGCTGGGGGTACCTGTCCTGCGACACACGATATGTTGGGGGTGCTCTTGACCCTCCCGGCGTACTTTGGGATAAACTTTGGGAAGGTGGTGGTGCGGTGGAGGCGGAGGGAGCATGCGTCTTAAGAGCCTTGAATTATTAGGCTTCAAATCTTTTCTCGATTCGACGACGATCGGCTTCGCGCCGGGGGTGACGGCGGTGGTCGGTCCCAACGGATGCGGCAAATCGAACGTCGTCGATGCGATCCGATGGGTGCTCGGCGAGCAGGCGCCCACCCGGCTTCGCGGCAAGAGCGTCGAGGACCTCATTTACGCCGGCAACGAGTCGAATCCTGCGGCCGGAATGGCCGAGGTTTCTCTCGTGCTGGAGGCTGAAGAAGGCAGCCAGCTGCCCGAGCCGTATGCGGCGCTGAGCGAAGTTGCGGTGACGCGGCGCGCGTATCGCTCCGGCGAGTCGGAATATCTGCTCAACAAAATTCCGTGCCGGCTGAAGGACATCACCGAGTTCTTCATGGCGGCGCAGATTCACAGCCGCGGCTATTCGCTGGTCGAGCAGGGTCGAATCGAGGAAATTATCCAGGCCAAGCCGCACGAGCTGCGCACTCTGGTCGAGGAAGCTGCCGGCTTGTCGTTGTTCAAGGGCCGGCGCGAGATGAGCGAGCGCAAGCTCGAGCGCGTGAAGGAAAATCTCGCGCGCGTGGACGACGTACTGAGCGAAATCGAGCGTCAACTCAGCTTCGCACGCCGGCAAGCCAGGAAGGCCGAAACCTACAAGGTCGTCAAGGCCGAACTCGGCGAACTGGAACGTTACGCCGCGGCACGCCGGCTGATCGATCAGCGCGAAGAGCTGGCGATACAGACCGGCCGCGACGCGGAGTTGAAGAGCCGGCTCGACAGCGCCCGCGCCGGGACGATTGCGATCCGCGAGCAGGTCGACGCGGCCGCGTCGGCCGCGCAGTCGGCCCGCTCCGAGCTGGGCGGCGCTCAGCGCGAACTCGAGAATCTTCATTCCGGCGCCCAGGAGCGCGCTCGCACGCGCGGATTTCTGCAGCGGCGTCTCGACGCGACTTCGCAACTCGAAATCGATCTGCGTGCGCGTCTTATCGAACTGGAATCGAAGGCCACGCAGGCGCGCGCGAACCGCGCCGCGGCGGGCGCGATGCTCGCGCGCGAACTTGCAGCGGGCGGCGGCGACGCCGACGCTGCGCTCAAGGAAATCTCCCTCAAGCACGAAGCTGCCAATCGCGAACTCAAGCAGGCCGAGCGCCGCGGCGAGGAATGCAAGGACGACTTGTCCGACGTCGTTCGCGAGGCGGCGGTTATTCGGGGCCGGCTGGGCGATCTTGCCGGCGAGCGCGCGGAACTCGAAAAGCGTCTCGCCGCGACCACGGTCGAGACACCGGCGTTGGCAGCCGCGCTCGAGGCCGCGCGCGAATTGATACGCGCGGCGGAAGCGGACCTGGAAGCGTCGCGCGCGGCGGCGGCCGAGTTCGAAGGGGCGCGGCGCGGGGCCGCGGAGCGCGAGATCGAGGCGCGCACGGCGCTCGATCATCTGACCGCGCGCGTCAATTCGCTGCGTGGCGTGCTGGGCGCGCGCGGCGAGCTTCAATCCAATCATTCTCCCAACGGCGTCGATTTGAGACTCCGCACGATCCTTGAATCGCTCAACGGCGATCGTCCCGCCGTCGATCCTTCGATCCTCAAACAGGTGATGCGCGCGCCGCTGGGGCTGGAGCCCGCTCTCAAAGCCGTGCTTGGCGATCAGATGGACGCGGTGATAGTCGAATCGCCCGATTTCGCGCTCCGCGCAATCGAGATCCTCAAAGAGAATCGCGCGGGCCGGATGGACTTCGTGCAGGAGCCCGGCGCCGCCGTCGCGGCGCATCCGGCGATCGAGGCGCCCGGTATCGCGGGACGGCTGGTCGAGATGCTCGAGTTCGAGCCGCGCGTCCGGCCGGTTGCCGAAGCGATGCTGGGTCATGTGATGCTGGCCGACGATCTGCGTTCCGCGCTGGCCGCATCAAACCTCAACGGTCACGGAACCGTTTTTGTAACGCGCGACGGCGACCTCGTGTGGCCCGGCCGAATGATCAGCGGCGGCAGCGCCGATGACAATCACGCGGCGGTGGACCTCGCCGCGATTGAAGCGGAAACGCGCGAACTGGCGCGCGCCGAAGAAGAACATCGCACGCGCGTCGGCCAATTCGCCGCGGTTCGCGCCGAGCGCGAGCGCGCGGACGCCGAGCTCGAGCAGGGACGAAAGCTTGCGCGCGAAGCAGAACGAGTTGCCATCGAACGCCGCGGCGCACTGGCCCGCGCCGAACAATCGGTCGCGCTCGCGGAAGCTCACGGCGGCAATTCACGTCGCCGGCTGAGCGAACTCGCCGAACTCGTGATCACGTCGAACGCGCGCCTGGAAGAACTGGCGATGGCCGAGCAGGAGGCGCGTGCGCACCTCGGCGCGATAGCTGGCGAGATCGCGACGCGGCGCGCGGCGGCGGAAGAGATTGGCGCCGTGATGCTCGAAGCGGCCTCCAAGGTGGAGGCGCGCAAGTCGCGGCTCGGCGCGCTCGAAAGCGAGCTGGCGCATGCGCGGCGCGAGACGGACGATCTGGAAGCGCAATTCGACGAGCATCGCGCAACCCTGGAACGCTCGCACGTCGAACGCGCCGAGTTCGAGCGCGAACTCGAGACGCTGTCGGCGCAGGATACCGCGGCGCGCTCCCGCGAAGGCGAACTCGAAGCGGAACTCTCGCGGCTGCGCGCCGATTGCGACGCATCCGAGCGTGCGCTGGAGGGACGCCGCGCTTACTACAAGAATGCACAAGAGGCACTGACGGCTCTGGAAGCCGAGGCGACAGAATGCGGCCTCAAGCGCGAACGTGCCCGCGCGCTCAGCGAAGAGTTGGCGCGCGCGTTTGTCGAGAAATTCGGCGCCGAGTTCGACGCGATGGCGGCCGAGATAGTTCCCGCGCTGGACGGCAGAGTTGCGGCGCATGACGACGCGCGGATCGTCGAGTTGCGCGCGAAGATGGAACGAATCGGCGAGGTGAATCTCGCCGCCGACAGCGAAGTCAAGGAACTCGAGGAGCGCGCCGGCGTGCTCGGCACGGAGCGCGCCGATCTGCGCAGTGCGCTCGACGATCTGACCAAAACCATCACGCATCTGAATCGCGAGGCGCGAAAACGTTTCGCCGAGACCTTCGAGGGCGCGGCGAAAAACTTTGCCGAGCTGTTCCCCAAACTGCTGCGCGGCGGCAAGGGCCGGCTCGAGTTGACCGACGACGGCGACGTGCTCGAGGCGGGAGTCAACGTGCTGGTGCAGCCGCCGGGCAAGAAGGTCAAGGAGATCGGGCTGCTCTCAGGCGGAGAGAAGGCGCTGTCCGCGATGGCGCTGATTTTCTCGCTGTTCCTGCTCAATCCCAGCCCGTTCTGCGTGATGGACGAAGTCGACGCTCCGCTGGACGAGTTCAGCCTTGCGGCCTTCACGACGCTGATGGCTGAGCTGAAGAATCGCTCGCAGTTTATCGTGATCACGCACAACCAGCGCACCATGCAGCGCGCCGATCAGATTCACGGCGTGACCATGGATCGTCCGGGCGTGTCGCGAATTATCTCGCTGCGAATCCCGCAAGCAGCGTAAGCAAACAGAAATGAAGCGGCGCTGCGATCATACGATCGCCGCGCCGCTTTTTTGCGGTCAAAATCTTGCCGCGGCTAGATCAAACTGTAGCCGCTGCCGGTGCGGCCGAATCCGATTCCGACCCCCTTTTCGATCAACCCATACTGCTTGAGCAGCGGCTGACTATACGTCACCAACCCGGTCACCTTGTCGAGCGGTTCGGTGGCGAGAATGAGCGCCGACTGCGCCATCCATTCGACCGGCTCGCCGCTGGGGTCTTCGGGTCCGGTGACCAGGTGATGATGAACCGTGCCCGGAGTCGCGACGACTTGCGACGGCGACACGCAAGTTACCGAGATTCCATCGTCGTAAACTTCTTCCGCGAGACCTTGCGTGAAGCGCTCGAGCGCGGCCTTTTCGGCGCCGTAGCATACCCCGCCGCGAAACACGGTCGCGTTCTTGTACGGTCCGCGGCCGGGTCCGATCGCCGCGCCTGACGAAATGTTGACGATCGATCCGGACTTGCGCGCGATCATGTCCTTGAGCACCAGTTGGCTCAGCATGAACGGTCCGTGAAGGTTGACCGCGAACGAGCGCATCCAGCGCTTGGGCGGGAAATCCTTGACCGGCATGAAGTAGGTCAACGCCGCGTTGTTCACCAGCACGTCAACTGGTCCATAGAGCTTGTGCGTTTCCGCGACCAGTTTCTCGCAGTCGGCTTCCGACGAGACGTCGCAGGTGACGGCGGATGCTTCGCCGCCCGTCTTCCTGATGCCGGCGACGGTGGTTTCGAGCGAGCCCTCCAGCGGATGCTCGCCCTCTTTGAGCGTGCGCGCGGAGCACACGACCTTGGCGCCCTCTTTGGCGAACAGTTCGGCGATCGCCTTGCCGATGCCACGGCTCGCGCCGGTTACGATTGCCACCTTGCCTTTGAGCTTGGCCATTTCCAGATGATCTCCCTTCGTGATCGAGGGTCCGCGTGATTTTGCGATTATCGTCGCGGCCGATATTTCTTATAGCCGTAACGACGCGCGCTCGGCCAGCAGCAGAGGGCAGGGGGGACGGCATGAAGGAAGAATCACCTGCGCGGTGGGCGGCAGGGGTCACCCCTGCCCGCGCGCGACAACGGAGCGCGGCCTTAACGGTGGGTGCAGGGGTCACCCCTGCCAGGGGTGACCCCTGCCGGTTTCGGAGCGGGAGCGCGACTGTTATTCTGGGCGCAGAAAAAAATTCCTCAGGATTATTTTTCCGGACGACGCATCGTGACTCCTCTCGACATCGCACTCATTCTGATTATCGCCGCCGGCGCCGGCTCGGGCCTGGTTTTCATTGGAGTCCTGATTCAGTGGAGCCTCCGCAAAGCGCGCCCGTCGCGTCCGTCCCGTCTGGAAGCCGAGCTGCCGCCGCCCGCCGAGCGCGCCGCCGAACCGGCGCCGCCCGAAATCGTCGAGCCGGAGGAGGCTCTGCCGGCGCAACACGTCGCGCCGCCTCCGGCGGTTCGTGAACCGGTCCGAATCGGGTTGGGACTGCGCAAAACGCGCGAAAACTTTCTGGCGCGCATCAGGGCCGCGCTGACCGGAAGCGCGAAGATCGACGACATATACGAAGGCCTCGAGGAAGCGCTGATCGCCGCCGACGTTGGCGTCGAGGCGAGCATGAAGATTGCCTCCGCGGTGCGCGCGAAGCTGGGCAATGACAATCGCCCCGACGCGATCCGCGACGCGCTCAAAGCCGAGATTGCCGCGATTATGATTTCCGCGGATCGCCAGCCCGCCGACTCGGGCGATGCGCCGCTGGTCATCATGCTGGTCGGCGTCAACGGTGTGGGCAAAACCACGACGGTCGCGAAACTTGCGGCCCGGTTCAAGGCCGAGCGCGGCAGCGTGATCGTTGCCGCGGCAGATACGTTTCGCGCGGCCGCAATCGAGCAGCTCGAGGTATGGTGCGATCGCGCCGGCGCCGACATCATCAAACAATCGCAAGGCTCGGATCCCGCGGCGGTTGCCTTCGATGCGGTCAGAGCGGCGGTCGCGCGCAAGGCGCGCACGGTCCTGATCGACACCGCCGGGCGCCTTCAAACCAAGGTCAACCTGATGGAGGAGCTGAAGAAAATTGCCCGCGTAATCGCGCGCGAGTTGCCCGGCGCCCCGCATGAGACGTGGCTCGTGCTCGATGCCAACACGGGTCAGAATGCGCTCAGCCAGGCGGCGATTTTTGGCGACGCAGTGCCGCTGACGGGAGTGGTGCTGGCCAAGCTCGACAGCACGGCGAAGGGCGGGGTGGTGGTCGCGGTCGCGGATCGGCTCAAAATTCCAGTGCGATTCGTGGGACTGGGCGAGGCGATCGAGGATTTGCGCGAGTTCGACGCGCGCGAGTTTGTTGACGCGCTGTTTGCAAGTGACGGCGCAGGAGAGCAGAGTGCCAGCGGCTCTTATGCAGCTTGACAGGTCAGTTAATCGAAAATTAAACTAAAGGTAGAAGATTCTTTCCCATGGCGACAGATGTATTAAAGCAATTAGACGAGCGAATTCAGGCTTCCGTGGCGCGTATTCAGCAACTGCGCAAGGAAAATGAGCAACTTGCTCAGAAACTCGCGGAAACCGAAAAACGCTATGCCGACGCCGCCGGCCAGGTGAAGCAGTTGAACGCCGAGCGTCAGCAGCATGAAAACGAGCGCAACGACGTGCGAAGCAGGATCGAAAAAATCCTCACCCGCTTCGACGGGATCGATCTCGGCTGAAGATGAAGGGCGTCAACGTCCAGATCATGGGACAAAGCCTGACGGTCGCCAGCGATGCCGGCGATGAGTGGGTCAAGTCCGTGGCCGAGACGGTGGACGAAAAGATCAAGGATATCCGCGCCGGGAGCCAGACGATCAATTCGGTGAACCTGGCAATTCTGGCTGCGTTAAATTTCGCCGATGAACTCGAACACCTGCGTCGGGAGTATCAGGAGCTGGTGAATCGAATCGCGGCGATGAATAAACGGCTGTCCGCGGCCATCGACGGCGAATGAGCATGAATCGTCGTGACGGCGCGTGGCATCCCAGAGGTGAGCGGTTTCGGACGGGGGCGGGAATTGTGGATCTCGAAAATGGCCTAATCGCGGTGCTTACCAGCATGAGGCCCGTGCAATATTTTTCAACCGCAACGAAGGCTTTCGCGATGGAACGTATCGCGGATACAGGCCGGCTGTCAGCCGGATCGAGAACGACAACGACAACGACAGGCGCGCGCCCCGACGGCGGCGCGGCGCAATCGAGTAGTTGAGCCCGCTCCCGCCATGGCAACGACTGTGGCGGACGAAAAGAAAAATCTACGCGCGATCATGATCGCGTGCCGCGATGCGCTCGCCGGCGAGCGCGCCGCTGCATGGTCGGAAATCATCGAGCGGCAACTGATCGCGAGCGAGTTCTACCGCGCCGCGTCCGCGATCGTCCTCTACCAGGCTCACCGCAACGAAGTCTCGACCGGCCGCATCCTGTCCGACGCGCTGGCTGCCGGCCGCGCCGTCTTCTATCCGCGGGTTGACGCGGCGGCGGGCACGATCGTCGCGCGCAGGATTCGCGATCGATCCGAACTCGCCCGCGGTGCGTATGGAATCCTCGAGCCGTCCGAGGCGGCCGAGCCTCTCGATAGCAAAAAGTTCGCGAAAATTCTCGTATGCGTTCCCGGCGTCGCCTTCGGACTCGAAGGCAGCCGACTGGGCCGTGGCGGGGGTCATTATGATCGTTTCATCGGCCAGATGCGCCGCGAAGCGATCAGCGTGGGACTCGCCTATTCATTCCAGCTGCTCGATCGAATTCCCGAAACGGGGCTCGACCGGCGGTTAAACATCATTGTGACCGAGTCCGCCGTTCATCGAGCCTGCGAAGCGCCACTGCCAGCTCGCGGAACGCGGACCAAGGAGGTAAACCCGGGTGGCTCTAATCACCGCAATCCTGGGATTCATAGTTGGTGGCGCGGTCTTTTTCATTTGGGGAATAACGAAACAGCGTAAGGACGCCGTTAACCTGCAGGCCGCGCGCGCTCAGGCAGAAGAAATAACCAAGGAGGCTCAAACCAGGAGCCAGCTAGTAGTCAAGGAGGCCGAACTCAAGGCAAAGGACATCGTGGTCGGCGCGAAAGCCGACGCCGAGCGCGAGATGCGCGATCGCAGGCGCGAGATAGCTGCGATCGAACAGAAGCTCGAAGCACGCGAAGAGACTTTCGAAAAGCGCCAGGAAGCATTCGAACGGCGCGAAGCCGATCTCAACCGGCGCGATCAAAGTCTGCGCTCGCGCGAGAAAACTCTCACCGATAAAGAAGAAGTGCTGCAGGCGCATATCGACGAGGCGCGCACCAAGCTCGAAGCCGTCGCCGGCCTGACTCGCGAGGAAGCCAAGCGCTCGCTCATGGACGAGATGATCGGACAGGCGCGCACCGATGCTGCCAAGCACATCCGAATCGTCGAAGAAGAGGCGCGCGAGGAGACCGATCGCCGCGCCAAACGAGTCGTCGCAATCGCCATCGAGCGGCTGGCCGGCGAGTTCGTCGCCGAGCGCACGGTCTCGGTGCTCGCGCTGCCCAACGACGAGATGAAGGGCCGCATCATCGGCCGCGAAGGACGCAATATCCGCGCGATCGAGGCGGCCACCGGCGTCGACATAATTATCGACGATACCCCGGAGGCGGTCGTGATTTCGTGTCACAACCCCATCCGGCGCGAGATCGCGCGCGTCGCACTTCAGCAGCTCATCTCGGACGGCCGCATTCATCCCGGACGTATCGAGGAAGTCGTTCGCAAGGCCGAGCAGCAGGTCGAGGAATCGATTCGCGAGGCCGGTCAGCGCGCGATCATCGAGGTCGGCGTGCACGGAATCCATCCCGAACTGGTCAAGCTGCTCGGGATGCTCAAGTATCGCTACAGCTACGCGCAAAACGTGTTGATGCATTCGATCGAAGCCGCGTTCATCTGCGGCGCGATGGCCGCCGAGCTGGGGCTTAACGAAAAGCAGGCGCGCCGCGCTGCCCTGCTGCACGATATCGGCAAGGCGCTGACTCACGAGGTCGAAGGCTCGCACGCGTTGATCGGCGGCGAAATCGCCCGCAAATACGGCGAGTCGGCGAAGATCGTAAACGCGATCGCGGCGCATCATGAGGAAGTCAAGGCCGAGACGATTCTGGCGCCGCTGGTCGATGCTGCCGATGCGCTGTCGGGCGCGCGTCCAGGAGCCCGGCGCGAGGTGCTCGAGAGCTACGTCAAGCGGCTCGAGGATCTCGAGACGATCGCGAAGTCGTTCAAGGGCGTCGAAAAATGTTTCGCCGTGCAGGCCGGGCGCGAGATGCGCGTGATCGTCGAGCCGACGCAGATCTCCGACGAGGACACCTCGATGCTGGCGCGCGACGTCGCGCGCAAAATCGAAACCGACATGACCTATCCCGGGCAGATTCGGGTCACCGTCATTCGCGAGACGCGCGCGACCGAGCTCGCGAAATAACAGTTGCGCAATTCCATCCGGAGGCCCGATCGCTCAAACGCGGTCGGGCCTCCGCGCTTTACCGCGCCGGAAGATAGAAGGTATCATCGGTCCACGATGCCCACGACGCGTGAAGTCCTCGATGCGACGATCGCATTGGAAAAACAAAGCATGGCGCTGTACGCGCGCTTCGCGAAGATCTTTGCGAGCGAAGCGGGCCTGCAGGATTTCTGGTTCGCGATGGCGCGTGACGAAGCGCGCCACGTCGGCGCACTGGACCTGGTCACTACCGTGCTCGATCAGGAATCGATGCTCGACAAGCCCAGTCCGATCTCGCTCGAAGATGCCACCATCGTGCGGCTGCGGGCGCTGCTCGAAAAGTCTCAGCGCGACGCGACCCCCGGAATCAAGCTCGAACGCGCGCTCGAGATCGCACTCGATGTCGAAGAAACCGAACTCGAAGACCTCGTCTCGGATCTGCTGAAGGCTTTGCAGCCGCCCGACGAGTACGAGCGATGCCTGCGCTTGCTGGTCCACGACCTCGGCGAGCTGAGCTACATGATCGAACGCCACTCGGCCAACCCGGCGCTGTTGTCGCGATGCGACGCGCTGGTCAATCGTCACGCCGAGACGCTTCGCCACACCGCCATCAGGTAGCGTCGCGCTGGCCCGGTGGCGCGGGTGATGGCCGTTGGTTATATTTCAGGGCTGCGCTGAGGAGTGGCCAAATTGGTAAGGCACCTGACTCTGGATCAGGCGATTGCAGGTTCGAGTCCTGCCTCCTCAGCCAACGATTTTTGCAAAGCGCGCGCGGGCCATCGGCGGTCGCGCGCGGCGATGGTCCCATCGTCTAGTGGTTAGGACACCGGCCTCTCACGTCGGGAACGCGGGTTCGACTCCCGCTGGGATCA
>Ga0187880_1001647_pt1 | contig 17784 bp, 16 predicted proteins | sample June2016WEW_19_4_FD_132998 | JGI IMG/M metagenome (GOLD analysis project Ga0187880, IMG submission 132998) | Peatland microbial communities from SPRUCE experiment site at the Marcell Experimental Forest, Minnesota, USA - June2016WEW_19_40 | ecosystem: Environmental > Terrestrial > Soil >...
ACCGGCCTGGGTCCGCCGCAATTGTTTTCTCTGACCCCGCGCGCCTTTCCGGTGCTTAACAGCACCTGCATTCCCACCGGGGTCAACCCGGCGGCGTATTCGTTTAATTTCACCGTAGTGCCCGGAGGCCATTCCGTGGGCTACCTGTCGGTGTGGCCGACCGGTCAAAATCAGCCGGTCGTCTCGACTCTCAATGACCAGACGGGGACGATCGTGGCCAATGCGGCCATCGTGCCCGCCGGCACCGGCGGCGAGGTCTCCGTGTACGCGACCGATAACACGCAATTGGTGATTGACATCGATGGCTACTTCGCGCCGACGGGCGCGGGTGGACTGTCGCTGTATCCGGTGGCGCCTTGCCGGGTCATCGACACCCGTCACGTGGGCGGTCAGCCCTTCACCGGAACCCTGACTCCACCGGTGGATGTGGAGCATAGCCAGTGTGGAACACCGGCTGCGGCGCAGGCGTATGTGTTCAATGCGACAGTCATCCCGGTGCACTCACTGGGCTACCTGACGTTGTGGCCCGACGGCGGCGACCGGCCTACGGTCTCGACGTTGAACGCAGCGGATGGATCGATTACCAACAACATGGCGATCGTGCCGACCACTAACGGCAAGATCGATGCTTATGCCGGCAATGGACTCACACAACTGATCCTGGACATCTCCAGCTTCTTCGCACCATGAATCGCCGCTAGTGGCTGAATTTGAAATCCAGATTCAGCCACTACCGAAACTGCCGGGGCGCTTGAACCCCTTGTCTTTTCCCGGTACGATGACAGTTTTCCCAACAACGGAGGATTGTCCATGCGTCGCCTGTCTGCGCTTTGCGTGCTTGTCGTCTTAGCGGTTGGAGTGAACTCCACCGCACAGGTCAACCCAGCCCTTGTCGGCGGCATGAAGTGGCGGCAGATCGGGCCGTTTCGCGGTGGCCGTGTGCTGGCCGTCGCCGGAGTTCCGGGCGATCCCAATACTTATTATTTCGGCGCGGTCGCCGGAGGAATCTTCAAAAGCACCAACGGCGGTCTCAGTTGGACTCCGACCTTCGACCATGAGGACATCTCCTCGATTGGCGCCATCGCGGTGGCGGATTCAGACCACAACGTCCTTTACGCGGGCAGCGGCGAAGCCTGTTTGCGCGGCAACATCTCCTACGGGGACGGGGTTTACAAGTCAACCGACGCTGGCCTGACCTGGAAGAACGTAGGGCTGAAAGACTCGCGCCACATCGGCACCGTCATCATCGATCCGCGCAATCCTGACATCGTTCTGGTCGCAGCCTTGGGTCATGCCTGGGGCCCGAATGCAGAGCGAGGCGTTTTCCGCACGGCCGATGGTGGCAAAACCTGGCAGAAGGTCCTGTACAAGGACGACAATACCGGCGCGATTGATGTAGTATTCGATCCCAGAAATTCCAGCGTAGTTTACGCCGCACTGTGGCAGGTACGCCGCCAGCCCTGGTACTTCAACAGTGGCGGCCCCGGCAGCGGCCTGTACAAATCGGTGGACGGCGGACTCACGTGGAAACAACTGGCCGGCCACGGTCTGCCAGAGGGCAATCTCGGACGCATCGGCATTTCGGTTTCGGGAGCGGATTCCAATCGGGTCTATGCGCTCATCGAAGCCAAAGAAGGCGGACTCTATCGCTCCGACAATGCCGGCAATTCCTGGACGCGCGTCAACGACGATGAGCGCTATCGCCAGCGCGCCTGGTACTTCACTCACGTGTTCGCCGATCCCAAGCAGGCCGACACGGTGTATGTGCTGAACACCGGCGCATTCCGCTCCAGCGACGGCGGGAAGACCTTTGAGTTGCTGCCGGCCCCGCATGGCGATCATCACGGGCTGTGGATCGATCCCACCAATCCGCAACGCCTCATCAACAGCAACGATGGCGGGGTGACGATATCCGTGGACGGCGGCAAGACCTGGACCCAGCAGAACAATCAGCCGACCGCGCAGTTCTACCACGTCGCCGTCGACAACCACTGGCCCTATCGGGTGTATGGAGCGCAACAGGACAACAGCACTGTGGCCATCGCCAGCCGCACCGACGACGGGGTGATCGCACGCCAGGATTGGTATGACGTCGGCGGCGGGGAGAGCGGATCTATCGCTCCCGACCCGCGCGATCCGGAGATTGTGTATGCAGGTTCCGACAGCGCCTTCATTACCCGCTACGATCACCGCACCAACCAGATGCAGGATGTCTCGCCCTACCCGCTGGATACCTCGGGCAACGGCGCGGGCGAACTCAAGTACCGCTTTCAGTGGACCGAACCGGTGCTGGTGTCGGCCTACGACTCCAACGTCATCTACAGCGCATCGCAGTTCGTGCTCAAGAGTGCCGACCAGGGCCGCAGTTGGAACCCCATCAGCCCTGATCTGACCCGCAACGACAAGAGCAAGCAGAAGCCCTCCGGCGGCGATATCACTTTGGATATCACCAGCGTCGAGTATTACGACACGGTCTTCGCCCTGGCCGAGTCGCCATTGCAGAAGGGAATGCTGTGGGCGGGGACCGATGACGGCTTGATTCATCTCACCCGCGACGACGGTAAGAGCTGGGAGAACGTCACGCCGAAAGACATGCCGGAGTGGAGCATGGTCAGCATCATCGAGGCCTCGCACCACGACGCTGGCACCGCGTATGCGGCGATTGACCGCCATAAGCTCGACGACTTCAACCCGCTCATCTACAAGACCCACGACTTCGGCAAGAGCTGGACTCGCATCGTCAACGGCATCCCGGCCGGCTCCTACGTGCGCTCAGTGCGCGAAGATCCCAAAATGAAAGGTTTGCTCTACGCCGGCACCGAGACGGGGGTGTATTTCTCCGCCGACGAGGGCGCCCACTGGCAGTCGCTGCAATTGAACCTGCCGACTTCGCCGGTCCACGACCTGGCCGTCAAAGACGATGACCTGGTCGCCGCAACCCATGGCCGGTCGTTCTGGATACTCGACGACGTCAGCCCTCTGCGACAGGCGAATTCCGCAATTGCGGCCGAGGACTTCCATCTTTATCAACCAGCCACGGCCATACGCCTGCACTTCTCTGACGAGGTTGACCGCAAGCGTCCGGTGGGAGACAACCCTCCCAAGGGGGCAATCCTCGATTACTACCTGAAGTCCAAGCCGGCAGAGAAGGAAGAGATCACGATCGAGATTCTCGACGCTCAGGGCAAGCTGGTGCGCAAGCTTTCCAATCACAAGGAGAGCAAACAGGAGCAGCCGCCCGAGTGGCCCGACCGCGAGAAGCCGGCGGAGTTGCTGCCCGCCGATGCAGGCATGAACCGCTTCGCCTGGGACTTCCGCTACGATCCTCCGGCCCAGATTGCAGGAGCGTTCTACGAGGGCGAGCCGCCGCGAGGTCCGCTGGTGATTCCCGGCACTTACCAGGTCAAGCTCACCGTCAAAGGTCAAAGCCAGACAGCCCCCTTGGAGGTGAAGCTGGATCCCCGGTTGCAGAACTCAGTTACGCCCGCGGACATGCAAAAGCAGATCGAGCTTGCGCTCAAGGTGCAGCAGGACATCGACGCGCTGCATCGGGCGGTCAACCAGATCCGCGAACTCCGCGCCAATTTGCAGACCTTGCAGAAGTGGGCTGGAGAAGGCCCTTCCAGCAGCGAAGTTGTTTCCGCCGCGCACGCCCTCGATCAGAAGATGACTCCGGTTGAGCAACTCTTGATGCAGGTCAAGATGAAAAGTTCAGAGGGCAACCTGGGCTATCCCAACATGCTCAACGAGCAGTACGCTACCTTCAACGAGGTCGTGCAGGACGTTGATGCAGCGCCCACCGCGCAGCAGTTACTGGTGTTTGACGAACTGCATTCCCGCCTGAGCGCACAATTGTCGAGCTGGCAGGAGATTGTGTGCGTGGAAGTCCCCGCGCTGAATGACCTGATGCGCAAACATGGAGTGCCGACGCTGGCCGTTGGCGCCGGCCAGGGGGAATGAGGCGCACAAGGCTGAGTTATGCCACATTGTGGGAGTCATACAATGTGGCATAGCTAGAGATCACGGCTGCGACTCGCGAAGCAACTCCTGTAGATGGTCCTTCCAGATCGTCGGAAGCGTATGCGTGCCATGTCCGCGGGTCTGGTCGCTAATCGGCAGCAGCACGTATTTGCCCTTGGGAACACGTTTGATTTCGACTTCCATGATCCCGAGTTCCGGCGGATTGATGAAATCGTCGGCGGAGTTGATGGCCATTACCGGCACTCGAATCTTGTCCAGATTCGGCGACGGATCGTAGTTGCGCGACGCATCGAAGGCATAGAGAAAGTCGTTGGCGTCGGTCGAGGCAAAGCGGGTGCGCATGAAGTTGTCCAGAAACGCATCGGCGGCCTCGCGCGTGGGATACTGCTTCTGCATCTGCAGCGGGCTGCTGCCCATGACCAGCAGCACGTCGAGTGCGGTCTTCAAACCTGGCGGAGGCGATTTGTATTCGCCGTTCTCCCACGCCGGGTCCTGGTGAATTGCATCCATGGCCATCTTGCGCATCATGCGATTGCGTCCGGCGATCTGCACCGGCAAGCACGCCAGAGGCATCATCGCGTTCATGAAATCTGGATAGGTCTCGCCCCAAACCCACGAGTGCATGCAACCCATCGACGTGCCGATGATCAGGCGAAGATGGTTTACCTTCAGCCCATCAACCAGCAGTTGATGCTGCGCGGCCACCATGTCGTCGTAGTCGTAATGGGGAAACCTGGCGTGCAGCCCATCGCTGGGTTTGCTGGACTTCCCATGCCCGATGCCATCCGGCAGGATGATGTAGTAGCGCGCCGCGTCGAGCAATTCGCCCGGCCCAAACAGCACGCCCGCGAACTGCGACGAGACGAACTGCTTGCCCGAGCCGGTAGTCCCGTGAAGCACCATGACCGCGTTCGTAACCCTGCCGTTGGCATCGAGTTGCGGCGTGCCGAAGGTGGTGTAGTGCAGCCGCAGGCTGGGCAGCACTTCACCAGAGCGGAAGTGAAAGTTCTGCGCGACGTAATCGCCTTCGGTCGTAGCAGGCGCGCTCTGAGCTGCCGCGCTCTGGGCACAGGCCAACAGACAGATCCAGAGACAAGCCAGGAATTTAGACATAGAACCCGCCACCTTCCGAGGTGAGCACACCTTAACTGGAATTCTACCGGGATGGCAACATTGCCAGGGTGGGCCTCAGAAGCTTACGAACACGGCGGTGCGGTCTCGGGGAATGGTCAGCTCGATTCCCCGTTGGTGATTGGCGGCGATGGTCGCCTCGAGGTCGAGTGTGTCGATCGGGATTTCGCGCCGCTGGCGGCCAACCTGAATTTGCAGAGACTCCGCAGTCAGTAGGTAATTGCGGCTTTCAAGCCGTTCGCCGCCCTTCAGCACGAACAGCGCCGGAGGCTGCGGCTTGGCGGCCGGGGCTTCGTTCCATTGCGGCGCTTCGATTAGCTTCGGCGACTCGGGAGGAGGCGCTGGGGTCCGCGGCTGTTTGTCTCGCACCACGACTACCTGTGGCGATGCCGGGGGCACCGGTTGCTGATACTCGGCTGACTGCTCAGAAGGCTCATCCCAAAAATAACCGTCATCATCCCAGTACGGCGCGCCATAAGGCAGCCAAGCCGCTCCGTATCCGTATCCACGGTGTTGGTGACCGCCGGAACGCAGCGGGAAAAAGCCATTGGATGAGTCCGGCCTGGTTCCGTGGCCAGGCATACGACCTCCCGCGCCGGCAACCCCACCGCCGTGCGATCCTCCGCCGCCGAGCGATCCTCCGCCCTGAGATCCGCCATCTCTCTGGGCATACACAAGGGCGGCACTCAAAATCAGGATCGTCAAAACCAGTAAGCGCGACCGCTGCACGCTCATATGATGACACAATTGCGCCAAGCGGAGCATATTTCTTTGTCCCAAATTAGGTCGTCATGCAACGGACTGCAACCGTTCCAGGATTGCCCGCCTCACCCCACTTCCACCAGCCCGTACCGCCGGTTCCAGTGTCCGCGCAGGTGTTGCACTGCGCGGGCGATCTCCTCTTTGGTCAGATCGGGATTGGGGCCGGCAAGCACGTATCTCGCCTCGCGGCGCGCCGCCTCCAGCAATTCGCGGTCGCGCAGCAAATTGGCCACGCGAAAGTTCGGCATGCCCGCCTGCCGGGTGCCGAAGAACTCGCCCGGGCCGCGCTGCTGCAAGTCGAGTTCGGCAATCTCGAATCCATTCTGGGTGCGCACCATGGCTTCGAGCCGCTGCTCGGCTTCCACCGAAACCTTGCCGCCGGTCATGAGCACGCAGTAGGACTTGGCGCTGCCGCGTCCAATGCGCCCGCGCAGTTGATGCAGTTGCGAGAGACCGAAACGCTCGGCGTGCTCCACCACCATGATGTTGGCGTTGGCCACGTCCACGCCGACCTCGACGACGGTGGTCGAGACCAGCACATCGATGTCGCCGCGCTGAAAGCTGGCCATGGTTGCATCTTTCTCTTCGGCGCTCATGCGCCCGTGCAACAGGCCAACGCGCAGGCCGGCAAATTCGCGCTTGCGAAGCTGCTCATACATCTTGATGGCCGCCTTCAGTTCGCCTTCCCCGGGGCCCCCAGCGCGCCCGTTGTTGGCGCGATGGGGTGGCGTGGCTCCTTCCTCAATCACGGGATACACGATGTAGGCCTGCCGGCCGGCCGCGACTTGTTTGCGCACAAACTCCCACACTTCTTCCGAACGCTCATCGCCGAGCCGCCGCGTAGTGATGGGCGTGCGTCCGGGCGGAAGCTCATCGAGCACGCTAATGTCGAGATCGCCGTACAAGGTGAGCGCGAGGGTGCGGGGAATCGGCGTGGCCGTCATCACCAGCACGTCAGGCTCGGCTTGGTTCGTCTTCTTCATCAGGCGGAAGCGCTGTAGCACGCCGAAGCGATGCTGCTCGTCCACGATCACCAGCCCCAGCTTGTCGAACTCGACGGTTTCCTGGATGAGCGCGTGGGTGCCGATCACCAGTTGCGCGTTGCCCTGCGCGATGTGATGGCGCGCCTGCTTCTTGCGGCCGGATTCCTGCGAGCCGGTGAGCAGCACAATGCGGTAGCCCGCGGGCTCCAGAATGCGACGCGCGGAAAGGTAATGCTGCGTCGCCAGGATCTCCGTGGGCGCCATCAGGGCGACCTGGTAGCCGTTTTCTATCGCGATGACGGCAGCTTCCAGCGCAACGATCGTTTTTCCTGAGCCGACATCGCCTTGCAGCAAACGCCGCATGGGCGCCGGTTCGGCCATATCGGCCGCAATTTCTTTCAGCACGCGCTTCTGCGCCGCCGTGGGGTGGAACGGCAGGATTCGCTTTACCGCACCCCGGACCCGATCGCTAATCTGGAAAGCGGTCCCCGTCTGGGCGCGCATCTTCCGGCGCTTGAGTTCGAGTCCCAGTTCGAGGAAAAAAAGTTCCTCGAAGATGAGGCGGATGTGCGCCGGAGTGCGCGCCGCCTGCAAATTCGCCAGGCTTTCGCCGACCTCCGGCCAGTGGGCCTGCCAGAACGCGCGGCGGCGATCGATCAAGCCCATGCGCCCGCGGACCGCTGGGGGAATCGCGTCCGGTGGGTCTTGGTCGAGACCCTCCAGCATGCCGTGAATCACGCGCCGGAACCAGCGCGCGGTGAGACGGCCATTGCCGGCAGTTTCGTAGATGGGGACAATGCGGCCGACCTCGAGCGATTGCCACTTGGGCTCATCGCCCCCGCCGTTGCCGTGGGTTGCAGTTGGATCATGCAGGACTTCGTACTGAGGCTGGATAATCTCGAAGCGGTGGCCTCCGCGATCGCCGGCTTCCACCTTGCCGTAGAGCGCCAGCAGCATGCCGGCGCGAAATTTGTCTTGCAGGTAGGTGGCGTTGAACCACATGCACTTCAACGTGTCACGCCCCTGTCCGACGGTCATCTCGAAGATGGGCATGCGGCGAGTGCGGAACAAGCCGAAGGTGCGCACCTGGGCGATAATGCTGGCCATTTCGCCGGCGCGCAGCTCGCCAATGCCGCGCGGATTGAGCCGGTCTTCGTAGCGGAAGGGCAAATAGTAGAGCAGGTCCTCGACCGTGCTGATGCCCTTCTCCAGCAGGATTTGGGCGATCTTTGGCCCAATACCTTTGACGAACTGTACGTTGGTGGCGAGATCGAGCACAGAAGGATGGTAAATGAAGCGGTTAGCAGTTAGCAGTTAGCAATTAGCAATTAGCCGTTGGCGCTTGGCAATAGGCGAATCGACGTCCGCCTTGAAAAGCGCAATCGTTGAAGATAGGCCGGGAAGTTCGGAGAGCTAAATGCCAAGTGCTAAATGCCAAGTGCTAAATGCCAAGTGCTAATTGCTGCTTTTCTCGCATCGAATGCGCCGTTGCCGGTGTCCAACAAGTGCGTGCTGCGAAGACTTCTCAAACAATTGATTGCTGTGGTTGTGGGCAGCCTGCTCTACTTCTTTGTCCTGATGCCGCACCTGCCGCCGGCGGGCCGTCATCAACCGTTCCGGATTGATATCGGGTTGCTGGTGGACGCCTGGGTTTGCCTCGTCCTGTACGGGGCCATCGAGTGGGTCGACCACAAGCGGCGGCGCAAAGGCCCAGCGGGGGAGGGCCGCAAACGGTGAAGTGTTTAATACGGCCTACAGCTCATCTGAGTTGTCATCACGAACGGCCTTTAGGCCGTGAGGGATCTGCTGTTCCCTATCCGTCATTCGAAGCGCAAACAACAGCAGATTCCTCGCTTCGCTCGTAATGACAATTCAGAACGAGATAGCTGGATAGGCCCTAGTATTCGTGCTCGGTCCCAAAGCCCTTCAGCATTTGCTGCAGGTCGAGCTTTTGCTGCTCCATCTGTTTCTGCAGTTCCTGCATTTCCTGCTCGAACTGCGGCGTCCAGTTCTTCATCGACTCCTGGATGTCATGGCGCATCTGGTCGAGCTGTTCCTGGGTCGGCACGGACTTCGCGATGTCGCGAGTCATCTTCTCCATCTGCTTCTGAGTGGGCATGGCAGACTTTTCGATTTCGCGCGACATCTTCTCCATGTCTTTCTGTTTCAGCTTCATCGACTTTTCAATCTCGCGGCGCATCTGTTCCAGGTCTTTCGCGCTGGGCTGCACGGCCGCCAGCATTTCTTCCTGGCTGGCCTCAAGCTGGGGACGCAGCTCTTCCATTTCCTGCCCTAGGGCTTGCATCTGCTCTTCAACATCGCCCCAGTTGTCGCCAAGCACTTTCGAGGAATCCGCCGGCTGCGGAAGATGCATCACGACGGTCTGCTCGTGTTTCTCGCGGACCACGGTGACAGATACCTGGCTCGCCCGGACCCGCAGCACGCGCCGCCAGTCGGCCAAGTCGTGAATGGTTTCATTGTTCAGCCTGACGATCACGTCGCCAGCCTTCAGGCCAGCCGCATCCGCAGGACTGCCTTTTTCCACCGAGCGCACCATGACGCCGGTCCCTGCCGGCACATTGAAGAAGTCAGCCAGTTGCGGACACAAGCTCTCCACCATCAAACCATGGCGCGAAGAAAGCGCGGCGAAGGATGGAATCTCGATATCGGGGACAAAGCCGGGCGCCTGTCCGTGAGTGGTGACTTGCGGCCATCTTCCCAGGGTCACTTTGACGTCTTTGGTCTCACCGCTACGGACCACGGTCACCGTCACGGTCTTGCCCGGCTGGGTCGCGTGGATCATGTTGCCCAATTGTTCGGGCGATTCTATCTTCGAACCGTTCAGACCTACGATGACGTCGTTCTCTTTCAATCCCGCCTTACATGCGGGACCGTCGCGGTCGAGATCGGTAATCACCGCGCCGTTTGGACTGGCTAATTTCAGCGCGGAGACCTGCTGTGGGGTGACCTCGTCGATGTGCACCCCGAGGTAAGCGGTCTGGCGCGAATCCGACCCTGCCGGACCACCTGAGAGGGGCTCGGCCGCGGCCGGCGCCGCCATTGCGGCTGCCAGCAGGATGGCGACCAGACCATGCATAACGATCGTAATTGTGCGCATAAGTCCTACCTTAGTGTGCTTGCCAGTGTGACTGCCGAAAATCGATCTGTCCCATGATGGTTCGGACTTTCAACACTGGGCCACCCCCATTTAACGTCCCTTCCGCGTACATCGACCTGGGGGCGAAGTTGTTGCCTTCTTTGGTAATCCGCAGTCCGGAAAACTCGGAGGCGATGCCATGGCCGGTCGCCATGTCCGACGAGGCATGCACCGTGACCGGCAACTCTTTTGGCAGATAGACGATTACATCGCCGGCTGCGGTATGCAGCGATGAATCAGCGAAGCTGCCACGCTTGCCCACAAACTCCGCCGTAATCCCGCCAGCTCCGGTTTCCACCTGCGCGCCCTGACTCAGATTAAACAGGTCGACACTGCCGCCCCCCGTGCTGACCTGCACCCGCCCCTTGGCGCTGTCCAGATGGACACTCCCCCCGGTCGTTCCCGCCACGACCGCACCGCTCACGTCACCCAGATTGAGATTGCCTCCGCCAGAGCTTACCCCCAGATCACCGCCGCACTTGCGCACGTCAATATTGCCCGCGCCGGTTTGAATATAGCCTCCCTTCATAGAACCGACGTACACCTTACCTCCGCCAATGTTGATGTGCATTTGTCCGGCGGCGTTCTTGATGTGAACGTCCCCGCCTGCGGTAATCAGCGAGAAATCGGAGCCCAGACGTCCGACCTCCACATTTCCGCCGCCGCTGGTAATTTTCACCGATCCATCCAGATTGTCGAGCGTGACCGAACCTGCACCGGTCGCGCCCAGAACGGTAGCCACGATAGAACTAAAATCGAGCGCCCCACTCCGCGTTTCCACTCTCACCATTTCCAATTCTCGCGGTATCTGCACCAGGAACTCAGCGCTGAATCGGTTCAGGTTCCGGGTCGCCAGCCGGCCTTCGATGAAGTCGCCTTCCGCGTTCTTGATGGTGGAAATATGCATCTGCTCAAATTGTCGTCGCGCCGCTTCCTGGCTGGGAGCGTACGAGCGTTTGCGGATGATATACGTCAGGCGCGGCGAACTTCCTCGCACCTGCACCGATCCCAGATCGGTGGTAATGCGGACCTGGCGCGAAGCGGGCAATGTCCCGGTGATCTCCTCCACCCACGAATTGCCGTCGCGGTAAACTCGCGATTGCTGCGCCCACAGCGGAATCGCAACCGCCATGGCCAACAATGCTGCGGTCGCTGTCCATTTGCGACTGCTCGCCACACCCTGTGCGCCGAAGTCTTCCCGCCCTGCTTTTCTCAGCGCCGCTCTAAATTGCCAACCCTGCTTCAACCAGTCCTCTTTCCGGGAGCCAATGCACAAAGATCTGCAACACCGTTTCTCCTCCTAGTAAATATTGGGCATCGAGGCCAGCACGCGCTTGGATTCGGTGCGGATGTATTCACTGGGATCCTCCTTCGACAACTGTTGCAGGGCCATGCGCACGCTGCTGTCGGTGCGGACCGCTTCCAGCGCGTGGAGAGCGCCGCTGCGCACGCCCAGATTGCTGTCGTCCAGCAGGGCTTCCAGCACCGCATTGCGCACCCGGACGTCCTGCTTCACGAAGGGCCCTACTCCATCCAGCGCCATCAGGCGCACCCCGGGATTGCTGTCGTACCGCAGCGCATAGGTCAGGGTCTCGCGCACGCGAGGATCGTCAGCTTTGCTGGTCAGCACATCCACGGAATTCAAGCGCACGCCGGAATTCTCGTTGCTCTTGGCGGCATATAGCAACAGGTCCTGCACTTTCGGATCGGAGACCGGTCCCTGGACCGAAGCAGGCAGGCGTTTGTCATATTGAACTTTGACGTTGTCGGTGCCGGCTTGTTTTTCGATGGAGGTAATGCCGCCGATGGAAGCTTCTACCGGGAGAGTCGTGGACGTTGCCGTAATGGGCCCTTTCGCGCTGTACATGGCGCCGAGGCCGCCGCCAAAGCCGGCCAGAAAGATGATCGTGGCCAGCGCGGGTGAGAAACGCACCTGGCGCATCCACACCATGGGATCGAAGGCGAGGCGATGGTACCAGGCGCGATTCTGCTGCGCGGTCTCCAGTGACTCTTGCAGGCGCATGCGCGCCGCGGCCAGAAAGCTCGCCGAAGGCTCTTCTACGGGCAGCGCGTTCATCTGCTCCTGGAACTTCTGCTGCGCCGCCAGCTCGGCCGCGCAGTCCGGGCAACGCCGGATGTGCTGCTCCAACTCGTGGCGCGCGTCGTCAGCCAGCTCGTCGTATAAATAGAGCGCTGTGTTCTGTTGTACCCATTCGCAATTCATGACTACTACCTCTATCAATTCTTCCCTGGGCAGAGCGTCTTCAAAATGCGCATTTGCACTTAGCACTTAGCATTTGGCATTTGGCATTTAGCATTTAGTCAATCCCGGGCCGACCAAAGTTCTGGTTGTCCAGCACCAAATACTAATGGCCAATTGCCAAGTGCTCATCCCTTCACGCTCTTCAGTGCGGCGCGCAGTTTCTGCGTGCCTCGGAACAGCGTGTTCTTCGCCGTTTCTTCCGTCGTATTCAAAATCTCGCCAATGGTGCGCAGCTTCAAACCCTGGTAGTGCTTCATCTCAAATACCATGCGCTCGCGCGGAGTCAATTTCTGCAAGGCCTTGGCGATGTTCGCCGCCAGCTCGCGCCGCATCAGATCGCGCTCCGGACTGGCCCCCGGTCGCTGATCAGCAACCTGGTCGAGCAGGTCGTAGGTGCCGCCCTCCGAGTCGGTCGTGATCCCCGAATCTTCTTTGCGCACCTGCCGTTTGCGCAGTAGATCGAGACACAGATTGGTCGCGATGCGGTAGATCCAGGTATAAAACGAGCACTCGAAACGGAAGTTGCCTATGTTCCGGTAGGCCTTGAGAAACGCTTCCTGATAAATGTCCTGGGCATCCTGCTCCGAGCGGGTCAGGTGATAGGCGAGGCGCAGCACGGCGCCATCGTACTGGCGCACCAGTTCCTCGAACGCGGCGTGATTGCCACGTTGTGCTTCCCGGATCAGCTCCGTGTCATTCATGCGGCTCTGGGCCTGCCCCGCCATCGTCCCTCGGTCAGAGGGACTAGAGGACGTCTTGTCCGCCTCCCGCCACGCCACGGAAGAACGGAGCCCCGGGCCAAGCACCCCACCACGCGCAAACCCGGTGCGTGGCGGGGGCCCCGAGCCAACCGTGAGAGGAACTGCTACCGCTTCGGCCGGCATGTCTGGTTTCTACCTGGTCTGTAATTAGCAAGCCCAATTCTTGTGCCTGCAACTACATAGACGGGCGGGGGCGGAAACCGTGAGCGGTCATTATAGACGCCTCATTTAGTAGATACGTGGCCGGAGCGGAATGGTTCACGGGACCAATTAGTTTTGCGGTTGGTTGAGCGGAACCATCGTAGCTCAGTAAACTTGGTTAATGAACTACACGGTACATCAGGCGAAGACCAACCTCTCGCGGCTGATCAAGGAGGCCCAGAGCGGCAAGGAAGTGGTTATTACGCGCGGCAAACAACCGGTTGCGAAAATCGTTCCCGTTGCCAGCACAGCCAAGAAGCGCATTCCCGGCGCGCTCAAGGGGCAAATCTGGTCCGCGCCTGATGCCTTCGATCCACTCACGAACGAGGAACTGCGGGAGTTGGGATTTGAATGATCGCGCTGCCTGATCAGCAGCCCACGACCTGGCTATTTCGCCTCGGGCTTGCCCAGGCGGAGGCCGTACTTCTTGCCGCATTCCCCCTGGCGGAAGGCGGTGCGGAGCGCGGCATCATCGGTCCCCTTCGCCATCTCGGCCGACCAGTCCGCCACTTTCTGGTCGCACCACTGCCGCGATCCCTCGGGATAATCGGGCTTCACCACCGGCTCCACGATGGGTGCGGGCGTGGGGCCGGGAGTGGGACTGGGCTTGTTGTGCTGCCAGATTGCCAGTCCACCCAGGCCGGCGACTGCCGTAATCAGCGCCGCCGCGCCCGTTAGGATGCCCGGCAAAGATGTCCAGAAGGAGCTGCGTTCAGAGCCTTGGTCCGCCATTCTATGGTCCTCTTGCTGGTTCGCGAGAAGCTCGATCTACGCTTCTGCGCCGGCTTCTTCCACCGGAGCAGCCTCGGCGACTGCTTCTCTGTTGATGATGACCTTGAGTTGCACGGTCACGTCCTTGTGCAACTTCACCGGCACATTGAACTCGCCGACATGCTTCAGCGGCTCGTCGAGCTGGATTTTGCGGCGATCGATCGGCACGCCCTTACGCTCGAGCTCGTGGGCGATGTCAGCCGAGGTCACCGAGCCAAAGAGCTGATCGCGCTCGCCCGACTTGCGGGTGAAGCTGACGGTCACGCCCTCGACCTGCTGCGCCAAAGCCTGGGCATCGCCCTTCTCGCGGGCAGAGCGCCGCACCGCCGAGGCCTTCATCTGATCGATGACGGCGCGATTGGCAGCGGTGGCTTCAATCGCCAGCTTCTTGGGGATGAGATAGTTGCGGCCGTAGCCCTCGGCGACCTTCACTACTTCGCCGCGGGAGCCGAGCTTCGATACGTCTTCTTTCAGAATCACTTCCATGAATAGAACTCCGTCGAATCTTGATTGCGGGCCCTCGTAAACCCCGGGTTCTCACAGCACGGCTGAACCTGTGCCTCGTGATGTGTCGTCTCTACGGGACTCGATTGTTTTCTCGACCTACCCAGCGCTGAAGCGCTGGGCTATCATCTTCCGTCCCACAAAGTGGGACTCGTTTTCGCACCAGGGACACAGACCGCCTTGCAATCAACCCTCTGCGGTCATAGGGCACTTCGCGTGGAATCCGCGAGTCCTAACTAGCCACTGACCACTATCCACTAGCCCCTGCTTCTACCTTCCCCCGAACGGCAGCAGCGCGATGTTGCGTGCCTGCTTGATGGCATCGGCCAGACGCCGTTGATGCGGGGTGCACACGCCGGTCAGACGGCGAGGCACAATCTTCCCGGCCTCGGAGACAAAACCCGAGAGCATCCGGACGTCCTTGTAGTTGATCCCGTCGATCTTCTCGACGCAGAACTTGCAAACCTTCTTGCGACGGAAGAACTTCCGCCCGCCACCACCACCGCCGGGGCCTCCCGGACCACCGCCGGGCCGCGCGCCGGGACGAGGTCCGCGAGGCGCGCCGTAGCCGCCTCCGCCGCCTCCTTCGCGAGGAGCACCGCCATCCGCACGCCCACTGGGTGCATCCGTCGTTGCGGCGCCCGCTCCGGGGCCCGCATTCCTATTGGATTCGTCTGCCATGATTCTCCTTCTCTACTCGGTTGGCCTCACGGAAAACTCTCGCCGTCAGGCACAGTCCCTGCAGGACTGTAGTTCTATATTGACCGGACGCGCTGGCCCTATGGGCCTCTGCGCGCAAATGTTTTATGCGCTAACCGGCTCTGATTCGGCGCCCGCTGGCGAAGCCGGCTCGGGCGCGACTTCTGGCGCCGCGGCGGCTGCCGCTTCGGCCGCAGCTTCGGCTGCCGCGGATGCCGCGGCCGCCTGCCGTCCCTTGCCGCGGACCTTGGTGTCGCGGATCGCCTTGATTTTGGCCAGCCGCTTCTGCTCTTCATCGATCCGCACGGTAATGAACTTGATCACCGGCTCGGTGACGCGCAGGCGGCGTTCCACTTCCTTCACCATCGCGCCTTCGCCTTCCAGGACCATCAGCATATAAATGCCATCCTGGAACTTACGCACGGTGTAGGCCAGCCGGCGCTTGCCCATGCGCTCCATGCTTTTCACCGATCCGCCCGCACCGCCGACCTGCGTCTCCAGACTGGATATCAGTTTGTCCTGGTCCTCTTCCAGCATGTCGGGACGGACGATGAACATCAATTCATAAGTACGTAGCATTCTGTTCTCCTGGCAACTAGTAACTAGCGATTAGCAACTAGCGCGTGTTCCTGTTTGTGAGCCGCTAACGGCTAGTTGCTAGTCGCTAGTCGCTTCTTCCGGCCTGCGATTAAAGCGGTTCATGGCCGCCTGCACGCCTTCGCCGAGAATCACTCGCGCCGCCTCGGCCGCCAAATCCAAAATCTGGTCAACGGCCGCAAGCTGCGACTTCTTGAACTGCGACAACACATAACGTGCGCCGTCGCCTACCGGATGATCAGGCGCAATACCCATCCGGACCCGCGCGATTTCCTGCGTGTCCAGCGCGTCAATCACCGATTCCACGCCGTTGTGTCCCGCCGAGCGGCCGCGTGGCCGGACCCTCAAAGTCCCAAACGGCAGGTCCATCTCGTCGTACAGCAGCACCAGGTCCTGCTCCGGCTGCACCTCGTACTCGCGGACCAACTCGCGCACCGCAGCGCCGCTCAGGTTCATAAAGGTTTCCGGCTTGGCCAGCACCACTTCGTGACCGGCGATGCGCGTCCGCGCCGTTTGCGCGCGGCAGTTGCGATTGTCCACGCGCACGCCGCATTGTTCAGCAATGCGGTCCACCGCCAGAAACCCCAGGTTGTGCGGCGTGAACTGGTACTCGATGCCCGGATTGCCGAGCCCGACGATCAGCTTCACGGCGCTTACTTCTTCTTCTCAGACTTTTCAGACTTCCCGGATTTCTCGGCCTTCTCCGGCTTGGCTGCCTTGTCGCCACCCTCGGCAGCTTCGCCTTCGGTTTCCTGCTTGCCCTTCTTGATGACCTCGGGCTCGGCGGCGGCCGCTTCAGCTTCCACCACACCCTCGACCGGCGCGGCTTCCACAACTTCCTTCACCGCGGTAACGTGGGCAACGGCCTGGTTCTCGTCGGTGATGAACTTCACCTTGGCATCGTGCGCCAGGTCCGCGACGCGAATCGTTTGGCCGAACTCCAGCGCGCTGGCGTCGGCAACCAGGTGGCCCGGAATGTCGCCCGGCAAACATTCGATTTCCACCTCGCGCAACATCTGCTCCAGGATGCCGCCCTGCAACTTGACGCCGGGAGCTTCGCCCTTGAGCACGATGGGAACGCTCACGCGCAACACCTTGTCCATGGCGATGCGCTTCAGGTCCACGTGCAGCAGCGCACTCTTGATGGGCTCAAACTGCCAGTCCACGATCATCACTTTGGCGGCTTGACCCTCCAGGCTGAGATCGAAAATCGAGTTGTGCCCGGTCGCCGAATTCAGGATGCGCCGCATTTGCTTGGGATCGACAGCGATGGCCCGCGCCGGCTGGCCGGCGCCATATACGACGGCTGGAATCATGCCGCTGGCACGCAGGCGGCGGGCGTCATTCTTGCTGCCACCTTGCCGCGGCTTGGCTTCTACGTTCTTGTCTGCTGTTGCTGTAGCCATAATCTTGTCCTTTATAAAAACAATCTGCTGACCGAAGTCTCCTCGTGAATCGACTGAATGGCACGCCCGATCAATCCCGCAATCGACAGCACTTTGATCTTGGGCTCGTTGCGCCCCGCCTCCGTCAGCGGGATGGTGTTGGTCACCACCACTTCGGCCAACCCCGACTGCGAAATCCGTTCCACCGCCGGCCCGGAAAGTACCGGATGAGTGGCGCAGGCATAGACCTGGCGCGCGCCCGCGTCCAGCAAGGCCTGGCAAGTTTTCACCAGCGTACCGGCGGTATCGATAATGTCGTCGAGGATGAGACAGGTGCGGTTAGTCACGTCGCCGATGACATGCATCACCTCGGTCACATCCATCTCCACGCGGCGCTTGTCCACGATGGCCAGCGCCGATTCCATCTTCTTGGCGAAGAAGCGCGCGCGCTCCACGCCACCTGCATCCGGCGAAACCACGGTCAAATCCGGAAACTGCTTCTCCCGGAAGTAGCCCACCAGCACCGGCGAAGCAAACAGGTGGTCCACCGGGATGTTGAAAAACCCCTGAATCTGCGGCGCGTGCAGAT
>Ga0187880_1001661_pt1 | contig 17643 bp, 14 predicted proteins | sample June2016WEW_19_4_FD_132998 | JGI IMG/M metagenome (GOLD analysis project Ga0187880, IMG submission 132998) | Peatland microbial communities from SPRUCE experiment site at the Marcell Experimental Forest, Minnesota, USA - June2016WEW_19_40 | ecosystem: Environmental > Terrestrial > Soil >...
GTTCAAAAGCCTTGAGACCGGCGGCAAAGCGGCAAACCAGCCACGCGCCGATCAGTGCTTCGCAGGTGTTGCCCCCGGCAATGCCCAGGGACGTTACCAGTGATCCCTGCGTGGTGATGTTGACCAACAAGGCGCCCAGAAATACTCCTGGCCAAAGCCGGTATCCCCAGACCAGCAACGCGGCCAGCGCAACACCCGTCGGAGGCCAGACCGCCGACGCGCTCGCGTGAACAAATGCCAACGACAGGCCAAACTTGCCACAGCCAACATAGACTGCGGCGAGTGCCAAGCTCTCAGCCACGACGGTGATTCTGGACCTCATGGCCAGTGCCCAAGCCCGAAGAAAGCCTCTCTGGTCTTCGGCGGGCAAATGCTCTGTCGTCTCTGGCTTCTCGTCAACGGACAGCACGCTATTACACTATAGGGCGAGTGCTGGCCGCGGGCGCTGCCGGCGCCCCCAGGTGCCGTTCCAGGCAGGTGAGTACTTCATGCAAATCCACCGGCTTGGCCAGGAAGGGCTGCCCCCCGACCAGGCCGCGGCGGGCGCGGACTTCTTCCCTGGTCACGGCGGCAGTCAGGAACACGATGGGCACGCCTTTCAATCTGGGACTGGCCTGGAGCTGGCTGGCCAAGGCGCCGCCGTCCAGGCCCGGCATCATCACATCCAACAGCATCAAGTCGGGTCGGAATGCCTCCGCGGCAGCCAGCGCTGCCTTGGAGACATTCTCCGTCGCCACCTCATAATCGCCGGTCTGTTCCAGGTTGAGTTTCAGCAACCGCGTAATACTGCCTTCGTCGTCCACTATCAGGATGCGTTTCTTTGCATTGTTCATCTTTTAGTCCTCATGGTTAGCCGCAGCGATCGGCGCGGGTAATCCCGCCGACCCGACTACGGCAAATGGGTTTTCCGGTCATCCGTTTTGCTCCGGCGCGGCTCTGAGCATCAAGGTCACCACCACTCCCCCGAGCGGGCCGTTCCGGATATCAATCACGCCACCGTGCAGGTCCATAATCTTCTTAACCACCGAGAGACCGAGCCCGGTGCCGACACCGGTTGGCTTGGTCGTAAAGAAGGGATCAAATATCCTCGGCAAATGGTCCTCGGGTATGCCTTCGCCGGTGTCCTGCAACTCGGCGATGACCACCAGATCGCCGGCCTTGAACTGGGTGAAGGCCGGCCCAGTCAGGTTGAGGTCCTCACCGAAACGACGGTGGCGAGTGGTGACCGTGAGGACGCCACCCTGGGACATGGCCTGAAGAGCGTTGAGAAAGAGGTTGATGAGGACCTGTTCCATTTTGCTGCGATCAAGCATCACGGGCGGCAAATCGGCGCCCAGCTTGCGCACCACATTGATTTGCGCGGCAACGCTCTCGGCGTTGATCAGCCACAGCGAGCGCTCCACCAGGCCATTCAAATCCTCCTCCTTCGGCTTGAAGTCCGTGGCGACGGACAACTGCAGCAGTTCGCGGATGATGACATTGGCGCGGGTGACGGCGTCCCGCATATCGCTCAGCACCAGCGTGGTGTTGCCGTTTCCCCCGGATCGGTTGTTGGTCAGATAGTCCAGGCCCATCAGGATGGTCTGCAAGGGGTTTTTCACCTCATGGGCGACCCCGGCCGCCAAGGTCCCGACCGATTCCAGTTTCGCGGCCTGGATCAATTGCAGTTGGGTCGTCTGCAACTCATCGTTGGCCGTCTTCAACTTCTGCAAGGCCGCCTTCAAGGCGGCTTCGCTTTGGGACAACTCCGCATAGGCCCGTTCCAATTGCTCTTCCGCCTGCTTGCGCTCGGTCAGGTCCACATGCGACCCGGCCATCCGGACGGGCTTGCCCTGGGCATCGCGCAGTGCCACCCCGCGAGACAGAATCCAGCGGTAGCTGCCGTCCTTGTGACGGAGCCGGTGCTCCAGTTCGAAAGCCGATGTCTGGCCGGAGAGATAAGCCTTGATGCTGGCGAGCGCGCGCTCCCGGTCGGCAGGGTGCAGCAAGCGCTCCCAGGCGGAAAAGTGGTTCTCCACTTCGTCCTCGGCGTAGCCCAGCATGGCCTTCCAACGCGCGGAGAAATAGACTTCGTTCGTGCGGAGATCCCAATCCCAGACTCCGTCACTGCTGCCTTGAATCACCAGGGCCAGCCGCTCCTCGCTCTGCCGCAGCGCGAGCTCAGCCTGCTTGCGGTCCGTGATGTCGGAGATCAGGCCGTCGTAGGAAATGAGCCACCCCTGGTCGTCTTTGCGGGGAACGGTCGTATTCTTGATCCAACGAATTCTGCCGTTCTTGTGGACGATGCGGTGCTCCAGCGGCGGAGGCGTCTCACCCCTGAGAATTCCCTCGGCCTGCGCCATCACGGCCGGTTTGTCCTCGCTGTAAATCATTTGATACCACAGAAATGGGTCGGCCTCGAACTCCCTGGACGTGTAACCGGTGACGGCCTCGCAGCCCGGCCCGTGAGTAGTGGCCGCGGGCCGGCCCTGGGTGATGCTAACCGAATAGACGTAGTCGGTGACGGAGGCGAGCAGACGCCGATACCGTTGTTCGCTCTCCTCCGCGGCATGCTCCGCCTGCTCCCCCTGGTTGTTTAGAAGCGTGGTCTTCATGTTGAGCCTAGCGGGGATGATCGAGCTCCCCGCAGGCGACGGGCCCGCCAGAAGGAGTGATCCCTCCCGCCCGACAACCAGAAGCATTGCATTTTCTCAGAACCGTCCATCACTCAGCTTTTCGCGTCCTCTCCGTCATTCCATCTCACGCCCGCTCGAAATCCGGGCTGACCAAGCCAGCAGGTTCAACCAAGGGTGATCGTACATTTCTAACATACGGTACATTTATTGCAAGTGTTAAATAATCAATGCCCGTTCCCGCATTTCCCCATGCTTGACAGCCCTTCGGCGCCAGCCATACTCCCACCACCATGATAAACGCAACACCAAAGCAACTCCGCAAAGCAGCCAACATCCAGGAGAGGATCCAGTCACTGCAAGTGCAACTCGGTCAACTGCTGGGCGCCTCGGCTCAACCCGCAACCCGAGGCCCCAGGAAACGAAGGTTGAGCGCCCAGGGCCTCGCGAATATTCGGGCGGGCGTGAGAAAGCGATTGGCTGCAAAGGCCAAAACTGCGCGGCAGCCAAAAAGAAAGCTCAGTGCTGCGGGAAGGGCCAGACTGGCTGCCTTAGCCAAAGCCAGATGGGCCAAGGCCAAAAAGGCGGGCCGGAGCCGCCTGTAATCTTGGTTCTTGCCGCTGACTGATCGACCGCCGCCAACCGCAGGTGTCCCCGCCTGCGGAGTTAGTTGACGGCGGCGCGGTGAATTATCCGCGCCTCAGAGACTCCAGCCCTGCCGATAGGCGGGGTGAACGTAAGCGTTGGCGGTCTCGTTGTTAGTGAATCGCGCCTTCTTATTGTCCCACTTAAGCATCTGACCGGGGAAGCGAATCGCAATGGCCCCGACCAGCGCGGCTTGTGTCAGCGGACCACCGTAGCCGAAGTTGGACCCCGCCTGACGGCCGGTGCGGATCGCTTCAACCCAGTCCCAATGGTGGTTCTTGACCCGGGGAAGCTTCTCGGCCGGGGCGTTCTTGCCTGAGTATTGCTCCATGACACTTTCCGGGAGCAGCCGGCAGCCGCCAGCTCCGTGAGATCCGTGCATAATCATCCCCTTGTCGCCAAAGAGGATGGCCCCCGTGCCCGGCACCTTGTCGTCGGCTGCGAAATCCTTGGGCCTGGGAATCTGATTATTGCCGTCGTGCCAGACCATTTTAACCGGGCCGCGTTGGTTGCGGGCCGGAAACTCGTAGGTGATCTTCGTGGCGGGAGGATAGGTCAGGCCCTGCTTCGCCGGGTCATAATCGGTTGCTTCCGCTTGCACCGTTGACGGCGCATCCAGGTCCAGCGCCCAGAAGGTTGGATCGATCACGTGGCAAAACCAGTCGCCGATGGTGCCCGTGCCGAAGGGCAGCCAGCCGCGCCAATTCCAGGGGACCCAGAATGGCGCATAGGGACGGAACGGAACCGGGCCGATCCACAGATCATAGTCGAGGCCTTTGGGCACCTCATAGTGCTGGTCGAGCTTGTCCAGGTTGCGGAGCTGGCAATACACCTCTTTGAAGGCATCACAGCCCGCATGAACCGTATGCACCTGGCCGATAGCGCCCGCCCAGACCCACTCGCAGACTCGGCGAATCGAACCGAAGGAATGCCCCTGGTTGCCAAGCTGGGTGACCACCTTGTACTTGGTGGAGGCCGCCATGAGCGCTCGAACTTCGTGGACACTGTGCGCCAGCGGCTTTTCACAATAGACATGCTTGTGGTGCTTCATGGCCTCCATGGCAATGACCGCGTGCGAATGATCGGGCGTGCCGATGACCACCGCGTCGATCTCCTTGTCCATCTGGTCGAGCATGACTCGAAAGTCCTTGAACTGCCTGGCCTTGGGATACTGGGCGAACTTCTTGGCGGCGTAGTTATCATCCACGTCACACAGCGCGACTATGTTGTGGCCTTCGCCCGCTACGGCATCCACGTCGCCGCCCCCCTGGCTGCCGATGCCGATCCCGGCCACGTTAAGCTTGTCGTTGGCGGCGAGGCGCTCCGCCCCTTTCACCGCGCTGCCGGGGAGAAAGTGGAATGCGGCCACGCCTGCGCTAGTAGCGCAGAGAAACTGCCGTCGGTTGATCAGGTTGGATTTGTGCTGGTTCATGGTGTTATGGGTTCGGCTTTTCCTTCTTGATGCAGACCGTCATCGGACAGGGGCCGACGGATTCCGTTCCGCCAGGGCTATTTCGCTGGTGACTTTGATTCCTGACCGCCGTCCTTCTCTTTAAAGACCCTCACGTAGTCTATCAGGAACTTCTGGGGCATAATCGCGTCGTCAATCTTGCCGCCCCAGGCGCCGCCGAGCGCGAGGTTTATCATCAGGAATTGCGGCCTGCGGAAGGGGTTCTCGCCGTTCTCGTCGGCGGCCTTCAGATCGAAGGTGTGGTACTTCTGGTCGTCAAAGAAGAAGTCCATGCGGTCCTGGTTCCATTCCACCGCGTAGTTGTGGAAGTCGTCGTAGGGAGCGGGCGTCTGCAACTTGCTGCCGCTGGATTTGTGCTTTCCGTCGAGGCTGTAGTGCACCGTCGCGTGAACGTGATTGGGGTCGTGCCCGACGAACTCCATGATATCAATCTCGCCGCAGCGCGGCCAGCCGGTGGTGTTGTGGTTGTCGCCCAGCATCCAGATCGCGGGCCAGACGCCCAGGCCCTGCGGCAGCTTCGCTCTCACCTCGATGCGGCCATAGAGCCAACTGGCCTTCCTGGACGTGATCAGGCTCGCTGCCGTGTACTCGGCATATTCGTTCGCGCTCCGGGAATTCGTCGAGCCGGCCTTGTACTTCGGGTTCTTGAACTGCTCCTTGCGACCTTCGATGACCAGCATCCCGTTTTCGACGCGCGCGTTCTCTTTGCGCTCCTTCGTATAGTATTGCTTCTCCTGGTTGCGGATGAATCCCTCCTCGTAGTTCCATTTCGCGGGATCGGGCAGCCCGTCGCGGTCGAACTCGTCGGACCAGACCAGCTCCCACTTCGAGCCGGGTGCAGAGGCAGTTTCCGGCGCGGCGGACGTGTCAGGCGCTGCGGATGCGAGAACCGCCGCCAGCGCGCTGATCGAGAAAAGAAGAGATGATTGGCATGCTGTCTTCATGATTGAGGGCTCCTTTGGGAATAACGCTGACTTTCGGTCTCACGCATGAGGCCCCGATGCTGCCGAACGGGAGCCGTTATGTCAAACGGTAGTTTCACCGCTTTTCTGATCGCGCACTCCAGTTTCAGTCCGTAGTCTCGCAGAGTGCCACAGATGAGCCTGCAATGGAGAGCTCCGCCAGCCCAGGCCATTCCTGAGCCGGCGGAGTTGTTCCCCGGTCGGTCTATGGCTTAAAGAGACGGTAAAAGCGCGTCGGCACGGTGGCCGGCACGGTCACTGGGTTGAGCGAACCGCTGGGGGCATTGACCCAGTTGGTGGGCGTGAAGCTCGCGGTGTACTGGAGCACGCAGCCGGGCGTGTTAGGTGCCCACGAGATTGTAGCCGAACCGGGTCCAGCCAATATGATCGTCAGCCACGGGGCATTGGTGGTTTGAACGGCAACGGGCAGGGCCCAGAAACCGCCCGCCAGCGAATACTGGCCGTTGGTCATGGGCGCCAACGAGGCGTCCGGCTGGCCGATGGTGCCAGTGGCGGAGTACACGCCACCAGGGCTGGTCCCGCCGCCGCCGTCCATGGTGTGCCAGGTGATGGAATAGTCCTGGCCATATGCCAGCATCGCCGAGGCCAATGCCAGCAGGCCGCAGGTGATTCGTTTTTTCGTTTTTTCCTGGGCATCGTGTTCTCCCCGTTTTATTGGTTATAGGTTGTTGTCACCGTGCCCACGAGCCAGTGGTCGCTCGTGGTGCCATCATCGTAGCGGTCGAGGACCACGTGGCACGTGTGGCCGTCGCTGTAGGGTGCCCCGAAGGAGATGTCGTAGTGAACAACATGCTGTGAATCAGAAAAGATGACGGTCCAGAGTGGGGCAGCGTTTACCGCCAACTGACCGCGAAAGGGCGATCTTCTCGGTCCCATACTGCTCGGTCCCCAAGGCTCCGCCAGTGTAACCGAACAGCACGGGACCATCAACACTATCGCCGGCAAACAGTTTCGTTGAGCCGAACCAGCCCAGGCCATGATTGTCGTCCGCGCGTAAGTATAGCGTATGGTCGAAGATGCGGGTGTCGCCGTTATTGTCGATGCTCAAGCGGGATTGGAAGGCGGTGAAGAAATCCAAACCCCAGGTATTGCCCGTGCCGTCGTTGAGCCGCTTCGAGGCGATGCCTTCGCCGCTGGTTGGACCGCCGAAAATCAAGCCCGGGGCGGGGTTAAGTGTCCCGTTGGTATTGGTGCCGCCGGCATCGACCATGATCGAGCCGTTAAAGACCTGCAGGCCCCCGCTGGCGCGCACCATGAATTGATCGTTGGCGGTGGAGGCGAAATGCGCGGCCGGACTTTGTCCGTGGTGACGTGGTTGCCCCGGACCAGGCGCTGGTTCCCGATACTGATGGCTTTGGCAAATTCGGTCCGCCTGCCCTCTCGCCATTGGTCGAGGGCAAAACTCTCGATCCGTTGGCCGAGTGGCAAATATTCGCGCAAACTCACCACGTTAAAAGTCACGGGAGCGGCGAATTCAAGCACTCATCATGGCGGGCGGTGCCGGAGCGCCACGCGCCTGTCAACCGGCTAATGCTGCCGGATAGGGCAGGTTGCCAAACCTGCCATATCGCCGGTTTCCGAACTCTCAAGGCGATGGGCCGTGCAGCCGACTTGGGAGTCGGCGATACGGCAGGTTTGGCAACCTGCGTTACGGGGCCGTTGGGTTGACGGGAATCGGCGGCGGATGTGCATTAGAGGTGTTGATGCTGTAGGAGGGGCAAACCAGGGGCCCGGGGCAGGCGGCGGCCTATGTTTGGGAGGGTGGCGAACCGTTCTATGGTACTAGGATAGGTCCAGGGTGGTACCAGAGTGGTGCCGGGGTGGCAAGGGGGTGCAAGGTGCCTTTCTGAATATTGCGAATGCTTATGCAAGCCAGCCGCAAGCCACCCCCATGCAACCCTCAAGCTAGGTACGTACGAGGTACCAGCCACGCCAAAGCCATCTCAAAGCCAGCGGAAAGCAAAGCGGAAGCGGGGGAAGCGGCCTGTTTTTGGGACATTGACCCTTCGCTCTCGACGTCTGCGGGTGCCCAACGGCTAATCGTCCGTGATGTGTCGGCGGGCATCCTTCTTGGCGGCATGGTGGGACTTGTCGGCGAGCATCCGCTGTTTGGCGCGGCGGCTGCGACGGCGTTTCTGGCGGCGAATCTTCTCGACGCGGTCGCGCTCGGCGGCGACGTAGCCGTGCTTGAGCGCTTCAACCTTGTCGAGTAACAGCCGGCGGGCCAGGAAGCGGTTGAGTCCCTGCTGGCGGGTGGCCTGGCATTTGACCTGCAAGCCGGTCGGACGGTGAAGCAACATGACGCAGGTAGCGGTCTTGTTGACGTTCTGGCCGCCGTGCCCGCCGGACCGGACGAAGGTTTCTTCGATGTCGGCTTCGCGCACGCCGAGTGCGGCCATGCGTTGGGCGAGTTGGGCTTCTTTGTCGGGGCCGACAGGGAACGCGTTCATGGCGGCAGGATAGTGAGAGGATGGAGGGATTGCAATGGGCGGCAAGCAAAGTAGGGCGGGCGTCTCGCCTGCCTCACCGGGCGTTTCGCCCGTGATGGAGAGGTCGGGGGCGCGGCGCCTTGGTGGCAGGCGAGACGCCCGCCCCACTATTTGGTGGTGGCTCAGGGGCAAGGGATGCTGGATGCCGGTTCCGTGTCGGGTGGGGCTGGGTGAAACAGCTTGCCGGGAGGCGCTGGGGCGTTAGTTTGGGGGCGTGAAGCTGCTGTTCATCGCGGACATCGTAGGGCAACCGGGCCGGCGCGCGGTCAAGGCACTCGTCCCCCAATTGCGGCAGCAACATGGCCTGAGCCTGGTGGTGGCCAATGGCGAGAACGCCGCCGGCGGCTCGGGCATCACGGTGAATACGGCGGAGGAGATCTTCGCGGCGGGCGTGGATATCATCACGAGCGGCGATCATCTCTGGGACCAGAAGGAAGTGATGGGTTTGCTCGATGGTGAGCGCCGGTTTGTGCGCCCTCTGAACTATCCGGCCGGGACGCCAGGGCAGGGGAGCACCATCTTCCAAGGGCCAGGGCTGACGCCAGTGGCGGTCCTGAACCTGCAAGGCCGCACCTTCATGGCGGCGCTGGAAAATCCTTTCCATGCCGCGCTCGCGGAAGTCGAGCGGCTGCGCCAGACGACCAGGATTATCTTCATTGATTTCCACGCGGAGGCGACGTCGGAGAAGGTGGCGATGGCGCGGATGCTGGATGGCCGCGTGAGCGCCATTGTAGGAACACATACGCACGTGCAGACAGCGGACGAGCAGATCTTCCCCGGCGGAACGGCGTTTCTCTGTGATGCAGGCTTCACCGGTCCGCATGAGAGCGTCATCGGCCGCGAGATCGAGCCGGTTGTCCGGCGCTTCATGACGAACATGCCGCAGAAGTTTGAGGTGGCCAAAGGGGGCGTCCTGTTGCAGGGGGCGGTGGTGGAGATTGATGAGCAGACGGGGCGGGCGACAGGCATTGAGCGCGTATCGGAGCCGGTGGACCCGGTGTTCTGATGGCCAGGCCAGTTAAATCACAATGGGAGTTCGGCGAGTTGTTCCCGCAAGAACAGACGCGCAAGGTGCTGTCGGTGACCGAACTGACATGGCAGATTAAGAAGCTGTTGGAAAAGCAAGTGGGCGAGATCTGGGTGACGGGCGAGGTGACGAATCTGCGCAGCCAAAGCTCCGGGCACATCTATTTCACGCTTAAGGACGCCGGGGCCCAGTTGAGCTGCGTTCTGTTCCGCGGCGAGGCGCAGGTGGATCGCTCGCTCTTGCAGGACGGGCGGAAGGTCACGCTGCAAGGCGACGTGACGGTGTATGAGGCGCGCGGGCAATACCAGTTGCGCGTAACGAAGGTGGAACTGCAAGGCATCGGGGCGCTCCAGGCGGCGTTCGAGAAGCTCAAGCAGAAGCTCAAGGCCGAAGGGTTGTTCGCCCCGGAACGGAAACGCCCGCTGCCGCGCTACCCGCAGCGCCTCGGCCTCGTTACCTCCCCCACCGGTGCAGCCGTCCGCGACGTGCTGCACGTGGTGGAACGCCGCAACCCCGCTCTGGAGATCGTCCTGGCGCCGTGCCGTGTCCAGGGCGAGGGCGCCGCAGAGGAAATCGCCGCCGCCATTCGACTGCTCAACGAATTCAATGCCGCCCAATTGGCTACTGGCAATCGGCAATTGGTGCTGGACCTTATCCTCCTCACGCGTGGGGGCGGCAGCCTGGAAGATCTGTGGGCTTTTAACGAGGAGGTGGTGGCCCGCGCGATCTTCGACTCGGCGTTGCCGGTCGTCTCGGCTGTTGGGCATGAGATTGACTTCACCATCAGCGATTTTGTGGCCGACGTGCGGGCCGCGACGCCCAGCGCGGCGGCCGAGATCATCACGGAGGGCGTTTTCTCAAGCTGCCAATTCCTGTCCGAGGCCGCCCAGCGCATCGGCCAGTTGGCGCGGCAGCAGATAGAGGATAAAGGTTACGGCCTGGCGCAAGTCGCGCAACGCCTCGCTCGGGTCCACCCGCGGCGCCGACTGAACGATTGGCTGCAGCGTCTGGATGACACGCAAACAAGCTTGTTGCGTTGCGTGAAACAGGGCGCTCGCCGGCAGCGCCTCACCTGGCAGAATCTCTCGGAGCGGCTGGGGCGCGTGCGTCCGGCGCTCGTCCTGAAGCAGAGGCGCGAGGCTTTTGCCCAGATAGGGCGCCGGCTACACGGCCAGATGCGTCAGCAACTTGAGACGCGGAGAGCAGGGTTGGGCGCACTCGAAGCACGCTTGCGTGTGCTGGGGCCGGAGCAAGTCCTGGCCCGCGGCTACTCGATCACGACGGACGCGGCGACCGGGAAGGTCCTGCGCGAGGCCAGGGAAGTGAAGGCCGGCCAGCGCTTGAAAACGCGCCTCAAAGCCGGCGCCGTGGTCAGCCGCGCTGAGTAACAGTCCTGTCCGGAGAAGGTGCCGGGGGAGTCCAGGGCGCTTCTTGACACTGCCACCGGGGATTTCTCCCTCTCCCCGCCAGCGGAGCGCGGGGAGAGGGTTGGGGAGAGGGGCACAAACGCGATGGCAGGCAAGGGCAGTAGCTGCTTCCCGGCGTGACGGCCTCCTCTCCCCAACCCTCTCCTCCAGAGGAGGAGAGGGAGACCGAGTCGTCGGCTGGTGAAAGTGTCAAGATGCGCCCCCATGAAAGCGGATGAAGGCAGTTGAATCGCCTCCAACTAGGGTGAAGGTTGCTCTGAGCACAACTGAATATGGAAGTCAGCGCAACCATTCAATGCCCATACTGCGGCCAGAGATTTGAACTGGTCGTGGATACGAGCAGCCCGACCCAACGGTTCACCACCGACTGCGAGGTCTGTTGCCGCCCCTTCGAAGTGGCAGCCGAATGCGAGCCGGGCGAGGTCCTGAGCCTGGAGGTTCGCGCAGCGTGACCCGGCAGGAGCGCAGGACGTCCGAAAAGGCGGAATCGCTTACCGCGGACTGGCCCTAACGCACTTTCCCGTCCAGCCGGCCTCGTGACAGCCGCTTCCCCCCCCGCAGGCGCGCGCGTTAGGACTATCAACTCCTAACTATCGACCATCAACTTGCTCCGCCCTCCCCCTCCAATGCTCCCAAACCATGTACATCGAAAGCGAATCCAGCTTGCAGTACTGGAGCAGCAGCCGTTTCCACTTCTCCCGTGTGGCCGGCTCCTCCCGCTCCAAGCCATAAACCATTGCCTCGTAGGCCCGGATGGCTCCGGTGCCTTCGGCCACCGAAACCATCGTGCCATTGATCTCCAGCGGGGGCAGCGATGCGTAGGGGCTCAGGATCTCTCCGTCCTTTTCTCTGACGTATTCGGGAAACGCGGCCCGCAGAGACGGGTTGGTCTTCCACAGCGCGTCGCAGACGACCTTGATTGAGGTCCTCCCCTTCATCAGGGGATGGAAGTAATGCTGTTCCGTCAGGCGGTTCATATCCACCAACCGTCCGGGGTGACGGTCGTCCAGCTTCACGATGCTGCGAATCCACTTCTCCAACGCTGCGTTCATGTAACCCCGCGCCGCCATCTGCCACAGCACTGTGCTCAGGATCGTGTTCTCGTGTGTCGCCCACATGAAGACCGAGCCCGCGCTGCCCACGCATTCCATCAACGACTCGGCAAACTGGAAGTTCGGAAACGCGTCCTCGGTATTGATCCATTCCGAGAGGGTCAATACGCCGCTAGGCGAGTCGAGTCTGTGGCAGCTCCACTGGAACGCAACCGATTCATAGGGATGCATCCCGGCATGATAAGGCACAGCAATGGCCGTCGTTTCAAAGTCAATAAACCACAGGGGATACTCGAAAGCTCCGAGGATTTTGGGCAGGGCCTCACTCACCCACTCGACGCCCTTCCTCGTGTAATCAATCTGGGTAATCTGACGTTTGTTGCGCGCTCCGACGGTTCCGTCCGCTTTGACCAGGCTGGCTCTGGGCACGTCAAACAGCCCGGCCTTGCCCTGCTCAATCAATCGGTTGGCCACCGGACCGCCGCGACCCCCCAATTCGCCGACGTGGTACAAGTCGAGCAGGTGCGGCTTTGCGTCCGCCAGAGCCCCCCAACACTCCCGGTACCCACCTCGCTCGTCCGCCCCACCGACGCGGTATTCGCAGTTCTTGCACATGACGCATATGGGCGTCTTAATCTTCCGGAGTTCAGGGTTCAAACTGGCAACGTATTCCGAGGCGGCCTTGGCGACCCCTGGGAGCAGTTCCTGAACCTCCGCCCCAACCGGCACCAAACTGAGGAAATGGTCCGCTCTCAGCCGCTCCACGTCGCCGGTGAAATCCACCACCAGCCGCGTGAATTTGGAGCCTTGCTTCTGAATCCGCCTGATCTGGAAGAAGGAATGGAGCTGGTCAATCCGGGTCGTCTTTGACTTATCCGGCATCAGCAGGAACGGGCGGATGATTGCCTCGGGAAACAGTTCCCTCAACACCAGAACCTGGAATGCCACGTCCTCCAGGTATTCCTGCCACTCTGAAACGATTCCTCCCCCCTTCTTCTTCCAAAACAGACCCGGCCGCCCCTCAGCTTTCGCGGCTGCGTCTTCCTGCCCGTCGTAGGACTTGGCCTTGACCTCGACTAACTGGAACTCATTGCCCCACTTGACCAGAATGTCCACCCGCGCCAGCTTCTGCCCGCTGATCAGGGTCCCCTCGAACAGCGTCACCTTCTCCGCCGCCAGTGCCTGAAGCGTCTCCTGCGCCGCCAGTTCGTTTGGGCCATCGAAGCCAATCTCGCGCCCTTCAGCAAACAGCAGCTTCCCCATCTTCTCTACCATGTAGCCGCCCTCGGCCAGCAGCATGAGGTAATCATCGTCGTCGTAGAGGGATGGATACCCGCTTTTCTTGTAGTAGAGCTTCGTGGGGCAGGTTTGGGCCACTTTGAAATCCGACTTGGAAAGATAGCGGGCCATACAGTTTCTGATTCACAGCCGATCCGGACGCGCCTCTTGTATGCCTGGCCGCCAAACCTTTCAAGATAATTGCGGCAAGGCATTACCGGTCCCTGGCGGCAAATCGCGGCTTGATTGCCTTCCAGCCATCTCTTGCCAATTCCTGGCGGACCGCGTATTTTTGTGGTGTATGGCAAGCGCGACGTTAAATGTCAGTCTGAGCAAAGAGCAGTTGGCCCAGGTGACCCGGGAGGTGGATTCCGGACAATACGTTTCCGCCAGCGAGGTGGTGCGCCAGGCATTGCGAGAGTGGTTGGACCGCCGCATCAAAGCCGACGTTGCGGCGCTTGAGAAGAACCACAAAGGCGCCTGGGAACGAGACACCACGCCGGAAGAGGAAGCCCTCATCCTGGCGGCCAAACGAGAGGCCCGCGCCGATTTGCTGGCCAGGAGCAGGAAAGCCCGGAAGTGATCCCAGTTGTCCTCGATGCCAGCGTGGTCGGGGCCGCTTGCGGCTGGACCGCTGAACCTTACCAGTGTGTTGTTTTGGTCGCCCGGCGGCGCTTGCGCTCCTTCGTCACGCAAGCAATCATCGAGGAATGGCGCTCCACCATCACAAAGATGGAATTGAAGGGCGCGAAGTTTCGGCGCTCCCCGTGGCCCGCCTTGGATGGGCTGATTGGCCTTTCCCGACTCGTCTCGCCCGCCCCGCTGGGGAAACAACGTTCCCGCGACCCCGGCGATGACCCTTATCTTGCTTGCGCCCTGGCGGCACAGGCGGAATTCGTTATCACTCGCGACCCGGACTTGCTCGACTTGGAAAAGCCCTTTGGCATCCAGATTCTAACGCCGCGGGCATTCCTCAGTCGTCTCCAAGCCGGGCTTTGACGCCGTAAAGCAAGTTGCCTGGGCATACGCCATACGCAATTACAGGTTCCTTCAAATCTTGTCTGGCTGGGCCGCCCTCTCATTAACACCCAACTTCAGTTGGGTGGACGGCGGCTGCCGCTGCGGCCCAACCGTTTCAACGGTTTCCTCCGGCCATTCCAGGCGAAGTCCCGGCCAGCCAGGGTGAACGGGTGGCTCAAAGAAACCGCTGAAGCGGTTCCCTTGCCTCCCCGCCCGCGACACACCCAACTGAAGTTGGGTGTTAATGAGAGCGCAGCGCGGGAGTCCGCCGTCACCCACCGGTTGCAAATTCCCAGTCTTGCGTCTTGCTCTGTCAAAAGTGGACCCCATCCTTTGGACAGGAAAACGCAGAAATTAAGTTAGGTTCTCAGGCTCTGCGGGATTAGGTTTGTTTCTTTTGTTTGCGGTCACTGCTCTGCGTTTTCACCATTACACTGCTCCGAGGCTCCGGCGTCCAGCCCGGAGTGAGCCCCTGAGACCCGTCAGGGTCGAAGGGGCGAACGGAGGGCTGGACGCCGCGGACGCCTCGCTCTACTTCCATCGACACGCGGCCGGCTTGGCCCCATACGATTCGGGCGAATGATACCATTCCCCAGGCGTGGCATAGTCCAGCGCTTGGTGCGGACGCACGGTGTTGTAGTCGCCAAACCAACGAGCCAATCCCCTCTGGGCCGGCCATCTGCGCCGCTCGCCTGCCCGTGCTAGACTTGCTCAACCCTTCCGGATGCCGGGGTCAAACCACAAGGTCTCCCGTCCGGTTTAGGAAGGCAGTTGAATCGCCTCCAATCGGGGTGAAGATTGCTGTGAGCATAACTGAGTATGGAAGTCAGCGAAACCGTTCAATGCCCATACTGCGGCCAGAGCTTCGAGCTGGTCGTGGATACGAGCAGCCCGACCCAGCGGTTCACCACCGACTGCGAGGTCTGTTGCCGCCCCTTCGAAGTGGCTGCCGAATGCGAGCCGGGCGAGGTGCTGAGCCTTGAGGTTCACGGAACTTGACCCGGCAGGAAGGCAGGAAACCCGAATAGCGCCGGCCCAGAACATCCTGTCTCAAGTCTTGCCTGCCCCCCAGCGGTCGAGCAAAGCACGATGCTGCCCGGCGTCCACAAAGGCTACAGGTCCACACCGAACCGGCGGCCCGAGCATAGGGCGTGGATATAGCCAACCTTTGGATTGTGTTCCGTCGCCCCGGTTCTGCGCCGGCCCCCGGCCAGCACAAGCCGGGAAACGTCCCGTGCTAGACACGCCTTAAGAATCGGAGCGCAGCCCAACGAGAGCAGCGCTTTGTACGCGTGCTGCCGCCATCAGGCTGCTCAGTACACCAACACCAGCACCGCGGCTTGTTCCGCGGACTTCACCACATCCTCAAATTTGCGCTCTTTGGTGTCCGGTTCCTTGAGCTTGGCAGCCACTTCCGGCACTGATTCGAGAAAGCTGAGCAGGAGGCTGCTCTTGACGGCGTAATTCACGTTCTCCGGCAGGGCCCCGCTGGTCACCAAAGCTGCCGCCATATTGAGCTTGGCCGCCACCACGCCGACCACGTTGCCTCGCTCATCCACCAGTGCGCCGCCTGAATTGCCGGGCTGTAATGGAACACTTATCTGGAAATACCGCGAATCATCCATGATGCCGGTGAGCGCGGCAATTTCTCCCTTGGCCAGTTTGGGTGCGAATCCCTGAAGGCCGATATTGGGAAAGCCAACCGTGGCTACGGTGTTGCCCAGTCGTATCGTACGACTCGCCGCCACCGGCAGCGGCGTGAACCAGCCGCCCGCCTTGAGCAGGGCGAGGTCACTGGCTTTATCTACCTTCACCACTCTTGCAGGGGTGCTTCCAGCGCTGCTGAGGACGCAAATTTGAGTGGCATCGTGAATCACGTGCTCGTTTGTTACGAGGAAGCCATCCTCTGTAATGAAGAAGCCGGTGCCGCTGGCCGCTGGATTGGAGTCAACAACATCCCTGCCTGAAACAGATGCGCCCGCCTCTGGCGCTTTGCGCGGCTTAAACCCACTCGCCCGCCGCTGTGCTTCGGCAATTTGCTCCCGTGTCATCATTCGCTCGATGACAAATAGCCTCGGCTTAATGCTAGTAAGTTCAAGACCTTGAGCCGAGGCGAGGTTATACCACTTGTGAGCCTGCACTAGATCCTTGATCACGCCTCTCCCGTTGCTGTAGCAAACCCCCAGGTTGTATTGGCCAAACCCGCTCCCCTGCTCGGCAGCTTTGCGATACCATTTCACTGCCTCACCCAGGTCTTTCGCCACACCGTAGCCCTCCTCGTAACAGCATCCGAGTTTGTTCTGAGCGTGCGCATGGCCCTGTTCAGCCGCCTTGCAGAACCACATAACGGCTTCCGGGTTGCCTTTGACGGCGCCCTCGCCGATGGTAAGGCCCAGCTCGGACAAACCCCAGGTCACAACCAAATCAACGGGATCCGGGCGTTTGGGCACGCACTCGCCGCTGGAGCAGCAAACGCCAAGGCGGTATTGGGCAACGGCGTTTCCCCGGTCCGCCGCCTGGCGATACCACTTCGCCGCCTCGGCCTTGTCCTTCCTCACACCATTGCCGTACTCGTAGCAGATACCAAGATTGCTTTGGGCGACCGCGTTTCCCTGGTCAGCGGCTTTGCGATACCACTTTGCCGCTTCGGCGTTGTCCTTCCTCACACCACTGCCGTACTCGTAGCAGAAACCCAGATTGCACTGCGCATCCGCGTTTCCCTGCTCGGCGGCTCTGCGATACCACTTCGCCGCTTCCGCGTGATCCTTCGCCACGCCTTGGCCATTGGCGTAACAGACGGCCAGCCAGTACTGAGCACCGATGCGATTCTGCTCGGCGGCCTTACGATACCACTTCACCGCCTCCACCTCATCCTTGGCTACGCCCCGGCCATTGTCGCAGCAAAAGCCCAACCAGTATTGAGCCTCAGCGTGATTCTGCTCGGCGGCTTTGCGATACCACTTCACCGCTTCCACCTCATCCTTCGCCACACCCTGGCCATTGAAGTAGCGGACGCCCCGATTGTATTGAGCCTGCGCGCCGCCCTGCTCATTCTTCGCCACGCCCTGGCCATTGGTGGAGTGGGCTCCCAGAATGTTTTGAGCACCGGCGTGGTTCTGCTCGGCGGCCTTGCGATACCACTTGAACGCCTCCACCGCTTGGGCGTGACCCTGCTCGGCGGCTTTGCGAAACCACTTCACCGCTTCCACATAATCCTTCGGCACGCCTTGGCCATTGGCATAGCAAACGCCCAGCGAGTATTGAGCCTCGGTTTGATTCTACTCGGCGGCCTTGCGGCACCACTTCGCCGCGTCCACCTCATTCTTCGCCACGCCTTGGCCCTTGGCGTAGCAGTAGCCCAAACTGTATTGAGCGTCGGCGAGACTCTGCTCGGCGGCCTTGCGATACCAATTCACCGCTTCCACCTCGTCCTTCGCAACGCCTTGGCCACTGGCGTAGCGCAAGCCCACATAGTATTGAGCCTGGGCGTGATTCTGGTCGGCGGCTTTGCGATACCACTTCACTGCCTCCACCTGATTCTCCCCCACACCTTGGCCATTGGCGTAGCGGAAGCCCAGCCAGTACTGAGCCTCGGTGTGATTCTGCTCGGCGGCTTTGCGATACCACTTCACCGCTTCA
>Ga0187880_1001662_pt1 | contig 17637 bp, 15 predicted proteins | sample June2016WEW_19_4_FD_132998 | JGI IMG/M metagenome (GOLD analysis project Ga0187880, IMG submission 132998) | Peatland microbial communities from SPRUCE experiment site at the Marcell Experimental Forest, Minnesota, USA - June2016WEW_19_40 | ecosystem: Environmental > Terrestrial > Soil >...
CCGGCACAACAGGTCCCGTTGGCAGTGACCATCCCGGCCCCGTTTACCATGGATCTTAGCGGGAGCCTCACAATCAGCTTCACGTCCGCGGTAGGCGGCGACGATCCTTCGATTCAGTTTTCCACCGGGGGGCGAACCGTAAGCTACACCATCCCGGCCGGCACCACAACCGCGGTCTATCCGCAGAACGCGCAACTGTTGCTATCCACAGGAACGGTTGCCGGCACGATCACGGTTCAAGCCACGCTGCAAGTCGGCGCCAGCGACATCACGCCCACGCCCGCCCCCCAGGCCGCGACGACCGTCCCCAAGCAGGTCCCCGTGATCACATCCGTCACTTTGAAGAAAACGTCAACGGGCGGGGGCGTAACGGTAACCATCGCCGGTTACTCGACCACCAAGGAACTCGTTCAAGCGACCCTCCAGTTCAATGCAGCCACGGGCAGTACGCTCAGCGCGGCGCCGATCGTCGCGCCGCTTTCCACGGTAATCGCCGCCTGGTATCAGAGCGCCGCCGCCGCCGCATTCGGCAGCCAGATTTCCGTCTCCATTCCGATCAGCGTGTCCGGGGATATCAGTGCCATCGGATCGGTCACCGTCACCCTGACGAACACCCAGGGTAACTCAGCCGCCGCTACCGCGCAGTTGCAGTAAGCCGCAATTCTTAATGCGCTTCACAGGGCCGTCCATCATTGTGGAATCAACGGTTTGCGGTTTCGTTGTACAATCTTCTCTTATATGTCACTCGTGGTAGTGGGATCCGTCGCCTACGACGGCGTGGAGACGCCGCACGGCAAAGTAGACCGCATGCTGGGCGGCGCAGCGACTTATATTTCGCTGGCCGCCGGCTATTTCACTTCGGTCAGAATTGTGGCCGTGGTGGGGGACGATTTCGCGCGGGAAGATGTGGACCTGCTGGCCTCGCGCAACATCGACCTCACGGGCCTGGAGCGCGTCGAGGGCGGCAAGACCTTCTTCTGGGCGGGCGTCTATTCGGCCGACATGAACGACCGCGCCACGCTGCGCACCGACCTTAACGTGTTCGCGGACTTCAACCCGAAGCTGCCGCCATCGTACCGCTCGGAACCGTACCTGTTCCTGGGCAACATCCAGCCGGCGCTGCAAAAGAACGTGCGCGCGCAGATGAGCCGTCTGAAGCTCACCGGTGGCGACACCATGAACTACTGGATCAAGGATTTTCGCGGCGAGCTGCTGGAGACGCTGAAGCAATGGGATTTCCTGCTGATCAACGACAGCGAGGCGCGTCTGCTTTCCGGTGAGCACAACCTGCGGCGCGCGGCGGCGAAAATTCTGGAGATGGGGCCTCACACCCTGGTGATCAAGCGCGGTGAATACGGCGCCATCCTGTTCCGCCGCGGCTGCCACTTCATGGCGCCGGGCTATCTGCTCGAAGACGTGTTCGATCCGACCGGCGCCGGGGACTGCTTCGCCGGCGGGTTCATCGGCTACCTCGCGGGCCAAGGAATCGAGCTTTCGAACGGCGATATCGATTTGGCGGAACTGCGGCGCGCGGTGATCTACGGATCGGTGATGGGCAGCTTCTGTTGCGAGAAGTTCGGAGTGGACCGTTTCCGCACGCTCACCCACGAAGAAATTGAAGCGCGCTACCAGGAGTTCAAGGACTGCACCGCGTTCTAAATGCAGAAACAGCGAACAGGCTCGGGCGTTTGGGTGGTCCTCGTCCTGGCCGCCTGGAGCGCCGCGGCGGTCTGGTTTTTCTATAGCCGCGGCTGGCTGTTCTACTACGGCGACGCCGAAGCGCACCTCAACATCGCGCGCCGCATTTTGGATTCGCAAACTCCGGGATACGACCAGATCGGCACCGCGTGGCTGCCGCTGCCGCACTGGCTGATGCTGCCCTTCGCCCGCTCCGACGCGTGGTGGCGAAGCGGCATTGCCGGGTCCATCTCCGCGGCGGCGTGTTTTGTGGCGGCCGGCGCGTTTCTTTTTGCGGCCGTGCGGCGGGCGTTCGCATCCGCGTCCGCCGCCGTGGCCGCCACGGCGCTATTCGCCCTGAATCCCAACCTTCTTTACATGCAGTCGACGGCCATGACCGAAGCGGTTTTCTTTGCGGCGGTCCTGGCGCTGCTGTACTTCACCATGCGGTTCCGCGAAACGCAAGGGTGGGGGATGGCCGCCGGCGCCGGCATGGCCGCCTTCGCCGGGACGCTGACGCGGTACGAAGGATGGTTTCTTATTCCCTTCGCCGCGCTGTACATGCTGTCGGCGGCCCGGCGGCGGCGCAAGGGCGTGGCTATGCTCTTCTGCGCTCTGGGCGCGCTGGGCCCGCTCTACTGGCTGGCGCACAACTGGTGGCTGTACGGAGATCCGCTGGAGTTCTATCGGGGTCCATATTCGGCGTGGGCCATCCAAGGCACCCAGCCCTACCCAGGCAAGGGCGATTGGCCAACGGCCTGGCTCTACTTTCGCACCGCGACCCAACTATGCGCCGGACCGGGCCTGGCGCTCATGGCGATTGCCGGGGCCGCGGCGTCGCTCGCCAGGCGCGTCTTCTGGCCGCTGGCACTGTTGGCGCTGCCGGGCGTGTTCTACATTTGGAGCATCCACTCCTCCGCCACGCCAATCTTCGTGCCCACATTATGGCCTCACTCGTACTACAACACCCGCTATGGACTGGCGGCGCTGCCCCTGCTGGCCGTGGCTTCCGCGGGACTGGTCGCGATCATGCCTTCGCGCATGCGCGCCATCACCGCGGCACTGGTAATCGCAGCCGGAACGGTTCACTGGATGGTCGAGCCGCAGCCCCGGAACTGGATCGTCTGGGAGGAATCGCGGGTCAATTCGGAGGCGCGCCGTGCCTGGACTCGCGAGGCTGCCGAGTACCTGGCGCCCCGCTACGTGCGCGGTTCCGGTATCATCACATCGTTCGGCGATTTGACCGGCATCTACCGCCAGATGGGAATCCCCTTACGCGAAACATTCACCGGGGACAACGGGCTGCCCTGGCTTGCTACGGTGAGGCGGCCCGAACTTTTCTTGTGGCAGGAGTGGGCCGTAGCGATGCATGGCGACGCCGTTGCGGCCGCTGCCGTTCGCGACGGCCGATACAGTTTGGAAAAGAGCATCATGGTGAAAGGCGCACCGGCGATCGAGATTTACCGGCGTACGGGAGGCAATCGTGGTTGAGGTGGAGGGCACTGGGAAATGAAGATTCCGTTCACCAAGGCGCACGGCGCCAAGAACGATTTTCTGCTGACCTGGAGAAGCGATGCGCCTCCGTCCGATCACGCCGGAATCGCCCGCGCCCTCTGCGACCGGCACACCGGCGTGGGCGCGGACGGCTGGTTGCTGGTGGAGCCGGACCCGGAAGTGGACGGCTCCATCGAGCTTTATAACTCCGATGGCAGCGTGGCCGGGATTTCCGGCAACGGCACGCGCTGCGCGGCGGCGTTCCTCATCCAGCATGGTTGCATCCAGGATAGCCGCGCATCCGCGCCGCTGCGGGTGCGCACAGGCGCGGGCGTCAAGACGCTGCGGTTACTCGAGCGCAGCGGATTGCGCTTCGCGTTCGAAATGAACATGGGCCGCCCGGAGATCGCCGCCGTGAGTTTCCAATTGCCGCTTTCCAACGGGCCGCGCGACGTGACGCTTATGTGGGTGGGAAACCCGCAGTGCGCCGTGCCGGTGGACGATTTCTATTTCGACTGGCGCGCCATGGGAGCGGAAATCGAGTCGCATCCGCTCTTTCCAGAGCGTACCAACGTCTCCTTTTTCAAGGCCGCGGACGAGCACATCGTCGAGGCGCGGTTTTATGAGCGCGGGGCGGGCGAGACCATGAGTTCGGGGACGGGGTCCATGGGCGTAGCCGCGGCGGCGGTGGCGCGCTGGCTGGTGACATCCCCCGTGCGCGTGCTCACGCCCGCCGGCCCGTTGGATCTGCGGATCGAAGAAGACATTTACCTCACAGGTCCCGCGGAGATCGTCGCGGAAGGCGAGTGCTTCGTGTAGTGCCGGTGGCGGAACGGCCGCCGCACTCTAGCGGAAAGCCCCAAGCAGGTAGGCTACCAGGAGAACCACCAATACGGTGCCTACCCCCGAGCCCATACCTCCGCCGTAACCCCAGCGGCTATGGCCGTAGTATCCGCCACCAAGCCCCAAAACCAGTAACAAAACGATAAGCAATAGCAACATTGTGAATCTCCTTTTCTATGGAACGTTAACTCGCTCACTCCGACGAAGTGGCCTTTTGATTCTTGACCTGCAGCTCGTTCACGACCTGCCAAACGTTGGGAATTGAAGACGCGACGCTTCCGGCCTGCCGGCGCGCGGATTGAGAGTCGACCTCGCCCGTCAGCGTGACGACGTGATTCTTGACGTCGTACTTTACACTCTCGTGAAGCTTGTTCTGGATGAGAGCGGCATCCAGGTTCTTGCCGATGCCTTCGTCCAGATCCGAATTCATGGCTTTGGCCGCACGTTCTGCGCCCCGCGGAATCAGTTCGATCTGGTTCGATACAACTTGTCCGCCCGCGATGGACGTTGCAATGGATTGCGCTTGTGCCTTGTCACCGTCAGCCGCGACGTGTCCGCCCAGGGTTACCACGCCCTTCTCGCGATCCTGACTTACGGAAACATCTTTGAGGCCAGCCTGATCGAGCGACGTGCGAATGCTGGCGGAAACGTCGGGTGATTTCATAGACGTCTGTGAGCATCCTGCAAGGATTCCGGCGGCCAGCAACGCCAGCGATGCGGCGCAAATACTGAGAGTCTTCAAGTTCAACATCCTTTCGTCTATCAAGCGTGGTATAAGCAGATTTGGGACCAAACCTGGTTTGGCGCTTCAGGTGCCTTCAAAGTACATCATGCGGATGAATTGGCTGTTCCTCGTGGTTTTGCCTTCGGGTTTGGCTGCGCAGGCCACCGTCGTTTGCGATCCCGCGCATCTGGTTGGGCCGTATGCGTTTCAGTTGACGGGCTCGACGGATATTGCCGGGACGCCGCAACCAACTGTCAGTCTGGGCCGGATCGCCTTCGATGGGCGCGGCAACCTGAGCGGGACCGCGTCCGCCACCTTCGACGGACTACTCCTCGGCAACCCGGTGACGGGGAGCTACGAGGCGAAATCGGATTGTTCGGTGATCTGGAAACTGCAGGACGATTCCGGCGCCTTCCAGAATTTCAGCGGAACGGTTTCGGCCGATGGAACTCGCGTGCAGTTCACACAGACCGACCCAGGCGGCGCCCAGCGGGGGATGATGCAGAACACATCCGACACCTGCTCGGCGGCGGATCTCCTGAAGAAATATGACTTTACGGTCTCCGGCAGCATCATGCCGATGCAGGCCGGCGAAGTTGCGCACACGTTGTCCGCCAAGGGGACGCTGGATATAGCCGAGAACGGCAGCTTCGAGGTAGACAGCGACTGCTCGGTACGGTTCGAATGGATACTCCCGGCTGAGGACGAGCAGGACGCCGAACCTTCGCTAATGGCCATGCGTGGATTTCTGGTCAACGGCGGCAAGGAAATCCTCGCCTTCCAGACTGACCCTGGCGCCATGGTGGCCGCGCGGTTCACTTCCGGCGGGAAGTGAAGATGCAAGCTTGGTCACAGAAAGTGCATTTTTTGCTTGTGATGTTCGCGATATAAGGAGAATCTCAATGCCATACATTACTGTCGGGAAGGAAAACTCCGGCAACATCGATCTCTACTATGAGGACCACGGCTCGGGTGAGCCGGTTGTCCTGATCCACGGATATCCGCTGAGCGGTGCTTCCTGGGAGAAACAGACCCCCGTGCTTCTGGCCGCGGGTCACCGTGTTATCGCCTATGACCGGAGAGGATTCGGCAAGTCCAGCCAGCCGACCGTCGGCTACAACTACGACACCTTCGCCGAAGACCTGCACAAGCTCGTGACGCGGCTTGAACTACGGGACTTCGCGCTGGCAGGTTTCTCCATGGGTGGCGGCGAAGTGGCACGCTACTTCGGGAAGTACGGATCGAAGGGCGTGAGCAAAGCGGTATTCATCTCGTCGGTCCCGCCCTTCCTTCTGAAAACGCCGGACAACCCGGAGGGCGTGGACGGCAGTGTATTCGACGGAATCGAAAAAGCCGTCGCGGCGGACCGTTACGCGTTCTTCACCGAGTTCTTCAAGAATTTCTACAACACGGATCTCCTGCTGGGGAGGCGCGTCAGCGAACAGACCGTTCAGTCCAACTGGAACGTCGCAGCCGGCGCCTCCGCCACGGCCAGTCTCGCCTGCGTGCCGACATGGCATGAGGACTTCCGCAAGGACCTGACCCGCGTCGACGTGCCCACGCTGGTGATTCATGGGGATGCGGACCGGATTCTACCTATCGGCGCCTCGGGACTCCGGACCGTTAAACTGATCGCGGGGGCCCGCTTACTGGTGGTGAAGGACGGGCCGCACTGCATCACCTGGACCCACGCGGATGAGGTGAATCGCGAGCTGATGAACTTCCTTGGGGAGGGGATCGGGAAAGCTACGCCCTCCTGAGGAAGTGCACCACCAAAGAAATCACCGCGACTATTAGCAGAAGGTGGATGAGCCCGCCGGCAACGTGGAACGCCAAAAATCCCAGCAACCACATTACAAGCAAAATAACAAACAGCGTTAGAAACATTGAAATCTCCCTTGTACGGTCAAGGCTTCCGCTCGCCACAGCGTGATCGGCATTTGGCGGCTGAATCGAAACTCCTGGAGCACGAGTCATGCCAATGTCATTTTCTGTTGAGCCGATTCGCTGGCGGATGGCTGGCCCGTGGACCTATCCGCGGCCTTACGGCGGAAATGTGGGAGAATACCAACTTGATGCCTGAAGCACAGCTTGAAACGCCTACCACCGCCGAAATCCTGGAAGAAAAGATCCGTACCCGCGCGGCGCGCGTGGGAGTCGTGGGACTGGGATACGTGGGCCTGCCGCTGGCGGTCGAGTTCGCCAAGGCTGGATTCGCCGTTACCGGGATCGACATCAGCCAGGAGAAGGCCAGGCGCGTGAACGCCGGAGACTCGTACGTCGGCGACGTTCCCAGCGCAACGCTCGGCCCTCTGGTGGAATCCGGAAAGCTTCGGGCGACCGCCGATTTTTCGGCTGTGCTCGAGCTGGACACCATCAACATCTGCGTACCCACACCGCTGCGCAAGACCAAAGACCCGGATATGAGCTATATCGTCTCCGCTTGCCAGGAAATCGCCAGGCACTTCCATGCGGGGATGCTCATTATTCTGGAATCCACCACCTACCCCGGAACCACGGATGAGCTGGTGCTCCCCATGCTGTCGAAATCGGGTTTGGAAGTGGGCCGCGATTTCTTCCTGTGCTTCTCCCCTGAGCGCGTGGACCCAGGCAATCCGAAATTCCAGACGGCCAACATTCCCAAAGTGGTGGGGGGCTCGACGCCGGCGTGTACCGGGATGGGCCGGTTGTTCTACTCGCAGGCGCTCGAGCGCGTGGTGCCGGTGAGCTCCACGCAGGTCGCCGAGATGGTCAAGCTGCTGGAGAACACCTTCCGCATGATCAACATCGGGCTGGTGAACGAGATGGCGCTGATGTGCGACCGCATGGGGATCGACGTGTGGGAAGTGATCGACGCCGCGGCCACCAAGCCGTTCGGCTTCATGCCCTTCTACCCGGGCCCGGGGCTGGGCGGGCACTGCATCCCCATTGATCCGTTTTATCTTTCGTGGAAGACCAGGCAGGCCGGGATCGAGGCGCGCTTCATCGAATTGGCGGGATATATCAACGGCCAGATGCCCCACTTTGTGGCCGACACGGTGCAGAACGCGCTGAACGACGCGGGCCAGCCGGTAAAGGGATCGCACATCCACGTCATGGGCGTGGCGTACAAGCGGGACATCGACGACATGCGCGAATCGCCGGCGCTCGACGTCATGCTGCTGCTGAAGCGGCGCGGGGCGGTTCTGACTTACAGCGACCCCCACGTCCCCGCCATTCGCGTCGACGGCCTGGAGATCGAATCCGCCCCCGAAGAATCAGCCGCCGCCGCCGATTGCGTGGTGATCGTCACCGACCACTCGGCCTTCGATTACCAGGCCCTGGTGGACCGCGCGCGCCTGGTGGTGGACACGCGTAATGCGCTAAAGGGCTTCAGTTCAGACAGGATCGTCCGGCTTTGACGGTCGGCTAGCCCTGTTCTAGCCCGAACGATACAAGCGATTGTAGTTGACAAACGGGACCATTCCGCTCAAGCTATAGGGAGGCGAGGTGTCTATGAAGCCGGTATGGATAGCGGGGTTCGTGGCGGTAATCCTCGCGTTAAGCGCGATTCCGGCGCTGGCGCAACCTGTGATCTCGGCCAAGTCGGGCCTGATCTCCTACGTTGAAGGCAAGGTGTACCTCAACGACCAGATTGTGGAGCCGTCTCCCACACACTTCCCCAATGTGGAAGAGAACGCGCTGGTGCGCACGGCTGAAGGACGCGCCGAGGTCCTGCTGACCCCGGGTGTGGTTCTGCGCCTGGGCGAGAACAGCTCTTTCAAAATGCTCACCAACCGCCTCATCGATACGCGGATCGAGCTGCTTACAGGCTCGGCCGTGGTGGAAGCCGATGAGATCGCCAAAGACACCAACGTGACGCTGGTTTGCAAAGACGGCACTGTGGTGCTTGGCAAGAAGGGTTTGTACCGCTTCGACACGGCGCCCGCCCGGCTCAAGGTTTTCGAGGGCCTCGCCTCCGCGCAGGTTTCCGGCGAGAATATCGAGGTAGCCGGTGGTAAGATGTTGGGCCTTGGCGGCACGATCGCATCGGTTGAGAAGTTCGATAAAGAAGATACGGATAGCCTGGACAACTGGAGCCAACGGCGCGGCGAGATGGTGGCCATGGCCAACATCTCGGCGGCCAAACAGGTGCACGATTCGGGCTGTGCAGGTTACTCGTATGGCACGTCGTTTGTCACGCCGTTTGCCGCTGCCACGCCGGTTTCCACTTCGCAATCGTGCGTGTTAAACCCGTGTGCTCCCTCCTGGCGTTACAACCAGTGGTACGGGATGATGACGTATATCCCATGCGGCGCCATGGCGTGGAGCCCTTATGGATATCAGTTTTGGACGCCGCAGACCGTGATCCAAGCCTATAATGCGCCTTCCTTGATTCGCACTCGTGGCTCTGTAACTGGTGGGCTAGCGTCCCGGACCCTGGCTTCTACATCGATGGCTGCCGCCCGGTCGGCTTCGTCGGGCACATCCGTGAGGAGCGGGTCAACCGTAGGGACTTCCTCAGGCTCCTCGGTGGGACACGGATCGAGCGCGCGCGGCGGTGGCGGCGGACACGCGCGCTAACCGGCCTGCCGGACCGGCCGGTAACGACGGCTCGCGCGCACCCCAATTAGCTCTGCAACCTCGCCCAGCAGGTTCGGTAAGTTCTCGGTATAGATGGAGATCTGATGCTTCGCTCGCCCGGGGCGGCGTTTCTGGCTAGGTTCGTAAGATGTCACCAGGGCAGTGGCGGGCCGGTACTCTTTGACGCGCGCGTAAGCCAGGACATTGCGGCCGGCCGGACGCGACCCGAACTCCGCATCGCTCAGGACCAATGCATATCGCCCTTCATCCAGCTTGCTGATGGCTTCCGCCGGCGTGGCTGCTACATCCACGGAGTAGCCACCGGCTTGCAATATGGTCCGAAGGGCTAAGCGGGGTGCAAGTTCGCCATGCACCAGAAGCACGCGGGCCAAATCCAAGGCCCGGCTGGTTCCACTGTTACCAAGCGAACTGAGGTTCGTGGGCATTCTCTCCAAGAATTACTTTAACCGATAAAGTCATTTTTTCGACCAGCAAATTTTGGTCCTTTTTACTTAGACACCAGTTTTTCCGATACTTAGCGGCTTCAAGTACTAATAGTACTGGAGTCCCAAGGTTTACACTGCGAACATGGCATCCTCCTTAAATGGTGTACGCGAAGGCGCTTTGGTTACACTCAATCCGGATGCGGCGGCGGCACCAGGATGGCGCGAGCCGGCACACAATCGGCGGCGTACTGTGCCATTTGCGGGGCCTCGAGTTGCGCCACCGCCGGCCGCCACTTGCGCACGGTTTGGTGCAAGGCGGATCGGAACGCGGAAGAGGCGGAATCCTCAAGCACCAGGACCACCTCGACCGAGGCCGCCAGAATCTCCGGCGGGGGCGTGGCCAGCCGTTTGGTGAAGGCGACCAGGACCGAATCAAAACCGGCTGATAGAGGAGCCGCCAGATACGAGCTGACTATCAGTGCGCGCGGGCGGTCTGAAACGACCTGCCCGGGGAAGACCGCCACGGCGCCGCTGGTGAGTGCCAGAATCAGCTCCTCGGAGTACTCCGGCACCCCCGGCGACCCTCCCCCAAGTGCCATCCGCGCGGCTGTTCTGAGCAGAGCGGGCTGAACCCTCATCCGTAGTCTTCGGGTTGCCTGCCGCCACAGCTTGCGGAACAGCTTGGGACTCACCACTGCGCGGACCAGGAACCTCAGGTAATTGACTTCCAGGATTTCCTCGAGCTGCGCAGGCGTGTAATACCGCGAGGTGGTCGCCCGATGGCGGTGCTCGACCACCGCGCCCGCCACGTACACGGTGGGCCATCCGCGCTGCCAGGCGCGGTAGCCGAGATCGAGGTCTTCCACGTAGGCCGGCTCGTATGCCTGATCCACTCCGCCCAGCGCGCGCAACCTGGCGGCGTCGTAGAGCGAGCAGCCGCCGCTGCCGTAGAGCACGTAGCTCAGGTCCTCGCCCGGAAGCGGCTCGTCGCAGCGAATGGGGAAGTCGTCGGGATGGGATTGCGCCATTACCGCCTTGCCGGTCTCCTCGCGGCGAACGCCCTCGGGGAAGCGGATCTGCGCGGTGGCGCAGAAGAGGTCGGGCGCCTGCTGGAAGGCGCGGACCAGCGCCCCGAAAAAGCCCGGCTCCAGCAGCATGTCGTTGTTCAGCAGGCAGACGTGTGAGTACCGCGCGCGCGCGATGCCGCGGTTCACGGCGCGCGCGAAGGAAAGGGGCGGATGGGACAGCTCCACGTGCACCTGCGGCCAGGCGGCGCGGAGCCACTGAGCGGTGCCATCGTCGGAGCCGTTATCGGCCACGATGATTTCCGCCGTGAACGATTCCAGTTCCCGCGCGATGCCGGGCAGTTGCGCTTCCAACAGGGACTTTCCGTTGCGGGATGGAATGATGACGGAGATGCCGGTTTCTACGGCGCGCGGCTCGCCGGCCGGGGACCCCGGTCGCGGGCCGTTCCGGCTACGCCACCGGGGACGCAAGGCCCCGGCCACGCGCGCGGCCGCGTACCACAAGGCGAGCTGGATTCCCAGTTTCAAGTCAGATCAGCAGATGCCGCCAGACTCGCGCTTTACCCGTGCGGCACTGGTCCCAAAGTTCCAGCGCCTGGAGCGCGAAGGCCGAGGACACCGGGTTCAAGTACGGCAGCCAGGCTCCGGCTTGACGTCCGAAATAAAAACCGCCGCCGGTGGACGGATCGGAACCGGCGGCCTGGAATTCCGCCAGTCTTTCCGCCTCGATTTGCGCGGCGGCACGATCCAGCGGCAGGACGCCGGCCCCATCGGCATAGAGGCGCATGCGCAGCAACTGGGCGTAGACGTCGGAGCGCTCGAATTCCGGCGCAATCTCGCGAAGGTGATGCGCAACGGCGCGGATGCCGTCGCGGATGGCCGCTGCGCCACTCGGTTCATCGGCATGCGGCAGCAGGCCTTCCAGGAAATAGAGAAAAGCGTGCAGGCGGTCCATGACCTTGGGGCGCTCCGGATGGCCGGGCAGGAAACCGCCGCAGGCGACCAGGGAATACTCCAGCATGCGCTCATAGGGTTCGCGGAATTGCGCATCGCCGGTGGCTTCGAGCAGGTCCCACCAGGCCATGGCGGCCTTGAGCTGATAGCATCCCGGATTCCGCGACCAGCGCCCGGGGTCGCGTTCTAGCGGACGCTTGCCGGGAAGCGACAGGACGGGGTGAAAACTGCCGTTCGCGGAGGCGAAATCGCGGACCATGGATTGGCCCAGCGCGGCCGCCACGTCCAGGAACTCCGCCTCGGCGGTGGCGCGCCAGGCCGAGAGCAGGCCGCGAACCACGATGCCGCAATCGAAGAAATAGGCGAGAGCGGGCGGACCGGTTTCGAACGGGATGGTTCGGGATGCGGGGTCCCATGCCGTGCGGGTCAGAAAACGTGCCGCGGAAACGGCGCGGTCGAGATACCGTTCATCCTCCGTAACGGCGTACAGATAGACGAAAGTGCTGGCCGCGTAACCGGTGATTTCGGTCGAGACCGGATGGTTGCGCGCCAGGTCCGTGCGGTAATAGCGGGCTACGCCGCCGTTCGGTTGCTGAATGCCGGAGCGCAGAAACCACTCTCCGGCGCGGGACAAATGCGAGGACAACTTGCCAGTTTAACAGAGAGACCCGCCCCGAAGAACCAGCCAGACCGATCCGTAGGCCAGCGCCGTGCCGATAGCCGCGCCGGCCAGCACGTCGCTGAGGAAATGCATACCCAGCAGAATGCGCGAGGCCGCGACGCTGAGAGCGCAAAAGAGCAGGCCGATCAGCAGATCCGGATAGAAAAGGCTGAGCGACACGGCCACCGCGAAAGCCGTGATGGTATGGCCCGATGGAAACGAAAACTGATCGGGCGGCAGCAGGGTGGCCCAGCAATGGGGTTCCAACGCACAGGGGCGCTTGCGGCCGGTTGCCTTTTTCAAGCGGAGGAAGGCCGCGATTCCCACTCCCGCCGCCAGCGCCGCAGCGCCAATCGCCGGGAATCGCTGATCGCCGCCCAGCAGCAGGATCACCAGGCCCATGGCGTACCACAGCCATCCATCGCCGCCGCGCGTGGCGCACAGCATCCAGACGCGAATCCAGCGCGGCGCATACCACCGGTTGACGCGCCGCATCAGGGTATGGTCGCGGTGAGAAATAAAGGTCAGCGTGGCGTTGGAAAGTGTCATGCCGCCAGTCCGCATACCTCAACATGTAGCGCGGGGACGGCTACAGTTCGGTGACATCCGTGAAAAACGTACGTTAATCGATGTGTTTTTTGCCACGAGACTTGTGCCGCGTGGCACAATCGGACTAATGAAGAAGCTCGATTGCGTCTTTTTGGTTTGCTGCACAAGAACACGGCTAGACGCAACGAAGCCGTCTGAACCATGCCTCCGGTGCAAACCGGACCAAGGGACCACCAGACGCCCGCAACGCCCCATCCCAAAAGATTCGCCCGTTTTCTCCCACCACGCCCGTGTATTTGCGACTGAACTCTGCTAAACTCCCATTGCACGGTCAACCCCGAAACCGACATCCGGTTTGCGGCTGAATAGAGGTTGCTCACAAATGAAACGCACCATCGTTAGACTCCTAAACTTGTTCCTGCTGTTGGGAGCACTTCCATGTATGGCTCAGCAACCACTGATCCTTGACGTAAGCACCGTAGTCGTTGGCGCAGAAAGGCTTGAAACTCTCTATGCCTTTACGATGGGGAAATGGTCGGATGCTGGTGACAACGTGGGGTTGAATTCAACTGAAATCCATTGTTACAAAAGCTTCGGTTTTTGCGAAGCTGCCGATGCGTCAACTTCCTTCGGATTGGCTTCGGTAAACCTGACCAGTTTCGACATTCTCCGGTGGGACACGAGCGAAATGATTGCGGTAAATAGCTCGCCGATTTGTTTGGTGAATACTTTGCGGTTTGATTTCGCCGCCAAGAAGGTGAGTCTTAGCTCTGCATCAAAAGGCGAAACACGGGACAAGGTTTGCAGAGACCTAACGCCTTCCATGACGGCGACGACATTTCTGACCGGAGGTAGTGGCGAAACTGGACAGAAGAAAAAGTAGGGAAGGCGGACCCGCCCTGCACAGGTGCGCCTCTGGTGCGATCCGGGCGGCGATGGTAATCTTATCAATGGGTATGACACCAGGAAACTATTGCGAGAACGTCGTATGCGACCTGCACCTAACGGACATGCGGTCTGTGCAGGTTCGGCACGGTATGCGGGTGGTGACGAAGGTTCTGGATGGTTTTGCCTGTACCGTGAAAGGCTGCACCCGATTTTTTGGAACTGAAGGGTACAGCGATCTGACGGCAGACAGCGAGTTCACCGACATTCGTGCGGAGCCATCTTGCTCAAACCAGCACGAAGCGAAGCCGATGTACATCCAACGCAGGTCGGATTGCCTACTGTGGGTTTGTCCAGTTTGCAACGCTGTAGCACCATTTTTGCGGTAGCCTTGGGCTACTCGGAACCGGGCACGGACGGCGGCGCTCATCCTCCGGCGGGCCGGTGATGATCTCGGCGGTGAGCTTTTGTGAGGGCGTCTGAGGCTTAGTGCTCCGCATACTCCGGGATGAATTTGCCGAGATCGTCCTAGATTTCAGGGTGAAGGCGGGTTTGCCGGGGCCAACGTACCAGGGTGGGGATTGTCCAGAGCCGCCGAAATCCAAGTCTGGCAAGCTAAGGAAGATTGTTGATAATACGCCAATCCGGATTTTGAATCCAGACGGTACCATGCGGAAGAAGCTCGACTTCATCTTTTTCGACGCCGGCGGCGGACATCGCGCGGCAGCCAACGCCCTGCAACAGGTGATGGAGCGCCAAAAGCGCCCTTTTGAGATCCGCGTGGTGAATTTGCAGGAGCTGCTCGATTCGCTCGACATCTTCCGCAAAGTCACCGGCTTGCGGCTCGAGGACGTTTACAACCTCATGCTGAAGAAGGGCTGGACGCTCGGGGCCGGGCAGCTCACGGCCGGCATGCACTTGTTGATCGGCATATTTCACGGGCCGCAGGTGCGGATGCTCGAACAGTTCTGGCGGGAAAGCCGGCCGGACATGGTGGTGTCGCTGGTTCCCAATTTCAACCGCGCGCTGGGTGAAAGCCTGAAGCGCGCGTTGCCCGGTGTGCCTCTGGTGACCATCCTTACCGATCTGGCGGATTACCCGCCGCACTTCTGGATGGAGCGGCAGGATCAGCATTTCATCTGCGGGTCGGACCGGGCCGTGGAACAGGCGCTCGCCATGGGCCATCCGGCAACCAAGGTGCATCGCGTTTCGGGCATGATCCTGAACCCGCGGTTCTACGAGATGGAGCCGGGCCCAGAGGGCACCCCGGCCGGTGAGCGTGCAGAGGCGCGCGCCAGTTTGGGATTTGATCCGGAGCTGCCAGTGGGGCTGGTCCTGTTCGGCGGCCAGGGCGCGGCGGTAATGCTGGAGATCGCCCGGAACTTACCGGACCGGCAGCTTGTGTTGATTTGCGGCCACAACCGGAAGCTGGCGTCGCGGCTGAGTGCGCTTCCACGCCAGGCGCCGGTTTTCATCGAAGGCTTCACCAAGGAAGTGCCGCGCTACATGCAGCTCGCGGATTACTTCATCGGCAAGCCGGGGCCGGGCAGCATCAGCGAGGCGGTGGCCATGCGGCTGCCGCTCATTGTGGCGAGCAACGCCTGGACGCTTCCGCAGGAACGCTACAACGCCGAGTGGGTTCGCGAACAGGGCGTGGGCGTGGTGTTGCCGAACTTCCGGCGGATTGCGCGTGCAGTGGACGAACTGCTCGAACCCGCCGCTTATGCGCGCTTCCGCGCCGCCACGGAACGGCTTCACAACCGCGCGGTGTTTGAGATCCCCGACATTCTGGAGAGCATTCTCAAAGAGCAGAAGGGTTCGCTGTAGCACGAGCCATTCGGCCGCTTGCCTACCACTCCACGCGTTTCCGGCGACGGCGTTTCCTGCGCTTCGCATGGCGGGAAGGGCACCCGGCCCGAACGCACGCGACTAAGATCAGCCCGGAAACGAGCGAGATCGCGAGGCCGGAGCCAAAGTGGTTCGAACGGAAGTCAAGATCGACCTCATTGTCTCCCGCGGGCACTATCACGCCCATCAACGCGTGATCCACGCGCACGATCGGCAGCGGCTTGTCCTCCACGTTGGCGCGCCACCCCGGGTACCATGCGGCGCTGAGTTTCAGGAGGCTCGGCGAAACTGCGTGATAGTGGATGCGGTACCACTGCTCGCCATAGGCAACCACCAGAGCCGCGGCATCCGGATCCTGCCGGATGGGCGGGTGCGGCCACTGCACTACGGACTTGAGCGCGGGGTCGAGCGTTTCCAAAGCCTGGCGGGACTCCTCCAGGCTCCTCACGTCGTCTACGGCCTTCGGAAAGTAGGCGCGCGGCAGCACGGCAGGATTCTCGTCGATACTGCCGGTGGCAACGTTCAGGTACCGGCTGACATTCAAACCGTCGCGCAGCTTAGGATTGCGCTCGCTGGCGTCGAGGTAGTCCTTATACGGGCCGGGATTGAGAAACGGACCGTAGGTGACCTCGAAGCTCAAGTCCAGCGGATGAAGCGTCGGACCCATGAGGGCGCGGCCGCCCGGGGCGTAGAAGCGAGTGAGCGGGGGCTGGTTCAAGGCCACACGGAGGCGGCCGGCCTCTTCGCTCGACCCGTAGAGTTCATCAAAGCCGGCGTGGGCGTAAGCCAGCGGGTTTTTGAGCGAGTTCCAATACCAGACATCCACGAAGAGAAGGCCGGCCACCACCAGTGGCAGGTAAGCAATGCGCCAGCGCGCAAAGATCCAATCGCCACCCGCCGCTGCCAGCACCGCAAGCCCCAGCGCGACCACGAACCAGCCCTCGACCGGCGCACGGAGTTTGTGCAAGCTGGGGACCAGTGATCCCAGGTAGTAAAGACCGCCGGTGGGTCCGAGCATGTACCACACAGGTGGCACGATGAGAAGCAACCCCGTCAGCCGCATTCCGGACTTGACAACGCCGACCGCGGCCAAAGGCAGAACCAACAGGCCGGCGTAGAAGTAATACCGCGCCATATCCGATGTGTTGAAGCCGCCTGAAATGGCGCCATGCCAATCCGGGGCGACCAGCGTCATGAGGGACGCCGGATGCAGTACTCCCTCGATAATTGTGGAAGATCCCGCCGCGCGCGTGGAGTGAGCGGCGAGTTCTAGGAATGGCAACAACTGAATAGCCGCGCAAGCCAGCGCGCCCGCCAGCATGAAGACGGCGATCGCCACCGTGCGCAGCCAGCGCTGCCGTTCGCGCCAGCAGTCGGCGAAGGCGTACAGGCCCAGTCCCACGAAGCTCCATACCGCGGCTGCTCCCGACCCGGCGAGGATCAGGGCGGCGCCCACCAGACCGCCCAAAGCCGTGTAGCGGACGGCGGCGATATCGACCGCCCGCCGGTAGGACCACAGCAGCCATGGGAACATCGCCGCCCCCGCAAACAGGCTCACGTCCGAGGCGTGGCCCGCGAAAAAGCCGGAAAGCCCGTAGGCGAACGCGCCCAGAATCGCGGCCGTACGGTTCTGCAAGTGCCCCGAAATCAGGAGATAGGCGCCCAAGCAGGCGAGAAATGCATTGAAAGCCAACTCCACTTGAATGGTTCGGGGAGTGATACCAACCAGAAAGAAAGGCCAGTTAGGCGGGTACCACGCGCCCACCTTCGGATTGGCGAGGATCGGATAGCCGGACAAAACATAGGGAGTCCAGAACGGAAATCTGCGGGGCGAAATCCGATCGGAGAGATACCGCTGCATCGGGTAGTGCACGTCGGCGGCCTCCCCTTGGATGCTCGCCGATGACGACGTCATCGACACCCAGTAGAAAACCATCACGCACGCCGCGATCGCCGCCGGCACCGCCA
>Ga0187880_1001663_pt1 | contig 17636 bp, 14 predicted proteins | sample June2016WEW_19_4_FD_132998 | JGI IMG/M metagenome (GOLD analysis project Ga0187880, IMG submission 132998) | Peatland microbial communities from SPRUCE experiment site at the Marcell Experimental Forest, Minnesota, USA - June2016WEW_19_40 | ecosystem: Environmental > Terrestrial > Soil >...
AAATGGTTTAGATTGATAGCAGGTGGCGCATTGGCAGGCGTCGATGCTTTGCTGGAGGAAGGAACCATGCGATTTGCGGTGATCGGGGCGGGAGCGGTTGGCGGCTACTTCGGTGGCAGACTGGCGCAGTCGGGAGAAGACGTCTGGTTCCTGGCACGGGGCCGCACCCTGGAAGCCCTGCGTCAGCATGGGCTGAAAGTGGATAGCGCAAAAGGTGATTTTGTGTTGCCCAGTGTTCGAGTTTCAGAACAACCGAACGAGGTCGGGCCAGTCGATGTCGTGCTGGTGGCCGTTAAGGCTTGGCAAATTGCGGAACTGGCTCCCATCCTGAAACCCCTCGTTGGCCCACAAACCATGGTCGTTCCGTTACAGAACGGGGTTGAGGCCCCGGATGAGTTGTCGCGGATGGTGGGAGGCGACAAGGTCCTGGTTGGGCTCTGCGGCCTGATGAGCACGATCGTCGAGCCGGGACACATTCGGCATTTCGGCCTTGAGCCTTTCATCGCGTTTAAAGAGCAGAACAATTCCCGCACGCCAAGGCTTGAACCGCTGCGAGCGGCCATCGCCAAGTCAGGCGTCCAAGCCGCCATTCCGGAAGATATCCACGTCAGGTTTTGGCTCAAGTTTCTCTTTATTACCGCGCTTGGGGGAGTGGGCAGTGTCACCAGAGCGCCGGCAGGCATTGTGCGCCAGACACCAGCAACCCGGCAGTTGCTGTACCGGACAATTCGGGAAATCGACGCCCTGGCAAAAGCAAAGGGCGTAAAGATGCCGGCCAGTGCCGTGGATGACACCATGGCCATCGTCGATGGCATGCCCCCAGGCGGCACAACGTCCATGCAGCGGGATATTCTGGAAGGGCGTCCCTCCGAACTGGAGTCGCTGTGCGGGGCGGTAGCTCGCATCGGCAAGGAGCTAGGGCTCGATTTGCCGGTCAACACCGCTATCTACAGCGCTCTCCTGCCTTCCGAAATGCGGGCCAGAGGCGAGTTGAAGTTCGACAGGATGTAGTGCGTGCGTGGGCGGTCGCGCGCATTTCGACCCATGCGGCGAGAGTCGTCGCCGCATTCAGAAACGCGACATCTTTTCCAAGGCTTCGTTCCAACGGCTTATGTCCGCTTCCGGCGGCAGCGCGGATGCCGGTTTGCGCCGCTCGCGTTTCGCCGCATGGAAAAGCCAGACCAAAACGGCCAAGTTATAGGCGAGAGGACGGAGCAAGACATAGCCCGGAGTGCTTCCATCTCCCAGATAACTCCGCATTATCGAAACTGCAAGCTGCACGCTCGCCATCACCCCGAAGCCGAGTGCAATTCCGAATGGCAACTGTCCCCAGCCCAGCACTAGCATCCGCGACATCACGAACAGAGTCGCCAGAACTCCCAACTGAATGATCATCGAGCTGGTATCAATCGTCAGCAGGCCTGCGACGGTGCGGTCCGTCTCGGTGCCGGACGCCAGCAGCGCGGTCCCGAATGCCACCCCTACCAGTATCAGAACGGCGCAGCGGTAGATCTTATGGGCCCTTCTTTTCAGAATCTCATACTCGCGCAATACCGCGCCGAACAGTTCCTGGATGACAGCAATCACCAGCAGGAAGTCGAACGCTTGGATAATCCAGAAGGCATAGAAATAGAGCGCGTGGGAATGGAAGTAGCAATAGAGCTCAATGGGAACTTGCACGACATGGAAGAGAGTGTAGGCGAAAAAGACTGGAAACTCCGCCGAGAGTTTTCGGCGCACCATAACCGCTGCAATCAAAACTTGCATGATCGGGGCGGCGACCCAAACTACGAGCTGGTACGTCGAAAGCATAGCTGCCGGGTAGCGTTAGGATACCCGCAAACCCGGCAGCGAGCAAATGCAGCGGCGAAGTCCTACCTGCCGAGTGGCGGCGGTCCGGAACTTCCGTCTGGCTGAACGACCCCGGGGGGAGTGGTGGAGGTGCCGCCGGCTGTCGAAGTTGCAGTGCCGACGAAGGATGAGAAGGCGAGAATCAGACTAAGCAAAGTTGCCAAGGGAAAACTCCTTTCGGAATGCAGCAAGTCATGAAGCGCAACCGCGTACGACAATGCCTGTTGCAGCGGGAAGCGCGTTAACTATTTAAGTTTTGTTCAAGTTTCCGAACTTAGAACAAAAATATCCCGCCGCAGAGCCCTAGCCAACTTTGCGCTAGCCAACTAACACGCCATTTTTCCAGAAACTCAATCAAGCGCACTTCGCAAACCCTGAGCCACCTTGGCGCAGCCTTCGAGGTTTACTGCATGAAGCGCCGGACGGCAAACGTTGCCGGCTGGGATAAAGTTCGATGGCCTTTCAGGCTACCCGGCGGAGACGGCTTAGGAGTCGGTAGCGACCATTCCCGAACTGGTACCCGGAGCGCCCGCAAGAATTGTGAAAGTTTGGTTAATCGCCAATCCGGAGGCTGTATCTTCAGCAATTTGCAAGTAGAATTAGGGCGTGAAGCCTATCATCTTCGTAGTGGAGGATGAAGCGGACATAGCTCATCTCCTCCGGCATCACCTTGAAGGCGCGGGGTTCGTGGTGCGCCTCTTTTCAACTGCAAACAACGTGCTCGCCGAAGCCGAGAAGCACAAACCATTGCTATTCTTGCTGGATGTCATGGTTCCCGGCGGGGACGGCTTCGACCTGTGCCGGCAGATACGGGGAAGGCAGACGATCGCCATGACTCCGGTCATTTTTCTAACGGCAAAGACCGGAGAACCCGACCGCGTACTCGGCTTTGAACTCGGTGCCGACGACTATATTTCAAAGCCGTTCAGCCCTCGCGAAGTCGTGGCCCGCGTCAAGGCCGTGCTGCGCCGATTTGAGCGGCCGCTGGCTCCGGAAGTGGTAAAGTTTGAAGATCTTGAGATCGATAGCGGCGCCATGATCCTTACGGTTCGCGGCGAGGCGGTGCCCACCACCGCGACGGAGTTCCGGCTCTTGGATTACCTGGCGCGCCATCCCGGAAGGGTATTTACCCGCGATCAGTTGCTGGATGCGGTTTGGCGCGAAACCGCCTTTGTTACTCCTCGCTCGGTCGATGTTTATGTACGCCGTCTCCGCGAAAAGATCGAAAAGGATCCCGAGCAGCCGCAATATTTGCGAACCGTCCGCGGAGCTGGTTACCGCTTCGGTGCGGCTAAGTGAATAAGTGAAACAGCGGGTCTTCTTTAAACTCCTTCTCGCTTTCCTGTTCGTCATCGTGGTGGCGACAGGCACGCTCGACCTGCTGGTGCGCAGGTCGTGGGAGGATTCGCTGCGCCACGAAACCGAAGCGGCTCTGCGCCAGAAAGTGGCGATGTTTGCCGACCGGGTGAATCATGAGCGCCTGCTTTCTCCGCAGAAGCTCGTCGAGTTGGTCAGCCAGCAGGCAGCCGCGCGTGCCACCATCATCGACCCGCAAGGCAAGGTGATCGCGGACTCCAGCGCTGAGCCGGATGCGATGGAGAACCATGCGCAGCGTCCTGAATTCCGTGAGGCCCTGCAAGGCGGAGTTGGAACCGCCACGCGCAAAAGCGCAACGGTCGGAGTCGAGTATCTTTATGTCGCCGCACCGGTGAGTGGCGGCGCCGTACGCTTGGCCTACCCGCTGCAAGCTATCCAGGAGGCCCGGCGCAGAATCCGCTACGAGTTACTGTTCAGCTCGTTAGCGGCTTTCCTGGTGGCGATGGTTGTTGCCGCGCTCTATGCGCGCTCGGTCAGTACGCGCTTGCGGCGCATAGTGGGCTTCGCGTCACAAGTCGCGCAGGGGGACCTTTCGACGCGGCTGGACGAGGATTCCGGTGACGAAATCGGCGCCGTTGCGCATTCGCTGGACGCTACGACGAAGAAGTTGCAGGAAAACTTCGAAGCCCTGCAGACCAGTCGCGACCAACTGGAAACGCTGCTGAATAGCATGCAGGAGGCCGTGGTGGCGGTGAACCGGGAAGGCCGAGTGCAATGGGCGAACCGGCGGATGGAAAAGCTGCTGCCCACCGGCGTCCGGCCTAACGCCGCGGTCGTCGAGACGATTCGAGAGCCGAATTTCCTTGCCACCATCCAGGCTGCGCTTCGCGATCGATCGGTTTCCACCAAGCGCGCGTCTTCCATCGTGCCCGGCAAAATCTTCAACGTGACAGCCGCGCCCATGGCCGGCGGAGGCGCAGTCGCCGTATTGCACGACCTCACCGAGATCGAACGCGTCGAGAAGACCCGCCGCGACTTCATCGCCAACGTTTCGCACGAACTGCGGACGCCGCTGACGAACGTGCAGGGATACGCCGAAACGCTGCTGGAGACCGTGGGAGAAGATGGCCCCAACCGCGAGTTCCTGGAGATCATTCGCAAGAATGCCGCACGCATGACGCGGATTACCGAGGACCTGCTGATTCTTGCCAAGGTCGAGTCGGGCGAGCAGAAACTCGATCTTCATCCGGTCTCACCCGCAGCGCTGCTCGAGGATGCCGCCGAGAACTTCCGCGAGAACGAACTCAGCGGAAGCATGGAACTGATCATTCAGAATCATGCCGTGCAGTGCGTATCCGCCGACCGCAACGCCGCGTTTCAGGTCTTCCGCAACCTGATCGATAATGCGCTAAAATATGCCGCGTCGGGGGGACGGCTGGAAATCGGTTCGCGCGATGTGGAAGGCGCGGTCGAATTCTTCGTCCACGACTACGGTCCGGGGATTGCCTCGGAGCATCTGCCCCGGCTGTTCGAGCGTTTTTACCGCGTTGACAAAGCGCGCTCTCGCGAGAGCGGCGGCACCGGACTGGGATTGGCAATCGCCAAGCACATCGTCCGCGTACACGGCGGCGCGATCTGGGCCGAAAGCGAACTGAACCACGGCAGCATCTTCTTTTTTACTTTGCCGGCGACAACCGATGTTTCATAATTTTGGTCGAGGTTTCATGCAGTGCGTTCACCGGGCGTAAACACTTTCCCGGTATAGTTGGGTTTTCACCCCACTACGCGCAAAAGCAGCGCGCAGTGGGGACCCCGGCTTCGGGTATTGCACGTCAGACATCGCGGAGATCGCATGGCCACCTCTTCCTCAAATCACCACGCCGATATTTCGCAAGTCACCAAACTGACGCTGGATGCGTTCCGCTTGGCCTGCTCCGGGGCCGCCGCCGCCGCGGAGGCAATCGCCTCCGGCTCCGAAGAAGCCTTGAAAGCATTGCGGAACTGCGAGATCAGTCTCGATGGGATTGACCGCGACGTCGATGAGTTCTGCACCTCCATCATTACGCGCGTAAGCGAAAGCGATGCGCGGGAATTGCTCGCCTGCATGAAGTTCGTGGTCGCCCTTGAACGGATCGGCGACCTGCTGCTGAGCTTCGGCAACCGCGTCGAGTCCGTTGGGCCTCGTCTGGCGGCGGAAGACAAAAAAGCTTTGGAGTCGATGGCGACGCGCCTGGAGAGCATGCTGGGCGAGGCCGACAGCGCCTACCGGGAGCGCAGCCTTGATCGCGCCGTAACCGTGTTGCGTTCCGACGCCGAGATGGACCGTCTCCGCAACCTGATCTTCCTGCATCACCTTGAGACTCATCACGAACAAAGGCGCGCGGAGAGCTTCCATGTGCTGTTCATGGCGCAGGGATTGGAGCGTGCCGGCGACCATGCCAAGAACATCGCCGAAGAGGTCTGCCACCTTGTGAGCGGGAGGACCGTGCGGCATGTTCTGCGCAGCTACGATATACCCGATGAAAAACTTTTTATCGAACACCTGCGCGCGCAGCACCGGGAAAAACAATAACAGGCCTGAACTTCAGCTTTCCTTACCCGGCCCAGCGCGGGCCCGTCCCTGCGGAAATTAATCCTTTTGTAACAACTTCATAGTATCTAACAACTTAGGTATAGAGCTCGAATAGAGCTGAAACCAGGAGGATGGATGAATCGTTTTCTTAGAGTCGCATTGTGCGTTGCGCTTTTCAGCATTTGCGCCGTGGCGCAGATTAACATCAACGGCGCCGGTGCTACGTTCCCATATCCGATCTACTCGAAATGGTTTAGCGAATACCACAAAACAAATCCCAACATTCAGATCAACTATCAATCCATCGGCAGCGGTGGAGGCATCCGTCAACTGCTGGAAGGAACGGTCGATTTCGGGGCCAGCGACGGACCGATGACGGACGAACAACTGGCGGAAGCCAAAGTGAAGATTCTTCATGTGCCTACCGTGCTCGGCTCGGTTGTTCCCGCCTATAACATTCCTGGCGTCACGCAGGAGCTGAAGTTTACTCCCGATGTGCTGGCCGGCATTTTCCTCGGCACGATCAAGAACTGGAATGATCCCGCGATCGCCAAGGCGAATCCCGGCGTTAAGTTTCCCAGCCAGGAGATCGTGGTCGCCCATCGTTCCGATGGCAGCGGCACGACCTACGTGTTTACCGACTATCTCTCGAAAGTCAGCCCCGCTTGGCAAAAGACGGTGGGCAAGGGTACAAGCGTGAAGTGGCCCAGCGGAATCGGCGGCAAGGGAAACGAAGGAGTCGCCGGAACGATTCTCCAGATCCAGGGGTCGATTGGCTACATCGAGTTGATCTACGCGGTACAGAACAAGATTCCATTCGGGACCGTGCAGAATGCCGCTGGTACTTTCGTGAAAGCGTCACTCGAGTCTACGACGGCGGCTGCGGCCTCAGCCCAAATGCCGGCCGATTTCCGCGTTTCCATCACCAATGCTCCCGGCAAGAATGCCTACCCGATCGCCAGCTTCACCTGGCTGCTGGTGCCGGTGCAGTCCAAGGATGCCGCCAAAGGTAAGGTTCTAAAAGACTTTCTGGCCTGGATGCTGGACAAGGGCGAGCCCATGGCCGCGCAACTGACGTATGCTCCTCTGCCGAACGCGGTGAGCAAAATGGTTCGCGCGGAGATTCAGCAAATCCACTAGCTTTGGAGGAACAGCTCTGTTAACTTCAAAGACACACAATGAGTCTTTGGAGTCAAAAATGAGGAGAATTCCAGCCGGGGCGTTGACCCTCGTGCTTTGCTGTTCGACTTGGCTGGCCGCTGCCGATACGGAAAAGAAAGAACCCGTTCCCGCGAAGGCCACGACAAGTTCGGCACAAAAAAGTTCGGCGCAAAAATTGCAGCAGATGCAGGCTCAGTTGAAGAAACAGCAGGAGCAGATCGCTAAACTGCTGACGCAACTGCAACAGAGTCAGCAGGCGCTGGAGCAGGCGCAACAGAAGCTCCAGACGGACGCGCAGCAAACGACGCAGCAGGCGCAGAGCGCGCAACAGCAGGCCGTGGCGGCGCACGAGAAGGCCAATAACCTGAACCGTCAGGTAACGGAAATGCAGACGACTCTTGGCAACGTCGAACAGAAACCGCAGGTCAAGTAGCCGGCGAGCGGGCCGATTCTGAGTCTTGCATTCACATTACCAGTCACGGATTCAACAGGTTAGAATGTTTCTCGACCGGATTCGCGGAAGGTGTACCTGCGAAGGAGCCGGGCGCACGGGGTCTCCAGCAAACGCTGCTTTTTGGCATTTGCTGGGGTGACATCCGGCCCGGCGGTGCTGATACTGGGTACATCAACTTTAGAACTGCTCTCGCTGCCGGTTCAGACCGGCAGCTTTTTTATTGCGGCGGGAGAACTTTCCGCAGTGGATCTCCTGGGGCGGCCTGCAAGACATGACCTCTGAGCTTGACACGATTCGCTGTGTGCGGGAGTTGCTGGAATCGGAAAGTACGATGACGCTGGCGACGGTGGACGAGTACGGCAACCCGGACGCCGCGCCACTGTTTTTTTTTCTGCGGAACGACCTTACGCTTTATTGGCTTTCCTCCGCCGACAGCCGTCACAGCGTCAATCTGCGCTCTCGGCCGCAGGTTGCGGTTGCAGTTTATGCCTCCGTGAATCGTTGGGAGAAGATCCGCGGCGTGCAATTGGAGGGCACGGCAACCGAAGTGTCGGATCCCCGGCAGCGCCGCGAGATCATCGCCGGCTATCGGCGCCGCTTCCGGCTCGGAGCTCTGCTTTCCGCCGCCATCACGCAATCTACGCTGTATGTGTTCCGCCCGAATTGGATACGCTACACCGATAACACGCGAGGATTTGGATACCACGTCGAGATGGAAATGTAATTGCAGCCAAGCCGATGAAGGCATTGGGTATCTCCGGCGCATTCCGTAGGGTCCGCCACCTGACCTGCTCTTGGGTTTTAACGCTACGTTAACAAAGCTCTGGTAACCTCAAAGCGTGAGTACAGTCCCGTCCAACAGTGCTCCCCGCATTCCCAGCCCTGTATTTGGCAAACCACACGCAATTGGTGAAAAGCGTAGTGTGCCGGAAGGGGAAAGAACGCCCGCTCCGGTGCGCCGTATCAATCTGAGAGCGGGACGAGCGACTAAGATCGCCGACGACTCTTTCCGCTACGCCATGTTGGCGTGTTCGCTCTCCGTGATGGCGATTGTAGTACTCATCCTGCACGAACTGGTTACCCGGTCCCAACTGTCGGTCGCGAAGTTTGGTTTCAAATTCTTCCTTGGATCGGATTGGGACCCTGTTGCCGGGCAATTTGGTGCATTTCCGTTTCTTTACGGCACCCTGGTTTCTTCTCTGGTTGCGTTGGTGCTGGCGGTGCCGCTGGCGGTTGGCGTCGCGGTGTTCATCACCGAGATTTGCCCCAAGGCCATGCGGGGGTTCACTTCGTTTACGGTGGAGCTGCTGGCTGCGATTCCAAGCGTTATCTACGGTCTTTGGGCAATCTTTATTCTGGCTCCGCTGCTGCGCAACTGGGTTCAGCCGGCTCTGGCCAAGTCGCTGGGCTGGACGGGGCTTTTCACGGGTCCGCCGTTTGGCATTGGCATGCTGGCAGCAGGAATCATCCTGGCGATCATGATCATTCCCATCATCGCGTCGATCACGCGCGAGGTGCTGGTCGCCGTGCCGCGCCACCAGCGCGAGGCGGTGCTGGCGCTGGGTGCGACGCGGTGGGAGATGGTTCGGATGGGCGTGCTGCGCAACGGACGCGCTGGAATCCTCGGGGCAGTCATTCTCGGTCTGGGCCGCGCCATGGGTGAGACCATGGCAGTCACGATGGTCATCGGCAACCGGCCGGAAATTGCCAAGTCGCTGTTCGCGCCCGCATACACCATGGCGAGCGTCATCGCCAACGAATTTACCGAAGCCACGGGCAATCTCTACCTTAGCGCGCTGATTGAGATTGGGCTTGTACTGCTGCTGCTCACCGTCATCGTGAATGGCTTAGCCCGCCTCCTTATCTGGTCGATCACGCGCGGCACACCTTCGAGAGTGTGATGTCGAAAGTCAAACAACACGTTTCTTTGTGGCGCCGTACGGCAAACGTACTGTTTACGGCTGGTGCGGGAGCGGCGGCTGTTCTGGTGCTGGCGCCGCTGTTCGCGATTCTTTCTTATCTGGTTTACAAGGGTGTTGGCGCTATAAACTGGGAGTTCCTGACGAACACGCCGCAGCCTGTCGGCGAAGCGGGCGGCGGAATGGGAAATGCCATACTCGGCTCCGCGTTGATTCTCGGTATCGCCAGCCTTATCGGGGTGCCGCTCGGGATCGGTGCAGGTGTTTACGTTTCGGAATTCGGGCGCGGAAGATATGCCAATATGGTTCGCTTCACGGCGGATGTGCTCAACGGCGTTCCGTCGATTGTTATCGGAATTGCGGCATATACACTGGTGGTGCTCCGCCAGGGACATTTCTCCGCCTTCGCCGGGGGCGTGGCGCTGGGCATTATGATGGTTCCTACCGTGGCGCGAACTACCGAGGAAATGTTGCTGATGGTTCCTCACGCGGTGCGCGAGGCGGCTTTAGGGCTCGGTGTTCCACAGTGGCGCAGCACCATTTCGGTGGCCTTGCGTACGGCAAGGTCGGGAATCATCACGGGAGTGATGCTGGCTTTTGCGCGCGTGGCGGGAGAGACGGCGCCGCTGCTGTTTACCGCGTTTGGCAATCAGTACTGGAATACCAATCCGAATCAGCCCACCGCCGCTTTGCCGCTGCAAATCTTCACCTATGCCATCTCGCCGTTCGAGGAGTGGCACCGGCAGGCATGGGCGGGGGCGCTGGTCTTGATCGTCTTGATTGTCCTGGCTGTCGCGGTGGTGCGCCTGGCGGCGCGCCGCGGTTCCTTTGCGCAACAATCCTGATGTTCGATCCACCGAACTTCCTCCAATCTGGATTGCGGTGGACGGCAGCCCGGCTGCCGCGGGGAGAAAGGGGCCCGTGCTGAATGGGCGTGGGTATTGATGTCCAGGATCTGAGTGCCTGGTTTGGAAAGGCTCAGGTACTTAACGACATCAAAATGAAGATTGAGCCCAGCCACGTGACGGCCATTATCGGACCGTCCGGCTGCGGCAAGTCGACCTATATCCGGTGCTTGAACCGCATGCACGAGACGCTGCCGGATGCGCGTGTCTCCGGAAGTGTAAAAGTCGGTGATCTCGATGTTTATGACAGCGCAACCGCCGCCGTGGACGTGCGCCGGCGCATTGGCATGGTCTTTCAGAAGGCGAATCCGTTTCCCACCATGTCGATTTACGACAACGTTGCCGCTGGACTTAAGTTGAACGGTTTCCGCAAGCGCCACGAACTCGACGAAGTCGTCGAGCAATCCTTGCAAATGGCCGCCCTGTGGGACGAAGTCAAGGACGTGCTCAAAAAGAAGTCGGGTGCAAGCCTCTCCGGCGGACAGCAGCAGCGGCTCTGCATTGCCCGGGCGTTGGCCGTGGCGCCCGAAGTCCTGCTGATGGACGAGCCCGCTTCGGCACTGGACCCGATCTCAACCGGCAAGATCGAAGAACTGATTTTCCAGTTGAAAGAGCGCTACACGGTCGTCATTGTGACGCATAATATGCAGCAGGCGGCGCGCGTGGCGGACTACACAGGCTTCTTCCTGATGGGCAGCCTGATCGAGTTCGACAAAACGCAAAAGATCTTTACCACCCCCTCCGATCAGCGCACGGAGGATTACATCACAGGCAGGTTTGGATGAAGCGGACAAGGTTCCAACAAGGGCTTGATGACCTCAAGCAGAAGCTCCTGCAAATGGGCGGCATGGCGGAGAGCGCGATCGAGGCCGCGACCGAATCATACCTTCAGCGCGACCCAAAGCTTTGCCAACTCGTCTTCGAACGGGAAGACTCGATCAACGCCGCCGAACGCGCCATCGATGAGCTTGCGCTCGACCTGCTCGCCATGCAGCAACCGATGGCCGTCGACCTCCGGTTCATCGTGGCAGTGCTGAAGATCAATTCGGACATCGAGCGCGTCGGCGATCAGGCGGTGAACATCGCACAGCGCACGATGGACCTGCTGGCAGGTCCCGAGGTCGCTGAGATCCCGGTCGACATCGGGCGGATGACGGCAACAGTGTCGACGATGATGCGGCGCGCGCTCGAATCCTTCCTCTCTGGAAAGGCGGAAGTCGCCCAAGCCGTTCTGGAAATGGACAACATCGTTGACCGCATGAAGGACGAGGCTTTCGTCATCCTGGTGCAGCGAATGAAGCAGGACCCGGACCGGGCGCAAGCCTATCTCGACGTGCTGTTGATTACGCGCAATCTGGAGCGGGTGGCCGACCACGCGACGAATATTTCTGAAGACGTAATCTTCTGGGTTCGCGGCGCCGATGTCCGTCACCGGGTCGGTTTGGATCCGGAAGACCGGCCAGCCATGCCGCAGTAGCTGCCGCCCCCCAATTGATGTGCTTCGGCGGGGCGGCCAGAGTTAGACCGGTTTAGCGAAATTCGCCTGCTCCTCCGTGCCGCGCCTTCCCGTTTTGGGTAAAAACGCACTTTCCTTGCGCGTTTTCGCGCCGTTCTGGTCACGATTTCTTGACGATTGCGATGGATTCCAGTAAGACATTGAAACCGAACCAGTTAAAATCTGGTGTACAGTGGGGAGATTGGTTACCAGGTTGCACTTCTCTTGTTTGCAAGAGGTTGTTGTCTCGACCTTGTCGATAGTTTTGAGGTAGCTATGCTTTCAGCGCCGAATCCCTTAGCTTCCATCGTGCCTCCCACAAAGCCCGAGCGCAAGATCAAGATTGGCGGAGTGGCCCGGCATTTCCATATCTCCGTGGACCTGCTCCGGCTTTATGAGCGCGAGGGACTCCTCATACCCATCAAGTCGTCAAAGGGCACCCGCTACTACACCGAACGGGACTATCCATGGATCGAGACTTTGATGCGCCTGGTGCGCGACTACCGGTTGAACTTTGCCGGCGTCCGGCATCTGCTTGCTCTACTGCCCTGCTGGGACGTTCGCAATTGTAGCGGTGCGGAGAGAATCCACTGCGCTACAACGGCAGAGTCTTCCAATCCCTGTTGGGTTCATCACACCTGCTGTTGGCCCGGCAAGGATTGCTACGAGTGCGAGATTTACCGTACAGCGCCGGCATGCGAGAACATGAAATCGGTCCTGTTGGCGGGTAAAGCCAAGAAGGAAACCACCTAGAGCAGTTTCAAGGTTGACGGACCCAGTACTGGCACCGCCGGGCGATCTGATTGGCGATCGAGCACGACAACAACTAAGAAGTTCTCCTGACTGAGGGCGGCATCACACGATGCTGCCCTTGTTTTTTATAACCAAACATAGGCTGGTCCATGCTTTCTCGCCAGCCCCGTCCAGCTCCTACAAAGCGCTCCCCTTCGACGCCCGTGGCGGTTTCAGCAAGGGTGAGGCGCAAGGTACGCAGGTATTTCTCGATATTTTTTTTGCATTTTCTCAGCGCGCAGGCAACCAAAATCGCGGAGCAACTCAGGCGTGCAGCTTTGGCTTCTATTCATAAGTGGCAGTCTGCGATGTGAATGAATAGACAGGAAGGTGTCATGATGCAAGCCTCCGCCTCTGGACGCTGCAGGTTTTTGACCCTGTGCGTGGTGCTCCTCACGTTTTTGATTCTCTCGGCATGTGGCAAAGGGGTCTCACCAGTCCCCAGCGGACAAACTAGTCCGCAAACTGCGCCGCCTGTCCCGACCGTAACCATCAGTGCCAGCGCACCCAGCATCGCGGCTGGCGGATCGGTCACGCTGACCGTCGTGGCAACGAACGCCACCCAAGTCGTCGTCGCCGATAACTGCGACAGTCAGACGGCTACCTTGCAGGCAACCGGCGGAACACAAACGTTCCCGGTCCCGAATACGCCCGGTACCTGTACCTACACGGCGACGGCAAGCGGCGCCGCCAGCCAGACGGCTGCCGCCAGTGTTCCCATTACCGTGCTGCCCTCAACGGCGACGACAGTCAGCATGACGGCAAGCGCGCCGATAATTGCCGCCGGGCAGCCAGTGACTCTGACAGTTACCGTGGCGAACGCAAACTCGGTGTACATCACGAACAACGTGGATAACACAAGCGTTCCTGTTTCGGCAGGCGGCGGGACCGTGCCTCCTCTACATCCGGCTCAGACGATGACCTATACGGTTACTGCCACGGGCGCGAGCAGCCAGACGGCTCAGGCCCAGGTCACGGTCACGGTGATGACTGTGTCGATCACGGCCGCTCCCAACACGATTGTCAAAGGGAATTCCACTACCCTGACTGTTACGGCCGCCAATGCGACGCAGGTAGTGATCTCGGACAACGTCGACGGCACGACAGATACCCTCCCCGGAACCGGTGGAACCTATAACCCCAGCCCGACCGCAACCACGATCTACACGGCGACGGCTACCAGCGGAAGCGTTACGGCAACGGCGACGGCAACGGCGACGGCAACGGTGACTGTCCATGCCGCGCCTAGTGTGGCGCTGATTAATCACGTCATCTTCCTGATGCAGGAGAACCGCACCTTTGACACCTACTTCGGGATGTTGAACCAATACCGACCGAAGCAGAAGGATCCCTCAGGGCAAGCGTGGAATATCGGCGACGATGGCAACGAGTACGATGTCGACGGGATTGTCGGAACCGCATCCGGTGCCGTGGTAGGGAACTTCCCGACCCCCAACAAGAATATCCCCAATCCCAACCCCAACATCAGCGACCCCGTCATCTGTCCAGCCAGCGGACTAGTGGGAACCACCCCCTGTACGCCGTTCGCCGTCGTCACCCCGGCAACCCCATACTCGTTGTTCAAGTTGGCCACTGCCTGTGTTGACGACATGACCTCGGACTGGGTCGGCAGCTACGGCGATGTTAGCCGGTATGACTTCACGACCGGGCGCCCCATCTACCTGGATGGCTTTGTGCACGTCGCCCAGAACTATGCCGATAACTGCCAGGGCGGGGCATGCGGCAGTGGGGTTTTGACCGATGATCTTCAGGGTCAACGTGCTATGGGATACTACGATCAGGGGTTCCTCAACTATTACTACTACATGGCTTCGCAGTTTGCGCTCTCCGACCGCTGGTTCTCGCCGGTCTCCAGCAAGAGCACGCCGAACCGCATCGCGACCTTAACGGGTGGAACCACGCAAGGCTTGGTCTACGATCCGTTCAAGGACGACAACCCAAAACTGAAGGCGGCCGGTCTTCCGCAGAACGCCCAACTGGCGATCCCAACCATCTTCAGCAAATTAACCAATGCCGGAGTGTCGTGGAGAATTTATTACGGCATGACCGACGGCGGCTGTACGGACCCCGATGGCGATTGCGGAACGTCGACGCTAAGCGCCTACCCTTCGATCACGTTCGCCGATTTCCAGGATTCGTATCAGTACCTGTATGTTCCGGCAACGAAGGGGGTCTGCTCTGCCACGACAACCCCATCGGGAGCGGCTGTCGGCGATTCCCAGAATGCGTTTTGTATCGATACGACTCACATTGTTCCCATCGGCCAGTATCCCAGTGGCCAGTACTTCCTCGATATAGCCAGCGGAACAACTTGCACGCCAGGTCAAGCCGGGAACTGTCTTCCCAACTTTGCCTTCGTCGAGCCTGCCTACGGCATCGATGACGAGCATCCTGGTTCGGGCCAGTCGATACTTTCAGGACAGGCTCAGGTTGCAAACATGGTTAATGCGTTGATGAGCAGCCCGTCGTGGAAGGATTCGGTCTTCTTCCTTTCCTACGACGAGGGCGGCGGACCGTTCGACCATGTCCCGCCGGTTCCCAATCACTCCAACGATTTCACCGGGCTCGCAACGGGGATCGCGCCGACCGTTAGTATTCCCGATATTTCCAGCATTGCGGTCAACGCGGACACTTACTTCCCATGTCCAGCGAACGGCCCGGTCGGTATCGGTACGCAGCCGACGCCGACCCTGCACTGCGACCTGCAGCCCCACGGAGTCTGGGACGACCCCGGTTACCTTCCTGGCGATGCAGCGCAAGTCCAGGGGTTTGCGGCTCAACTCGGGTTCCGGCTCCCCAACATGGTGATCTCTCCGTTCACCCGGAGACACTATGTTTCCCATATCCCGATGGATCACACGGCTGTCATCAAGTTCGTCGAGAGCCGCTTTATCGGTCCAACGGCGCAACTGACCAACCGCGATGCGGCGCAGCCTAATTTGCTGGATTTCTTCGACTTCGTCAACGTGCCTTGGGCCATACCGCCTACCCTGAACACCAACACCACTCCGCCGCCCACGCCGGTGGCGCCCACAGGCGCAACGTGTACGCCCGGGAAGATGCAGTAACTGGCATGAAGCAGGCCCAGCCGCCTTCGGCTGGGCCAACTTCATGTTCGTGTATCCAAACCCCCAAGAGAATGCCATGGCGACCGAAGCGCCGAGCGCCTGTGGCCAGAGCAGGCAAGCTGTGTGCCCGATATCACATTCGATAGGCAAGAAGTTATTCGGGCGCGGAGTGGAGCCACCCTTTGTTTATTCGCAACAGAAACAAAAGGTGGCTCGGCTTCGCTCGCCATGACATTCTGAGTTTGTGCCCGGATATTACCTACATGGAAATTGGTCCAATGCGGTGGTCATCCTTCAGCCAGGCGAACCGCCGTTCGATTTCTTACGGTACACGTCATAGTTGTCCAGGCTCTCCACTTGCTGAAAATCCTGCCGTAACAATTCGAGTAGCCGGTCCTTGTGCTCTACCGGATCCGTCTGGAGTTGAAGCTCCCGCTTCACGATCAACCAACGGATGTCCCGAGCCCGGCTGAGCTGGAGGATTTCTTCCGGGCTATACGGGTTGACGGTATGGTCGAACATCAGCACCGGGAAGCGCGGGCGCCTTCCGCTGCTGTAATAAAACAGATCCTCGCCGGGGATCATCAACAATCCTTCCTGCCGCGGAATCTCGCGCTCGGAAAACCGAAGCAGTTCCTCGAACTGTGGTATCCACTCGCCGCGAACCGAGAGCCCCTTTAGCGCCGGCAAACTCGATCGGGTTATTGCGCCCTCGGAAAGGTTCGCATAGTCCAGACGCTCATGGCTCCAAGCGTAATACCCACCCGAGACCGCCATCGAGATCGCCACCACGACGGTAAGTGACACCGTCTTCCAGCCAGTCCGATTCTTCAACACCGGGAAAAGTACCGTGATCGCGTCTGCCATCAGTAGCATGAGCAAGGGCCAAATGGCGTAAGTAGAGCCCCAGAGCTGCTGTGACAAGAAAGCTCCATTTACGGTGCCGATCAGCATGAAAGGCAGGACGAGCGCGATGCCCCTGCGGCGTCCCACACTCAAAAGCGCGAAGATGAAGGAAACCATCAACAGGAAGGGCCAGAGGGCGAGCAGGCCTTCGGCGCGCCCTGCCGGCTCTTGTTCGACGAATAGGCGAATCAGCATCCAGAGGAAAGGACTCGACAGTAGTAAGCCGGAAAGCAGCGCCAATCTCCGGTCATCCCGCTGCCGAACACTCCTTTGAGAAACGCCGCCCGACGACATCAAACTGCGCGGCTGCAGCAAACGGCTCCGTTGGTTGAGCCACAGCAGCACCGCCCCGGTCAGGAACGTTGCGATCCACCAAGGCAGCACCGGATTCCGGTATACGGCGAGCATGTCCGCGAGCTGCGGCATCCGCCGGGACCGAGCGAATTGAATTGTCCAGTGCTGGTAGTTCGCCAGACCGGCGGTCAGATGTATAAGCAAAAGCGCTGATAGCAGGCCGCCAGTTGCTCCGAGCATGACCCACAGATATCCCCGCACGGGCCGGCGCTGCCATAGTTTAAGGCCCAGCAGCACCGCGAACGCCAGCCCCGCACTTGCCAGGAAAGCAAGTCCCGTATTCTGTTTAACAAACAGTGGAACCACCAGCACGGCCCCGGTGACAAAAGCGGGCAGAGGAGGAAATCCTCTACGCTCCAATCGCTGAAGGAGAACTATGCAAACCAGTACGGCAAACGTGCAGTCGGGATCGTAAAAGGGATGCGGAAAGATGCAGTAGATTCCCAGCACAGTCAAAGGCGCGCTCAGCAGAAACGCCACTATCCGAGCTGACTTCAACGCGCCACGTACCATGTTCAGCAGAATTTGCCAGGTTAGCACCGTGGCCAGTCCGCCCACAGCGGCGCAGTAGAGCACGTGATGAAAGAAGACTCGCCCGCTGAACTTGATGAGCGCCGCTTGCATGAGAAATGTCAAAGGCGCGTATGGCAAGGGAAAGTCACGATAGGGCATATCCCCGAGCGAGATCCTGTGCGAGGTCTCCAGGATGTAGCTGAGGTCCCACAATACTGCCAGCCTGGCGTTCTGCCATAACACCACGGCAGCGGTCGCGACAAAAAGAGTCAGTGCGGCGATCCAGTCCTGCCATATCCAAGGCTCCC
>Ga0187880_1001670_pt1 | contig 17595 bp, 12 predicted proteins | sample June2016WEW_19_4_FD_132998 | JGI IMG/M metagenome (GOLD analysis project Ga0187880, IMG submission 132998) | Peatland microbial communities from SPRUCE experiment site at the Marcell Experimental Forest, Minnesota, USA - June2016WEW_19_40 | ecosystem: Environmental > Terrestrial > Soil >...
GAAACTCGAATCCTTAACGGCCTTAACCGCTTCCTCATCGAACCCAAACCCGGCCTTCTTCAGTACCTCAATTTCAAGTGGACGGCCTTGTTCGTCGATGGTAACACGCAAAAGAACAGTCCCCTCTTTTTCGAGCCGTTTTGCCAATGCCGGGTAACAGGGAACGACTTTGCGGAGGAAACTCGGACCATCCGGAGACCCAAAAGTTCTTTCCAGGGAACCTCTGCCGCCGGAGTCATTCCCGGCTCCTCCGGGCGGTCCGTCGCCGGAAGAAGCCGCAGTGCCGGTTCCGGCGATCTTCCCGAATCCTTGTGATGGTGAATCCGGATTGCCGGGGGAGTCGGACTGTGCGGGGTCGCGTTGAGCCGTGGTCTTGATCTCTTCATGCCTGTCCGAAGCAATGCCGGGTTTTATATTCTTCTTTGGATGGACAACGGCCTCGATATTTTTCTTCCGAGGCGCCGGCAAGTCCTTATGTTCCGGAGGTATAAGTGTGCTTGGCAGTTCCTGGCTCGCCTGCACCACCGCGCCCGTTTCGGAACCATCGGAGCTCTCTTTAGCCGCAGGTTCGAAGGGTCCTTCCAAGTTAGGTCCGGCTGTATTTGCGCCCCCCTTCAAGGAAACTAGCCGCACTTCCATCCATCTATGGTTCGGGACTTGAGGTTTTGGGGAGTACCAAAGCAGGCAGGCAAGAGCTGAGTGCAACAAAAGCGCCAATGCCAGACTCGACCATGTCTTCCTGCCGAAAGCTAGTGGGTCTCCGTTGCTCCACGGCGCAGAAGCAATGTCTTCCGGATCCGATCTGGAAAGATCTATCTCACAGTAGGTAACGGCTTCGGCTATCGAGTTAATTGCGGTCTCCTGTCGGCGCCTTCCCAATTCTTCCCGGGGAAAGGGTTTAAAGCCTGCATTGTCTGAAGTCTCTCAAAACCGCATAGTCAACGCGACGCGGAAAGTACGCGGCTCGGCCGGGTGGAATACGTCGCCGCTTAGAACCGGACCTGTTGGCGTCAGCCGATAGGGGTAGAAGTAGTCTATGTCGTCGGCTTTCGCGTTGAGAAGATTGAAGATGTCTCCTTCAATCGTCCACCTTTTGTTGATCTGGTAGCCAAGGTTGTAATAGAGCAGGCTGGTGCCGGGGGAACGCTCACTACCGTCCCGGGTCAGATAGCGAGGTCCGAAATATCGCCACCGCAGGCTGGAATGCCAACCTTTCAAATCATGCACCGTGACGCCCGAGGCAATCACTACATTGGCCGCTTCGGGGACGTAATTACCCCCCACCGGATTTCCTGTGAAATGAGCCCCCGAGGCGGCAAAATCTGCGTCGATCGTCAGCCATTTGGCCGGCGTATAGTAGTTTGCCCATTCCACGCCCTGGCGGAGGCTTTGGTAAGGACTGGGCACGTTCGTACCGATATCCCCGTCGAACACCAGTTCGGATTGCAGCTTCAGTACCCAGAACGTCAATGTGCTTTGCAGGTGCGGCACGGCAAGGGTGCGCACGCCAATCTCCGCACCTTCGGTTTGCGCTATCGGCAAGGCCCGTTCCACTGGATGGCCCGTTTGCGGATCTTGGGTAGTATTTGCGCCCCGCGCGTCGTCGGTGTGGAAGCCCATGCCGCCGTTGAGGTAGAACTCCGTCTGTGCCCATGGGCCGAAGATCAAACTCAGCTTGGGCTCAGGAGCGAACCCGAACCGGTCGCCGCTGTCGGCGGGATTGGGGCCATTGGTGTGAGAGGTGAACGTGTTGTTGCTGTCGAAATTAATGAAATCTTCGCGAAAGCCCACAATAGTGCGAAACCATGGAAGCCATCTTATCTTGTTCTCAAAGTAGGGCGCCACGTCCGTTTCCACGACATTATCCGTGCGAGTTGTGGACAGCACCACACGGTCTTCGGTGTGAAACAGGCCGTCGTGGATCACGTCGTTTCGAATGTCGAGTCCGAAGGTGTTTTCCACCGGCATGTTGCACCATTGGCCAAAGTACGTCCGGCTCGCTCTCACCCCCTGCACCCACCGGCTGTCCTTTTGCTCGAACTGGTCCCCATGGGTGGGATCGTCCAGGAAGAAGGTGAAGTCATTCCATAGGCCCATGTTGTAGTAATATGAATATCCCATGATCTTTGTAACCGAGTTCTCGTCGGCCTGGTGATATTCGGCTGACAGGGTGTAGCGGTCCGTCAGGCCTCCATCGGTCGGGCTCAGGTTTCCGAAACGGTCGATGAGTCCCTCGGCGACTGCACGCTCCGGGATCTGGTTAGTCGCATTCCATGTGCCGTGATAACCCATCGCCGTTGCGCTCCAGCCCTGGCTTGCGTCTCCCTGGCTGTAGGTCAGCACTCCGTTGAATTTGACGTAATTTTCGGGCACGTCCCATGGCCCGTCGGTGTGCACCACTTCAAAGGCGCCGAGGAGATTGCCCTGGCCGACCTTGGTCGAATCGGCCAACAGGCCACGCTCATAATTCCAACTGCCGAATTCCACCCTCGCAATGCCTGCAGGAAGGGTCTGAACGTATTGAATATTTTCCCAACCGGCGGAGCCGTAGTCTCCCACGTTTGCGTAGTATGGCCCTTTTCCGTAGTCTATCTTCTGGATCAGTTCGGGAATGAGGAAATTTAGGTCCGTGTATCCTTCCCCATGAGCGTTCGACGGCAGGTTGATTGGAATGCCGTTGAAAAAACTGGCCAGGTCCGTACCATGGTCGAGATTGAAACCGCGGAGAAAATACTGGTTTGCCTTGCCATCACCGCTGTGCTGCGTAACGATTACCCCGGGCATGGCTTCGAGCACTTCCCCGGGACGGCTGATGGGGCGGTCTTCCAGTTGCTGCGCCCCGATCGTACCCTGGGTCGAAGTATCGGCGATGCCGATCATGCTGTCGCTTCGTTCCTCCACCACTATCTCCGGCAATTGCGCTGTCGCCTTTTGAGACTCGCTCGTGTCCGAGGACGAGGCCTGCGTCGCCGGCGAAGAGTCAGTAACGGCCCACGCCAAACCCGGCAAAGCCCAACAAAAACTCGAGATCAACGCCAAAAAAGCGACGCCTGTCCCGTATACGCTTTTTCTCTTCCTCCGGATGAAACTCATTACGTTCTACCCACCCCGGGCCCGATCGAAAAAAAAGCCACGAACATCCTGCCCATCTTCGGACGGGCTTTAGGCGTTCGTGGCCAATTAGTCGATCACCGATCTGTAAATCAGCTAAACTTTACGCTGTTGTGAAGCAAGTCCCCCGTGGCCCGGAGTGGATCACACTTTCATAGTGTGTATGTCCAGCCACAGATTAGGGCCAATCTAGCTGAATTGACACTTCACGTCAAGTGGAAACACAGCGAATGAAAATAGCGTTATGGGGCTGCGACGGCGCATGGAGTCCGTCGGTATAATCGTCAAAAGTCACGTCAGCTACCGTTTGGCGGGGCGTGCAGACCGAGAGCCGTTGAGCGTACAGCTCTAACGTACGCTCTATCGTCCTTCTGTGCAGGATAGACCCTTGAAACCTCTGAGCCACGGGAGGGGTGATAGTTGAAGGGGAGCAAGACCGTTGGATCCGATGACCAATAGAGATCAAGACGGGCATAAGCCGCACGGGAATGTACGGACATCATCAATTCGACGGCCACTGCGGTGTCCAGTTCGTCGGGTTTGGGCAGACGCCAATCAGCATGGCCGCCCAACCGCAGATTCCTGCAGTACCCCTGCGCATGCTCGAATGTCACCTCATTTCCATTATCGCCCTTCTGCCACATTAACTGTCGGTCAGTGTCAGTAATCGTACCGTCTCCGTTATCCACAAATCTTCCCGCGAAGGCGACAGAGGGTTTTTCGATATATGAGAGAAGCGGCAGAATTAAGGCTACTAATATGATTGAGAACGTTAGCCTTTTTCGCATATTTGCACTACTTTTCATTTCGAGCCTCCGGGAAGAAGTTTGGCGATAACCCAGGCTGCTGCGTGGAGCACCCCGAGAAGGACCACATCCGTAGGGCCGACGGGCAAATCGACTTGATATGCCACCCAGAAACCTATAAACGCCATGGCTCCGCCGCACAGCGAGGCCAGAATCGTGAACTGGCGCATATTACGCGCGAACAGGTGTGCCGTCAGCGCGGGGATTAGCAAAAATCCGAACGCGATTAGCGGACCGACGCTGAGCACCGCCATCGAGACGGTCAGGCCGATCAGCAAATAAAGCAGAACGTCCCAGAAAACCACGTTCTTGCCAAGTGTAATTGCCATTGGCCGGTCGAAGGAGACCAGGAGCAACTCCTTGTGAAACAGTCCCAGCGTTGCGAGGACAAGCGCAAGGGCTGCTGCCGTCAGAACCAGATCGAAATCGGAGATGGTGATGACCTCCCCTTTGAGCATGTCGAGCCAGCCAAGCTCGCCGTAAGGGTTCTTTGACAGCATCAGGATGCTCAACGATGCGGCCACTACATACGCAGTGCCGAGCCGGCCTTCGGGCTGGCCGCGCCCGCGTCTTTCCATAAACGCGAGCGCCAGAATCGCAGCCAGCGAAAATGTCATCGAGCCGATAAATGCCAGCATGTGCGCGCTCTCCGACGGATGGCCGCTTAGCTTGACTCCGAGCCACAATGGGACAGATAGAGCGATAGCAACGCCGGTCGAGGAAATCTGAGGCAGTGCCACGCCCATGAATACCAGCCGGCGCATCACGAGAAACACACCGACAAGCGGGCAGGAAAAACCGACGAGCACGCTGGTATAAACCGAGTTGCGCAGGAGAAAGTCTGGTGAGAGAATCAGTCGTAGCGTTTCCATGTCAGCCGATCCCTATTTCAAAAATCTCGACCATCCGCTCGGAAGTGAGCAGTTCATCCGGTGCGCCCTGGAGCACCTTCCCCTGGTGAAGCCATAGAACCTGCTGAGCATGATGACGAATCGCCGCAAAATCGTGAGTGACGAGCAGGACCGTGATTTGCCTTTCCTTGCGAGTCCTGGAAATAAACTCCAGTACAGAATGTGTCGCCTCGGCGTCCACGCCGGCGGTGGGTTCGTCAAGCACCAGGACGTCCGGGCGCGTAGCCAGGGCGCGGGCGATAAGCACTCGCTGTTTCTGACCCCCGGAGAGTTCGGCAAAGCGCTTGTGGGCCAGTTCCTCAGCGCCTGCCGCCCGCAGACATTCGCGCGTGAAGGCGCGTTCGACAGACGGGACAAAACACCCGGGTCGCACACGTCCATATGTGCCCATCAGAGCAACGTCGAACCCTGTCAGCAGATAAATCGGATCGAACTGAACGGCCTGAGGAACGTAACCGAACACGAGCGGAACACCAGTCGAGGCGGATGTGTCGATCGTGCCTGCAACCGGAGGAATCAGCCCAAGCAGGGTCTTGAGCAAGGTCGATTTGCCCGAACCGTTCGCACCGAGAATGGCAGTGAAACGGTCGCGGGCAATCGAGAGCGAAATCCCGGAGAGCACCGGCTGGCCGTTATAACCTATGCTCAGGTTATCGAGGGTTATGAGGTCATCATTCATATGTCAGTCCAATAGCCCCCGCCCGGACAAAGCACGGGCCGGGCATCTTCTTTTACGTGTTTATTTCCTCGCTTGCACCGTAGCGACCATCGTCTGAACGATCGCATCCATCATCTTGATGTAGGTTTCCGTGTTCGGTATGCCCCCCGGCATGATGGGCAGCGTTACCAGAGTTGCCCCGGTCTGTTCGGCGATGCGACTGGGGACCTTTTCCGGGAATTGCGGCTCACGTAGGACGATCTGAACATGCTCGGCCTTCATGGAGGCAATCAATTCCTCGATGTGACGAGGCGTTGGATCGATGCCCGGCTTCAGTTCAATGGTGCCGAAGTAAACCAGACCGAAACGCTCCGCGAAATATGGCCAATGCTCGTGATAGGACACGAACTTTACGCCCTTTATCGGCAAGAGATCCTTCTTCCATTCTGCAATCTTGGCGTCGAGCCGGGCAAGATACGCATCGCGATTACGCGTGAATTCCGCTTGATGCTGCGGAGCAAACTCCACCAGCGCCTTGTAGATGTTCCCGATAGCCGTCTTTGCCAGCACCGGGTCGAGCATGTAGTGCGGGTTGCCGTATGGATGAACGTCGCCCTGGTAGTGATCGGTCGATTTGGGTACATCTTTGGGCACTATGCCAATTGAGGCGTCAATGTAGCCTGGCTTTCCTAACAGGATGCGAGGGTTCTTGCTGGCTTCCAGCAGGGCGGGCAGGAAGGCATGCTCACAGTCAAACCCTACCAGGACAAGCAGGTCCGCCTTGTTCATGATGGGCACGAAGCTCGGTTTCATCGGAACCCCGTGCGTATCTTCAATACCCGTGGCAAGGCTGTGAACCTCAACCAGGTCCCCGCCTACCTCCCGCGTTAAGTCGGCCAGGTCGGTCAAAGTCGTGACGACCTTGATTTTGGCCGCATGAGCCGGTATCGGTTCCCCACATAACAACACTCCTGCGATTGTGACTATCGATAATAAATATATCAGTTTGAGTTTCATGTTAAATTCCTTTCCCTCGGGACTAGCGTTGCTGCCACCCATGAGAATGTGAGCCGATAATCCAGTCCCACTGCAGATAAACGGCATCATCGGGACGGAGGCCGGATTCGGTGTTATGGTCGGTGTGCGTGTATTGAAGGCGCAGTTGATTCCAGTGGCTTATGGTCCACGTGATAAACGGTGAGTATGCGAAAGTACGGTTTGCGTTGTTCGCCGCGTCCTCCAACCCGTCGAACAGGAACCCTGCCGACCACTCCCGGCTCCACTTGTAAACGATATACGAGTACATGCCATAGGAATCAACGTCTCGGCTGAAGGGGCTGAACAAGGCGCCGCCCGGTGTTGGCATTACGTCATAGCGGTTGCCGCTGTGGAGCAGTTCCGTGCCCCAGATGATACTATTGAACTGATTGTTTCTCAGCGGTTTCCAGCTCAGAGTGAGGTCCACTCCCTCCAGGCTGCGCTCGCGCAGGGCGAGCGTGCTGCCGGGAAATTCAGGAAGCGTGACAGGAGTGTTATTGGGTAGGGCAAGCACGCCGCCGCGATCCAGGGTATTTGGATTTGCCAGGCCTGAAATGCCGGGTTCGAGGGATAAATCGGGTGTCAGGTCAAAAGAGGTGGACCCGCGGCCAAAAAAGCTCAACCCGCCGAAATTACGGAAATTTCCATTGTTGAAATCGCCGACGTCGTTTGGCACGCTGCCAAAACCATCGCCTACGCCCACAGTCAGGCTGTAGTAATGTTCGGTCGGCAAAAGCCAATTTAGCTGTGCTCCATCTGTCCTCGATTCCCCGCCGATGTACTGGTCGAGCACCAGCGGACGGTTAACGAAGGGCAGCTCATGATCGTGTATGTAGGCCAACCGGCCGAATTCGCCGAAGAACCGTCCCGCCTTCAACTCCAGATTACACGGCAGTGAAGTCGTTTGAAGCGCGGCCTCTTCGACCGATGCTGTGGCTTCGCCGGTAATCGGGTCGGCAGAGGCATTGATCACTGCATAGCCCTTTGCGAACGGATCGATTGTCGCGGCCAGGTTAAGTTCCACAGAACGCTGGTTCACGTCCCATCCACCGGGCCGGTCGCTGCCCGTAGCCTTCGAACCCTTGCCACTATATGAGAAGACCGTCTCCCCGACGAGTCCGATGGCAGGATTGAACACGCTCAGGATCTGCTTTTTCTGTGCTTGGGCAACCGAACCCACCTGTTCCTTTAACTCCTCCACCTCCTGTTGCACCTGCTCGGCCGAAGCCGTCTCGACCGCCGTTGCAGCCGGAGGCGCAGCAGGGGGCTGGGGCTTTTGGACTTTTGCCGACAATATTTCAATGAGCCTACGCTGCTCGCTGATAGTTTGTTCCTGTTGTTTGACGGTTTTCTGGAGGGTTTTCAGTTCCTGGATGGTCTGCTCCTGTTTTTTCATAGTTTTCTCAAGTTCTTGCAGCCTCTCTTCCACGGTTTGAGCAAACGCGCAGGATGAAAATACAAATACAAAAACGAGTGCAATAATAGTCCGCATGGTAGCTCCTCCTCATGGTCGCCCTCTGCGGCGTTGCCGCTCACCCCGCGAGGCGTAGAGAATAGAAAATGTACGCGCCGCTCCCACGAATGGTTGAGATCTCGACGCTGCGCGAGGCGTTCCTATAATGTTTTGCAGGAAGCTCTAGGGTCCGGGTATTACGCTGGAGGAGCTCGATTTAAATATGGAGAACAACGAAAAGAGGAAAAGTTTACCGCATTTTCTAAAACGCCGGGGAAAATGCCGGAAATAAGTGGTGAAATTTGAGGGCAATCCTGAAAAGCCAGGTTTGAATGGTGGAAAACACAAAAGCAGATGGCGCAATTATCGTGGTGGTCTCCATCTTCGTGGTGATGAAATGCACACCCCAGAATGGAGAAAGAAAAACAAACGAGGAAGATTAAGGCAAGTTTTCTATTCATTCAGCCAGACTTAACCCGGCTCGCGTGCCGGCGTTCTTCGTTCAGATACATTTGGGTCTCTTGTCGCTCAGGGGCAACGGGTTAGTCCCGTACCTTTACCGTACTGCTTTGCCCAATCCGGACACGTCGCTCTGAGAAGGTCGTCCATTTCGCTTTTCTGCGACGGTTCCGAGTGCGTTTCGGCCAGCGTTCAAGAACCAATCCGAATAATTCACCCCGAATGTTGGCAACCCAACCCCGAAATTCAGATTTCCTTTTCGGAATGTATAGCCCATTAACCACACCCAAACAATAAAGTTTTTTTATCAGGGCGCCTGTTCAGGGTAGCCTAAAAAGCCCACCCCCTTTTGTGCATCGCTGTCCAGGTAGACCTGAAGATATTGCCCCTGAGTGCAGGAGGGTACGTCTATGACCCGGGCGATTCCATCGCTTTTCAGCCCCGGGTCGAGCGAGACGAGGGCGTCGGGGCACTGGCGGAAAAACGCCTCCCTGAACACTGTCCCGGGGCTGTCAGGGTCAATAGCCAGGGGGACGATGTTTGCCTCTACCAGATCGTTGAAAAAATGGGTGCCGAAAGATGGTTCCGGTACGGCCCCAACCTCTCTCATGGCTATTTCGCCCAGGACCTTCGTTCGGTTGATATCTTCATAGCCTACTTTGACGCCCATCTTCACGTCGTTTGTTCCCCATCTTCCCGGCCCGAAAAGGGCGTAGACCTTGTTTTCGAGCAGGCGATTGATCCTTCTCACCATCCGCCCTACAGCGAGCCGCTCGTCGAATGTCGCGAGCCCGGCATAGGCCCCGGGATCGATGTACACAATGTATTCAATGTTCTTGACCGCACTGCTGAACAGGATGCTGCTGCAGGTAAAAAGAACTTTTTGGGGGTCGATGTCCTTGGGGACGGCCACTTTTTCCACAAGCCTGCTCAAGGAGAGCGCGCGGCACTGAAGAAGATAGAGTCTGCCGTCGTCCCATGCGAATTCAACTTCTACAGGCCGGCCGTATGCTTCCTCCAACTGATGAAGGATTTTTTTCATAAGTCCTGCCAGGGGCGTTTTGGAAAGAAGGTTGTCGAAAGTTATACTGGAGCGGGCCGTGTCGATTTGCTCTTTCTTGAAAAGAGGCGCCGCAAGATGCCCCTCATCATCAACCGAGACAGCGTAATAAAGGTCGGGATGATTGATTGCCCGGAAGAGGTCTGTGGCCGGAATCGTCAGGACAGACCTTGATTTCAAGTCGAGAACGTCAACCAGCTTCTGGGAGTATTTCTTGATTTCTTCGGCGCTCACTTCGGGGCGAAGGAGGGGATGGCTGAGGGGGACCATTCTGGGGTAGTCAGGCCCGATGCGTTCAACGGCGCGCGTGCCGAGACCGAAGACCATCCTCACCAACCCATCGGCCCTTACTATCCTCGGGGTCCAGGCGTATACATTCTGTGAAAAAGCTACTCCTGCCGCAGTCGGGAAGAAAAAATCATTGAACTGCCTTCCGACTACCTTTTGCACGAGAACGCTCATCCGTTCATCGAAATCGAGCAGTTTGTGGTCCAGGCGGTAAAGAATGGCCCGTGAGCTGAAGACGCTGGTAAGCACCTGCTTCAATGCGTGTGTGAATTCGTTGAGCCGGATCTCGATCTTGCCTTGATTTGCAATGAAAACCGAGTCGTATTTGCCCGAAAAAGTAAATCCGACGTTGTCCTCCAGCAGGCTGGACGAGCGGATTATGAGCGGATGTTCGCCGATCTTTTCCAGAAAAGCCCTGAACTGCTCCGTCACATCGGACGGAAAAGTGGCCTTCTGGATTGTTTCCGATATCTGGCCGTATTCTTCCTCGATTGTTTCCCGGTTTTTATATTTTTGAGAGTGAAGTGAGAAAAGGTTGTTCGAGTCGAGAAAATCAGTCAGAAAACCAGAATTGAAATAATGCGACTCGGGGATCCTTACGTATTTTTCAAATTCCGGGTCTCTTTGTCGAAGCAGCGGCAAAATAATCTTATAGGCGAGGAACATTCCTGCCGCTTTACCGCCGATTCGTCCGCCGCGTCTGGGGTTCCAGATAATTTGTCCCATCAACTCGTCCATATCCCGGATCGTGATATGATTCTTGGCTACTCCCAGGAAGGGAAGCTGATCGGAAATGAACCGGCTAACCAGGGCGACGCGCACGCCCATTGACTCGCCGGGGCTTATATAAAGGCTGCCCTTGGGGATTGCGCACAATTCTCGTACCGCTTCACGAATCTGGCTGGATGTGACCCCTTCGGTGTTCATGAGCTTGTTGAGACTCTGAAAGGAGTCACGTTTTCTGGCAAGGTTGATATAGTTCTCTATATCCTCCAATGTAAAATGCCGTGCAAAATATATATCGGTAAGTATGCCTGTCACCTCTCCGATTGTCCGCTCGGTTGCCGGCTCGCCAAGCGCCTCCAGTTGCCTGACCGCATCCTGGCGGATTGACTCCGCGCATACGATCCCGCGCTTGCACAGCACGGAGAGAAAAAGCTTGCGAATTTCATCCAGAAGATGGGGAAACCTGATCATTTTGTCATAGAGCCGGTATGAGCGAATCAGGTCCGCTGCGCATATGTCCGTCGAGGTGAAGTATGCTTTGACGTTTTGGCCCATCAGGACTCCTGGGAGGACTGTAGCTCATTTTTTCATACAAAGCCGCGAAAAGGGGACGGATTCCATCGCGAAGAGCAAGAGAGTTGCGCCACAATTCCAGCTCCAAAGCGGAGCGTTGCCGTTCGGAAAAAGAGGCCAGCGGTTTTAGTTTTTTCAGCCTTCGCGGCTCTTCCTGATCTGTCTATGATCAGTGGGAAACTTCCTACACCCAGCCTCGCAGTTTGCAGGCTTCGGCCACTCGAGCAATTGCAACCAGATAGGCGGCTTCCCTGAGATGTATTTTGTTGCGCCGGCTCATCTCATATACGCTTGCAAAGGCCTGGGTCATTCTCTTATCAAGCCTCCAGTGGACCTCCTGCAGTTCCCAGTAAAAGTTGTATGCATTCTGAACCTGCTCGAAATAAGATACTGTCACTCCTCCTGCGTTGGCAAGGAAGTCCGGCAATACAACTATACCCTTATCGTCGAGAATGAGGTCGGCTTCGGGTGTAGTTGGTCCGTTTGCCAGTTCGCAGCAGATCCTGCACTTGAGATTTGCAGCATTATCGTCGCGAATCACGTTTTCGAGCGCTGCCGGGAAAAGCACCGTCACCGGAAGGGCGAGAAGCTCCTCGTTTGTTATTTCGTCAGTCCCCGGAAAGCCTTGTACTACACCGTTTCTTATCTTGTAATCGATCAGGGCCGCCGCGCTGATACCGTTCGGGTTGTAGACGCCGCTCTTGGAATCGGAAGCCGCAACCAGCTTGAGGTTCAGGATCTCCTCGCCAAGAAGAGCGCCATGCTGGCCTGCGTTACCGAACCCCTGGACGGCCATTGTGGCGCCTTCAAGGCTGATGTTGTTGACTGCAGCGGCTTCACGCGTGACATAGATACCGCCTCTCGCTGTGGCGTCCCCCCGGCCTTTGGACCCGCCCAGAGCCAGAGGTTTGCCGGTTATGACTCCCGGGTGATTTTCCCCGACGATCGTTTCATACTCGTCCATCATCCAGGCCATAATCTGCGGCGTGGTATATACGTCCGGGGCCGGAACGTCCTTCGTTACTCCCAGGGACCTGGCCATCGCACGCACATAGGCCCGGGCCAGACGCTCTTTCTCTGTTTCGGAAAGTTCCTTGGGGTTGCAGACGACGCCTCCTTTGCCTCCACCGAGCGGCAGATCCACAACGGAAGTCTTCCACGTCATCCAGGCGGCAAGAGCCCTGACCGTGTCCATTGTCTCCAGAGGGTGCCACCTGACGCCACCTTTTGCCGGACCTCGCGCGGTGTTGTATTGGATTCTGAACGCATGGAAGATACTGGTTGAACCATCATCCATTTTAACGGGCAGGGTTGCCTTGATCTCCTTCATCGGCCACCGGAGCAGCTCATTGGTCGCCCGGTCAAGCTCGAGTTTTTCCGCCGCATGGTCTATTTGCTGCTGCGCAATTGTAAACGGGTTGAACGGCTCTGCTTTCATTATTGCTCCTGTGGCATTTGTCATTCACCATTCACCATTCACTATTCACTAATCACTATTTCAGTGCGTCAGGTTCCAGGCTATTGCGCTCAAGCCGGTCACGATCAGCACGATCTCTATAAGAACATCGTAGAGCGGGTCCTCCCGGAGCTTTCTTTTGGACCCTATTTTAAGAAAAAAACCGTAAATGAGAGCGGGAGCGATAAGGAAATAGGAAAAACTGGTGGATATCCCGGCAAGGGGACCGCAAACGGCCGTAATGACAAGCGCCAGAAGGACCGTAACTGTGAAAAGGACGGTCCTCTTTTCTCCAGCGAGCACGACGAGGGTCTCCTTGCCGACAAGCCTGTCTCCCTGAATCGCGAGGAAGTCGCGCAGGGTTGTTCGGACGAGAGAGAGGAGAAAGATGATCCAACAGGCGAACACGACCCTGCTTGAATTATAGCCGCCGGCAATATAAGGCAGGACGCAGACAGAAGCCCAGGCCAAGGGCACGAAAAAAGTCTTCGAAGTTGGAATATCCTTGAGCTTGACAGGAAATTTTTCCCACCCTGCCGGCATGAAGACCTTGACCCCGTATAGAAGCCCCATCAATATCAATAAAAGCATAAGAAGGAAATTACGAAAACCTATGCCGTAGGCCAGAATCAGCGCCGCCGCAAGGGATAAGGCGCTCGAGAACATAAAGACAGGCCGCCATTTTCGATAGAAAGCAGCCCTGCCGGGATCGTTTAATTCGATGGAGTCCTGGTCCAGGTAAACATTGAGAGAATGCATCGCAAAGGCGTACCCCGCAGCCATCAGGCTGAAAGCCGCCGACCCGGCAAAGTCGGTCAGGGCTTCGGCAATCTGGGCCAGGAGCGCCGTCGCCAAAGCGATATAGAAATTGCCGTAAGCGAGCCTCTCAAGAATGTGTTTCCACCGGAACTTTGTCCCCGCTTCAGGTGTTACGGCCTCGAGGAACTCAACGACGTTTCGTATGATCCAGTTTGGAGTTGACGCCCCTGCCGAAACCCCGACGCAGGAGTAACGAGCCATTACCCGGGGGTCCAGATCCGATTCCGTTTCCACGTGGAAAGTCGGTATGGCGCAAGCCCTGGCCACCTCGGCAAGTCTTAAGGTGTTTCCGCTATGAAGCCCCCCCACTATGACGATTGCCTGGACTTTGGAACACAACTGCTTTACTTCGGCCTGCCGCTCCTGTGTCGAATCACAAATCGTGTTTTTTACTATTCCATTCGGGTATTTTTTTAGAAAAGTTTCCTCGACTTCCCGAAAGACCTCTTCGTTCTGGGTAGTTTGCGCCACCAGAAGCACCCTGTCCCAGTGAGATGGCAATTCGTCGATTTGTTCGGGCCGGTTTATTACGGCGCCGCGATTCTCGGTGTAACCAAGAAGCCCGATGACTTCGGCGTGATCCGCGTCGCCAACTATTATCGTGTAGTATCCGCGCCTTGCATGTCTCTTTATAGCCGCATGGACTCTGGCTACGCGCTTGCATGTCGCATCCAGAAGAGTTGCCCCCTGCTGATGAAGCTGCTGGCGGCTGTAAGGAGGAATTCCGTGGGCGCGGATCACCACCTTTTTGCCCGCGCAGTTCTCAATGCGGTTTTCGTCCACGACGCCCTTTTTCCCCAGCATCGTCAGGACCTGCCTGTTGTGGATGAGCGGTCCGAAGGTGCAGATGTCCTCGCCTTTCTGGCGATGCTGGATGGCGCTCATGGTGATTTCGATTGCGTCGCGGACCCCTTTGCAAAAGCCTGCTGTCCTTGCGATAACAACTTTCATTATTTTTCCATTTTCAGGTTCGGATCCCCGGTGTTTCTCCGCAGCTGCACGGATTGAGAATCCTACCAACTTTGGGGGGCTCTGGCAACCCTCGCGGCGAAAAGGCGCATACGGGTAACCAAAACCAGAGCCAGGATAATGCCGCAACGATTGACCCCATGACCACGCAAACGGTTTACGCTGGAATCAAGGGCGGAGGCGTATGCAAAAATACGAACGGCGGGCTGTAAAACTCTGGAAGCACCGATGAAAAATCCTGATGGTTCACCACGTGTAATTTGAATACTGAAATTGATTTCGAAGAGTGATAAAACCTTCTCTCAAGAGTTGTCCCGGGCATTTCCACAGGCTGGTCGCAGTCTCGCCAATCGTTTCGGCCATTGTCTGTGGGGCCGACAGCTCTCGTTTAATTCGATTTGATCCTCTTTTGGGCCGGCAAAGAAATGGAAAATGTCGATGTCACAATTCTCGGCGCAACTCCCGAAGAAATCGCTCCGCTCTGCAGCTCCTTTCGACCCGCGATCAGTTCTAAAATAGCCGGGAACCCGTTCTCAACGTATATTTACCGTGACCTTAAATTGCTTTTGGGAACAACGGGGGTCGGGAAAGTGAACGCGGCTGCAACTGCAGCGGCGGTGCTTACCAGCTTCAAGGCCTGCGAGGTCTGGAACGTCGGCTGCGCAGGGGCCTATAAAGGTTCAGGGCTTGAAATCGGAGACGTCCTGATCAGCGAAAACTGTATTTGCGCAGATGAAGGAGTTTTGCGAAAAGAAGGGCCAATGCCAACCAGCAGCCTCGCAATCCCTCTGGTGCTCAAGGGCGCTCAACTCTTCTACGACTCTTTCCCGCTCGATGAGTTCCTGGCCCGCGCACAAATCCGCGCCATCCTTCCGGCGGGCATGTTCAGTACGGACCCGTCCGGGGGTATCCGGCCAGACGATCTCCCCGGCGAAAAGTGTGATAGCCCCGCCCCGGGCTATTACCACGAGAAAAAGCGTCGCTTCAGGGTCCAATATGGGCCAAGTCTTACGGTTGGCATGGTGAGCGGCGATATGGACACGGCCGATGCACGCTTTCGAAGCTTCCATGCCCAGGCGGAAAACATGGAGGGAAGCGCGATTGCCCAGACCTGCCTTCTATTTGACGTTCCATTCCTGGAGTTTCGCGGAATCAGCAACATGGCCGGAGTCCGGGACAAGGTCAAGTGGAACCTCCACGCGGCAATGGAACATTGCCTTTCGGTAATAAAGCACCTGCTTGACAACCGCTAAGACGGGGGAAGGAGGACCGAGGGAAAAGATCAGACAGGAGTTACAGGATTAAGAGAAATGGCTATGGATTAGTATCTTATTTCCGAAATTAGTGCTTTTTCCAGCAGAAAATTCTTAAGAACTGGATATATGGCCATATAGGAGAACGCTAAGCCCGACCCGGTTTTAAAACGATAGATGTTACCTTGCCCCAATCCAATTCGTGCCCCCTTTTGTCTTCGACAAGCGCGTCTCGCCAGAAGAAAAATCAAACTTTCGGATAGGCAAATTCCGGCTAATCAGCAAGGAATTATTGGACAAGACACTGGTAAGGCCGCATTATAGCTCTGTGGACGCAACCGGTTCCAAAATGCCGGTTTCCGTTTCGTGCTGTGAAGGCGTGTTTATGGAGATTGAGTTTCAAGACGCTCTCCAGTAAATATTTTGCTGATTTTTTGTAGACAAAAGCGCCAAGCCATACGTCTTAAAGCTGTAGAAAGGGAAGTTTAGCGCCTGAACCGGAGCCGCCGCCACGTAGGTTTAAACCTCCCAGGGCCAGGCGCTCGACTCAGGCGGTATTGAATAGACGTTAAAACGATAGGGGCAACGTTGGCGGGCTTGCCTTGCGGGTACCGTTGCCGTGCTTATCCTGAAGCATGAGGCGTTTATGCTCGAATGCCGAAAAAGGGCCGGTTTCAAGGAGGAAAAACATGAAGCGCTTATTTAAGGTCTTTTCGGTGGTCCTGGTGGTAGTTGTTGTCCTGATGCTTGCGTCTCCCTCTTATTCATACAGAGGAGGCCACGGGTACTACGGGGGTCGCGGGTATTACGGCCACGGCTGGTATCGTGGGTATGGCTGGGGACGCGGGTGGGGCTGGGGACATGGCTGGTACCCATACTGGTGGTGGGGCGCGTGGGGGTTGCCGTACTACTGGGGCGCCTGGGGCTACCCGTATTACTACGGGGGGTACTACCCTTATTATAATCGAGGATATTATCCTTACGCGCCGTATTATTATAACGGGTACGATCCCTATGGTTATTGATCAAAGGGCCGGTGCAATAATCAGTTTTTCCCGTTTTCAGGTTTGAACGTCTGCTTCCATCTCCGGCAGCAGTCCAAAGGCGGAGTGCGTGCGACATGGGAGATTTCAGGCAACCTTGCGACAGCCCGAATGGTCTTTTTGCGGGGAACACGCGGAAACGTGGCTAGTTTTACACAGTTGTGGCAAATTCGGTCGAATTTTACGCCTCATTTAGCATGCGTGATGAAGGGAAAGTCAGATGACTCGATGGAAAGTAATTCTTATTGTGGTTGGTATCATACTTATGGTTTACGGCGGTTTCCTTTTTGCGCAGCCACAGCAGGCGCCCTCGGAGCGTGGAGGACCGCCGGCGGACAGGGACCCTCGAATGGAACACATGATCGATATGATGTTCCAGGACATGGATACCAATCATGACGGGAGGATCAGCAAAGGCGAATGGATGGCCTTTCAGGAAAAACAATTCAAGATGTTGGACACAAACGGCGATGGCTTCATCACCAGAGATGAGATAAGGGCCGACATGATCAGGAGGATGAGAGCGCAGCAGCAGCAGCAAAGGACAAGGCCCTCTGAATAGCTTCCAGGCAAGCGGGGTCTCGTGATTATTAGATTCATCTTATCGGCCATATATTTCAAGAAATTCGCATCCTGCCATAATTCGTAGGTCTCTAGTCTATTTACGACAACTCGGGCCCGATCTGCCACCACGGGAGGCCCGATCGTCACGCATTTTGCACGGCGCTCGATACTCTTCGTCAACCTGCGACGAATCCGATCTTCGCGATGGCCAAGCTTCTTACGGCAATGATTTCAAGGCAAAAAACGGCCTTCTGAGAACGAAAAACGCCTATTTCTCGAAAATTAACCTCAAAATAGCGAGATGTTATTTTGGCCCGGCCACGTTCGGACCTGCTGCTAGACTTTTCTTTAACAGTGGAAAAAACTCGATACTGATGAAGACTCACTTTAGGGTTCTTTTTTCTCAAA
>Ga0187880_1001677_pt1 | contig 17548 bp, 17 predicted proteins | sample June2016WEW_19_4_FD_132998 | JGI IMG/M metagenome (GOLD analysis project Ga0187880, IMG submission 132998) | Peatland microbial communities from SPRUCE experiment site at the Marcell Experimental Forest, Minnesota, USA - June2016WEW_19_40 | ecosystem: Environmental > Terrestrial > Soil >...
CCGCTCACTTGAAACTCACGGCAGAACTGGTGGCCGTCACCGCGCGACTTTCATGGCCGTCACCGCGCGGTTCTCGTTGCCGTCAGCGCGCGTTTCTCAATGGCCATTGACAGAACAGTTGCAGGAGATGGATCGCTGGGAGGGGCATCCGCAGTACTACGAGCGGCAAAGGCTCGCTGGCACTGTTCTAGGGGGCCGTTGAACAAGGCCTTTCTTGCCACCCAATACCGGCGTAGCGTTTGGTTTGGGTCCTCGGGGGTAAGCCCGCACCGAAGAGCCGGGGTAGAGGATGAGAACCGGCCGCGCTGGTAGGTCTTTCGACCGCAGGTGTCGTTCCCTCCTTGGGACGCTCCCGAGGACCCGTCAGGTGCCGGAGAGCACCCAGGTGCCCCCGCTGCTCGTGAGGCCGAGCACCACGAGCCTGCGCAAGTTGAGCGCCGCGACGCGTCGGTTGAGCCAGGCCTCGTTGCGCTCGACTCCGCGATAGCGGAGCCGTCGGTTGCCCTTCGCGACGAGCCAGGCGATCGAGCGCTCGGCCATCGGGCGGTGCTGACGATATGTCTCGCGCAGGTCCTCGTCGCGCCAGGCCGTTCTTGCCGCGACGAGCTCAAAGTCGTGCTCAGAAACGGTGAAGCTCCGCGCCTTGGCCTTGGTGCAACGAGACCGCACCGCACAGGCAAGACAATGCGGGGCGAAGCTGGCGATGCCACTTGCAGAGAGCCGGGCGACATGGCTGGCCGGGCAGGTGACACAGCGGGCGTCGTGGTCGACTGAGAAGTCGTCGCGGGCGAACCCGCCGGCGATGTGGGGACGCGAGGGAAGAGGTTTGATGACAAGGCGGTGGTGCTTCTCCTGCAAGGCGGCGCGCACAGCCCCTGAGCCATAGGCCGAATCGGCCAGGACCTCGAGACCGTCGGGCTCGTCTTGCATGAGGCCAACGCCGACCGGCCCGTCGGCGTGGTTAGCCGGGGTGAGCTTTAGTGCGGTGACGATCCCGGTGTCGGGCTCGGTGGCGAGATGGGCCTTGAAGCCATCAGTGCGGACGGCAGTCGACTTGTGGCCGTGGCGGGCCTCCACATCGACTGTCGAGATGACCCGGTCCTTGGCGACCTTGTTGGCGATACGCCAGGTGCCTTCTTTCGCACCGGGCTCGACGTCCTGGCCCGCGATGAGAGCGAGCAGGCCGACGTCGTCGTTGCCCTCTTGACTGAGCCGAGCGCTCTCGGCCGCGGCGAGGACAGCCAAGGCGTCGTTCACAAGGCCGCTGACAAGGGTGTCCCGGGCGCTCTGGTCGGACCACTCGATGACCGGCTTGCCACCTTCGTCGCTCGCTGTCAAAAGAGGCACGAGGGCCGCTTGGGGCACCGAGCGGCGGACCCTTCTCATCGCCGCGATGAGCTGGGTAACGGTGTCCTGGGTGGCGACGGCGTCGTCGAGGATGGACGAGTCGAGGGCTCGGCGGTGCTTTGTCTTGAGCACACCGGTCGCCTCCACGACCGCCCGGATGGCCTCGAAGATCCGCTGCGGCCGCTGCGATTGGCGAAGGCGCGTGCGCCAGTAGGTGAGCACGGTGAAGTCGAAGCCCGGGTCGTCGAGGGCGAGCCCACAGGCGACCTTCCAGTCGATGCGGGTCCGCAGCTGTCTGATGGCGTCGCGGTCGGAGAGACCCTCCAAGGCCTGGAGCACCATCACCGAGCAGACGAGCACGGCTGGGACCGAAGGTCGGCCCTTCCCGGAGGGGAACAGGTCGGCGAAGTCCTCGTCTTTGAACAGCTCGTCTCGGTGATCGGCCAGGAACGAGTAGATCGTGCCCTCTTCAACGAGGCCCCGACAGAAAGCGGCGGCGTCGAGCATCTGGCGATCTGGGTTGGATTTTCCCTGCACAAACCAATTCTTCTATGTGGAAGAAGAAATCGCGAGCATTCTCAAAGTCGCTTAAAACAACAGTCCCCTAGCGCTGCGGGTCCGGCAACTTCTGCAGTGATCGAACGCGTGTCCGCGGCGTCGAGCGGCATGATCTCTATCGGTGAGTGATCGATCAGCGCCGCTTCCAGTCCGCGAATGCGGCGCGCGGCGCGGTTGCCATGCACTCCAAGGCGTGCTTCCCGCCGGCCGCCGGGAGGCGCCGCGCCCTCCGGAACGATGAGGTCAACGGGGATTAGTTCCTGGCGACCCTCAATCAGGGCTGGTGTCACCAAGATACCGGGCTCGACGTGACCCTCGGGCCGTTGTGTGAGAGCAAACCCCGCACCGCGCATCGCGGCTTCGAGTTGAGGATCGTCGCCCAGCAGAGACGGGTTGATCGCGAAGTCGCTGTCGACCGTGAACGGCGCGATCGCCAAGTCCGTATCCCCCGTGCGCAGGTAGATCGCCTGTGCTCCGGCAACCATGACGGCCGCACTATGCGGCGCAAGGGCGAACAGTGCATCGAGCAGCACCCGGCGGGCTTGCACATAACGGGATCAAGCGGCTCAGGAGGCATCACGACGTTCTTCCACTGGTGTCACGTCCTTCACGGAGGGTGTCCGCCATTCCGCTTCGTTCTCCACCATCCAGGTCACCAACGCCTCCCCCTCAGACGGCATGCGGCCGTTCCCGGTGAGGCAGTCAGCCGCCACCTGCGAAGGCGATACGTAACAGATCCCGTCCGCCACCATCGGCCGCTCCCACATGACCTCGTCGAAGGGCCTCAGCAGCACAACGTTCGCGCCTCGATCCGAGGGGAGCAGGCCGAAGGCAGTAGCAGTGGTTTCGGCATCGCGTGCGTAGGCCACGAGCAGCGCGGGTGCGGCAACCGGGGCTAGGCGGACGGCGGCGAAGGACCCTGTAACGGAGATGTCGCCGTCGTCCGTAAACCGCTGCATGAGATTGACTGGGCCTTACCGTGCCACGAACGTCTGGGAGCTGTTCGTCTTGAAGACGTCGTAGCTCTCAGTCCAGCGGCGCAGAAGCCCTGGCATATCCGTGGAGAAGACTTGCCCACGCTTGGTCCGTTCGATCAGCGCTTCACCGTCGAGCGATTCCAAAAGGCGGGAGACGTATCCGGGCGTCAGCCGGGTTGCGAGCGCGATCTCGCTCACTCTGTACGGAGGCGTGACGTCGCAGAGGAAGCGTACGAGACGGCCGGCCTTCGGACCGCGGACACGGGCCTTGCCCCGCGGAGCGGGTTGGGGGTCCCGATCGGCCCCTTGGTAGCTCAGGAACAGACCAGGGCTTGCGACCTCGATCCGCGCGTTGCCGGTGAGATCGATGTAGTTGATTCGTTCTGCAGAGAGGACCTCGCGTGTTCGGGAGCTCAGCCAAGGCGCAACGACCAGTGTCGCGGAGGTGTACGGATTGAGTTGGCGGTACCGCCGAGCCATGTCGGAGAACATCTGCTCCGCATCCTTCGGCGTGAGGTTGCGCTTCGCCTCCACCAGGAAACTACCCAACCCCTGCGGAGTCGTGACATTGATCAGGCCGTCAATCTGAACCGTGCCGCCGGGCGTGGCGACGGTCCGGTCAGCAATCTCGACCGTCCACGTGGGAGGCAGAACCGACCGCAGCCAGTCAGACTCCGGTCGCCAGGACCGCCGACGGCGGCAAGCTGGATCGACTTCTCTGACAAATCGGCGGACCGCCGCACGGAGGTGCTGAAGGTCGATGCTGCCCTTGACGCGGGCCGCCGCGTCGACGCCCTCCGAGAGCGACTCTCCCCGACTTTCACCCAAGCAAAGAGTTCCGTTTGAGTGTCCAGCACTTGACTCGATGCCTAAGGCTGAGTCTGCAGCTATACGCCGAGCCCGTCGATCGCTTCGACTCCCGCCAGCCGGCCGAGCAGCGCTCCGGGGAGAATGATTTTGGAGCGGCGCACCCCGGACCCGATGAGAACGACATCGGTCTCGACAACCCTTCGGTCCACGAGCACGGGCCAGCTTGAAGGAAGGCCGATCGGTGTGATCCCTCCATATTCCATCTCGGTGAGCTCGACAGCACGGGCCATCGGGAGGAACGACGCCTTGCGTACGTCGAGGAACCGCTTGACGATTCCGTTGACGTCGGCGCGGGTGGCGGCGAGTACGACGCAGGCCGCCAACCGCTCGACTCCCTCGCGCTTGCCACCGACTACCACACAGTTGGCGAGCGAGTCGGGTTCCAGCCCGAAGTGTTGCTGTGCCGTCGCCGTGTCCGAGAGGGCCGGATCGATCTCGACCACCCCGACCTCGTTGAGCAGACCCATCGCAGCCAGCGTCCTCAGAGTGGGAACGGCCAACAGATCGGGCCGGCCCGCTGCCGGAACGCTCGAAAGGCTGCCGAGCGTGAATGTTCCCATGCCATCGTCTACCACGACCGGCGGCAGGCCTACATGACTGAAGCTGTAGGCGGCCGGCTCCCAGGAGGTCGAGGCGATCCGGAGCCGCTCACAGTGGTTGGAATTGGCGCAGCTTCCCGGACCACAGCCGGTCCAACGCATCCACCCGGCGGATCGTCACCTGCGGGTCCACCATCCCAGCACCGGCCATCAGGTCGACAAGCCCACGCCGGAGGCCTTCGGTGTTGCACTCGGCTTTGGTGGCGACGGAGACATCCGCTCCGCGCGGGGTCTGTGCGACCTGGATTTCGATCACGGCCGGGTCGCTCAGCAGAATGGTGGTCATGCCGAGCCAGTGGACCGCCGCGCCGCTGTCGTAGACGAAGAAACTGTCCGTTCGCCCGGCCAGGTCAGTGATCCGCCGGTGGGCACACCCGCATTCGCAGGTCCCGTCCACGACCGTCATGGCATCTGTGATCTCGTAACGGATGAGCGGCTGGGTCCGGTTGTAGAGGTTGGTCAGGAGAATCTTGGCCGCCGGTTGACCGGGCGCCACGACGTTGCCGTGCCGGTCGGCCGGCTCGATGATGGCGAGGTCGTCAGGCAGGTGCATGGCGGTGCCGGCCTTACAAGGAAAGGCGTACACGCCTTCTGAACACCCCCAGTAGTCGTAGATCTCGACTCCCCACGCGTCGGCGACAGCAGCGCGGGCCTCGTCGGTACATTGCTCACCACAAGTCAGGACCCGCTTCGGGTTGATCTTGAGACGGCCGGCCTTGGCCTCGAGGGCGAGGAGGTGCATGGCGCTGGGATAGCCCTGCAGCACTGCCGGCTGCGCGGCGTTGAGACCGCTCACGATTTCGGGGAGCGGCAAGGTGACGGGGAGGTGCGTCACGGGCGGTCCACCGCCACCAATGAGGTCCCGTAAGAACGCGTGGAGAGCGCCGGAGACGTGTCTGGTGTTGGACGCGAAGAGCGTGCCGACAGAGGCGTTGGAGGAGAGGGAGTAAGCGCCCCGGCCGTGCCAACGGGTGGCGCTGAGCACAAATGTTGTCCAGTCCTCCCACCCGTAGACGAACAGTCCCCGGGCACCGGTCGATCCGCTGGTGGCAATGACCCTGTACTCCTCGAGGAGGTAGTCGTCCTCGTCGAGCTTGTCGACGTGAGTGTTGACCATGTCGAGGGTGAGCGCCGGGTCCGTTATCACTTGGTCGAAACTGCGCATCAGGTCAGCCCTGGTCATGACGGGCAGTGACGGCAAGTCCCCTTCGGTGAAGCAGTTGACGTCGATGCCGGCGAGGCGCTCTGCGTGAAACGGGGACCGTTCGACCGACCAAGCCAGCAATTCCCGAAGCCGGCGCTCCCGTTCGGCCGCGAGACGGTCCGCGGACCATCGCAGCCGGTGCACGGCCGAGAACAGTCCGTCGGTGACATCCGCCCGTTGGCGGGCGACGAGTTCGGCGTAGTTCTCGGCCACCATTGTCGATCCCCCCGACCGGTCTCACAGATGCCTCCGATGGAAGGTGTCGACGAACTCGAGAACCGTAGGACAGCCGAGTCTAGGAGGGGCAGTGGCCAGATACGCCGGTTGCGATCCTTCGTCCGCGACCCGAGAGAGGGGCAGGCGGCCTTGGCCGTGCACAGCGCGGGTGAACAGGCACGACCGCGGCTCGCCGCGCTTGTCTCCCGCGCCGGCCGCGAGGACTGGCAACAAGAGTCACCTCGGTCTCTGACCCACTGGACCGTGGCCTTGCTAGGGTCGCGCCAACTCATCGGCCCGGGAGACATTCCGGGAGAGGTTCCGAGCTGGGAGGGACGCAATTGGCGGCTTATGTGATCTACCAAGGGGAAGTCTTCGATCCTGAGCGCTACGAGGAGTACAAGGCGCAAGTGAGCCCGAACATCGCCGCAGCCGGCGGTCGTTACCTGGTTCGGGGCGGTGAGGCTGAGGCGCTGGAGGGTGGCTTGCCCGCGGGTCGCACCGTTGTTCTGGAGTTCCCCACCAAGAAGGCCGCTCTCGATTGGTACCGGAGCGAGGAATACACAGAGATTCGCAAGCTCCGCGAGGGCGCCGCCCGAGCGACTCTCTACGTTGTGGACGGCGTCGACTGAGTTCGCTCGCCGGCGAGGAGTGAGCGCCGTGAAATTGACCGACTACGAGGCGCTGAGCTTCGACTGCTACGGAACCCTTATCGACTGGGAGGTCGGCCTCGCTGCAGTTCTCGGTCCTTGGGCGCGCTCGCACGGCTCGGACCTCGACGATGAGACGCTGCTGAGCGCTTACGCCGATCACGAAGCGCGGATCGAACGCGAGCATCCGGCGGACCCGTACCCCGACGTCCTGGCGGGCTGCCTGGAGGCACTCGGAAAACAGTTCGGTGTCGGCGTTTCGGCCCAGGAGGCACACAGCTTGGCTGTGTCTATTGCGGACTGGCCCGCGTACGACGACTCACATGACGCTCTCGTCACCCTCGCCGGGCACTTCAAGCTCGTGATCCTCTCCAACGTCGACCGCCAGTCGTTCGCGGCAAGCAACCGGCGCCTGGACGTTGTCTTCGACATGATCCTGACCGCGGAGGACATCGGCTCCTACAAGCCGGCTGCCCGCAACTTCGAAGTGCTCTTGGGTAAGACTGCCGGACTCGGAATCGCGCAGGGCAGGTTGCTTCATGTCGCTCAGAGCCTGTTCCACGACCACGTCCCCGCGAAACGCGCCGGACTTGCGACCGTGTGGATAAACCGTCGCCACGGACGTCCCGGCTGGGGCGCCACGCCGGCACCGCCGTGCGGAGTCAGACCGGACTGGGAGTTCAAGTCGATGGCTGAATTCGCGGCAGCAGTCGAGATCGAATCGCAGTCGCTTGGATAGTCACGCACCGCCGCGGTGACGAGGGCTCTCGACCCCGGTCGCTCACAATTCTGGGCGGCCGTCCCGGTCGGTACGGCGCCCACCCGCCGAGAATCTCGTGGAGCGGACAACGACGGCGTGGGATGAGTCCTGCTTGACGGCTTGCCTCTTGTTCAAGTGGCTTGCCAGTCACTGCGCGGAACAGGGAACGAATCGGTCGTCGTGTGCCCCGACGCCCGCTTCGGACACCGGATCCGGGCTACTGCTCCCAAGCAATGGCGCGCACTGGCGATCCGTCGATGCCGGTCAGGCGCAGGGGCAGAAACGCGAAGTGATAGAGCGCGCCGGGCTCGAGCTGCTCGAGACCGGTCAGGTTCTCGACCAGCAGTACACCGCGCCCCAGGAGCGTCTCGTGAACGTGAGTCGTGCCCTGAACCGACGAGTCGGGGTTCATGGTGTCTATGCCGAGGATGCCAGTGCCGACTTGTGCCAAGCCGAGCGCCGTCTCGGCCGCGACGTACGGGTGCCGCAAGCAGCGCTCGTCGCGGAGATGGCTGTCCCAACCCGTGAACAGCACGACAGCCCCTCCGGTGGGAAGACGCGTCAGGCCCGGCTCGACCATGTTCCAGGTGATCGGCTGATCGTCGGCGAGGCCCGGGATTGCCACGACCACGCCCGGCACGACGAAGCGCGCGACCGGGTAGCCGTCGATCGGCGTCGCGTCCGCGATGTAGTGGCGAGCGGCATCCATGTGGGTGCCCGTGTGGCTGCCGAGCCGCAGCTCGCTGACCGTCCAGGGCGGTTCGCCGTCGCATCGTGCGATGCGCGGTTCTGGATCACCCGGGTAGTAGGTCATGCCGTTCTCGATCGGCAGAGTCAGGTCGAAAAAACTCACAGGCGTGCTCCCATGTTTCCGGCTTCGATGGGCTTCACCGCGAGGTCCCCACGATGCCGCCCTCCAAAGGTGCCTCGCTCGGTTCGAGCGGCACGGCCACGCTTTGCAGGCGCGTCCTACGCCCTGCCACGTAGAAGACTAGGCCGACCGCGATAAGAACGATGAGCGGGATGATCTGCGAAAGCTCGTACTGCAGGCGTTCGTGCGAGAAGCTGAGCGCGGCCAGGGCGTCGTTCGGATTGGCGTGCTGGCCGAACCAGTCCACGCCGAAGCCCGGCCAGATAAGCGCGACCGTGGCCAGCAGCGCCCAAAGTGTGGTCAGCACCGACAGGGCCCAGGCCATGGCCGCACCCCCCGGGACTCTGTATGGTCGTTCGACCTCGGCGTACTTGTAGCGCAGTCGCACAAACGCCGGGAAGATGAACATGTACGAGATCGTGGTCGTCGAAATCGTCAGTCCAAGGACCGCCTCGAAGTAGCGGTTGGCGTTGCCGCCTGTCAGCGTGAATGCCAGCACCATGAGCACAGTGGCCACTACGCCCGACAGTAGGTTCACCGCGATCGGCGTGCCCAAGCGCTTCGAGAAGTAGCCCAAGATGCGCGGACCGCCGCCGTCGGCCGCCGCGATCGCCTCGCTGCGGTCCGCTCCCATGATCCAGGTCGCCCCGGCCGAGGCGATCGCCCAGATGAAGGTGATCGCAGCCGCGTCGCCGAGCACCTTGCCGGCACCTGTGAGAACCACGGTGCCATTGCTCGCCACGTGGCCCCCGTAGACCGTGAACACCGCCCTGGCCGCGTCGATGAACCCGGTGAGACCGAAGATCTGGCTCCGGGGCAACACGATGAGGATGCCGAGAATGGGAATGCCGTAGGCGAGCACCGTGGCCAGGCCCGACCACAGCACCGCGAAGGGTACGTCGCGCCGCGGATTGGTCATCTCCTCGCCGGCTGCTGATGGCACCTCGAGGCCGGCGAAGTTGAAGAACAGCACCGGCACGGCAGCGATGAACATTGCATAGGTGGGCGAGAAGTCGCCGAAGCCGAAGCCGTGCACGCCATGCTTGGCGGCGTAGACGACCACAGAGACGGTGAAGAAGCCGAGCACTGCACCGCGGGCCCAGGCCCCGACGGTCGGAACCCACTTGCCGTGGCGGAGCGAGATGATCGCCGTACCGATCGTGAACCAGATGAAGGCCAGGGCGAACACGTACTTCGAGACGCCGCTCAGCGGTGTGAAGAACTCGCCGATGGTGGCCAGCGCGACGATCGTCAGGCTGCCGCCGACCCAGATCGGGTTCGAGACCCAGTAGATCACCGAGTTGACGCACGACACGAGGCGACCGAACGCGAGCCGTGTCCAGACGTACTGGCCGCCCTCTTCGGGGAAGGCCGAACCGAGTTCGGCGACGATCAGCGCGTAGGGCAGGAAGAAGAACACGGCCAGGAACACGAGCCAGGTGAAGCCCTGCGCCCCGTCACTGGCCACGGCGCCGATCGTGTCGATCGTGACCACGGTGCAGATGAGATAGAAGAAGACGTCGAAGCGGCGAAAGTGGCGCTGCAGCTTTCGCTTCTCGACCTCGGTTGCCCGCGTCGTCTCGAGGATCAGGGTCGCCATTGGTCGCCTCCTTGCCGCAGACGCTCAAAGCTATAACGCGCGAGCGGTGGCCTTCAGGTGGGGAGACACACTGGAGCCTTGGGCGGGTCCGATCTGGCGCTCTTAGCCCGACAGCCCCTCGGTCGAGCCCGTGCTCCCCGAGCAGGCGACCGCCAGGAAAAGTGCGTCCTCGACCAGGACCTCGAACGGCTCGCAGGAGTCTCCGTCCAGGGCGCGTCTTCAGGGAAGCACCTGAGCGCCAGCGGGCCCTTTGGATTCATGGGTGTGATGGAGCCTCAGGCGCGCCGGGCACTTCGAAGAAGAAGTCGTCGGCATAGCACCACCACCAATCCTCACCCGGCTCGTAGGAGCGGATGATCGGGTGGTCGGAGTGCTGATGCCAGTGTGCTGTCGCGTGGTGGTTCGGCGAGTTGTCGCAGCAGCCAACGTGTCCACACGTCATGCAAAGCCGAAGGTGTACCCATTCTCCTCCGATCCGAAGGCAGTCCTCACATCCCCAGCTTGAGGGTTCGACCGGCTTGACGGCGTCGAGATGCGTGCAGCGTGTTGGCAACGGAGCCCCTCCCTTTATGCGCCCGGACCGCGACGAAAGCTCACCACTCTCGTCGCAGCCGTTCTAGCGCCCGGCGGTCCCACGCGGCACAGGCGGCGGCGGCCTCGTAGCTCGACTGCAGGAACCCGAGGAGGACCACGTCTGGGTCGGCGGCGGTGCGGACGGCCTCGTAGGGGAGAATGAATTCGCCGAGGGCGTCGCTGAAGAAGGCCCTGTCGGGTATGACCTTCGCGTTCCGGTACCCGGGCGGTTCAGGATACGCGTACGAGTAGAAGAAGCCCTCGCCCTCTCCGCCCGGCCAGTAGCCGCAGCTGCTCACCTCATGGGAGTAGGCCTCGTGCATGACCTCCGGCCCGCAGTTCGGGGCACCTCCGGGGTACGGCGGGGCAGTTCGCCCCGAGAAGCGGGTCACGGCCAGGTCCAACGCCCCCCAGAACAAGTGGACTGGGCTGGACTTGCCGACGAAGCCGCTGCGGAACAAATGGAAGATCCGCGAGGCCTGCACGAGGAGCAACCAGAAACGATGCGCCTGGTCTCGGTCGTAGGTCGCGTGCACCTGGTCTTTGTCGAAAGCAATGGCGCCCTCGATTTCGACGGGCATAGGCCAGATCATCGTGGTGACGCCGAGGTCGTCGAGGTGAGCCATGAGCCGGGCGTAGAACTCTGCGACGGAGAGGCCCTCCAATTCGAACTTCCGACACTCGCCCGCTCCGGTCGCGATCTTCAGTTCATGGTCCTGCAGGTCGAAATCAATCTGGAAGCACGGACCCTGTTGGTGCGGGATGAGGGAGCTCGTCAAGCCGCGGGCCGTCAGGTAAAGAGGCACGTTCCACCAGTGATTGACAGTCGGAGTATTGACCATGCGCACCTTGCCCACGATCTGAGTCCACAGCTGCAGCGTGTCGCGGGTTGGAGCCCATTCGGCGACCGGCAGCGATGGCCAGCGGTTTGGTGTCGGGGGCGGCCCCGGCGCTTTTGTGTTCGTCATCTCCGCTTCTCCTCAGTTCGGGGTTACGAGAACATTCCTTCCACACCGATCGCGAGGTGGGGTGCAAGCCGCGGGTGTGCCCGGGCCGCCGGCGAGAGAGGAGGCACTCTGGCACGCGAGGAGGCCCCGTCGCCGAGTCCTTTCGAGTTGCGGACTGAGTCGAGCCACCTGGGAGGCCGAGAAGAGCGCGAGCCGTTCGACTTGGCGGCTCAGTCTGTGAGTTGCGCTCAACCTTCAGTCCTGAGGTCACCGGGGCTTTCGGGGACGTCGACCGCGTGTTCCTTCAGTGTCGCGAGCGGAACAATTTCCAAGGCCCGCTCATGGGTCGAGGCCAGCACGACGTACGCGGCCGAGCCATCTTCGTGGGCCCGCAGCCAGTTCCTCGCGGTCACACACCATCGATCCCCGGGAATGAGCCCGGGGAAGTGGAACTGAGGCATGGGTGTGATGAGGTCGTTGCCGATGCGACGCTGGTGGTCGAGGAACTCAGCGGTGACTACCGCGCAGATCGTGTGGCTGCCCCGGTCCTCGGCCCCGGTTCGACAGCATCCGTCTCGATAGAAGCCAGTGAGCGGGTCTGTGCCGCACGGCTCCAGCTTCCCGCCTAACACGTTGCGATCCCCCATGCCGGCATTATCGCTCAAGAGCCGGACCGTTCGTCTCCGTGCACGCCACTCGGGGTACCGGCCCTCCCTGACCTCTCGCGAAATCTCATGCCGGGATGTTCCGTGTTCGGGGTTAGGTGTGCAAGGAGCCCGTAGACGCCGCACATTGCCAGGCCGAGGACGAGCAACGACGGTGCGAGCACTTTCGCATCGAACACCCCGATCACCAGTCCTATGCCAGCAGGCAGCGCGGCGCCACCGATTGCTGAAGCCGCAACCTGGAGGCTCACGGTCCTTGTGGTCCCTCTGACGTCCCCCGCGCCAACCCTCTGCCCCGTTGTGAGGGTGAGCAGGGGGAAGATCGGTGCGGCCGCCAGGCCGAGGGCCATCATGCCGATGACGGCCACAAAGCCTGGTCCGGGCAGCGTCATGAGCGCGGCACCGAGGGTCACGCCCACAACCGCGCCGCTCAGGACACGGCCCGGGCCGACACGTTCCGCAACCGGGCCGAGGACGGCCCGCCCGACGAACATCATCGCCCAGTACGCCGCGACGGCCACGCCTGCAGCCTCGTGAGACAGGCCCCGGCCAGCGGTCAAGAACACGTAACCCCAGATGCCAGCTCCGGACTCGATGCCACACTCGACGGCGGCGAAGGTCAAACCGCTGAAGACGACCGTTGCGAGCGGCCTCCGGCGTCCTGTTCTCGTGGGCGGCTCTGGCACCTGCGCCGCCGGGTCAGGCAGCGGCGCCGGCAACTCGCGCGCCGGAGTCTCCCAGCGCCGGTGGACCAGGGCGAACACCCAGGCGAGAACCGCCAAGGCGATGGCCATGGTCCCGTAGGTCCAGCGCCAACCGATCCTGTTGCTTAGGAGCGCCGTGACGAGAAGTGGCCCGAACACCGCACCGAGGCCGAAGCTGGCGTGCATCCAGTTGATCTCCCGCGCGCCGAAGTGGCGGGCGGCGTGCGCGTTGAGGGCGGAGTCGGTCGATCCGAAGCCGAGTCCGAAGAGCACAAATCCACCCGTGAGCACCCACAGTGATGGCGCCAGGGCCTCGACTGCTAGCGCCACCGCGGTCAGCGCGGTGCCGACGGCCAGGAGCGGGCCGACGCCCACTCGAGGCAGGATGCGCCCGGTGGCAGCGCTGGAAGCCACCGAAGCTGTCACTCCGAATGCCAGCAGGATCCCGAGGGCCCCGAGTGGCTCGTGGAAGCTGAGCCTCATGGACGGCCACAGCAGACCAAGTGTGGGGGGAGCGCTACGGTCAGGTACGCCAGGCAAGCAAGAAAAAATGGAGACAACAGTGTCAACTCCCTTGAGACGCTGAAGCCGGAACCCTGAGGTCTGCGGCGCGTAAGAAGGCGTCAAAACAAGCCCGAAAGGGTAAGTTCGCTGTGCCGCACATCGCAGCAGCACGCGATGACAGGTCTGTCGAGGACCTATTACGTCAACGCGTGCGTGGTTGCCCGGGCACCTCAGCTCCTCAAAGTCTCCATTTGACTGTGCGGAAGTTTAGTTGTTCGAGTGCTCCGTCGCCGCTGCGTTCGGACGCGTGGGTCGCACTCTGCCCGGACTGGGCTGGAACGCCTGCTCGTCACCGCGCGGCGGTGCCGGTCACGCCGCCGTGGTCGAAGCTGCCGATGCGTACCAGACGCCAACCATCGTGCGCCCTGACGCCAGGTCTGGTGGACGGGCATCATGAAGAGATGGCAGTGCTCAAGGTCGCCACGTGCCAATTCCCCGTCAGCGCGGACATTGGCAGCAATCTTCGCTACATCAAGCGGCAAATGGGTTTGGCCCAACGCGCAGGGGCGCGTGTGGTCCATTTCCCGGAGGGCTCGTTGTCCGGCTATGCGGGCACGGATTTCGAGTCCTTCGCCGATTTCGACTGGGATCGGCTCCATGACGCCACTGTAGAAGTGGCGGAGCACGCCCATCGGTTGCAAGTTTGGGCGGTGCTCGGCTCCGCCCATCGGACAAGCAATGCCCACAAGCCGCACAACAGCTCCTACGTCGTAGATGATTCCGGTCAGATTGCCGAGCGCTACGACAAGAGGTTCTGCTCAGGCGGGCCCGACGAGCGATCGGGTGATCTGGCTCACTACACGCCAGGCGACCATTTCAGCGTCTGGACGATCGACGGTGTCTCCTGCGGTGCGCTGATCTGCTACGACTACCGGTTCCCAGAGCTCTACCGCGAGTACAAGAAGCTGGGCGTACAGCTCATGTTCCATTCCTTCCATGCCGCTCATGCCTCCGCGGAGCGGATCGCCGAAGTCGGAAAGGCCATCGGCCCGGAGTTCAAGAAGCTCAACCGAGCCGCCACGCATACCTATCCAGGCATCACAATGCCGGCGGCGATGACGACTGCCGCCGCCTGCAATCACGTGTGGATTAGCTGTCCGAACTCTTCGGCTCCGCAAAGCTGCTGGGCGGCCTTTCTCGTCCGCGCCGACGGCGTTACGACCGGCAGGCTTCGCCGCAACGTACCAGGAGTCTTGGTGTCGAGCGTCGATACTGAACAGGAGCTTTACGACTCGACCGCGCCTTGGCGGGAACGGGCAATGGGCGGCGTCCTCCACAGTGGCACTCTGGCAAGCTACGGCTGCTCCTGACGCCAGCAGTCTTGGCAGCGCGGTGCCTTGTCGGTCCGGCCCGACCACCGACAGAGACTTACGTCACTGCCCCAGCACCTCTCTGGCCGGCGTGACGGACACGATCCTGACCTGTGGCACCGAACCGACTGACACCGGGATGAGCCTGGCCGGCGTGACGGACATGACCACTCGCGAAGGCGACGGGCGTGGTTGGCCTTCCAGAGCTCCTCCGATCAGGAGAACTGATCCGAGAACCAGAACGAGAGCCGTACCTGCCGTGACGACTCGCAAGGCAACGATCCGTGGAGAGTGCGTCCCTTGACACCAGATCTCGGTACCTCGTTCTGAAATCCCGGCGCGCGCGAGGTCCAGACGATCTCGAAGCCGGAATCCGTGTTCGTCAGCTTTCATGTCCTCCACAAGATCGGCGATCTCTTTCCCGTAGCGGGTGCGCCAATTCCGCGGGAACAATCGGGTCAGGCCGTGGCGGTTGCTCATTTCGCATGCACTCCAACAGTTGAGACGGGCCAGGCACCGGCGAGCGCTGGCCGGGGGTTTGCGAGAGCGAGACGTTGGCGTCCCTGGTCGACAACTTGCCCAAGGCGATCGAGGGACTGCTCGAGGATGCCAATCCCTGCGGGCGTGATGCGGTAGGGACGCCGACGGGCGTCAGGATCGAGAGCCTCGATGAGTACTCGCTCCTCGAGGCGCGCCATTGCCTTGTACAAGGTTCCAGGCCCGAGGCGAACGCCCGAGAAGCGTTCGATGTCCTTCATGAGCGCGTGGCCATGTTTCTCACCGGCAGCCAGGCTGGTGAGGATGAGGAGGGGCACGCCACCAACGGTGTCGTTGTCTGTCTGAGCTACCGGCTGCGAAGAAGTCACGTCGCCAGAATACTACGCTCAGCGTAGTTACGCTAGGCGTAGTAGTTTCTCCCGGCTCGAGGCTCCGGGAACGCAGTGGAACAGGAGGCGTGACAGCGATAGAGACGTTTTGTTTGTGGCCGCGGACGCAGGGTTCTCAGGAACAGAGTCACGCGTTTCCCTCAACAGTTCGCGACGCCACCAACTGAAGCTGTGCCCATGAACCCGGTCGGGACTTTGTGCTCTGGCGGCCCCGGAGATCGTCGAAGAGATTGGAGGACGTGGCGAACATGGATCTGAAACTGGTGTACCGAGAGCACTATTCGGCGAAGGCGAATCAGCCCGTGGTCGTTGACGTGCCGTCCCGGCCGTTCCTCATGATCGACGGGGCGGGCGATCCCAACACCTCCGAGCAGTACACGAACGCGGTGGAGGCGCTCTATTCGCTCGCCTACGGCCTCCGGGCGGCAGTCAAGCGGCTCACGGGCGACGCTTATGTCGTGATGCCGCTGGAAGGGCTTTGGTGGAGCGAGCAGATGAGTCCCTTCGACCCGGCCGACAAGTCGAGTTGGCTGTGGACCGCGATAATCTGTCTCCCCGAGGCGGTTACGGCGTCCATGTCCAACGATGTGCTCCCGGCTGTTACTGCGAGCAAGCGCCTGGTCGCAGGGGGCCTCGCCCGAGTGGAGCACCTCGCCGAGGGCAAGTCGGCCCAGATCCTCCATGTCGGCGCCTACGCAGATGAGTCGCCGACCATTGCCAAGTTGCATGAGTACATCGAGGCCCTTGGCTGTAGGTCCACTGGCAGGCACCATGAGATCTACCTCTCCGACCCGCGCACGATCGACTCGGCCAAGCTGCGCACGATAGTCCGGCAACCTTTCGCCGATACCTGACCACGACCATGGGCAACTGGATTCTCGAGGACGACGTGGTCCTGCCGGACACGACCGATTGGCTGCTGGCCGGCGATGCCTCGATCCGCTGGCAGACGAGGCGGGATCTTCTGGACGAAAAGCCGGACATCCATGAGACCGATCGCGCGGAAGTGGCCACAACGGGCTGGGGACGCCGGCTGCTGGAGTGCCAGGATCCAGGGGGTGCCTGGGGCGGAGGGCTTTATAGCCCGAAGTGGACGTCTACGACCTACACGCTCTTGTTGCTGCGCACATGCGGCTTGATTCCAGGTCATCCGGCGGCGCTGCGCGGGGTCGAGCTGTTATGGGAAGGCGCCCGCTACTTCGACGGCGGACTCACGCCCGCTGCGACGGTCGGTCACCCGGAAGCTTGCATCACCTCGATGTACGCGGTCCTGGCCAAGTACTTCGGTTTCGACGATCCCCGTGTTGCTGCCGCCCTGGATTGGCTGTTGGCCAACCAGCTCGAAGACGGCGGCTGGAACTGTCGAGCCGTGCGGTTCGGTGAACGGCATGGCTCGTTCCACACCTCGATCTCGGTGCTGGAGGCCCTGGCAGAGGCTCATCGGGCCGAGCCGGTCCGCACGGACTTGACGACCGCGATGGCACGAGGTCGGGCGTTCTTCTTGGATCATCGCCTTTTCAAGTCCCACCGAGACGGCACAATCTCCGATCCAGAGTTCACTCTGCTGTCCTTTCCCACACGGTGGCACTACGACATCCTTCGTGGGCTCGACTACTTCGCTGCCACCGACTCCCCCGGGGACGAGCGATACCGCGACGCGCTCGAAGTGCTCGTCGGACGTAGGCGTAAGGACGGGACCTGGCCACTGCAGCACAAGCACGCGGGCCGAGTCTGGTTCGACATGGAACCGACCGGCCGACCGAGCAGGTGGAACACGTTGAGGGCCCTCCGTGTTCTTCGGTGGGCCGAGTGCCGCTTGAAGTTCACTTAGATCGGGCCGCGATCGCTCCGGCCGTGCCTGCTGTGCTGCCGGCCAATCACGTGGTCCTGCTGTTTCACCCCACCCCGGAGCCGGCCGTTCAAGTAGCCAGCCTCGAGGAACGCGTAGGCCGGGATCGGTGCCGGCCGCGTTGATGTTCCCGGGGACGTGAGGCAGGCGGCTCGCCGGCGCATGGCCGTCTTCGATATCGAGCGAATGAGGCACGCGTGATGCTGGTTCGGTGTCGGGTTCTTGAGCAGGCAACCGCTCGCCGAAGACGACGGACGAATGTCAGACCCTCGCGCTAGAGCCTTGCGCAGCGTGATCGACAAATAGTTGTCTATGCCGCGGTAGGCAGGTCGGTCGTGGTGATGCCGAGATGACCGAACAGGGTCTGCATGTCGACGCGCAGGGATTCGTAGTCGCG
>Ga0187880_1001681_pt1 | contig 17523 bp, 19 predicted proteins | sample June2016WEW_19_4_FD_132998 | JGI IMG/M metagenome (GOLD analysis project Ga0187880, IMG submission 132998) | Peatland microbial communities from SPRUCE experiment site at the Marcell Experimental Forest, Minnesota, USA - June2016WEW_19_40 | ecosystem: Environmental > Terrestrial > Soil >...
GACGGCGCTTTCACCAGCCGTCGCGGGCCGGGTGAGGGGTTAGTTGCGGGGCGACGACCGATCAGACAGGCCCGGCCCAAGCTGCTCAATGGAAACGAGTAATGCGTCGAGTTTCTGGAGAGCGCAGCGAAGAATCTCGCTCTGGACTTTTCCGCCGACAAACAGCAGGGCGCGACGTTCTCAGTGCCTCTGTGTCTCGGTGGTGACAAGTTTGTTCCATAATCCTCTCACACCTTCATATCAGAGGGGTATGTCAGGTGAGGTCGCGGCCCGGTAGTGGTGTCATTTGCGAGACACGGGCGCTCCAGGCCGCAGTCATTCCCGCGAAAGCGGGAATCCACTCCGCAAACCTTGGGAAATGCGCTGTCCACGGACTGGATTCCTCCCGCCATGGCGGGACGGGAATGACCGGCGTTTCGTAAGGGATGATATTCCAAATGACACCACTACCCGTGGCCCAAAGAAGGAGAATATGTCCCGACTGGCTACCGATAAGGCGTGACCGGCCCTGTCACACCCCGGTGCTATGTTGGGCAGTGAAGCCACAAGTTCTGACATCAGGAGGTGAAGGGAATGGAGAGGCGTGAAGTTCTATTGAAGTGCCTTGGCGGGGCGGCTTTGGCGCTGGCCCCATCAAAGCTGCTTCCGACAACTGAAACCGGCAATGACCGCACCCGCGAATTCTACGAACTCTGGGAGGAGGCTTGCCAATCTCACACTTGGTTCGAGGACAAGCGTGCCTACGACCTCTGCCTTCAGGCGTTGGCGCTGGCCCCGGAAAACCTAGAAAGCAGGATGCGCGCCGACATCATCGAAAAGCTCGGATACCTGCGGGAGTCCCTGGAGGCTGCCCAACAAGAGCTGGCAAGGCAACGTAAAGCCCTGAAAGCCGAACCTCAAAACCCTGAGAAACACTTCTACCTGGGGTTTACGCTCACCAGGCTGGGCCGGGAAGAAGAAGCCGTGGCTGAATATCGCTTGGCCCTTGAGAATCCCGAAGGGTTTTGCGCCCACTGCTACCGGGACTCCTGGAACAACATCGGCTGGTATTACTACCGGCAAGGAATGTATCGCGAGGCCCTTCGGTGGTTCGAGAGAGTTTGTCATCTCAATGACACGGGTGAATTCCTGCAACACTACGACCGAGCCCGTGGCGTCGAAAACAAGCTCTTGGCTTATTCAGCTTTGCTGATGAGCGCTGAAGCCAAGGCAACGACCCGAGATTACATAACACGTTTTGGCCGCGTAACCTGGCCAGCGCGTCGAGCGCTCGCCAAGATCGGTATCGACGCCGACGCGATGTACGTTGAGTTGCAGCGCCGCGTCACTTGAGACTGAATTTCGAATTTGGGGTCGCCTGTCATCCTGAGCTTGTATAGCCGAAGACCGCTATCCGTGATGTCAGAAACGGAGTACGTCGCAAACGGGTGTTGCCCTCTCCCCTGGGGAGAGGGTGGCCCGCGACGGCGCTTTCACCAGCCGGCGCGGGCCGGGTGAGGGGTCAGTTGCACGCCGAGGACGGATCAGAGCGGCTCGGGGCAAACTGCTCAATCCACACGAGTAATGCATCGAGTTTCTGGAGAGCCCGCCGTGCTTTCCGGGGGGCGATCCGGATGGAGCGGGAGTGCAGTTGTCTTTTGCGCTCGGCATCGTCTCCTGCCGCGAAGAGAAAACTCACCACACAGCGCACAGAGTCCACAGAGAAAAGTACTTCTGCTCGCGCGAGCGGCGATTACAAGGTTACGGTCTCCTGTTTGTTGACCCACAGCCTTTTCCTGCATCTCTTCTCCGTGACCTCTGTGGTCCCGCAGGCGCGGGATGAAATCCTTCTTGGTTTGCGGCCAAAGGCCGCGTTGTAGCACTAGGCTTCATCATCTTCTTCTCGGGCGGCAAAGATTCTCTACAATCATCGCTTGGCCGAGGATGACTGGAATTGCCGATTTTCGATTGCCGATTGCTGATTGACGGCAGAGGATGTTGCAATACCAGTTTTTCAATCACCAATCGACAATCGGCAATCGCCAATGATAGAATCGCCCCGCTTTTGCCCCGGAGTCCTCGTTAAACCATCGAGGTAGTGAGCGTGCCACGCGGTGACCAACTGATTCGGCAATGGACCCTGATCCGTCTGCTCACGGGTCGAATAGGGCGGACTCTTGCCCAGCTCGCGAGTGAGTTGGGCGTCACCAAGCGCACCGTTCAACGCGACCTCGAAGTTCTCACCACTGCCGGCTTTCCGGTTACCTCCGACATGCGCAACGGCACCGTCTTCTGGCACTTCATGGAGGGCTTTCACGCCGAAATGCCCGTCGCGCTCACTCTCACCGAGCAGATGGCGCTCTACTTCAGCAAGGGACTCTTCAAACCTTTGCAGGGCACACCCATGTACAAGTCGCTGGAATCCGCCATGCGGAAGATCGGCTCCCAGCTTCCCGCTCAAAGCTTCCAGTTCCTGCGCGGGCTTGACCAGGGGATTTCGGTTTCAAGTTTCGGGCTGAAGGATTACAGCCACTCGAAGGAAGTCATTGAAGTACTCACCCGCGCCGTCTTCCAAAGGCTCACCGTGCGGATCCTGCATCGGGCGGTGTACCACAAACAAGCCATCGAGCGCGAGGTTAATCCATACAAGCTTTGGTACGTCAACAACGGCCTGTACCTGGTGGGCCACGACCACCGCGAAGACGCCCTGCGAACCTTCGCCGTCGAGCGCATTCAATCTGCGCGGTTGACTAACCGGCGCTTCGAGATCCCGCCCGACTTCAACTTCGAAGAGTTCAAGCAAACCGCCTTCAACATGATCTGGGGCGAGCCGCAGGAAGTGAAGATCCGCTTCTCGCCCTCCCAAGCCCCCTACATTCGCGAGCGCACCTGGCACCCCAGCCAGCAGATTGAGACTGAGCGCAACGGCGGTTTAATCCTCACGCTCAAGGTCGCGGACCTGTGGGAGGTCAAGCGGTGGCTGATCGGATTTGGGGCTGAAGCCGAGGTGCTCGGACCTGAGGACCTGAGGGAGAAAATAGCAGGCGAATGCACCCGTCTGGTGCCCCGCAACCGATAGTCGCCCGGGGAACTAGTCGGTACCAGTTTGAGGCACGGGTTATGGCCAACGTCGACTCTGTAGAGAAGATAAGGGAATTCGTAGGTCGATACCAGAGCTTTGCACGTAGTAGAAGTAATCTGCGGCTGCAGCAGCTCACCCAGAGTTTCGGGCATCTTCGGACGGCACTCGAGGCGTTAGCGGATTTGGACCGAAGGTCACAGCGTCGATTGGCCTCGGGATTCAACCTCTTTCGAGCACTGCAGGTCCAGAGGAACGAGGTTCGGACACACTCAGCCTTCTTGGCGGAGCTGCTTGATCCCAACGGGACACACGGGCAAGGGAGCGCGTTTTTGGACGCGCTCTTGCGTTACTGCCGATGCAAGGGAGGCGAATTCGAGCGCTTTCCGCGACTGGACCCTCCCACGACCCGTGTGGTGTGGGTAGTGAGCTGCGAGAAACCTGTCCCCGAGGGTAGGCTTGACATCGTCGTTCAGTCGGTTCAGCTAAAGTTCCTGATGGTGATAGAGAATAAGATTGGGGCCGACGAGCAGCAGGACCAGATTGGCCGCTATCAAACTTGGCTGATCCGGCAAAAGCAGTATCCACCGGAGAGGCGGGTGCTCCTTTACCTGACGCCCGAGGGACGGCGCGCGAACACGGCATACAGCGAAGATTACTTCCGCTTCTCCTACGGGAGGGATGTTGTGGCATGGCTTAGGTCAGCGCTGCCCAACGTCGAGGCTGCCCGGGTGCGCGAGGCGGTCGTCCAGTACTTAGACTTGGTTACAGGTCTTTTCGCTTCTGGTATGGAGGGGGAAACGTGAGCACATCAGACTACAAGACTGAGGCCATAAAATTCTTGTCCGAGCCCGCTAACCTAGACGTGGCGTTGGAGGTTGCTGAGTTGATAGAGGACGTGAAAAGCAAATTCCTCTTGGATTTCTGGCATGCATTGAAAAGCAGGGTTAGCGAAAGCCAAAGCGAGCTGCCTGGGTGGTCATTGCGGCTGGCTGGCGATGAAGAACTATTGAAGCCTAGCTACGCGGGGTTGGAGTGGTTGCCGGGCGCCACGCACGAGGACGGACGCTACCTCAGAGTTCGTATTGAGCAGGATGGTTATCAGATATTCCAGGGAATCTGTTGGAATAAAAAAACGGGAAAAGACACGTCTGAAAAGCTGTCTGGGGCGATCGCTCAAATCGGCGGAATCAGGAGCCGTCTACGCGATCTTGCTGGGGAATACAATACCAACCCGAATGACTGGTGGCTCGGGTGGAAGTGGCTCAACGACCGGAAGGGCTTGAAGGACAAGTCCAGTCTGCTTCGCATCCGGGAAGGGTCCCTCACGATTGGGGTCGCAGATGAATTTTTACAGCTTGCAAAGGGCGTCCGGGATTCGGTGGAGCAAGTTAACTCGATGCTTGTGGGCATGAACCTTGGCTTGATTGAATAGCAGGTAGCGTAGAGTCTCTGAAAAACGAGGCTCTGCGCTACCAGCTTAACGCCAAAGTGGGCGAGTCGCCCACTGGTTTGACGTCTTAGGTTGGGCATGGCGGTATCAGCGTCCTCACAACAATACCCAGTACCGTGGCAATTGCGACCCAAGTCAATGCGAACAACCCCCAACTCGGTAAACTGCCTTCGCATCCCCCTGAGGACGCGATAATCGCGTTTGTCAACAGTAAGGTGCTGGTTAAATGCGGACCACCGTGATTACTACCCTCCACGCTCTGATTGCAAAGCTTTCGCGGGAATCTCGGGTGGTGGCGGGCATGAACCTAACTGCGTCCGTGCAAGATGCTGTGCTCGGAAGTGCGCTGCTGGATTTCGCGAGCACCAGCGAGGACGTTAAGCGCGTCGCCGAAGCCATTAATGCACTGACAGCATACGCGCGTCTCTCTCTCGGGGAGGCGGAGACACTAATGCGGTCTCTCCTTTCGGACAGGTCCTTCTACGGGACATATTGCGAACTTGCGGCCTATCAATGGCTGCACCGGTACAGCGTCCAGTTCCAGGCTCAGCCTGTGATGAACGGACCCGATGTCCTTAACCCAAACGGTTGCACACTCGACGGTCGGCTCACTGGCGACGTTGACGCGTACTTTGATATTAAGGCCATGGGATTCCAGGAATACATCGCCGAGCGATTCCGCCAACGCCTGGAGAAACGGTTGCCCGGCTTGCGAGTCACCATTGAAGGTTCGATGGACGTGGCAGTGAGGGACATTGAAGCTCACGCCTTTGGTCAGTTCGATACAGTTGTGGGCGCTCTTGTCGCCGGTGGGCACCAGCAGTTACCCAAGCTGGGGTGGCTCGTGCGAGCGGGTCCGCCGCGCACGGTCGAGACGACGGTCCAGACCTCAGACCCGTACCGTCTCGCGGAGCAGAATCGGCATTACCCGTTTCAGGACGCAAGCCAATTCACACGTCATGCACCGTTCATTCTGGTGTTTCCCTTCGCTGCGCAGTTTAACCACAGGCTCTTCGTGAACTTTGCGCAGAGCACAGACATTCTGTTGCGCGCCCTCGCTCGGCGTGGTTTTCTCCAGATGGCTAACGATCCGACACCGGTACAGCAGTTCGATCGCAAGATCGCCGCCGGTGTGCTGCTTCGTGACGCCTCGCGTCTTCTTTCCTCCTTCCTCTTCATAAACTTAGACACCGGCCAGAGCTGGATCTATCTGAATCCACGCGCCACACATCGTCTCAGCAGAGACCATGTGGAACGCATCTTCGACTTCGCCCCGCCGCCCCGCCTTACGATTGACGACTTTGCTCACGACGACTACTGAATCCGTGCGACGACCGCTGCTGAATCACGACGCCTTACAGGGTCGCAAAGCAGGCATCGGTCGCGGTAGGGATACCGGTTGCCCGGTACCCCCCGCACAGATCCGTACGTGCGCTAGTTAGCGGATACGGCTCTTATCTCGGATGACTAGCGGCGAATCCGCACACCCGCCAACCCTGGGAACACGCGTGCCCCGCTCTGTGTCGGGTGCGTGTGAGGTTGAGGAGTGTTCTCCTTGACCAGCAGCCTTCCCTCTGCACTCTCCGCCGACGGCTTTCCGTCGTTGGTCGAGTGATTCATCGGTACTATGCCGCTGTCCGACTCCTCGGAAACGTGCATACGGGCCGTGCGGCCTAAGCCTTCGCCCGTCGGCCTGCTACTGGCGCAGGCGTCCCCGAGGTCTCCCGGTTCTCGTGCAGGAAGTGTCTAGGCGTGTCTGGGGTCTGCGACTACGCAGGACTGCCCAGGAACTTGCACTAGCGCTCCTGGTCATGTGGCCTTCCGCTACTCTGACAGCGTCGGCGTCCTGATTGCACGTTTTCGAAGCTCCATACCCAGCCCACCTATTCCCCTGTTTACGCTTCGCTAGGCACCTCGCGGCGTCCAGCGCAAAACTCGGGGCCGAGTGGATCGCTACTCCTTTCTCGTGAGGATCTTTCATCCTCTGCTTCCTGCCGGTTTATCCCGGCGCTTTCCAGAGTTTCGTTTTTCAGAGACTCTGCGGCTCGTGCGTGTGCAATGGGGCGTATGATCCCCTCTCCTGTCTCGCTTGCGCCGCCTGGGATTGGAAAGGCAGAAGGCAGAAGTCAGGAAAGGATCAGAATTATGAATAGTGAATGGTGAATTGGGGATGCAGAACTTGCTTTGCGCACAGCGCCCAGGTCCTCTGAAACAACGGCCGTCTTTTGCGCAAGCATTGCATCCAACGTATTAGAGGAGGGCATCAGGCCCTGAGGAGGGGCTATGAGGATTTGCTCAGTTCGATTGGGGGTAGGTGTTTTGGTGGCAGGACTCGTGAGCGCGCTTGCTACACTCGGCGCTGGGGGACCGGGCCCCCTGCCTGCGAACGTGGCGCAGGTCACCGTGACCGTCCGCACCCGCCAGCCCGGCGCCTATCCCGTCGTCAACTCTGACGACGTTAGGGTTTATGAAGACAACAAGAGCCGGCCGGTAGTTTCGTGGGTTGCCGCAGAAGCGCAGTCGGGCCCTCTGGACCTGACCATCCTCGTGGATGATTCGATCGGGGATAATGTGAGCTTGCAGTTTAAGAATCTGGCGGATTTCTTCCAAACCTTGCCCGCCGGCACACGGATACGGCTTGCCTACGCATCTAACGGGGGAAATAGAGTAGTTCAGGATTTCACCAGTGACTACCGGCTGACGGTGAAAGCCCTGCGCCTTCCCGTGGGCTCCATGACGGCTGGGGGCAGCATCTACGAATCGGTGGCGGACCTGCTCAAGAATTGGCCCCGGGACGGCAATCGCCATGGGCTATTCGTGATCAGCGATGGCATCGATATCAATCAGGGATTCGAAGAGTCGCAGCCCAACCTGAACACGGAGTTGCAGCGTGCCATCGACTTGGCACAAAGCACCAACGTTCCCATCTACACGATTTTTGCTCGAGGGGCTCGCTCTCTAGAAGGGGATTCGTCCCTTCTCAATAACGGGCAAGGCTGCTTGTCGCGTTTGACCTCTGAAACCGGCGGTCAATCCTACTTCCAGGGAACGCGCACACCGCTGGCTTTCGCCCCTTTTTTGGAGCAATTTGCGAACGACCTGCGCAACCAATATGTGCTAACCTTCCAGACGTTACCAGCCCCCAAGGCGGGCTACCACCGCCTGCGCGTTACCACCGAAATTCCTGGCGTCCACCTGTTCGCGCCCGCTCGCATATTCATCCCGAAAGCTGAGTAGCAGAGCGGGCAATTTGCTCGCAGGGAGGCCGCACTCTTCTGAGCATGTGAAGCTATGCGGTGAACTGCAATTTAAGAGGACACACACCTACAAGTTACTGCACGTTTCACCAGGGACGCTCTTTTATCGGGCGCGGCTATGGCCCTGTGCCTGGCAGGGCCGAAACGGACTCCCTGTCTCTTGACAAACGGGAAAAGATAGGCTAGCATGCTACGTGAAGTCAGACAGGATTCAGGATTCAGGATTCAGGATTCAGGATTCAGGATTCAGGATTCAGGATTCAGGAGTCAGGAGTCAGGAGACGGAAGAGCCGTTGCAGGGGGGGAATGGTAAATGGTGAATTGTGAATTATGGATTCTGAGCTGGCTTCTTACTTCTCCCCACTGCCTCCTGCATTTGAGGGAGGCGGAATGGAGAGGACTCTTCGCAGCCATGGCAGCCCTGGACAAGATGTCGCCAAGAAAACGGAAAGGAAAAACGCAGTAACTTCAAAAATTGACGGAACGACGCGGTAATCTTATTGAAAACAAAGGAGCGACGTCAGAGGCTGCAGCGTGAAGCGGGCATGTCATAGAAAACAAAGGTAGTTACGCGTCTATAGCTGGAATGTTGCTGAAAAGAAAGGTAGTTAGCCCGCATTTCTCATCAACTTTCCCGAGGGTTGATTCGGAGCGGCTCGTGCATGTGCAATGGGGCGTATAATCCCCTTTCGTGTCCCGCCTGCGCCGCCTCGGATTGGAAAGGCAGAAGTCAGCAGTCAGAAGTCAGGAGCCAGGAGAGGACCAGAATTATGAATAGTGAATGGTGAATTGGGGATGCAGAACTTGCTTTGCGCGCAGCGCCCAGGTCCCCTGACCGCTGCACGTCTTCATTTCACGATTCAGAATTCACAATTCAGAATTACCCCAGCCCCCAGCCGCGATTTTTCGACCGCGCTCTGAGAAGGGTTAAGGAACATTACGAGAAAATGGAATACATTCATCTCAACCCGGCGAGGGAGCTGCTGTCATTTGGAATGGGAATCCACTCGATCCGCCGGTCATTCCCGCGAGGGCCGACGTCGTCAGACGCGCCGAGGAGTGGCCGTGGTCGAGTGTGCATGACGACACAGGAGGCCTGAGGGCAACATTTAGGCCGAATGGCACTCTGGCCATCGACCGTGCACTGCTGCCGGCCGATGAACGGGGACGAACTTAGAGGAAGAGCCGCAGACCTTGAAAAACAGGTCTGCGCTTGCTGGCTGCTGCTTCCTGGTGATTTAAACGCCCGCCTATTCCTGATATCCTTGCATTCCCTAGCATTTCTTCCGGAGGTTCACAGATGTTAGTCGAGGAACAAATTTCTGCCCGACAGCAGCGAGCCCGTTCGGCAATCCAGAGCATCCTGGCGGAACCGGTTGGACAAGGTTACGGCGACTACGACGTCCGGTCGGCCAGCGGCAGAAAGTACCGGGTAGCGATGCGCGGTCCCAGCTTGTTCGAGAATTTCTGCTCCTGCCCGGATTTTGCGGTGAACACCCTGGGCACGTGCAAGCACATCGAAGCCTTACTCCTTCAGTTGCGCCAGCGCTTTGGTGGATCTTTCCATCGGCAGAGGTATGAGCGCAACCGCGCCTCGATCTCTCTGCATTACGGGGAGACCCTCCGCGTGCGTTTGCGGCTGCCCGCTGACTCACCACCAGCCTTGCAGGAAATTGCCGCCGAGCACTTCGACTCCGAAGGGCTCCTCCGTGAGGAAGACCTTCGCGATTTTGAGGGGGTTCTGGAAAAGCTCCGCGCCGCAGACGAAACGGCCGTTGTTTACACTGATGTGCTCGATTTCATTGATCGTGAAAACGAGCTTGCTTCAGGGCTGGATGACGAACGCGGCTATCTCGCCCAATTAACAAGGGGCAAGAATCCGCTGGAAGGCCTTTTGAAAGTGCCGCTCTTTCCCTACCAGATTCGAGGCGCGCTTTTTGCGGCGTGCCGGGGGCGCGTGGTCCTGGCCGACGATATGGGTTTAGGCAAGACCATTCAGGCGATTGCGGCGGCAGAGTTGCTCCGGCGCCGTCGCGGCATTGAAAGGGTGCTGGTGGTTGCGCCCGCCTCGGTCAAGTACCAATGGAAAACCGAAGTCGAGAAATTTTGCGGTCTTTCAACGCAGGTCATCGACGGGCTGATGCCACACCGGAAAAAGCTTTATGCCGATCCTGCTTTCTTCAACCTCACCAGCTACGAGCTGGTGCTGAAGGACATCGAGGACATGCACAACCTGCGCCCGGACCTGATCATCCTTGATGAAGCCCAACGCATCCGGAATTGGGCCACAGCCACGGCCCGCACCATCAAACAGCTTAAGAGCCGCTACGCCTTTGTGCTCACCGGAACGCCCCTTGAAAACAAGCTCGAAGAACTTTATTCCGTGGTGGAGTTTGTGGACGGTCGCCGCCTGGGACCGGCCTTCCGGTTTCTTAAAGAACACCGCATGGAAGACGAAAGGGGAAAATTGCTCGGCTACCGTGGCCTGGACCAAATCCATCGTCAACTCGAACCGATTCTGCTCCGCCGGACTCGCCAAGAGGTGCTCCCAGAACTTCCGCAACGGACCGACCAGATATTTCGCGTCCGCATGACCAGCGAGCAAGCGGGTCCATATTGGGAACAAAATGATATCCTCGCCCGCCTGATGCACAAGTGGCAGCGGCAGGGCTGGCTCTCCGAGATCGACCTGCGCCGCATCACTTGTTGTATTCAGAACATGCGCATGCTTTGCAACTCGACCTTCCTGTTTGACAAGGAGACCAATTTCTCTCCCAAGCTGGAGGAATTCCGCGAGGTCATCCGCGAATTGGCGGTGGAAGAAAAGCGCAAGGTGGTGGTTTTTAGCGAGTACGAACGCATGACGTTCCTGGCCAGCCAGGAGTTGACAAAACTCCAAATCGGCTGGGTATCGTTGCACGGGAACGTGCCGGCTCGAAAGCGTGGAGAACTGATGGCGCGGTTCCGCAAGGATCCTGATTGCAGGGTATTCCTTTCAACGGACGCCGGCGGAGTCGGGTTGAACTTGCAGGCAGCCTCCGGGGTAGTGAATTTTGAGCCACCCTGGAACCCGGCGCGGCTCGAGCAACGAATCGGGCGGGTTCATCGCCTCGGCCAGACTCACCCCGTCCAGGTGGTCCATCTGCTCACCGAGCAGAGTATCGAAGAGCGGGTGTGGGAGACGCTCAAGCTTAAGAAGGCGTTGTTTACAGGGTTGTTTGATTCCACGACCGGCGAGGTCAGTTTTGAAAAACTGGGCCGCAAGAGCACGATGCAGGTCATCAAGGAAGTGTTCTCTGACCAGTCGGGCAGGCCGAGGCCGATTATTTCTCCCCAGGCCGCCGGGCCCGTGGGAGTGGAGGAAGCGGAGAAGACGCCAAAGGCGGCCATCCAGCCCGCCCGCACTCCCTTGTATCCAGCAGACGCCGTGCCGCAGGCAGGTGCTGCGCAGTCGATGCCAGAAGCTCATGACATCAGCCCGCGCGCGGACTCACGCCCCAGCCCCATCGCGCCCGACGTGGGTCAGGCGGCAGGTAAGCTCTTGGAAGCGGGATTGAATTTCTTGGAGATGATCGCGCCACCTGCTCCAGGTGTTGCGAGTTCGGCGGATCGTTTGAAACCCATTGAACGCGCGCTTTCTGCGCTATTGCGGACTGATGCGCAAACCCAACGTCCTGTCCTCACCGTGCCTTTGCCGGAATCTTTTACCACGGAGCGTCTCGCGGGGGTCATCAGCGGACTACTGAACAAGCTCGCGGGAGTGTCCTGATACCGTCGCGGCCAAAGGCTCTATCGTTCCTTGACAAACTCCCACTACTTGTTAAACTCATAGTGGGATTTAAGAATCACTGATTATGAGGAACCGTGAACACTAAACGCACTCACATAGTCATTCCTGAGGAGTTGGTGGCCCGAATTGACATCATCGTAGGTAAACGAGGGCGCAGCAAATTCCTGACCCAAGCCGCTGAAAAAGAGCTCATGCGACTGCGCCAACTCAAGGCCGTCGAAGCCGCCGCCGGGTCCTGGAAAGACAAGGATCATCCCGAGCTGAAACGCGGAGCAGCAAAGTGGGTGGACAAGCTGCGCCGGGAAGACGAGAAGCGCTTTCAGATCGTGATGGCCCGCTAACATGGCCACCTACCTTCTCGATACGAGTGTCATTATTGACGCTTTGAACGGCAAGCATGACCGGGACCTGCTCCTCAAAGAACTTTTGCAACAAGGTCACCTGCTGGCCTGCTGTTCGATCAGCGTGACCGAAGTCTACGCTGGTCTCCGATCCCATGAGGAAACTCGGACTAGGGAGTTGCTGGAGAGCTTGCAGTACTTCCCGATTAGCTGGCCAGTTGCCCGTTTGGCGGGCCTGCTGAAGCGTGACTACGGCCGCAAAGGCATTTCCCTGACGACTACTGACGCTACCATTGCAGCGGTCACCATCCACCACGAACTCACTCTCATCACCGATAATCTTAAACACTACCCGATGAAGGAACTGAGACTTTACCCACTGCCCTGACCGCACCCCGCGGTCGACGTGCCTGGCCAATTGGCAATAATCGGCTTTGGCATTCAGTTTGCCCATTTCTGTTCCGGGCCATCTTCCAGCGCGGTGCTGAGACGTTCGCGAGCGGCCCGAAGCGCCTCATGCAGTCTACGTTCCAAGACTTCCCTTGGAGGCAACTTGGTCAAGTACTCCGCGACCCGGATCCCGCTCCTTTCAAGCTGCAGCAGTTCGACATGCTCATCAGATTTGCCGGCACAGAGAATTAAACCGAGTGGGGGCTCTTCCCCAGGTTGCCGTTCGTGCTTTTCGAGCCAACGGAGGTAGAGTTCCATCTGCCCTTTATCCCCCGCCCGGAACCGGCCGAGCTTAAGGTCGACAGCGAGTAGTCGGCGCAGGCGCCACAGGACAATTGTCTACTCAGTGCGTGGACAATCTTCCGATGCGGAAAAGTCTCCGCGAAACGGATCATGTGGAAGAGGTTGGCCCGGCTCAATCCGCGACCGTACTCCTCGCTCAATTTTCTACTCAGCGCGTCGACAATCTGCTCACCATAGGTAGCGCCGCTCAGCCGAGAGAATGTCCTTCCCCAAACTGACGGCCGCACTGAAAGACCTCGCGCAATCGGAACTCGACCTCCAAAAAGTACTCGGCGATGAAACCATGCTGGCCATGTGGACGGACCCTTATTTTCCCCCCACCCTCAAGCGAACCACCGAACACCTCGCGGACCTGCGCGAGGCGCGACTGAAGGCCGAGGACGCCGAAGAGCATCTCGACGAGGCGTTGTCGCGTGGAGGCGATCCACTCACCCTCGAGAGCCTGTGGTTCGGCAGCCAGCTCCTCGATTACGCTGGACAAAAGTTTCAGACGGCGTCGGAATTGCACGCAATGTGGAAACGGCTGGGACCCCGTCGCCCCAATGACGAATTATGGTGGAACGAATGGGGATCACAAACCACCTATCCTGACCATTCCCGTTTATTTGACTTAATGGACGCGATTACCGGCCTGCGATCCACCTACCGGCGCCAGTGGCTTGCTGAGTACACGCCTTACCGTATGGACACCGCCCTGGGGAGATTTGATGCGGAGTATCAATCCTGGCGCCGCTTCCAGGAGAAACTACAGGAATTTTCGGAAAGCTCCCACGAAGGAGCGACTCTGCCATCACTGCTAGGGCTGGCGGAAGGACATTGAGGCAGAGGTCGGTGGATGCGGGTTGGGCCCAATCGGCCAGGGTTTTTGGCGCCCCCCTGGCCGGGCAGAAATCCGCTGAGTGCTGGCCTCTAGGCCCGCGTTTTCGAGGCGACGATAGAGACTGGTCATACCGCCGGCGGTGCTGTACTCTAGCCCGGATTTCTCAGAGGGTTTCACGAAACTGTAAGTGCTTTCCTTAAAAGCGGTTACAAGCCTCGCCAGCACAAGAATCCTAACCACCGTAAGTGATTGATGCGTCGGCACTTAGATCCCTCCTGGCCCACCTCTTGCCGAATTTGGGGCCATTCGAGACCCTCACAAAATGCTTGGTTAGGAAAGCCGGAGTTTCGTGAATCCCCCCTTTTGATCGTTGCCAACTCCCGCTGCTGTTTGCTCTTGCTCTTCCTAACCATCCTCAAAATCGGTCATGCTAACCCCGTTCGAAAACGCAGCTTTCACAAAACCGAGAGGCGAGGATGGAACAACCAAGACTCTTTCATGCCCAGCATCTGCCCATTCGGCTAGCCTATCAACCTTTGTTTGCTCATCTGCCTACCTTCCAACCGCTTTGCCCACCACCTTCGCCGCAAGGAGGGCGGCCACCCATCGATGTGGAACGGGCCTTCTCTCGTCTGCTGACCATCGCCATGCAAGACCTGCCGACGCGCGGACTGGACTCGGCCCGGAACCTCTGCACCATTGCGCACATTACGGTTCTGCTGGTGGCCCTGGCCGCCCGCCGAAGCGGCTGCTCCGACCAATTGGCCTTTGTTCGAAGCTTCGTCCCCCACCTCATAGACACGGTTCCAGAAAAACCGGTTTTGTGAAACCCTATCACTTCTTTGATGTAATCGAGCGGAGTGCCCACAGGCAGGTTGATGGCGCTCATCGCCGTCGCCAGGAGAAACACTGCCAGCAGTGAGATGAATCTCTTCATTACGCTACCTCGCGGGAGGTTGCATGGGTCACGTCCGGCAGGATCTCAAAGGTAGTTTCGATCTTCGCCGTCTTCGAGATCATCGCCCCCACGGCGCAGTACTTCGTCTCGGAAAGCTGAATGGCTCTTTGGACGGCCTCCGGAGCGATGCGCCCCCGAAGCCGGTGCTTGATTTCAACGCGGGTGAAGTAAGCAGGCGGCTCCGGGTTCTGCTCAGCATGGAGTTCGATTTCATACCCGGTGACCGTCTGGCGTTTCTTGCGGAGAATGCTGATCACGTCAAAACCGGTACAGCCACCGAGGGCCAGCAAGGCCAGCTCAATGGGCTTGGGTCCCGTGCGCCCGTTGGCGTCGTCCATAACAAGGGCATGACCAGTACCCGACTCTGCAACAAACTGCCTTCCTTCGCCCTCGACGGTTGCTAATCGCAGCTTTCCTTCAATCATGGTTCACCTCAGTTTTCGGTTTGCTTTCTGCGCCCCGAGGAGGCAAAACCACGGCATGGTAATCCTCCTGGGGGGCCCTTACGAGGGGTTCATCACAACTACCGATTCCTTTGAGCAATTCGAACGACGTATTCCGGATCCGGTCGTCGTGTGGCATCTCCCTGGCATCATCAGCATAAATGCAGTTTACAGGGAGAGGTAACAAAAAGAAGTGATTTTCTTGGACAAGACAGCACGTCTCTGTTTTATTCGCTACGACTATCCGTATATTGTCGTATAGAAATGCCCGCAGTTATTGACTTTAAATGGACACATGCCTATACAATATTTCGCTGGGCGTGCTGATACGGTGGAAACTTGAGCTATAAGGCCAATTCCCTCAGGGGCTGAAAAAACACAACGGCCAGGTTTGTCCAGTTTTCATCGGAGAGGAGCATATGAATCCCTGCCAAAAAGGGGTAATGAAACAAGCCAATTGGTTTGGCATTTTCTGCTCAGCGATGGTGTTAACTCTCATGCTCGCCTCGGCAGCTCGGGCACAAGTGTCGGGTGCGATTTCGGGAACGGCTGCCGACTCATCGGGAGCCGTGTTGCCGGGGGTGAACGTAACTGTGAGGAACCTAGAGACCGGATCGATTCGTGCCGCAGTGAGCGACGGCACGGGGCGTTACAGCGTGCTCTCACTTCCAGTCGGACGGTATGAGATAAGGGCACAAAAGGATGGGTTCAGAACTGAGCTCCGCACGGGCATCACCCTCGACGTCGGACAGGAGGCCACGGTCGATTTGGTCTTGCAGTTGGGCGAAGTCAGGCAGCAAGTGACGGTGACGGGAGAAGCGCCGTCGGTCAGCGCCACGCCGACGGCGACATCGGGCTTGGTGGGAGAGCGGCAAGTAAAGGACCTGCCGCTGAACGGCCGAAGCTACGATGAGCTTCTTACCCTGAATCCCGGGGTCGTCAACTTCACGTGGGAGAAGACAGGCGGGGTCGGAATTTCCAACTCTACCGTGGGCAACATGTTCTCGATTTCGGGGAACAGGCCTCAGCAAAACCTCTTCTTGTTGAACGGGGTCGAATTCACGGGCGCGGCCGAGAACAATATGCAGCCCGGCGGTACCAGCCAGGAGTTGCTGGGGGTGGACGCGGTTCGGGAATTCAACCTGCTGCGCGACACTTACGGCCCGCAGTACGGCAAACGGCCCGGCGGCCAAATCACCATTGTCACCCAGTCCGGGACTAACGATTGGCACGGGACGGTATTTGAATTCCTGCGCAACAGCGACTTTGATGCGCGCAATTTCTTCGATCAGGCCTCCATCCCGCATTTCGCGCGCAACCAGTTCGGAGGGTCTTCGGGGGGACCGATCCAAAAGGAGAAGACCTTCCTGTTTGGCAATTACGAGGGATTCCAGCAGCACCTGGGGTTAACCGATGTGACGCTCGTTCCGGATAACAACGCGCGCAACGGTCTATTGCCGGGTCCGAATGGCACGTTGGTCAACGTCGGAATTGCATCCGGAGTTGCGCCACTGCTTTCGTTGTGGCCCGTGCAAAGCCCGAACGCGCCGGACTTCGGAGGTATCGCCGAATCGTTCAGCAACCCTTTGCAAACCATTCGAGAGGACTTTGGGACCACGCGGCTCGACCATATCTTCTCTGAGAAAAACTCTCTCGGCGCGGCCTACACCGTCGACGACAGCGCGGATACCTCACCCACCATCAATCCCTATAGCACGGACCTGGAGAGCCTGCGGGAACAGGTTATCAGCCTCGAAGAAACCCACGTCTTCTCCTCCACGGTGATCAACACCGCCCGCTTCGGTTTCTCACGCGCGAGCTACTTCTATACTGGAGAACCCACCCCCAATACCCCCGCCGCGAGTGTTCCGAGCTTTTTGGTCGGCCGTCCTGTTGGCGCGGTGGTGATCGGAGGAAGCGCGGCATCGAATCCAGCCGCCCAATTAAGCCTGGCGGGAAGCAACAATGGAAGTAACCTGGACATCGCTCGAAATCTTTTCACCTATGAGGATCGCGTAACCTACACGAAAGGGCGTCATCGGGTCAGCCTGGGAGCGTGGTTCCAACGGCTCGAGTCCAATGAGAATCTGGCGCTCAGCCAGTATGGACAGGCCACATTTACAAGTCTGACGACCTTCCTGAAGGGCACGGTGGGCACTTTCCTGTTTGATCCTACACCGACCCGTCTGGGCTGGCGCTCCTTCCTTGGCGCCTGGTACCTCGAGGACGACATGCGGCTGAGTCCCAAATTGACTCTGTCCCTGGGCTTCCGCGACGAGTTCACCAACGGTTGGAACGAATCTCATGGACGGGGCGCCAACTTCGTTTTCAACAACGGGGTCATTGTTACTGAACCGCGAGTCGCAAACTCAGTCTTCACCTCCAACAACGCGAAATTTCTGCCCCAACCGCGAATCGGTTTAGCGTGGAGTCCCTTCCGCTCCAAGACCGTCATTCGCGCCGGCTTCGGGATGTACAACGATCTTCAAGATGCGCTTGGATACCGCCTCGATCAGAATGCCCCCTTCAATCCGACCGACAGCATTGCGAGCCTCCCCGTCTCTCAGCTCCCCTTCAACCCCGGCGCCCCACTGCCGTCAAGTGCGAAGGTGGTGCCAGGAGGGGTTCAACCTGATTTGAAGACGCCCAC
>Ga0187880_1001687_pt1 | contig 17438 bp, 16 predicted proteins | sample June2016WEW_19_4_FD_132998 | JGI IMG/M metagenome (GOLD analysis project Ga0187880, IMG submission 132998) | Peatland microbial communities from SPRUCE experiment site at the Marcell Experimental Forest, Minnesota, USA - June2016WEW_19_40 | ecosystem: Environmental > Terrestrial > Soil >...
CCGCGATTCGTAAAGTGATCGTCGTGCCGGGAAAGCTGGTCAACGTGGTCGTATAGTATCGCGACATGAGATTCGTCAAATTTTGCGGCGCCCTTGCCTGCGCAGGACTCGCTTCCTGCGGATTTCGGCTGGCCGGCAGCGATCCGCTGCCGGGAATCCTGGCACGACCGTATCTGTCGGTCAAAGATCCCTATACCGATTTCGCGCGCGAGTTCGAACATCAGCTGAAAAGTTCGGGCGCGCTGGTCCAGGAGATACGCGCGAAGTCCACGGCAACCATCGAAGTGACCAAGGACTTGGTCGAACAGCGCACGCTATCCGTCTCGGCACGCAACATTCCAACGGAATACGAGCTGACGTATACGGTGACCTTTGCGGTACAAGGCTCCGATAAGGAGCTGCTGAAGCCCCAAACCATCAATGTGACGAAGGATTACAGCTTCGTCGAGCAAGAACTGCTCGCCAAGGAACACGAGGCGGATATCTTGCGCCGGCAGATGGCGCGCGATCTCGTGGCCATCGCCATGCGGCGGTTGACGAGCTTGAAATAGCCCGTTGGTTTGCCGGGACCTCAAGCGTGCTGTTGGTCAATTCCATCGATCGATTGCCTCTGGAGATGCTTCTGGACCGGTATGGATTGGAATTGACATTGGTCGCGCCGGAGCAAGTCATACCGGGTTCTTTCTGGGGCGAGCGCGAGGCTGGATTGATCGGTTCGAAGATCTATGTGCGACTCGATACGCCCGTGCACTCCGTGTTGCATGAGGGTGCGCATTTCATCTGCATGACCGCTGAGCGGCGCGCCGGATTGGATACGGATGCGGGCGGCGACGACTGGGAAGAAAATGCCGTGTGTTATCTGCAGATTCTACTGGCCGACGTCCTACCGAACGTAGGGCGCGCGCGCATGTGCTGCGACATGGATGAGTGGGGATACACCTTTCGCCTCGGCAGTGCCGCGAAGTGGTTCGCCGAAGATGCCGAGGACGCCCGGCAATGGTTGCTGCAACAGGGGCTCATCGATGATGAGAGCCGCATCACCTATGCGTGCCGCGCGCCGGAATGAGGATCTCGCGCCGTTCTGCGTTGATGAGTCTGCTCGGGCTGACGACGGCGGCCTGTTCGAAATTGGCCTTCGTCGCGGCCAATGTGCCGGCCTCCTTCGGTTCCCATAAACGCCGAACGGACATCGCTTACGGTACGGATCCCCAGCAGCAACTGGATGTTTACCTACCCGATGGCGAGGCCGTGTCGCCGCGGCCGTTGGTGGTGTTCTTTTACGGTGGGCGATGGGAGACGGGCGACAAGGCTGAGTACCGATTCGTGGGCGCGGCCTTGGCGGCGCTCGGATATGTCGCGGTGCTGCCCAATTATCGACATTACCCTCGAGTTAAAATGCCGGGGTTTATGGACGATGCGGCACATGGGGCGCTATGGGCGCTCGAACATGCCGCAGAACTCGGCGCCGATCCGGGGCGCTTTTTCCTCATGGGACATTCTGCCGGCGCCCACATTGCGGCTTTGGTGACGCTGGATAGACGCTATTTTCTAGCCACCGGTGGGCCGGTACCTCACATCACCGGCGTAATCGGCTTATCGGGACCGTACGATTTCCTGCCGCTGACCGACCCCGACCTTATGGACATGTTTGGTCCGGCGGCGCTGTATCCGCAGTCGCAGCCAATCAATTTCGTGCGCGCCGATGCGCCGCCGATGTTGGTGGTGCAGGGGCTGAACGACGATGCAGTGTGGCCGGGGAACGCCATCAATCTCGCGGCGGCATTGCGGGCCAAAGGTGTGCCGGTAACGCTGAAGCTCTATCCCAAGCTGTCGCACGCCGACACCGTCGCGGCGCTCAGCATCCCGGCGCGCGGGCGTGCGCCGACGCTGGCCGACATCGAAGCCTTCGTCAGCCGGCCGCCGTCAACTTGAAAATGCGTTGTGCGCTGTAATTGTCGAACCGCAGGTCCATGCGTCTCCTACCGTCCGAGCCCAACACCACGTCCCGCGAGATGAATTCGTAGAACGAGCCGGGCACAGTCATTTCAATTTCCGAGCCGTCATCGGCGCGGAACGGCCGCCTCACGGGATCGGCTTTGAACGACGTTTGGCGCACCGAACCTGAGGCCGAAGTCTCGATGGTGTCTTTCACCGGCCGTCCGAGCGAGCGTTGCGCGCACGCCGTCATCGCGACATCCGAAACACGCTCGGTCGCATGGTTGAATGCTGAACCCTCGGTCGCGGTCCATGCACACTCCGCCGATTCTGCCAACAAGATCCGGTAGTCGGCCAAGGTAGGCGTGTCGTGCCAGCGGCCGAAAGCGGCGACGATTTCCTTGAGTGCCGGTGCGGCGAGCCTCATCTTGCAGCGACCCTGTTCGGCGAATTCCGCCAGTGCCGCATGTGTGGTTAGCGTCAACGGATCGCGGCTGTTGCCGAATACGCGTTCGGCAGCAGCTTGAAATTCTTTGGAGAACCGATCGACCTGCAATTCGCTGATGAAGAACTGCGGCAAGGCCTCGGGAAACTCACGGTGGGTAAACCCACGGCCGGTCATGCGCAAGTCATCGAGTGGATAAGTGCCGGTCACGTGATACCCGAGGGGCTCCAAGATGCGGGAGAACGATCCTATCCCTGCGGGCAGCGCGCCGGTGGGTCGCGACCCGAGGCGAATGGTTCGCAAGGCGCCGTGGTCGAAGACGATGCGTTCGCGCTGGCGGCGGCGATCGGCTACATAGGCGGCGCCGGTGGGTACGCGGCTCAGCAAGTCATGGAACAAGATTGCGTTGAGCGCCATGGCGAACGCGCCACGCGACACGGCACCGGCACTTTCGATCAGAAACGTGCGGTCGATGTGCAGCATTCCCAGGATATCGTCCGCCGCCTGGTCGCCTACTATCGAGCGAATCAGCTGCGACAGATGGGTATCAATCATAGTATGTGATCATAGGCCGCTTGGCTGGCGCGGCCAATCCCATGCGCGCCGCTGCCCGGCGGCGAAGTAATGGATGGCTTTGTCCACAACTCGGTCATAGCACCGGCATGATGCCGAATGCGCCAGCCCGGCACCTGCCGGCGCATCGCCGTACCGGGCACGATCAGGCGGCGTTGGCGGCCGCCGGTGCGGCCATCGCATAACAGCGACCGAAGCGGTTGGCGAGGAAGCGTTGCAGTTTGATGTCTTCCTGTTTGACGAGTCCGGATTGGGGCAGATCGCCGGCGCTCAACATGTCGAGCACGGCGCAGATGCCTCCGGCCGTCGTGATTTGAATGGCGCTGCGCACACGACCGCCCAAGGGCGCGGCATAGATCTTGTTGGCGTACGTTTCTTGGACGAGCTGACCGCCGCGCAGACCGCTGACCGTGACGAAGACGATGACGACGTCCTGCAGCGTGATCGGAACGGAGTTCTCCAAGATGTCTTTCAGCAAATCGCGCCGATCGCGCAGGCGCAGATCATTCAGCAGCGCCTTCATGATGGCCGCGTGGCCGGGGTAGCGAATGGTACGGTAATTGAGATTGCGTACTTTACCCGCCAGGGTTTCGCACAAGGTGCCGAGACCGCCGGAAGTATTGAATGCTTCGTAGAGGATGCCGTCCAGGGAGAACTCTTCGAGCTCTTCGAGCGGCTGAGTCTCGCGCAGCTGGCCGTTGACTATCGCTTCGCAGGGCTCGCAGTACTCGTTGATGACGCCGTCCGTGCTCCAGGTGAGATTGTAGTTGAGCGCGTTGGACGGGAATTTCGGCAGCGCGCCGACGCGCATGCGTACGTCCTGCAGCTTGTCGAACTTAGAGGCCAAGTCGCTGGCGACGATCGTGATGAAACCCGGAGCCAGACCGCACTGGGGGATGAACGCGGTGCGCGCTCCTGCGGCGAGTTGCTTCACCGCACGGGTGCTGGCCACGTCCTCGGTCAAATCCAGATAGTGAGCGCCGGCTGCTTTTGCCGCCTCGGCGATCAGCCGGGTCGCGTGATAGGGAGCCGCGCTCAGTACCGCGAATTTGCCCGTGAGAATTTTCTGCAACGTGTCGCCGTGCGTGATGTCGGCGGCAATCTTGGTGACCGCCAGCGCTGTCTCGAGGCGGTCGAGTTGTTGCTGCGAACGGTCGATTACGGTCACGGCGTAATCGCCGGATCCAACGAGCAACTCGGCGATCATCGAACCAATTTTGCCTGCACCAACGATAACGATATTTTTCATGTCAGCCTCCGCAACGGTGACGCTCATTGTCGACCCCCGACCCTTCGAATGGTAGGGACGATTTGGACGTTTCTAAGGTATGATTCCGTCATTATGAAAGGTCAAACCGACGAATCAACATTGACTCCATCGACGAAAAGCTGATATCTGCGCTGCGGGAGAATGCGCGCGCCTCGACCGCGCAACTGGCCCGCCTGGTGGGCCGGTCGCGCACCAGCGTGCAAAGCCGGATCGAGCGCCTCGAAAAGCAGGGCGTCATCCTCGGGTATGGCGTTCGCCTGGCGCCCGAACATAGTCTGGGCGCAGTGCGCGCACACGTCATGATCAAGGTGGGACCGAAAGAGACACGCGCGGTAACGGCGGCGCTGCGTGCCATCGACCATGTGCGTGTGCTGCACTCGGTCAGCGGCGACGTCGACTTGATTGCAGTCGCCATGACGGCGACGGTTGCTGAGATGGATCAGGTCATCGACCGCATCGGCGCGCTCGACGGGGTGGAAAGGACCACGTCGTCGATCATCCTGTCGACGAAGTTTGAACGGTAGTTGGAAGCCGGTCGGTAAGCCCAAATGGTGGCGCAATAAAAAACGGCGTGGGCCTTATGAGGTACCCACGCCGCCGGGATATCGCACCGACGGGGGAGTTGGCTGGCTTGCCGGCGCGAGATTCTCCTAAACCTGTCGCCTTGCGGGGCCACTGCAAGGCATGACTCATACTGCCAAAAATACTGCGATGTGCAGCGTATTCTTTGTACGTGATAGTGTAGTTTTTTTCGCTTGACAACAGAAAGATGATGGTAGTTCATGCGTAAAATGCCGCTAATCGAGCGAATTCGATGAATATGTCAAATCAATAGGTTAAGCGAGTGCTTGAAATGACGGCCGGTCAGAAGCTCATGCAGTTAAAATCTAAAGCGCGGAACCGCTAAACGCTGACGCTGGAAACCGCTGCCGGCCGTCGAATCCGCTTGGTGATGAAGTACGCGACGACCGCCGCGATCAGCGTGATGCAGCTGAACTTGAAGTCTTGTTGCAGGCCCGGTGTGAAAGCCATGGCGATCAATACGGCGCTCATCCCCGCGATGGCCGCATAGCTCAACCAGGGAAATAGCCACATCGTCACGGCGGGCTTGGGCTCGCCGTTGCGTTCGCGGCGGTTGCGCAAGACGATTTGCGACATCGCGATGGCGATGTAGATGAACACAATCACTGCACCGGATGAACTTACCAGAAAGTCGAAGACGACCTGCGGCGCCTCGGTCGCGGCAATGATCCCCAGAAAGCCCGCCAGCGCGCCCATCAAAACCGAGCCCACCGGCACCCGGCGGGCGTTCAACTTGACCAAGGACTGCGGTGCATCGCCGCGTTCGGCGAGCACGAACAGTACCCTTGAACTCACGTAGAACGCGGAATTCATGCACGACAGTACCGCCGTCAGGATGATGACGGTCATGATGGCGCCCGCCCACGGAATGTGCATGGTGTTCAATGCCAGCGTGAACGGCGACTCGCCCGAACGGACGGTATTCCAGGGGGTGACCGCGACGATCAGGAACAGCGAAATCACGTAGAAAACCAGGATGCGTCCGATCACTTGCGTGCTCATCCTAGCGATCGCGCGGCCGGGCTGTATGGATTCCCCTGCCGCAATGGTCGTGATTTCCGCGCCCATCATGGCAAAGAACACGGTGGGCACTGCGGCGAACACGGCGATCCAGCCGTGGGGCGTGAATCCACCATAGTCGACCAGATTGCCGAAGGTGGAGCCATGCGGCGCGGTCCACCCAAACGCATACGAGGCCGCGATCGCGATGAATACCAGGATGGCCGCGACCTTGATGGACGAGAACCAAAATTCGAATTCGGCATAGGACCTTGCCGACATCAAATTCACACAGGTCATCACGGTCATCAATCCCATGCCGATGGCCAAGGGCGGCAAGGGTATCCACAGCTTGAGGATCTTGGCGCCCGCGATTGCCTCGACGGGAACCACCAATACCCAGAAATACCAATATAGCCAGCCGACTACGAATCCGGCGCCTTCGCCCAATCCGGCGCGGGCGAACTCCGTGAAAGAACGTACCTTGGGCAGTGCGGTGGTCATCTCTCCCAGCATTCGCATGACCAAGAGAATCAGGAATCCCGTGATGGCATAGCTGATGAAGCTGGCGGGGCCGCCGGCAATGATGGCCGTGCTGCTGCTCACGAAAAGGCCGGCGCCGATGATTCCGCCGATCGAAATCATCGTCAAATGGCGGCCCTTGAGCGAGCGGCTCAGCTCGTTCTTTCCTGGGATCTGTTCGCTCGGCATGGACGCAGTCATCAGCGGCACCTCTGTAATCGGTTGGGCATATTACTCCGCTTCGACGTTGGCCTGCGGGTCGCCCGATGTCGGCAGGGTCGCGCGGCCCGCGGCCCGCGGGCCGAGCTTGATCGATTCAAATAAGACATCATGTTTCGGCTCTCTGGCCATGCAAGTATCCTTCGCCCGGGTTGTCAAACCCGCAGCCGTGGAGTGGTGAATGACGTTTACAGGAAAAGTGGTTCTGGTGACCGGCTCGACCACCGGCATCGGCGAGGCATGCGCACGCGTGTTTGCCCAGTCGGGCGCCGCCGTCATGGTGTGCGGGCGCGATGCGGAACGCGGCCGCAGGGTCGTCGCGTCGATAGAAAATGCCGGCGGCAAAGCGCAGTACGCGGCGGCGGATTTGCGCGCCCCGGGCGCTTGCGAGCGCCTCGTCGATGAGACCGTCGCTCGAATGGGCGGCTTGGATATTTTGGTCAACAATGCCGGCATTCTATACACCGCCAATGCGCTGGATACGACCAACGAACAGTGGTTGGAGACGATGGCCGTGAATGTCAATGCGTTGTTCTACGCAAGTCGCGCCGCCGTCAGGCACATGCGCATCGCAGGCAAGGGCGCTATCGTCAATATCGCATCGGAATGGGGCATGAACGGCGAACCGAATCACGTTGCCTACTGCGCCAGCAAGGGAGCGGTGCTGCAAATCACGCGCTGCATGGCGCTGGATCATGCACGCGACAACATCCGCGTCAACTCGGTCAGTCCCGGGGAGATCCACACGCGGATGGTCGACGACATCCTGGCGAAGCGCGGCGGCGATCTCACGCAGAACCTGCGCGAACTGGCCGCGGGCATTCCCATGCGGCGTCTGGCACATCCCACCGAAGTGGCGCGTTGCGTGTGTTTTCTGGCATCGGATCTTGCGAGCTACGTTACCGGCTCCAACCTCACCGTCGATGGCGGAAATGATGCTACCGCCGGGCCCTATCCATAGCGGAGGGCCTGGCTGAGCCTACTGCGCGGCTCCCGCGGAAGGCTCAGCCAAGCTCCTGATGGGGAGCTTGTGCGCGTCGCCGGCGGGCGCATTGCCGCGCTCGTAGGGTTTCGAGACGATCATGTAAATGCCGCCGAGAACCACCACCCCCACCGTGGTCGCCAGCATCCCGTAGCTCACGTACCACGGATCGTTGGGCGTCTGCGGCCGCGGCCACAAGATATTGACGATGGCGCTGACGCCGTAGCCCAAGGCGATAAAGTTCACCAACCAGCCCCAGCCGCCGAGCGTGAACGGGCCGGCGGGTCGCCAGCCCTTGGCGCGCGCGATCAACGCAGCCAGCACGATCATCTGGAACGAAATATAAATGCCGATGGCCGCGAAGCTGATGATGGTGGCGATCGCGTCCTGCAGCCACAGTGCCGAGAGCGCAATCACCGCAGGGATGGCGCCCATCACCACCAACGCGGTCGCCGGAACATGGTGGCGCGGCGACATGCGACTCAAGTACTTGCTGCCGAAAATCATTTGATCGCGAGCGTAGGCAAAAATGAGCCGGCTTGCCGCGGCCTGCAAGCTCAGCAGGCAGGAAATGAACGACACCAATACGACGACGATGACGGCACGGAAACCGGCTTCACCCATTGCGGCCCGCAACAGCGTCACGATAGGATCGGCGTCCTTGCCCGAGATTACGGCGCCGATATCCGAGATCGACAGGACGAATGCGAGGCAGACCCACGATGCGGCCGCGCCTCCGATGTAGATGGTCATGCGCATGGCTTTGGGGATCATGCGGCTCGCATTCGGCGTTTCCTCCGCCACATCGCCGCAGGCTTCGAAACCGTAGTAGCAGAACATGGCTGCGAGCGAGGAGGCGAGGAAGGCCGGCCAGTAGTGGCCCTCGGTATGGATGAACGAGGTGTTCCACAGCACGCTGAGCGGCTGATGCCGGGCGAACAGCAGAAGATACCCACCTACCACGATGGCGCCGACCAGCTCGCAGACGAATCCGAACATGGCGACGCGCGCCAGCAACCGGGTTCCGCTCAAGTTCAAAAAGGTCGTCAGCGCGATGAGGATGAGTGCAATGAGGGTGGTTGCCAGCGGTGTGCTGTCGAGGCCGAATAATTGCGCGAGAAAGGGCGCTACACCGGTCGCGACGCCCGCCATGGTGCAGCACAGGGCCCATGCATAGACCCATCCGGCCATCCATGCCCAGCGTTTGCCCATGAGCCGGCGCGCCCAGGGATAAAGCCCCCCGGAGATGGGGAACTGCGAGACGATCTCGCCGAAAATCAGGCATACCATCAGTTGACCCAGGCCGACCAGCAGGTAGGTCCACCACATCGGCGGACCGCCGGCGATGAAGGCGCTCGCGAAGATGGTGTACACGCCCACCACCGGGGAAAGGTAGGTGAATCCCAATGAAAAGTTTTCCCACTTCGACATGGTCCGGTCGAATTTCGATACGTAGCCCAACGCCTTGAGCTGCTCGGCATCGTGATCGACCGCCTTGATGAAACTGTCGCTCACCCTGGTCTCCCTGAAAACCCTATACCAACGAAACAAGATCGCCCGCGCGACGGCATCATCATACAAAGATCGTACTAAAGAACGGGGGGCTTCCGCCGCCCCCGACATGCGCCCCGAACGCACTCGAAGCATCAGCGCCTAGCGCGCTCGCATCAGAACTTCGTTTCGAACGCTATTCCCATCGTGCGCGGCTGATTGGTCGAGACCCGCGTGATCGTCGGCTGCTGCCACGCAAAGACCGTATTGTCGATGGTCAGTCCGGCGTGTTTGTTGGTCATATTGGTGCCGAAAAATGACGCTTTCCATGCCTCCTTGCCCACACCCATCCTGAAGTCCATCAACCCGTACGATCCCAGGGTCTCGCGGTAGTAGGCGGTATCCTCGACCGGGCCGACGTAGGATTCCGCGACCCGGAACGTCAATCTATAGTCCTGGGCCAGCATCGACTCGTAGCTCAGGGCCAGGTTGCCCGTGTACTTCGGAATGCTGGTGACGCGCGTTCCGGCCTCGATCGGCAGCCCTGGAGTGTTGTTCGGAGCGCTGATGTAGGCCTGGGTATACGCAGCGGAAAGTTCGGCCGTGATCGCATCGGTCACTTTCGCCGCCATTTCAAGTTCCGGCCCATACGTCTTGGCATCGCCCACGTTGGTATTGTAGGGATAGCCGCAGGAGAGCACGACCAACTGCTGAATGTTGTGCCATTTGACGTAGAAAACGTCCGCATTGACCGTAAAGCGCCGATCGGCGAACCGGGCCTTTTCGCCCATTTCCGCGCTCCAGATATCGTCCGGCGCGTAATACGCCGGCTGACTGGTGAGGTAGCTCGGTCCGGTGCCCGGGCCGCAGTAATAAAAGGCGCCCTGGCTGAACGGGACCAGCGGGATGGGTAGATTCACGCCGCCGGGACGGGAACCCTTGGAGATCGTGCCGTAGAGCGTCAGATCGGAGGAGGGCTCATACGACAGGTTCACCTTCGGCAACAGACTGGTATTGCTTCCGGATGCGCTGTCGATCGTGGGTGTGGCATCTCCCGATGCCGTGCCGAGGCCGGCCTGATTGGCGTTGTTGCCGATGTTGAATTTATAGAACCGCAAGCCGGTCGTGAGCTTGAGGGTGGGCGTCAGTTTGTAGCTCGTCTCGCCGAAGATCGCCTTCTGCGAGAGGATGTTCGGATTGTTGTCGTTGAACATGATGCCCTCGGGATTCGGGCCCGTCACGGGCGGCGCGTACAGGAACGTCGAACCCGGCGCGCAATGACCGCCCAACGCAGGATTGCCCCCCAACCCCGGCAGCGGGCAGACCGGCGTCGTTACGAACCCAACCGTCTGATTCTGCGTGACGTAGCCCGAGTGCAGGTTCGAATAGTACAGGCCGCCGACCCACTGGAAGTCCCCTTCACCCCGCGACGTGAGCCGCAGTTCCTGGGCGATTTGCCACGTCCGATCATTCTCCGAGTAGAGGTTGGGGACAAATGCCGTGTAGTTGAAGATGTTCTGCAGGGCCTCCGTCGAATCCGTGGATTGGTATACATCGCGCTGCCAATACGACGATGCCGACGTAAGGTTCGCGAACGACATGTCATAGCTGACCTTCAGGCTCCACAAATGAAAGGAATCGTAGTACGGCTCCTTGACATCGTAGGGCTGGTAGATCGCTTCGTTGCCGGGGGGGGACTGAAAATTGGCGTATCCGTCCGCATCGATGCGCTGATACATGAAGTTGCCGGTGATGGACAGAGCATCGCTCGGTTGAACCAGCAACGATGCCCGAGACGAAATGAAGCGCTCCAGATTGGAGTTCGCGTGGTCTTGGGCGATCGGCGCGTCCTGAACGTCGCCGCGGGTACAGTAGTAGACTCCGCAATTGCCGAAATTCGTCGGAAACGGAAACTGTCCGGGCGCGATGACGTAGCGATGGATCCAGCCGCTGATGTACTTGTCCGTCGTGACGAACCGCAGCGAGGCGATGTCGCCGAGCGGAATATTCAGCATCAAGCTGCCGCGGCCGTTGGTGCTGCCGCCGGTGGTTTGCGAGGCGTCGACCTCGGCCGCACCTTCCAAGGTTTGGAGCTTGGGCGGATTGGTGACCAGTTTGATGGTGCCGCCCATGGATCCGGCGCCGTACAGCGTTCCCTGCGGTCCCCGCAGTACCTCCGTGCGATTGAGATCGAAGAGGTCGGCGTCGATGACCGTGCGGCCGTTCAGCGCCACTGCGGACGCCGAGAGCGGCGTCTCATCGAGATAGAAGCCCACCGTGGCCACGGAGCCGCCGGAGGAAGCCAAGCCGCGCATCTCGTACTCGGTCTGGCCCGGACCCGCCGTGCGCAACGAGATGCCGGGGATGGCGCCGACGAGGTCCTGGATCGATGTGATATTTTGCTCGGAGAGATCGCCCGCGCTCAGGGCCGTCATCGCGATCGGCGTCGCCTGGACGGTTGACTCGCGCTTCTCGGCGGTGACCACGATTTCCTCCAAACCCGAGTTTTCGGCGCTCGAGTTGGCGGGAGCGGCGCCCGGACCGGCGGCGGGCTCGGCCAGGGCGGATGCGCACACCCAGGCGCTGATCATCACGGCGGTCACCACGGACGCGACGACTCGTGAAGCGCTGCCGTCTGCTTGACACAACATTCTTTTCATCAACGGTTCTCCCTAGGTAGACAAACTAGATGGCGCACGTGCAATGTGTCATCTGGGCAACAATTAATGCGCGGCTCGTTTGCAACATCCCGCTCGCGCTTTGATTGCGACCTCTTGTGATCGGCAGTGCCAATTCGTAACATAGGGTTTACTCCCACGCAAGTTTATTGCGCAACAGGCACGAAAAATACAACGTGCGCGGTTGCCTGGATGTTTCAATAGCAAGGCACGAGATGACAACACCGCATTCTGTGTGCCGATGGCAATGCCGCTGGGCTAACCCATGTTGCCGAATTCGCACAATTGCGGGGCGGGCGTCGCGATTCGTGCCCCGGATCTGAGCGTGCCGCTTGCCTCACGGCGTGTAGTGCTCGCCGCCGTGTTCTCCAGCTGCCTTGGTGTCGGGCTGATCTTCGGCTTTCAACCGCCCTTGATCGCGCTCGTGCTGAGCCGCGCCGGTTCCTCGAACTTCGCCATCGGAGCCGTGACGGCCGCGAGTCTGATCGCAGTCATCCTGCTCGGGCCTTTGTATCCGCGCGTGTTGGCGCGCCTGGGACTGAAGCGCTCCGTGGTGGCTGGAGTGACCCTCGGCGCCCTGATCCTCATGATCATGCCGGCGTGGCCCGGCGTCGGGAGCTGGCTGTTTCTCAGATGCTTGACCGGTTGCGCCCTCGGCTTGAGCTGGATCGCGAGCGAAGTGTGGATGAACAACGTCAGCGGCGCCGATGCCCGCGGCACCGTGATGGGAATCTACGGCACGGTGTTTTCGATCGGCACCATGGCGGGTCCCGCGCTGTTGGAGTTTACGGGAACGCGCGGCTGGCAACCGTTCGCGATCGGTGCAGTGGTCTTGCTGGTGACGCTGTTGCCGATGGTCGTCCTGCGCCGGGTCACGAGCGAGCCGCAGGCATTCACTCCGATGCGCGAGCTCGGCGGCAATATCCGGGGGGCGCCGGTCATCATGCTGGCGGCATTGGTCGCCGGCTTGGTCGAATCGGCCGAACTGACCCTTTTGCCCCTGTTCGGCATCCATGCCGGGTTCCCCGACCGTGAAGCCTTACTCCTGGTGACCGTGTTCATGGCGGGCAATGTCGTGTTGCAGGCGCCCATAGGCCTTCTCGCGGATCGGTTCGGGCGCCGCGCCATGCTGGGCGTCTGTGCCGCTTTAAGCGGCGTGGGACCGCTGCTCCTGCAGCCATGGATTTCAACTCCCGCCCTGCTGTGGCCGCTGCTGTTCATTTGGGGCGGCACGCTGTACGCGTTCTACAGCCAAGGTATCGCCTTACTCGGAGGTACATTCGCGGCGTCCGAATTGCCGACGGCGAATACCGTGTTCGTGATGGTTTACTGCTTGGGAGGCGTCATCGGGCCAAGCGTCGGCGGCATGGCCATGGATGCCTGGCCGCGCCACGGCTTGCAGGTTCTGCTCAGCGGAGCGGCGTTCTTACTGTTGACCGGCCTGGCGCTGGGGGCAATACGGCGCACCACCGAACCTTGAGCGGGGATGTACAATCCGCCGGGGAGTTACTTTCATGAGGAGGGATAGGAGTATGGATAGAATGAAGACGATCATCGCGATGGCATTTACGGTGTCGCTGCTGGCATCCGGACTGAGCGCCGCTGCCGCCCCGGAACTGCATGTCAAGAAATCGGTGACCATTGCGGCGCCTGCGGACACGGTCTGGGATGCGGTAAAGAATTTCAACGAACTGAATACCTGGCATCCTGCGGTCGCCAGCGACGAGATCGTCAGCGGCACCAACAATACGCCGGGCTCGGTGCGTCTGCTCACGTTGAAGGGCGGCGGAACGATCAAGGAAAAGCTGCTCCAGTTCGACGCGAGCGGCCACCGATTCCGCTATTCCATTGTCGAAGGCGTGCTCCCGGTATCGCATTACACGTCGAGCTTGGTGGTCACTTCCCTTGCCGGTAACAAGACGTTGGTCACCTGGTCCGGGCGTTTCAAGCGCAAGAACGTCGGCGATAATCCCGCGGATAACGAGAACGACAAGGCGGCTACCGACGCGATCACCGGTGTGTATCAGTCGGGTTTGGACAACCTCAAGAAGATCGTTGCGGCAAAGTAGGCGGCGGACCCGGGAGATAGGTTCCTAGTGGGCGGAGGGGAGACCTCCGCCCCAGGCACGCGGCCATCGTGGTTCAGCGCCTTGATGCGTCTGTGGTGTCTGAGAACGGTCGATGCCGAGCCGCGCGGCAATCCGGTCGCTGCGATCGCGGTGCTCAGCATCTCGTGGCTTGCGGCGTGGGTGATCATCGACCGGTGGCAGCGGCAACCGAACCCGGAGTTCTCTCTCGACGGCATTCCCCTGCTGGCCTGGTATGCGCTGGCGATCCTGAGTCTGGCGGGATTGTTGAGTTGGAGATCGACGCCCCGGCCGGCCGTTGGGGCAACGCTCGTCCTGGCGCTCGGTCTGACGCCGGTGCCGTTGCTGTTGGCGTCCGTCGGAAGTTATTACCTGGAAACGGACTGGTTTTGGTGCGTCAGCGCTGCCGTTGCCGTTTATGGGCTGATTTTTCTCGCCCGCGGATTGCGGGCGCTCACCGGACGATCGCAGCGCCTCGCGGCGCTCGCCGGCGTCATCTTCATCGCCTTGTTCATCTATGCAAGCGATGCGGTGAACGCGATACCCGACGTCTGGAATCCGCGGGATGCGAACTCCTTCGTCTCCGCTGGGGAACTCGCCGAACGTGAAACGGCGCTATTCGAACAGGCGGATCGAATCGATGCGGCGCTCGAGTCCGTCCAGCGTGGTCATGCGGCGAACTCCGAAGCGTTTTTCTTGGGCTTTGCAGGCGTCGGCGATGAGAAAGTGTTTGCGCAGGAAATCGGCCTGGCTTCCCGCGTAGTGGGACAGCGGTTCGGCGTCGGCGACAGGCATCTGGCGTTGATCAATGACGAACGGGATCTGGATCGCGCTCCGCTCGCGAGCGTGTCCGGGTTGAGGTATGCGCTGCAGGGCCTCGCCGCGCGGATGGACCTGGACAAGGACGTGCTGTTCCTGTCGATTTCCTCGCACGGTTCGGAAGCCCCTGCGATTGCGGTGTCCAATTCGCAATTTCCGCTGCAGATTCTCTCGGGTGAGGATCTCGCCGCCGCTCTGCACGACTCGGGCATCCAATGGCGGGTAATCATCATTTCCGCGTGCTATGCCGGCGGATTCATCGACGCCGTGCGCGATCCCAAAACCATCATCATCACCGCCGCGGCAGCGGACCGTAGCTCGTTCGGCTGTTCGAGCGACAGCGAGTTGACGTACTTCGGCGAGGCCTTCTACCGCGATGCGCTGCCGGCCGCGCGGTCGCTTCGCGACGCCTTCGAGACTGCGAAGCAAGCGATTGCCGCGCGCGAGCGCAGCGAACACGCTACTCCGTCCGACCCGCAGGCTTATTTCGGGTCCGACATCGAGGCCAAACTCATCGCGATGGATGCAGCAAAGCGCTGATGTCACCCCACCGCAGTGCGCTTCTTCTTCTCGACGTCGTCAAAGGGCAGCGCATGAGCGGTCGCCGGTCCTTTGACATTCTTGCCGCGAACTTCCAAACGCGTGCCGTGTACCGCGACCGGTACGTCGAGGCGCGCGATAGCCATGGACTTACCGGTCAGCGTCGAGACCATGGCGCAGGTGATGACGCCGACTTTCTTGTCGCCGGAATACACCGCGTCACCCATGTCGGCCGCTGATTTGCCGTCGACGGCCAAACCGAAAATCTTGAACCGCTCCTTGCCCTTGAGGCGCATATGCGCGTCGGCGCCGCGGAAATCGTTCTTGCCGGGGCTCACCGTGAAATCGAGCCCCAACTCCCACAGGCTGTCGCCCGGCGGATCGTGCTCGAAGGGATACATCTGGGACATATCGTAGGGATAGAACAACAGCGAGCTTTCCACCCGCAAGTAATCCAACGTCGTGAAGCACGCCGGGACGATCCCCATGGATTTCCCTTCGCTCAAGATGGTGTCCCAGATCAGTCCCGCGTCCTCGCCCTTGCAGAAGATTTCATAGCCCCGCTCGCCGGTGTATCCCGTGCGCGAAATCAACACTGGGCGGCCGAAGAGCGTCGTGGGTAGATGATGAAAGTACTTGAGGTCACGGATGCCGGGGACGTGTTTGGCCAGAAAGTCCACGGCGATCGGCCCCTGTAGCGACAAATCGTGCAGGTCGTCATCGACGATGACCGCTGTGTTGCGGCCGATCACATAGCTGGTGAGGGTTTCGTGCCCGGCGCCGCTGCCATGGACGACCATCCATGAGTTGGGGCCCGTGCGATACAAGATGCAATCCTCGATGAAATGCCCGGCGTCGTTCAGCATGCACGCATAGGCAGATTTGCCGGGATAGATCTTGGTGACGTCGCGCGAAGTGGCGTAGTTGAGCACAGCGCTGGCATGCGGACCGACGAGATGAAGCTTCTTGAGCCCTGACACATCCATCAACCCCGCTTTGGTGCGGATGGCAACGTGGTCCTGCGCCACGTCCTTGGCATAGGTCCACGCGGTGCCCATGCCGTTCCAGTCCTCGAGTTTCGATCCGAGCGCTCTATGCCGATCCGCCAAAACCGAGGTGCGCCAACTGAGTGCCATCGTGTTCTCCTGAAGTATTATTCCGGCGCGTTGCCGGGTGTCGTGGGGCTGCCGTCATCGAAAGGCGCCAGCCATTCGATGACGGCATCGCGGTAGCGGGTCAATCCCTTATAGTCGACCAGCGCCGGGTGGAGGTTCTTGAGCACGCGGTGCGTACGCCGCGCCCATTTCGGCACCGTCGCGAGTTCGTGCATGCTGATGAGGTAACAGCGAATGCCGAACAAGATGGCGTTGCTGCGCGGCAAGCGCCACAGTCCCTGCAGCTCCACGCGCAGATGCGCCAGATTGCCGGCATTCTGTGCGGTCACGGTGGCGCGGTCGGGACCCCAGTGCGGATAGTTTTCCGGCGACGTATCCAAGCGCGGGTGGACGGTCATGGTCCAATTGAGCCGTCTGACCGGCTGTCCCAGCCGCAGGTTCAAGAGATATTTCAGCGCGCGATCGAACACGCTCATCTCGTGCGCCAGCGGCACAGGTCCGTGCCACTCCTTGAACGTCATGCCAACGTCGAAATCCAACGACCAATCCGCCTGCGTGGTCACCACGCCGGCCTCGGCCCATAGATCGCCCTCGCGCTGATCCATCACGACGAAATCGCCTTGCGCCTGCCGCCCGATGTAATCGAGCGGCTGGCGCGGCAAGGTATCCACGTCGCCAAAGATGAATTGCTGATCGAGTCCCAACGGCCGGTTGATCCAGTGCCAGCGATTGCCCTGCTTGGTCAGGGAAAAATGCTGCGGGTAGTCGCGTGCAAGCGAGTCCATGATGAGTTCGATACAGTCCCACTGGGCGCTCAGCATGTGCGGCAGCGCCTGGAAGCGCAGCGGCTCGCCAGCCAGCACCAGTTCGCGCTCGCGGCATTCCGCGACGTAGTGTTCATCGACGTCAAAGGCGAATTCCGTCACCGAGCCCGTAGGTCCAGGCACGTGCGGTTCGATATTCACCGAATACATGTATTCGTCCTGGGCAAACGGCAGCGGGAAGCGGCGGACCGCGGCCGCGCTGTTGCTGAAACTGAAATCGTCTCTGAACGTTTCGAGTTTGAATACGGCGCTCACAAGCTTCTCCTCGCGACCAGGCGCATGCTAGAGGTCGAGAACCAGGCGCGTGCAGCGCGCCCGCGACACACAGGGCATGATGCTGCCGGCGCGGGCCTTCTC
>Ga0187880_1001690_pt1 | contig 17434 bp, 23 predicted proteins | sample June2016WEW_19_4_FD_132998 | JGI IMG/M metagenome (GOLD analysis project Ga0187880, IMG submission 132998) | Peatland microbial communities from SPRUCE experiment site at the Marcell Experimental Forest, Minnesota, USA - June2016WEW_19_40 | ecosystem: Environmental > Terrestrial > Soil >...
GAGTGCTACGGGGTTGTCCGACAGTACGAGATGGCGAGTTGGGCATGAAATAAGTCCGCGAGTGAAGACTCTCCCTGTTTTTATTGCCGACTCGAAACACCAAGGAGAGCAGTGGGCTAGTTCTTATGTGTAGTCGGGCCCGCATCCTGCCCTGTCACGGCGCGGCCAGTGTGAGCAATATTGAACAGACTTGAATTTCGGAGTAGATTCAGCGTGCTCGGTGTGGGAGTGGGTGCCTGCCCTTAGCGAATATTTGGTTGTTAGACATGGTGTAGCCAAACTGCGCCTCTTGAGATTCATACAGTGTGCAATTTTGACCAGACAGCATTTCCGCCGTTGCGTTAGCATAAGTTATCCGAGGTGGGCTATGGCTTGGCTTAGAGTGTTTGCGCGGCTCATCGAAACCACCACCGCAACTGATGATGAAGTTTGTGTTTGTGAGTGGCATTATGCGTACCCTTTTTCCGAAGAGCGCGAGCCGGAACGGCGAGAGCAAAGAGTGCTCGAAACAAGAAGCTGGCACGATCCCAGCAAAGCGACTGGTCGCATTCGCGAGAGCGGAGGAAGACCAGCGATGTCTTGAATCCTAGCCGGTGCGATGCTACTGGTTCGAACTTCGGGCAGGCCTATCTTCAGTTCAGCAGCCATCCCTTAACAAGCTCAAGTTGCAGTGTCATCCAAAACGAAAAGTCTTTGGCAGAAAAAGAGGGTCCCCATGTTTTTGAACTGCACGACTTGATGGCCCTCTCATGCCAGTTGCCCTCACCTGCTCGGTTTCTCTGGATTTTCCACACACAGGGGATGAGGGGCCAGCCGACGTTTAGCAAGCCGAGTGTAATTTCAACCTTAAGGGGGAATGATGTCGCTTCTTCACAAGACTCTTGCTGTCGCATTGTTCGCACTCCTAACGACGGTGCTGTTCGCTGTGTTGATGGGGCCTGTGCTCTTCGGCCTCGCCGCCTATTATGGACATTGGTCGTTTAATCCTCCAACGGGTTTATTGTTGGCGATCAGCGAAATCATTACCCTCGGAGTAAGCACCGCTCTGGCCGCTGGAGTGTTCTTGATCGTTGGGCTCATAACCAAACGTCGTTAAATCTTGGTCCGATCAATCGGGCGTTACACTAACATTTCCTTTGGCACAAAAGATCGGTCAGGTCAAGGAAAATGCCGTCGTTTCAGAGTCAGTGATTATTCCGCAAACACCATTGGAAAGGGTCTCATATCGTTGCTGAGGAGGACACGATATATATGATGAGCAATCAGCGTCGGTACTTGGCACACAAGCATGGGGATACAAGTCACACCATCTGGCTCCCGCCATCCAGCCGGCTAGAAATATATCAAGATCAACCGGAGATGAGTAATAATGCTTATTCTGAAATATATGTATGCCCAGCCTGCGGCCTTGTGTCCCAGTACAGGTCACTATTCGTCCAGAGGCATCCTGTCCAAATTGCGGACCAGGACCCAATAACGGGACTGTACGCAGCCGTATTAACGTTCCGATGCGGTGTTGATAACTGCGGATCTCCAGTACTAATTCGCAAACCCACGACGGACACCCGAGCCACCGACACCCTCGTAGAAGAAGCGAGCTCTTGGGCCCTGGTTTCCATTCGGTGTCCCGAAGGGCATCCTGTAACTCGGATTCCGCCAGACGCCGTTGCTCGAACAGATCAGCAACTTGGTCTGATTTGATTCAACGGGAGCGGTTTCACGCACCGCGCTCACTGGACACTCCGGGCCCGGATGTTTTCCGTGAAAGCCTCGTCGGTGTACCCTCGTGATCTGTCCGCCGTGTGAAGGAGAGCTGTCCGCAACCACACCGCTGACGACCATATTACTCAGAAAGCTGCCGCAGTCCGAGATTTTCGCCAGTAGTGTATCGAGTAAGGATCGCCTTAATCGTCGGCCACCCCCGGCGAAGCTGCCTTCCTCAGTTGTTCAAGCTCGGCCTGAACTTTCGCCCACTCTTTTGGATTGCGCTTGGTCGCGTAAGGCGCATCCGGATGTGCGAAGAATTCCAGCAGTTCGGCCCGAACCGCCGGCGAAGCACCACTAAAGTTCTGCTTTGCGAGCGCGCCGAGCAGTTTTGCATGGGTCTCATCGTTGAGTCGATATTTTCCGGGACCCGATGCTTCACCGGTGTCAAAATTGTAGTTGGGCAAATCCGGCTGGCCGGCGCCTACCTGGTCTAGCAGCTTCCGGTAGCGATTCAGAGATGCGTTGAAGCTGGCTTCGAACATGCGTTCCGTCTCCGGGGTAGGCGTCCGGAGTTGCAGCACTCTTAGCGGACCGATCTTCGGGAGAAGTCTCACAAGAAAAGCGAGAAATCTTTCGCCAAGAGTGGGCGGCTGATATTTGTTCCCCCAGGTCTTTTGGTAACTCGCGCGCGACAGATTGTAGAGGAACTTCTTTTTCGTCATGCCGGGCTGGTCCTTCATGATCTGGTCTTTCTTTAGGCTCCAGGCAATGCGCGTCGCTTTGGGGAGAATCTGGCTGACGTCATGACGGTAAGAACCGAGCACCTTGTCTTCGTCAGAGAGAACGCTCTTGAGATCCAAGCCATAGGTTTCCTGAAACGCTTGTTCCAGGAGAGGAACTGAAACCGCAAAGCCGATAAAGTCGTGGTAACTATCCGGGGCATAACGTCCCTGCGCTACCTCCAGAACATCGAATCCAAATTCCGTCTTTACGTGCGCCAGGGGGTCTTGTTCATACGTAACCACGTTGCCGTACTTCTTTTTCAACTTGGGATACAGGAGGGGAACCGCGCGATTCGTGGCCATGAGGTGGCCGTCGTTGTCCGCGGCGTAGTGAGAGAGCGCCCCGAGCGCAAAAGCGTAGCCGTCAAGGTCCTTGGCATCGCGCAGCAGAGCCAGGATAAAGTCCCCGCTCCGCACATAGTGCGTCAAGTCGCTGAAGAAATAACTTCCGTGCGGGTAATAGCCCATGTCCTGGATAATGGCACCGCCATATGCATAGCCATGGGCTTCCTTGATTTCTTTCCCCGTAGCGTTGGGGAACCGCTTCAAGAGTAACGGGCGTATGTTGGTGTCCCATACGCTGTCGATGATGGCTTCATGCGCAAGGACGGCGTAGGCTGCACTCTGGGTTGGCCAGCCGAACGACAAGAAAAGCGCCAGCAGTAGCGCGCAAACTCTCACGAAACAGGTTCTGCCTCCGCCGCGTCGCATACCAGCCATCGCTGCCGCCTCTTTGCGCTCTAAGGAATCTCCGCTTTCAAACTTTACAACACACGACCGGCTTCTGGCTGGGCCGTCTTGGACGTGTGAGCAAGACCCACTGTTGAAACACAGCGTAACCCCAGTAGCTTGCCAATCGAAGACCGATCACCCATGCGACTCCCAAAGCGCGCACGTGAGTGACCGTGAGACGAACTGCATCAAGATCGGCTGCAATTGTTTTCCTGCTCAGGTCGAAGCCTTTTGCCGTGCCGAGCAAGTCGAGTGCGTCCCGACGACCAAGTCGCCTTCCGCGTAGCTGGAGTCCCAACCCAAGTTGGCATAGATCCTTGCGCCAATTCGAAGTTAAGCGCGCAGGACTCGTGCTTGCAGTCGCACTGGATCTCGATTCTTTTTCTCCCGGTGCATCCTTGCAGTAATCGCTACAGTAGTGCTCATGTTGCGGAACCGTGCAATGGCATTGCGAGTAGCCACAGTTTTTTCGTTTGCCATTCAGGATCTCCTCTCCGTCACAAAGCCAATCCGGCTGATGGTTAGATTTGGCTGCTTTCCGCCCGGGACGCCAGCCAAACAATGTAGCTATATCGTTTGATTTAAGGACCAAGGCGGGGCTCCAGCTAAATTGGGCAGTACTGGTGCCTTTGCCGTCGGGCCGCCGCTCATAATCGGCTTCCGGCTCCACTGCGATGGCGAGCCTCTCTACGCCTACCGGATCTCCGGCTTCGTTGAAGCACACTCGGGCAATGCCGATGTGCGAGTAATTACCCCGCGCAACCAGCCGCGGGAAGAGGTAAAGCTCGCCATCCGGGCCACGAGCTGCCGCCGGATTCAGGACGCCTTCGATCTCCTGCAGATTACCCGGCTCCGGCTCCATCACCATTCCCAGACGCTGCAACTTGAATTTAGGGGGAGCCAAAAGTTGTCTCCTCAACATCGAGACTAAATGAGAGTCTCTTAATGGCACTGGCGCGGTTGAGGATCGGATCACCGTCAACTGTGACGATGCTGTGATCTCCGGCGACCAGATCGGCCAGTATGAACACTGTCGCAAATCGGCAGGGCGCCACCGTCCAGGTGACCTACCCCTGTTCGACCGGATCGGACGAAGCGCGACGACCGGTGATCTCCTGGATGTGAATGCAATAGAAGAGGGTTATGTCCCGATCAAAACGCCCGCGAACCTGTGCTGCGGCAAATCCAGTGTCCCACCACAGGTGGTTCACCTGCTCCAGCCTAGCTTGCACCTGTAGTCTCTCTTCGAGGTGCTCAGGTATGTCACGAAATTCCTCGTAACGTCCTAGAACAACCACGCTCTGCCATTCGGTATGACTCAGGACCTCATCGGCCTCCACGCACACCAGAGGATTCAATCGCAACCATTCGATCTTCTGCCCCATGGTGGCAAACCCGTAGAGCCGGCCGGGCTCGAACGCGAAGTAGATCGGCACAATATAAGGCTGATTATCGCGGACGCAAGCCAGTCGCCCGCGCCCGACTCGCGCCAGCAAACTCTCACACTCCTGTCGGTTCATCTCTCTCACAAGCATGCGAACATCTCCTGAAAAACTAGAGTCGATCGCGCTCTCTCGTAAGCGCTGACTGACAACTCCGAACAATCGACGGGCCAAAGAATCGATTTAATTAGCGGCACCGATGACAGCATTACATCAACGTAATCGGCAATCTGTTCCGTTTTGCTCATCAACGGCAGTTGTCTGACCGCTAGATTCAATGGTGAGTCCCCGTTTCGCTTTTGCTTGACCACGACTTTTGCTACAGGACTTGGGGAGAACAGCGGATGAAAGCAGCCATTTTCACAGCGGCGGGTAGCAAACCCGGATCGTTCCTTCAATTTTAGGATGTTCCCCGTCCACAGATTGAGGCTGGACATCTCGTGCTTAGGGTTGTGGCTTGCGGAGTTTGTCGCACCGATCTGCACATCGTCGAAAGAGACTTGCCGCCACTTCGACCGCTGCTGATTCCTGGCCACCAAATCGTGGGGGGAGGTGGTCGACGGCGCAACCACGGAGTTGTCGATGGGAACACGCGTCGGCGTTTCCTGGATGGGCGGTGTCGGCCTGCGGCTGCTCTTCAGGAAGTTCTCGACGCCGGGCGGGGTGCCCAGCCATTGCGGACCGCACGTTCCTAATTCTATGCACGAGGGCGGCGAACTTGGCTACTCGCTGGTTCACGCCTTTGGCGCCGCTTTCGACAATCCCGATCTGATCGTTGCCTGCGTGATCGGTGACGGAGAATCCGAGACGTGTCCGCTCGAAGGCAGACACCATGGTTCACGGGCGCTCCAATGAAAGCCGTTTCCATGTGCGCGGCTACATGGATCAGGGCACAACAACGACGCCGTTCGACATGGTAGTGCTGAATAAGATGAGCCGATTTCACCTTGCCATCGACGCACTGAAGTACGCCTCACGGCTCCGGTCACAGGTTTCGGACGTAATCGACATGTTCAACCGAAAGCTATACGAGCACCACGACTATATTCGACAGCACCTGGAAGATATGCCGGAGATCAGGAACTGGGGATGGACGACTGATTTCAACGAGCCGAGCGCTCCTGCGCCACTAGCCAAGGGACATCCTCGCGGGAGCGTGTTCAGCGATAGCTAAATGAGAAATAGGCTGATGAAGCGGAGGGTCGAATGAGAGGGCAGGGGGCTCCTTTGAACATCTGGATGGGACCATTTGGACGACGGACAAAGAGGGAATTGGCCCGTAACTGATTCCCGCCGAGTCCGTTGCGGGAAAGAGAGTAGGTTGAAAAAATGATAGAACGGAAATTCACCATTGCCGAGATCATACTTCTCGCCGGAACCCGCGTCGCCTTGGGGGCCGGGATCGGCCTTTTGCTTTCCACTTGGTTAAACAATGATCAACGCAAAGCCGCAGGATGGGCCCTCGCTCTGGTCGGAGGCCTTACTACGATTCCACTGGCAATGGACGTGATAGGCAAGAGAAATTCGGATTAGGTCGCCTGGTCGCCTGCACCAGTACGGTCTGGCCTGTCACGCTGTCCGATTCCGAGGCCCGTGTTCTTGCAGCGAAATGGTCATGGGCAAAGTCGCCGGATTCTGTGCGGCTTCGCGAGCGCCTGTCGAAAATACAAGAAGGCTATAGAAAGCGGCAACTCTTAGCTCAACACAAGTCTCGTCTTCGACAGGGTGCTGGCCGCTTTCCTGAAACAGCAAGAAGTAACCGTCGGCCCTCACCCCAACCACGCCCATTATCCTCGCGAAGATGCCTTTCCTCCCGCGAAGGAGGAAGGGCATCCCCATCCTGTTCGGACTGAAACATTTGGGCGCGAACCTCAATCCGGAGACCAAGTGGCGGGATCCTTTAGGTCTTTGTTAAAGCTCTCGGCGTCGGTGTTCAGTTCCTGCTCAAACTGCTTCAGCGCGTGCTTAGTAGCGTCCTGCAGAGCCTGTTGCAGCTTCGACTGGCCGATCACGATCAGGGTTGCAGTGCTCTCCTGAAGCGCGTCCCCGATCTTCTTCATATCGGGACGCGACAGTCCTCGCCAAAAGTGCCCAATCAGGGCTCCCGCGCCTGCACCAATCGCAGCTTCCCACACAAGGTATGGCGGGAAGAACAAGCCGACCAACGCCCCCACCGCCAGGCCAGTCCATGCCCCGTGCTGGGTTGGCTTCTCGGTTTTGATGATCGTCACCTTACCGGCTGCGTCTTTGCTGATAACTGCCGCATCATACGTGCCGATTACGCCCGCGGAATGTAGCTGCTTCACCGCCTCGTAGTCTGTCTTCGCGTCGTCGAGACTCGCATAAGTCGCGATGTAAATAACAACCCCTTCGTTTGTCTTGTCTGCCATGAGTCCTCCTTTGCGCTAACTTTCGAGCAGCTTCCAACACCTTGCTATATTGGAAAAACAAGCATCCATTTCCAGAAGGTAAGCCAATCGTGTGGCCACCTATCTTTAATTACTAATGCCAGACGTCCTTGCCGGGGCGCCTCCGTATACCTCGTTGGATTTCGATCATTTTCCATTACGCTGTTTTTCTAGAACTCCCAGCTTTGGCACGTTTAATCGCTTTACTCGTTCCCTTGTCTGCCAGGCTTTTCTTAAGTGCCGACATCAGCCGGGATTTCCGTTTTGATCTCGAAAACGGCACCATAGTACACCCGTCTCGCCCTTCGCGACACCGTGAAAACGATCTGCCATCAGGAGCACTCCCGACGATCTGCCATCCGCACCAGTACAGCCCAAAATTTCCCCATTTGTCCCCTACTTTTGCAACACCTCTCCTTACCCCAACCAGTTTATAGGCGGATTCCGCTGCCGATTGGACCACGATCCACCATCCCGTCGGTATCGGTAGCAGCGCGATCCGGCCCAGCATCGCTCTGAACCGCCGCCGGTTCAGATGCCCTTCCGCCAGCAGTAGCCAGTAGTAACGCGCATGTTTTACCAGCCGTCCACCCGTCCTCACCAGTCGTTGCTGCAAGCTGGTTAGCGACCAGTTCTCGATTCCCTTGGGCAACGCCAGCCGCCGCCACAAGTTGCCCAGGTTGTGGGCCAGCAGGCTCAGCCCCAGCCGTACCTGGTTTGAGCGGAAACGATGACAACTCAGTCGCGTCATCTTCACCGACAAAACACGTCAGTACTTCCAGTCGCTCTGCTTCTGATCGGCAACCGTTCGGTTTCCTTATTGGCTTGTGGGGCTTGTGGACGGTCTCCAAGGGCATTAGAAGGGCTGATATTGTGCTATGCCTCGAAGGCAGCCGACGCTATCGCTAACAATCTCAGTTGATGACCCAAGCAGGCGGTCCGTACAAACGACGGTTCCATGTCCCGCAGAACATTAACCTAGCACGAACACGGGCATTCTGAATTCCCGAAATCAGGCGCGTCACACTTTTGCTTCCGGCGGGTCGGCTACTCCTTCCAGCGGGAGGAGGTCCGGCAGGTCAAGGCGTGCCACGCCAATCCGTTTGTCGGCCATCCCGTAATAAACGTCGAAGCGGTCCGGCGAGCCAAGATCGTCACGCCGGTCGATGCCGCTGGGGAACACGACGTTGGCGACGGTCCCGCTGCGTTCCTGAGGCAGCAGAGGCGTCAACACCGGCTCGACCGAACGATAGCGGATCACTTGTGGATGCTCCTTCGAGAGAATCATTGCTCCCGCGGAGTAGCACAACTGGCGTTCGTTTTTCCTTGGCTGCTCCATTTCCTTGACACCGTGATAAATGATCAGCCAGCCATACCGGGTGAGTACGGGCGGAGTGCCGCCGCCGATTTTGAGCCGCTCCCAGGGCGACACCGGAGTCGCCAGCCGGTGATGAGAAGTGAACTGGCCGAAGCGACTTGGTCCACTGCCCTCCAGAGACATTAGGCAGTAGGAAATCCAGATGCTTTCCCGATCGAGATCCACCTCACGGGACGCAGGGCAGCTAGCGGTTTCCTCCGGACGAGTGCCGGGAAAAAGCGGCCGGTGAAGGATGGCCAGTTCGGGGTGCGCGGAGGGATTAGGAATGGCGACGGGGAATAGGCTTGCATCTTTGTCATCGACGTCGTCGAAGTCCATGCCGTGATACGGACCAAAGGTGGCCAACCCCAGCCGCTCCCAGTGGAAGAGGTCCTCCGATAGGGCCGAGGCGATCCGTGGGCCTCGGGGCGAAAATGCCGTGTAGGTCATGATGTACCGCTTGAGTGGTTCCACGAATGTGATACGAGGATCTTCGCAGCCACCGCCGCCGTCGGGCCGCCGCTCATAATCGGCCTCCGGCTCCAGTGCGATGCCGAGTCGCTCGACGCCTGCCGGATCGCCGGCTTCATTGAACTGCACTCGTGCAATGCCGATGCGCGAGTAATTCCCCCGTGCGACCAGCCGCGGGAAGAGGTAAAGTTCACCATCTGGGCCACGAACTGCTGCCGGGTTCAGGACCCCTTCGATCTCCTGCGGATTACCCGGTTCCGGTTCCATCACCATTCCCAGGCGCTGCAACTTAAATGCACTCATCGAATCGGCTCCCAATGTCACGCCTAATGATCGCGATCTGCCAAACAAGCAATGATTGCTTCGGTAACCCGTTTAGTCTCATTGGGACCTCGAACTGGAATTGAAACAACGCCTGCTTCTTCAGCCGGATAGTCGTTCCCTCCCACGAACAGGGCATCGCCGATGTAAATCATCTCTTTCAATGAAATTCCCAGGATGTCGCGTAGCTTTCTGATTCCGTATGCCTTGTCAATGCCGGGTTTGGTGATATCAATGGATGTCGAGCCCCCGATTCGGACAGAGAACTCAGGAATGAAAGTGTCAAGGATCGCTTTAATCTTCTTCCGTTTGGTATAGTCGGGATCCCATTTGTCCTTTTCTTCTAAGGGAGCTTGCTGACCAAGTGCGGAAAAAGTTATCTGGCTTCCCCGGTCTTCAATTTGCTCTCCCCAGAGCTTTTCCGCCCTGAAGCCCTCTCCTGCGAGCGCCTTCTTTATGGAACTGATAATTTTTTCTCTTTCATGCGCGGTGAAATCTTCTTCATAAAGCTTTTTCCAATCCCCTGAGTATTGGTAGAACTTTGTTCCACATGTAGGAAGCAGGGATAGATTCGCCAGGCGTTGGTCATGAGGGAGCTTGGAGACCACCTGCTTTTCAAACTGTGGCCAATCGCCTCCGGAAATCACGGCCACTTTGACGATACCGAGAAGATCATGCAACAGTCCCGACATTTCGGCATCAAGAGAAGACTTACTCTCGGCAAGTGTACCGTCCAGATCAAAAACGATTAGCTTTTTCACTATGCTTCCATCCTCTGAATTCTTGCGATCTCAATTAGGTAGTGCAATTTCCAACAAGGTCACTGCGCTTTGTGGCCGAACAATGCACGCTCCGATTACGGCCGGCAAGAGGAATACGCCCCCTTTTCCGACGGCATACGTGGCGCCACCGTGCTCGACCTGCCCCATGCCGTCAATGCACACCAGCACGCGCGGCACACCTGCGGCGCCGACGGTAAACGGCGCTTGTCCACGCAGGCGCCACAACCAGAAATGGTCACACTGAAAGAGTCTCTCGCGTTCCACCGGGGTCGTCGCCTCCACCACGGGCGTCACCCGACCGACCGCACCCTCAGCAAAATCAATGCAGGCAATCGCCTGGTCGACTTGGAGTGCCCGCGGCTGCCCTGTCTTGCCGTCAACATGGCCCCAGTCGTACAGGCGAAACGTCACGTCGCTGTTCTGCTGAACCTCGAACACAACGACGTCGCCGCCCAGAGAATGAACCGTCCCAGCCGGCAGGAAAACGCCGTCGCCGGGCTTCGGAGTGAACCATGTGAGGTCGTCCGCTACCACCCCATTCGTGAGCGACCGCCGCAGATCGTCGGCAGTGGTGCCTGGCTTCAGGCCCGCATAAATGCGGCTTTCTGTCCCGGCTTCCAGCACAACCCATGCTTCGGTCTTCCCAGTCTCGCCCGTCGGCAGCAGGTCCGAATGCGCATCCCCGGGATGGACCTGAACCGAGAGCATTTCACGCGCGTCGAGGAACTTGAGCAGCAGTGGGAATCGGCGGAAACGCCTGGCCAGCTTTCCCAGCAATTGCTCCGGGAACTGCTCCAGCAATTGTCCAATGGTCCGCCCTTTGAGCGGTCCATTGGCAACTTGGCTCGGATGGTCATCGCGGTCGCTGAGTACCCACGCTTCGCCAATAAGGCCGTCGCCGGGCAGCGGTGTGGTGAGCAGGTCGGCCAAACGCCGGCCGCCCCAGAGCCGATACTGATAGATCGGCTCGAATCGGAGGGGATACAGAAGTATTTGACTCAAGAATTGTCTCTTTACTCTTATGTGTCGTCGGCAGGCCCTGTCACCCACCCTGACTTAAACGCTCAGCGAAAAAGAAGGCTTGTGCTCGGCTTCGTGCAGCCAATATGGCGGCTGGCCGTAGTGAAGGTGGAGCCGGTCTTCATACTCCCGAGTGATCGGCATGGACTCGACGAACTCCGGGGCCTTCTTGATGGCTTCTCGGGAGAGGCCGACGTAGACTTTGGAATCCGGCCAGCTCACCCGTTCAATCCACGCTGGTGAAACCAGTACCTTCTTTCCCGGCCACCAATTCCGCGTTGCCACCTCAAGGTAGCGGATGGCCCAGGTTTCATCGTCCATGACGAACCCTTCCACATGGCCGATTTCACCATCGACCGCCTCAATGTGATAGCCAGTGACGGATTCGTTACTGCGCAGATGCGAATCCTTCGACTCTCTCCGGATCCGGTCCGCCAGCGCCTCCTTGAAAGCAGCTATTGGAATAGGCAAGCCCGACGGGTAAAGCGCTGGACCCCACATATTGGGACCGCCCCAATAGTTGGGATAGCCGTAATACCCGAGGAATCCGGCCTCATGCTGCCGGGAGACGGGCTTGTGTGTGTCGATGTTGGGACTGTTCTCCACTTGCTTTTTCGTCAGCGCCACATCCAACCGCTTGGTTTGCCAGTCCGTATGGACGACGGAAATTGGCGAGATCAGCACCTCCCGGCCGCTAAGCCAGCCGCCGGTGTCTACTGTGAGGTAGCGGATGGCCCATGCCTCATCGTCGAAATAGAACTGACCTACAGTTCCAATCTCGCCATCCATGGCTCGGATTGCAAGACCTTTCAAATGCGTAGCATTCGTTAACATTGCCCTTGCCCTCCTGGGCAGTTGTGGACTCCATGTTCGTTATCAACGATGCGTATATCAGGCCCGCTCTCTGAGGAGTGCTTGCGCTAGAGTTGCGGTACCCGTAGCCGCCAGCTGGATTTCATCGGTTGGCATTGATAATTGCTACGAATGCCTTGGATGATAAGCGTCAACGACTCGGCAAACCCGCCGGTCTTGAACAACGACGCTGGGGTTGGATCCCAACAAGCTTAAGATTCATCCCCGCTATCGAGTTGCTCATGCAATTGCCACGCCGACAGAAATTGTCTCCTCAAGCTCTATGCAGAAAGCCCGGTAGTCACGTCACGTGCCGAAGCTCGTAACCGCGCCCTATGTACTGCAAGCCGGGCCGCGACTCTCATGCACGTCTGTCTTTCGTGAAAGCTACCACACGAACAGGCGAGCACCGCCGCCGGACGAGCGGACCCTCCCAGCTAGGACAGAGCTGTCGCGACCGGGAGCCATGTCATCGCGGTCCGTTCTATGGAGGTGCGGTTCCGAGCCGCTGAGCTCTTCGATCTCTACAGCATGATGGCGGTTCATAATTTCAGCAGCTGCGTCCGCCTTCTCGCCCGAATCGGTTGCGAAAACCATGACTCCTCCGCGCCGTACTCCTTCGACGTAAGCTTCCGCGTCCGCTTCGGCGGCCCCGATCGTCCTAAGCTCCCGAATCAAGTCCACCTCAAAATCAGTGTGTCGGATACTCATAACTCCGCTACCCGCCATCTCCCGCGGCTCGCCTAAAACACGGACGTCCTTGGAAAGAATGCCGCTGGTTTCGAGGTCGCGAACGACTTCGTCGACCGAGGCCGGATTCTCAAACAAACCAACCGCTGTTTTTGCCATATTGCCTCCACGAATCCAATCTGTTGCACGCGCGTGGTTAACTGACTCGAGCAGCCTGTCCAGCATTGCCTGGTTTCGGAACGCTGCCGCTCTCCTTGCTGTTTTCACTAGGAGCGGCACAAATTTTCTGCGCGCTGCCGTTGCCGAACTGCCAGCGGAGCGGCCGCAAGTCTGCCCCTCCCCACAAATGTACGGTCTGGCTGCTGGATAAACTGCTCTCTTGAGCCATCGCTAGATTCGCTCATTCCCTTCCGAGATGCTGTGCAGAATAGCTCACTTCCGGACGTCCGGAAGAAGGGCAACATTGGCGCACACCGGCGTCCGGATTACGCAAACAGACTGTTTCTTTCGAATATATTGAGCGACGATAAAGCTCTGTGAGAGCAGCTAAAGAAACGCCCGTTTGCCCCGCAGTTCTCCTGGCGACGTTGGCGACAACAGAAAGATCGTGGCTGTCCCTAAAAGGCAAAGCGATATTCCGGCAAAGCGCCAGACCGGCTCACCTATCAGGAACGCTACGGCTGTGCCCGTCACAGATATCACGGCCACGAGGTGCAGATTCCCAAAATTGAAAAATGACACTTCCGAAGGAGGCTTTGAGGCCCAACGACAGCACATGCCAGAAGACCCCATATGTCAGTCCTGGTAGGAACAATTCGAACCGCCATCGTTTGTCAGCGGAGGTGAATCAGTCCGTTACCTTCGTTGCACTCACGTATCCCTCGGCCGGATCATCGAGGACAAGTGCCCTGCACGGTGCCCACCGCGGCCCCGACGAGGTAGATCCAAATCGTGTGGACGTCGCCGCACACCCGATCCGGCGCAAGCGGACGCGCTTCGCGTGCCCTGCTTATCGAGCCGGCGTAGCCAGCAGGCTTCTGAGCGAATTGATTGCTTTCTGAGCTTCCGCAAGTTGAGCCCTGGCTTGATCCAAGACTGCTTTCGGCAAGAGTCCTTGCGTCCCGCTCATTTGCCCCGGTTGCGACGGCTGCCCCGGTGATGTTCCAAACAAGGAACTCAGCGCCTCCTCAAGCGTAGGTTCCATCACAACTTTATCTCCTGTTGCCACGATCACGCGTTTCAGTTGAGGAAAATTTGTGCCTTGTGCTTTGAGATAGAGTGGAACCACATAAAGAAAGGAGTTCTCGATCGGGATCACAATCAGCTTCCCGCGAATTACATTCGATCCTTTTTGGTCCCACAGCGTGAGTTGTTGAGAAATAGTCGTGCTCTGATCGATCATCGCGCTAATCTGGTTTGGTCCGTAGATCAGCTTCTCTTTCGGGAGCTCGTAGAACAGCATCTTCCCGTAGTCGGGGAAGTCGCACCTGGCGGCCAGCCAAGCGATCATATTATCCCTGTTCTGCGGCGTGAAAGGAGTCAGGATGAGGTACTCAAGTTGCTCGCTCCCGGGAAGCTTCATCAGTATGTAATAAGGCTCCATAGAGTTGACTGCACCCTCGTATTTCTCCTTAGGGGCAACCCACAGATCTTCCCGGTTGTAGAACACCTGGGGATCGGTCATATGGAAGCTTTGATATTGAGTCGCCTGGATGGCGAAGAGATCCTGCGGGTAACGCAGATGGCTCTTTAGATCCGCTGAAAGCTCACTCAGATCCTTGAAGACACCCGGGAAAGCGCGCCGGTACAGTCCGAGAACGGGGTCTTTTGGATCCATAACATAAAAGGAAACCGTTCCGTCATACATGTTCACGACGGCCTTTACGGAGTTGCGGATGTAATTTATCCCCTCCGCCGAACCGCTCGTCTGCGGCTGTGAGTAGGGGAAGCGGTCCGAGATGGTATACGCGTCCTGAATCCAATACTGCTTCCCTTCGCTGACTACGGCATACGGATCCTTGTCCAGAAGCAAAAAGGGCGCGACTTGTGAAATACGATCCTGAACGCTTCTCCAAATCTGGATTTTGCTTTGCGGTCTAAGGTAAGAGGTGAGCAGAATATTGATGTCCGTCTGCGTCCAGGAAAACAAAAGCCTTTTCCAGATGCTGTCCAGTGGAATGCCGCCCTTCCCCTGGTAGCTCGTATAAACATTTTCATTGCCCTTGGGATAATCGAACTCTTTAATCCCGGTCGCCACGATCTTATAGCCCGGCGTCACCTCTCCGTAGTAGATAGCCGGCTGCGAGATATTCAGGCGGGCATACTGAGATTCAGGAGGAATATTCTTAATCAGATATTGCGGAAAACCTCCGCCTTCGGTCTTCGATACAAAGTTCATGACCAAACCATAGCCATGGGTGAACTGCAACTCATTGTTGACCCACGTTTGCGCCTGTGCGGGTAGTTGTGAGGCAAGTTCCCGGGACGCGAGCATCACCTGGTGATAGCCATCTGCCAGATGGTAGCGGTCGACATCCACGTTATAGAACTCGTAGTAGAGGCGAATCGCCTGCGTTTGCTGATAGGTCTGAAGTAACGGCCGCGAATCCCAGAGACGAATATTTTGGATCGTGTCTTGATTTCTAGCTAGCACTTCTGGAGTCAGATCCGTGAGAGCCGGGTAAGCGGTTTCCTGGATTCCGCCAAGGTCATAAGCCTTTCGAGTGAACTCTATGTAATGTGTCAAATAGGGTGTCTCAAGGCTTAGCTCGCTCGGTCGAACGACGAACGCCTGAACCAAGCGGGGTAGCACCAGTACTCCAACCAGATACAGCAACGCATAGACGCCAATGCCTATAGCCAACGGTTTCACTCGCGGGCGGACAAAAGCGAGCACGAGAAGTGCACATCCCAGCACCGAGGCGCCGAGCATAATCCAGAGGGCGATTTTGGTCACGTGAGCGGCTGCATAGCCGGCTCCGTATACAACGCCTAGAGTCGAGTAGACGAGCTCGTAGTGATCCAGATAAAAGCCCCACCCGAAAGTGGCAGCCAAAATGAAGAGAAGCACGCCGAGATGTCGAGCTGTATTGTTACCGATTATGAACTTGTGGCCGGGCTTGGACTGCCGTAGACGAAGGAAGGCAACAAAACCAAGTATCGCAAGAGCGGCTACCGTCAGAAAGGTGAGACTACCCTGAAGCAGCTCGTAGAAGGGAAGACGGAAGAAGTAGAAGCCAAGGTCGACCCCAAAGAGCGGGTCGGCCACCCCGAACGATCCGCCGTAACGAAAGCGGAGATACGTGTCCCATTGACTCGAAACACCGGCCGCAAATATCAGCGAGACGAACATGACGGCCACGCCGATGGCCAAGACCAATACCTTGGGGCTTAGATCGAGGCTAATTCTTCTGCCGGCATCAGAGGTGGCAGTGACGACCGTGCTGGAAGGGGAGGCGGTGGCAACTCTGAGGGAAGGGCCGCGCACCCGTGAAATGTCGACAGTCTTGGCTGCAAAGCGGAGGTTGATCCACAGATATAGAAATCCAAAGACCAAGGCTACGCCAAACATTCCCCACTTGACAGACAGAAGGGTCCAGAATATCCCCGCGAAGTCGAGTTGCCGCATCCAAAGCAATTTTTGGATTAAGCCGAGGAGGACTGTCAGAACGATGACGCATCCGACCAGTGCAAATAAACTCCACCTCAGGAGATGGCTTTTCTTGGCTGGGTGGCGCCGGCGGTCAGCGTCGTGCGTTTCATTAGGCTGGGGCGCTATTTTCTCAACAGCTGTTGCGCTCATTGTCCATCCCTCCGTTCGATTTTCCTGGACTCTGCTTACTATCAAGCAAAATATGACGAGGAATCTGGTCAATTGTGAACACATGTGTCTCGTAGTAGCTAAGGCTGTAGTTCGTTCTGTGCCAGATTTGACATAGAGGCCCTACGGCAAATCACCGGCGCGTCAAAGAGAGATCGATGAGCGGATAGGGGGCATCTCCGTGTTCATCGTATGACGGCAAGAAAGAGGGAGCGCCTGTACCATTTTGAACACCTACGCGCGAATTTCTGAGGAGTGCCCGATGGCGATTCATAGCGTCGAGCTGTGGCTGAAAGGACTCGCGGCGGCAATCGCCGGCGCGGCCATGCCCAAGACGACGCCACGCCCGGGGAGGCTCTCTGTGAGCCAGCCTGAAGTGAATAATGCAGACATACAGGCACTCTGTCAGGTGAGCCATCAGGAACGAGTGTGGATTCCCCACCGACACTGTGCAATAGGGAACAGTTTTTCTATTAGAGCGCTGTCATATTCGGTTGAGGCCATTGATATGTATTTTCGCGGAATCGTGCCGACAATGCCATATTGGATGTAAATCGGAAATTCCGGCTTAAGTCACAAAGGAACTTGATCGAGACCTTTCTGACCGCCCACTTCAGCGATGCTCTACGACACCAACGCCGAGTGGATAAAGTGCACGCCCTGGAGAACCAGGGGGTTGGGGCGTGAAAGGGTCATTCGAGATGTATTGGTCTATGCGAGAAGATTCACGACTCCGATCGGTACAGTTCGGCGGCCATGAGCAAAAGACCGCCGCCAAGAACGGACGCGCCCGATGACGGCCTCCCGTTCGGATGCGCTGGTGCTCTTCGGTGTGACAGGCGATCTCGCCCACAAGATGATCTTCCCGGCACTCTATGCGACGGCGAAACGAGGTACCCTCAAGGTCCCGGTAATCGGCGTCGCTTTCCCGAAGTGGAGTCTGGAGCGTCTGCGCAAACGCGTGACTGACAGCATAAGGCGATCGGGCGGGATCGATAACCAGCGGGCCCTCGACCATCTTCTGTCCGTGTTCAAGTACGTGAGTGGGGA
>Ga0187880_1001695_pt1 | contig 17419 bp, 17 predicted proteins | sample June2016WEW_19_4_FD_132998 | JGI IMG/M metagenome (GOLD analysis project Ga0187880, IMG submission 132998) | Peatland microbial communities from SPRUCE experiment site at the Marcell Experimental Forest, Minnesota, USA - June2016WEW_19_40 | ecosystem: Environmental > Terrestrial > Soil >...
GGGGTTCATTCTGTTGCCCGAAGGCGAGCACTCGAACGTCATCGGCTTCACGCCCCCACTGACCATTTCGCCGAACCAACTCAAGGCGGCAACTGATCGGCTGAGGGAGCTTCTACTGGCGCGATGAAGCTCACAGAAATGAAGCAAGTGCTGGCGACGCGCGACATCCAACTGACCAAGTCGCTGGGCCAGAACTTTCTCCATGACGGCAACCAGTTGCGGCGAATCCTAGCGGTCGCGGACCTTAAGAAGACCGATCGCGTATTGGAGATTGGGCCAGGGCTTGGGCCGCTGACCGAGATGCTGGTAGAGGAAGTGGGCGAGGTCCTGGCTATCGAGAAGGACGCCAGGTTGGTGGAGGTGCTCAAAGAACGCTTCAACGTTGAACATGAGTCCTGCTTGTCGCTTACGAGTGAGGGGACAGGCGAGAAGCCTGTCCTACGTTTGCTCCACGACGACGCCCTCGACTACTTGAAGCGCGGCGCGCGCGATTGGAGCGAGTGGAAGATGGTCGCCAACTTGCCCTTCTCCGTCGCCTCGCCCCTTCTGGTGGAGTTGGCGCTGGCGGCCCGCGGCCCGCAGCGGATGGTAGGCACGCTGCAAGTCGAGGTGGCGATGCGATTACATGCCGAACCGGGCACGCCGGATTACGGCGTGTTCACATTGCTGGTCCAACTGAACTACGAACCGCAGCCCTGGTTCAAGATTCCGGCCAGTTGTTTTTTCCCGGAGCCGGACGTGGAATCCGCCTGCATTTGCCTGGTTCGGCGCGAGCCGGCGCCGCTGACGGACGACCAGCGCAAGGCGTTCATCCGGCTTGTGAAACGCAGCTTCTCGCAGCGGCGCAAGATGATGTTCAAACTGCTCAAGGAAGACTGGCCGGAGCAGGGACTGGCTCAAGCATTTGAGCGCCTGAATCTATCGCCTAAGATCCGCGCCGAGGAAGTTTCCTTGGACCAGTTCACACAATTGGCGCGATATTTGTGCGGGCATCCTACTCGACGATCTTCGGGACGATGAACAGGCCGTTGGCTTGCGCCGGGGCGTTGCGGAGGGCGTCTTCGTGGCTGATCGAGGGGCGGACCTCGTCCGGCCGAACGACGTTAACGAGCGGGAAGGCGTGGGCGGTCGGTTCGACGCCAGTGACATCCACTTCTTTCAGCTTCTCGATATAGCCGAGGATGTTCCCCAGTTGCTCGCCGATCTTTTGCTCTTCCTCGGGCGAGAGCGAGAGGCGGGCGAGGTGAGCTACGTATTTTACGTCAATCTCGACGGCAGCCATGGGTGGGTGCGCTCAGTCCTCGTCGAACTTGCGGTTGATGAGGGTTTCAAGTTCGATGAGGGCCTTGTGGGCGTCGTGGCCCTGGGCGTGGACGGTGACTTTGCTGCCGGGGCCGGCGGCCAGCATCATTAGGCCCATAATGCTCTTGCCGTTGACTTTTTCGCCGTCCTTTTCGACGAAGATGTCGCAGCTAAACCGGTTGGCGGTTTTGACGAACATGGCTGCGGGCCGGGCATGGATGCCCAGCTTGTTTGACACAAGGAAATCTTTGGTCATTGTCGCACTGCCAATAGTTACTGCCTTTGCGCTCATCGGGTCTGGCGACTATTATTACCCGAAAAAGCGGGGCTGCGCTACTGAATTCTACAGTTTCGCCGCCGCCGCCATGCGCGAGATGAGCCGGTCATTGAGTTCCTTGGCTGGATTATAGCCCGTGGACTTAAGTTTAGTTTGGAACGCGGCGACTTCGACGAGCCGTGCAAGATCACGACCGGGGCGCACGGGAATGGTGATGTGCGGGACGTCGATGCCTAGGATCTTGACGAATTCCTGCTCGAGGCCGAGCCGGTCCACGTCAGACACCTCGTTCCAGGACTTCAGGGTGATCACCAGGTCCACGCGCTTTTCGTGGCGGATGCTCTTGACGCCGAACATGGCGGCGACGTTGATGATGCCGATGCCACGCACCTCCATGTGGTCGCGCGTGACTTCGGCGCTGGTGCCGACGACTTCCCGGCCGTCCACCAGAGTAACTTTGGTGATGTCGTCGGCGACGAGGCTGTAGCCGCGCTCGATGAGGGCGAGGACGCTTTCGCTTTTGCCGATGCCGCTTTCGCCGCGGATAATGACGCCGACGCCGAGGATGTCCACCATGCTGCCCATCTCGGTACCGCGAGGGGCGAACATCATTTCCAGCGCGAGGGTAGCCAGGTTGATGAACTTCATGGTTACCAGCGGGCAGCGGAAGATCGGCACTTTGGCCTGTTCGGCCGCTTTCAGGAACAGCTTGTTCGGGTGCAGATTGCGGGAGAAGACGACGCAGGGAACCCGGAAGGAGAAGAATGTTTCGTGGCGTTTAACCTGCTCTTCGGGAGGCAGTGACTTCAGGAAGTACGCTTCGGCATTGCCGATTACCTGCAGGCGCTTGTTGGCGAAGTAGCGTGTGAACCCGGACAGCACCAAACCCGGGCGGTTGACGGTCGGCTCGTAAATGACTCGCTTGAGCCCGCTGGCCCCGGCGACGAGGTTGAGTTCGAGGGCGCTGGCGTGTTCGGTATAGAACCGCTCTACGGTGATGGCGTCACGTTGCATGGCGGGAAGCGGAGAAATGGGGTGGTGGAGTGATGGAGTGGTGGAGTGATGGAGTGCTGGAATGATGGAGTGGGGGAGTGAAGGGGGGATGGAGGGGAATGGTGCCGGTCGCGCTCGGGCAGGGGAATGCCCTTCGCATTACTCCATTACTCCAACATCCCATCACTCCGAGATTCCACTTCCCGGTCGGCGGGTTCATAGATTGAATTCCGGGCCCAAGTAGATTTCGCGCGCCTTAGGGTCGTTGACCAACTGCTCGCCCACGCCTGCATAGACCACTTCGCCCTTGTGGATCAAGTAGGCGCGGTCCACGAGCTTCAGGGTTTCGCGCACGTTATGGTCGGTAATCAATATGCCCAAGCCGCGCTCTTTGAGGCGGCGGACGATCTTCTGGACTTCATAGACGGCGATGGGATCGATGCCGCTGAACGGCTCGTCGAGCAGGAGGAGCTTGGGGCTGGTGACCAGGGCACGAGTGATTTCCAGTCGCCGCTTTTCGCCGCCGCTGAGGGTGTAGGCCTTGCTCTTAGCGAGCCGGGCCATGTCCAACTCATCCAGCAGGTATTTCAAGCGCAGGGCGCGCTCCTGCCGGCTAAGGCGGCAGGTCTCCAGAATCGCGAGGATGTTCTGCTCGACGGTGAGCTTGCGGAAGATAGAGGGTTCCTGAGTGAGGTAGCCCATGCCGAGCCGGGCGCGCTTATGCATCGGCAGGCGGGTGATGTCGCGCGACTGGAAGTTCACCGTGCCATCATCCGGCTTGATGAGTCCGACGACCATGTTGAAGGTGGTAGTCTTGCCCGCGCCGTTGGGACCGAGCAGGCCGACGATTTCCCCGGCATCCACGGTGATGGATACGCCATTGACCACGCGGCGCTGGCGATACTCTTTCACCAGTTTTTCGGTGGCCAGCATCTTACTTTCAGTGGCGACGGCGGCGGATGGGTCTGGCTCAGTCGAGTTCAAGACGCGCATTAAGTTATATGACTTATCGGCGTGGCTCTTGCCCAAGCGCCTTTATGGCGGAGGCAGGCATCGTGCCCACGATGTTATACTTTCCCGGCGCCGTCAGCTTGTGGCTCGTCAAGTCGAGCGTGATGAGGTTGTTGCGGCCTATGATATTGGTCGCCTCGAGGACTGCCGGGTGGCCGGACAATTCCATCATGTCGTTGGTCAGCGTGGTGATGGCGCGGTGAGTGTAAACAGCCTTGTCACCTGTGCCATGAAAGTTGCGGCCTTCATCATCCAAAACATCGAAGACGACTGCCGGCTCCGCGATGACCATGTGGCCGGTTTTCCCAAGCTCGGGCGGTGAGAGCATAGTCAGCTCTTCGCAGGTCTCCTTGATCTGCGGATGCACGATGCGCACGTGGCCCCGGAACAGGGCCGCTGCTGGCGTGAGCAAGTACTCCGTGGAGAAGATCTCCGCGAATTCGTTCGTTGTCGCCTTCACCTTGACCGGCTGGTTGGTACCCAAGGCGGCGAAAGCGGACTGGCCAAGTTCGGCGGCCGGTAATCGCATATAGGCATTTCCGCGCACCAGCATTTCCTCGTGCGCCAGGTTTAATCGCATTCGATCGCCCTTCCCTTCGCGAGTGCCCGCCCGCCAGGCGGGGTTGCCGTCCAGGCTCAGCAGGCCGTCGGCGCCGGTGTATTCCGCAGTCTCGGCGGTGAATTGCCCGTTCGTCTGTGTGATGACAACTTGGTGCTCAGCCACCATCTTCTGCAACTCATTCGTGCCGGTGAACGTAAGCGTCATCAAGCCGCAACTCATTTCCCCGCGCAGCTCGTCACCGAGGCGGTCGGTGACTTTGACCTGGTCGCGAAAGACGGCCAGGTTGGTGCGGAGCACGTAGTTGGCACAAAGGATCTCCACAAAGTGATTGGTGGGCATGAGCGGCGTTGCCGAGTTAGAACTGGCCTGCGAGAGGAAGTAGGAGGGTCCCATACTTTGGGCGGGCATTTCCAGCCTGCCGTGGCCGTTGGCCTGGAGCACCTGGTTGGTTCGGTCCAAAACGAGTACGTCCCCGCTCCCACTCCGATCCTCGACCCGCCAAGTTGGTTGGCCGGTCAACTGAACCAGGCCCGTATCCGCCGAGTAGAGTGCCCGGTCGCCGGTCGCATGAATTTTCTCGTAATCGGCGATGACATTCTGCTCGGCCAGGAGGCTTTGCAACCGGTGCTCGGCCGCCAGCAATACGATGGTCAGCCGGCCTGTGGTCGCGGCTAAGTTCGTCCCGGCGACGCGAACATTGCCCTGATATATGCCCAGGCCGGTCTTCTCCGCGTAATCGAACTGGTCCGAGAAGATGTCGATGCCCGGGGCGGCCTCCGCCGGCGCATTAGTGCTGGTGACAGAGGCTTGCGGGCTAAGCAAGTCCGGATGGAGAACCGTATGGACGCGATTGGAAACCAAGAGGGTGGAGTTGGTCACGCCGTAGAGAAATCCTTCGCCTTCGATGGAGAACTTCCCATTCGCGATCTGCATGCGCAGCGGCCCGGAGGAACTGATCGCCTTCTGGCCATCATCATAGAGGCATTGGGGAGCTTCCACGTTGAGTTCGACCTCGTTGTTTGTGCCGAATCTTCGGTATTTGGCTTCGGTGACCAGGGAACGCCCGCCAGGCTGGGGCAGGGCGCTGGCGCCTTCCAGCAACGACTTCATCTTGGTCGAGTTAGTGTAATACTCGGCGATCTTAAAAGGTCCCTTGACCTCAATGGGCTGCGCGCACCCAGGCCGGGGGAACAGCGCCAGGCCCAGCGCAAGCAGCACCAGCACGAAACGCGAGCAAAGATGGTGTCTCCGGTTCATCGGCGGGTTCAAGCGGCGTATTCCGCGACGATGCGCGCCCACTTATTTTGCGCCTTCAAGATCAACTCCACCACCTCGCGCACCGCCCCACGCCCGCCGCCCGCCCGGGTGACGTAATCAGCCAGGGCCCGTGCTTCCGCAACGCCGTTGGCAACGGCCACGGCCACCCCGGCGCGCTTGAGGGCTCCCAAGTCCACGATGTCATCGCCCACATAGCAGACTTCATCCCATCGGAAGCCGGTTTGCGCGAGGAGACTTTCCACAGCAGAGACTTTACTGCCCTTTTCCTGCCGAAGGAAATCTATTTTCAGTTCCCTGGCCCGCCGGGTTGTGGCGGACGACGGGCGGCTGGAAATCCAGCCCACCTTGAGGCCCTGGCTCCGCAGATTCACCAAGCCAAGGCCGTCCAGGATATTGAATTGTTTCACTTCCTCGGGTCTCCCGATGAACACGGACGCATCGGTCAGGACGCCGTCCACATCGCAGAGCAAGAGCCGGATGCGCCTGAGGGCGGCGTTGAGGCTTTTGGAACGCGAGCCGCGGGCAGAGCGGCCGCGGCCGGGCTTCCGGCCATGGGTCCTCAGCTTTTGACTCTCGGCATCCGAATGAGGCATCTTATTGAACAGCCGAATGGACCTTTAGCAGGCCGGTGAGTAATGCATTCATTTCGGCCAGAGGGATCATGTTCGGCCCATCACTCAAGGCCTGTTCCGGCTTGGGGTGGGTCTCGATGAAGACACCGTTCGCCCCCGCTGCCAGAGCGCAGCGCGCCAACATTGGCGCGAATTCTCGCTGACCGCCTGAGCGGTCGCCGCTCCCGCCGGGCAATTGGACTGAATGGGTGGCGTCGAAGATCACCGGAAAGCCAAACCGGCGCATGATCGGGATTGAACGCATGTCCGCGACGAGGTTGTGGTAGCCGAACGTGGTGCCGCGCTCGGTCACTAGAAGCCTCTTGCCGCCTGCGTTCTTCGCCTTGTCAATCACCTGCCCCATTTCCTCCGGCGAGAGGAACTGCCCCTTTTTTAAGTTAACGATACTGTCCGCCCGAACTGCTGCCGCAATCAAATCGGTCTGCCGGCAAAGGAACGCTGGGATTTGCAGGATGTCTACGACGCGAGCAGCAGCTTCGGCCTGGGCTTCGGTGTGAACGTCCGTGAGGACCGGAACTCCAAATCGTGCCCGCACCTTCGCCAGCACCGCCAACCCCTCTTCAAGCCCGGGGCCCCGGAACGACTTGGAGGAAGTGCGATTCGCCTTGTCGTAGCTAGCCTTGAAGACGTAGAAAATGCCCAGCCGGTCGCAAGTTCGCTTGAGCGTCGCCGCCACTCGCAGGCAGAGCTCCTCGCTCTCGATGACACACGGCCCGGCAATCAGAATCAGCCGGCCCGGCGTGTTCAAGGACTTCCAAAGCGCAGACGCGTTAAGCACGCCGTCCTTTTACCAGCCAAGCCGCTGAATGTAAATGGCCCTAAAGCCGGACTGCAGTCTAGATCACCTTTCCGTGCGGGATGACGCCGTTCTTCGGAATGATCACAATGCCGTCGCGAATGTAATATCCTTCTTCTTCGCAGTCCACCTTATTGGGCTTGCCGAGAGGCGAGATGGTCACGTTGTTACCGATCCTCGCGTTCTTGTCCACGATGGTGTTTTCGATCCGGCAGTTGGTGCCAATGCCGATACGGGGTTTGCCTTTTTTTTCATTGTCGAGGATGGACTCATTTGTCTCATAGTAGTCGCAGCCGAGCAGAATCACCCGGTTGAGCACTGTTCCCGCGCCGACAGAGGACCGCAGGCCGATGATGCTGTGCGTAATGACGGCGCGATTGAGAATGCAGCCGTCCGAGATGACAGCATGATCGAGTTGGGCGCCGTTGATCTTCGAGCTGGGCAGCCAGCGTGGGTGGCTGAAGATTGGCGCAGTCATGTCGAAAAAGTTGAAGCGCGGCAATTCACTGGTGAGGTCGAGGTTGGCCTCGAAGAAGGCGCGAATGGTTCCGATGTCCTCCCAATAGCCCTGAAACACGTAGGAGAACACGCGCAGGTTCGGAATCGCATTCGGAATCACATGCTTGCCGAAGTCGGTCAGGGTGTTCTCCAGCAGGCGCTGGATGATGTCGCTATTGAAGACGTAAATGCCCATGGACGCCAGAAATAAATCCCCTTCCCCCTTGATCCCTAGCGGGCCATACCATGCAGGCGGGAGTTTCAGCGAATCCTGGACCGCCGGATCCTTGGGCTTCTCGACGAAGCGCGTAATGCGACGCTCGGCGTCAACCTGCATGATCCCCAACGCTCCTGTCTCGCGCCGTTCGACGGGAATCGTCGCCACGGTGATATCGGCGCCCGTTTCCGCGTGCTGTTGAATGATGCTGCGAAAATCCATCCGGTACAACTGGTCCCCGCTGAGGATGAGCAGGTAGTCCGGTTCATGATTCATGAAGTGAGTCAGGTTCTTGCGGACGGCGTCGGCCGTGCCCTGGTACCAAGACTTATCCTCGTGAGTCGGCGCGGCGGCAAGGAGTTCGACGAAGCCGCCGGAGAAGTGGTCGAACTTGTATGACTGCGAGATGTGCCGGTGCAGGGAGGCTGAGTTGAACTGGGTGAGCAGGTAAATGCGCCACAGTTTGGAGTTGATACAGTTGGAGATTGGAATATCGACGAGCCGATACTTGCCGGCCAGCGGAACCGCCGGTTTCGCGCGATCCTTGGTCAGCGGGAACAGGCGCGTGCCCTGGCCGCCGCCCATGATTACGGAGAGAACATTGCTGGTGTTAACGGACTGGCGGCTGGTGTGTGTCATGGCAAAGCCTTTTCTCGTTTTCTAGGCGGGAGCTGCCGCATTGCGACGGGCCATGATCGCGTTGACGATCTTCTGTGCCAGCTCGGGCTGCTCCGCCAGAGCCTTCTGCGCGGCATCCTTTCCCTGGCCGATCAGTTCGCCTTCGAACTGGAGCCAGGCGCCTTTCTTCTCGACCGCGCCGCTTTCGATGCCAACGTCGAGGATGCTGCCTTCTTTGTTGATGCCGTGATTGTAGAGGATGTCAAACTCCGCCTCCGCAAAGGGCGGCGCGACTTTGTTCTTAACGATCTTCACCTTCACGTGGTTGCCTACGGCATTGCCGGCGGCGTCTTTGAGCGTGTCCTTGCGGCGGATGTCGATGCGGACGCTGGCGTAGAACTTCAATGCTTTGCCGCCCGACGTGGTTTCCGGATTGCCAAACATGACGCCAACCTTCTCGCGCATCTGGTTGGTGAAGACGCAAGTGGTCTTGGCCTTGGCGAGGATCGCGGTGAGCTTACGCAAGGCCTGGCTCATCAGCCGGGCCTGCATGCCCATGGTCGCCATGCCCATCTCGCCCTCGAGCTCCGCTTTGGGCACCAGGGCGGCGACGGAGTCGATGACGATCACATCGAGCGCGTTGGAGCGGGCGAGCGTCTCGCAGATCGATAGCGCTTCTTCGCCACTGTCCGGCTGCGACACCAGCAAATCGTCCAGGTTCACGCCCAGCCGCTTGGCGTAGCCCGGGTCGAGGGCGTGTTCGGCGTCGATGAATGCGGCCAGCCCGCCGGCCTTTTGGGCGTTGGCGATCACATGCAACATCAGAGTGGTCTTGCCCGAGGATTCCGGGCCGAAGATCTCGACCACGCGGCCTCGGGGGATTCCGCCGACGCCGAGAGCAAGGTCCATCGCCAGCGCGCCCGTAGGGATGACTTCGATTTGGCGGAGTGCGCGCGCGACGCCCAGGCGCATGATACTCCCGTCGCCATAGGCCTTGGTAATGGAGGAAATGGCGGCATCGAGATCGCGCTGGCGCGTGGCGGACATCTTGGCGGCTTCAGCCGCTTTCAGATCGGCAGCAGCCGGCTTCTCGACAGTCTTTTCAGCAGTCTTGGGAGGCATATTCGTATTCGTGTGATTTGGGACCTTATTTGATAACGGCTCACTATGCTACCGAGTCTGGCTCGGGCAGTCAAACACCGATCGCAACCACCCGCCCGGTCTTGACCGACTTGGCCTCCGCCTCGCAGATCTGAACCGCGCTCAAGCCATCCTGCGCCGTTACGACCTTCGGAGCTTTGCCGCTCTGGATCGCTTCGAGCATGTGCCGGATTTCGCCGGTGTAGCCGTCCGAACCGCCGGGCTTGACCACGCGCGGCTTTTTGCCTGCCTCGGTCACCATTAAAGCCTCCGCGCCGCGCGCCATGTCGAAGTCCAGCGTCGCCCGTTCGCACAGCACCGTGTAGGACATGCTGAAGTTGCCGGTCAGCAGCCAACTGCCTTCCGCATACACCGCCGGTCCGCTCGCATAGTTATACTGGGTGACCACATGATCAACCGAATCCCCGGCGCGCGAGACGCCTGTGGAAAACACGCTGGCGGGCCGGCCGAAGAGGAACTGCACGAAATCCGTGTCATGGACGTGCAGGTCGAATAAAGCGCCGCCGGTCTGATTCCCGCTGGCATAGGTGGCTTTGCTCCAGCCGGGCGTTGGCGACATGCGGCGAAAGCGCGCCGCCTGCACTTTGCCATACGGTTCGTCCTCCACCACTTGCTTCAAACAGCTCCACCCTGGCCAAAACCGCATGCACATCGCCGGCATGAAGAAGCCGGACGCCGATTGCGCCGCTTGCACAATCTTGCGGGCCTGGGCCGAGCTGAGGGCCAGCGGCTTCTCGCAGAGCACGTGTTTGCCCGCCTTCAGCGCTGCAATCGACTGCTCCGGGTGCAGCGGCGTCGGAACGCACAAATCCACGAGGTCCACCTCGGCGTCGGTGAGCACTTCGTCCAGCGCCCGATAGACCTTGAGTTGCCGGCCCAGGTCAAGGTCCCCAGACCCACTGATATTGCCCGCTATTCCCGCAAGCACTCCGTTGACCGGCAGGCGCACAGAGTCGCACACAGCGACGATCTTCGCCGCCTTGAGCTGCTGGTAGGCTTTGATATGAGTTACCCCCATGAATCCAAGGCCCACGACCGCTACATTCACCTTTCGGTTCGATTTCCGCGATGCTTTATTCGTCATAACCGATCCAACCGCCATCACTCACTTAGCTACATTGATTTGCGCCTGTACAGCTCGGCGTCACTTTGCCTCCGAGCCTGTCGCCGGAAGCGGCTTCGGCTGCGCCTTTTCCCATTCCGCGCGGGTGACTTCCTTCACCTCGTGCTTAAAGACGAATACGCCTTTCTTGTTGCCGACCACGATGTCCGGGTATTTGGGGTTGCTGACGATACCGGCGGTGACTTCCGTGCCGACGCCTGAGTCATCGTCGATCAGATAAGGGATGAACTCGGCCTGCCCTTTGGCGGGGCGGACGAGTTTGAACCAGTAGAGCACGGCGGCTGAATTCGAGTCGGGGTCGGGGCCGTCCTTGCCGTGCGCCCAGAAGCGTTTGCCGGTCACGATGTCCATCAAGCCGTCACCGTCCATATCAACCAGGGCGAGGGCGTGCGGTTGAGAGAACTGAACGCCGTAGCGGTCTTTTGAGGCGTCTTTGTTCAGGATGACGTGCTCGCGGAAGGTGATGTTGCCGCCCTCCCGCACCTGCTCGTACCAGGAGAGCCCGTAACCGTGGGCGTTGATGCAGGTGATCACGTCGTTCAGGCCGTCGCCGTTGACGTCATAGACGAGCATCTGCGCGGCGGCGGGCGCGAAGTGAAACGGGTGCTTGACCCAGACCGGATCATTGGCCAATGAGGCCGGCTGTTCCCACCAGCCGTCCTTCTCGATGATATCCATGCGGCCGTCGCCGTTGATGTCGCCGCAGCCGATGCCGTGAGTGTAGCGCTGGTAATCGCCCTTCGGCGAGACGGGGTGGAATTTCCACGGCGCCGCCGGGTTCTGCCAATCGGCCTCCGCGTAGCCGATGTAGCCGCCGGAGCAGCAGAGGATTTCGGGCTTGCCGTCACCGGTGATGTCCACGAAGCCGGGCGACTCGTTATCGAGCACGTCGAAGATCACGTGGCGCTGCCAGTGTCCCGGGCGGCCTTGCGGGTTTTCGTACCAGGCCACTTCCTTGCCGGGATAGCCATACACCAGGACGTCCGTCCAGCCATCGCCGTTGAAGTCGTAGGTGAAGGTGAGGAAACAATCCGAGTAGGCGTTGTTAACCCCCAGCGCGCCCTCAAAGCCCGGGACCGTCTGTTCCACGCCGTCGGCCTTCTTGCGTTTGAAGGTGGCATTGGCGGGATAAATCTCGTGGCGCTTCTTGAAATCGGGTCCCTCATACCAGTAGGCGCCGGAGACGACGTCCATCTTGCCGTCGTGGTTGAAATCGCCAATGGCCGCGCCCTCCGCCCAGAACTGGTCGGTAGCCCGGACCTTCTTGAAGCTGTGGAGCAGCCCGGTGGTGGATGCAAACAGCGAAGGGGCGCAGAGGAGAATCGCGGTCAGGAGAATTCTAATCATGGAACCATGCTTCGCAGTTCTGCCGCGGTCGGTCAAGCAGGAACGATCCAGCAGTAACGATCCAGTCGAAAAGCAGTCCCCCATCAGGGAAGCAGCCGTCTGTTGTGTCACGCGGAATCACACAACAGCGAACGCATTCCCCGGCGGGGGACTTTTCGCATGGCTTCCCGGCGCCACGACACTTGGTCGGGGGGCCGGACCATCTTGTCTTCCTGGCGGAAGACAAATCTGTCCACAGCCGTAGGCCCGCACGGGCCGTCTCAGCTCAGCTTCTCGCTCAGGCCGTCCTTGGCGCAGGGCTGTGCCTTGGCGCCCAAGTGGGAACCGTGTTCACCTTGATAGTCGGGCGGGGTCCAGACGGCGGAGTAGAGTTCAAGGGCAAATCCGCCGGCGAGCAGCGCCAAAACACTAAGCGCGAAGTCCATCATGGATTCCCGGAAGCAACTGCGATGCCACGGTGGCAGGGGAAGCCCCTCTCGCGCATCTCTCCACCCCGGCGGACGTCGGATTGGGAAAAGCCCGCTTCTCGAAGCAGCCGCCGGCGGTATGCGAACAGGCGCACGAGCCCGGGATCAGCCGGAACATCGGGGGATGTCCATTTTCCGCAAACCCTATTCACAGTCGGGACAGCGGGCAACGATGACGGCAGCCGTTGGGATCGATGCGGCTCGCGCCCGGGCAAGGCCCCGGGAACATCAACCGCGCGCCCGCGTGTGGCTGGACCCGCGGTCGGTCCTCCCGCCTGGCCGACGGGATTATTGGCGCTACGAAGCGCCGAAGAACTTCTGAATTTCGCCCAGCACGTCCACGAAGCGGTCGATCTCCGCCGTCGTGTTGTAGAAGAAGAAACTGGCGCGGGCGGTGGATTCGACGCCGAGCTTGCGCATCAAGGGCTGGTTGCAATGGTGCCCGCCGCGCAACGCGACGCCGCGCTGGTCGGCGACGGTCACCACGTCATGCGCGTGGATGTCCTTTAACAGGAAGCTCACCAGCCCGGCGCGCCCGATGTGCGGTCCGAATAGCCGGATGCCCTGCTTGAGCCGGGAGAGCTGCGCGTAAGCGTACGCGCCGAGTTCCTGGTCGTGCTGCGCGATCGTTACCCGTCCGACTTTATCGAGGTAATCCATCGCGGCGTGCAACCCCACGGCACCGGAGATGTCCGGCGTGCCCGCCTCAAACTTGTGCGGGGCGTGCTTCCAGGTGCTCCTTTGGAAATCGACGCTCAGAATCATTTCCCCGCCTCCTTGATACGGCGGCATATCTTCGAGCACCTCCTGGCGACCATACAACACCCCGATGCCCGTCGGCCCGCACATTTTGTGGCCCGAAAAGGCGAGGAAATCGCAGCCGATTTCCTGGACATCGATCACCCTGTGCCCGGCGCTTTGCGCAGCATCGACCAGCGTCGTCACGCCGAGCTGACGCGCCCGCGCGCACAAGTCCGCCACCGGGTTGATCGTGCCGAGCGAGTTGGAGATGTGGGTCAAGGCGAGCAGCTTCACCGGCTTGGTGAGGCATTCGTCCAGGCGGCTCAGGTCGAGCAAGCCAATATCGCCGGTGATGGGCAGGTAAACGAGTTCCGCCCCCGTGCGCTCAGCCAGCAGTTGCCAGGGGACGATATTGCTGTGGTGTTCCATCTCGGTCAGCAGGATCCGGTCGCCGGCTTTGATATGCTTCGAGCCCCATGCTTGCGCGACCAGATTGATGCCCTCGGTGGTGCCGCGCGTGAAAATGATCTCGTCCGTGCTGCGGGCGTTGATGAACTGGGCGGCGCGCGTCCGCGCGGCCTCGAAGGCGGCGGTGGCGCGGTTGCTTAATTCGTGAATGCCGCGATGGACATTGGCGTTGTCGTGCTCGTAATAACGGCGCAGGGCCTCGACCACCGCGCGCGGCTTCTGCGTCGTGGCGGCGTTGTCGAAGTAAATCAAAGGCTGGCCGTGCACCTTCTGATTGAGGATCGGGAAGTCGGCCCGGATAGCTGACCAGTCAGGCATTTTGTTCCGCTTGGTTGGAACCGCTGCTTCAGTGATCATAACCAACTCTACATCAACCCCAACTGGAGCTTGGCTTGCTCGGTCATCATGCCCTGGTTCCAGGGCGGGTCCCAGACCAGCTCGACGGCCACATCGTCCACGCCCTCTAGGCAGAGCAGCTTGTTCTGCACATCCTGGGCGAGCATAGGCCCCATGCCGCAGCCGGGGGCGGTTAAAGTCATCTTCACCTCCACGCGATGACTCCCCGCGGACACCGGTGTAAGGTGGCAATCGTAGATCAGGCCGAGATCGACGACGTTGACCGGGATTTCCGGGTCATAGCAGGAGCGCAACTGGTTCCAGATCTCTTTCTCAAGCTGCTCTTGCGTGACCGGCGCGCCGGTGCTGGCGGGTTTGGCCGCCACTTCAAGCCCGAGCGCGTCCGCATCCTTGCCCTCGATGCGGAACATATTTCCGTTCACGATTACGGTGTAACTGCCGCCCAGGGTTTGCGTGATATAGGCTTGTCCGCCCTTTTGCAGGGTCACCCGCTCGCCGACCGGGATGACGGCGGCCTCAACATCGCGCGTTAATGTGACTGGCTCTTCGCTGCTCATATTATCAACGAATGAAAGTATAGCTGATTAGGCGGCGCTTGTCGCCTCCCTGGCTGCTCCCGGATACGATTACAGGACCAGCTCGCTCAGCAGGCTTACCAACGTCACGTCTCGTCGTTCTCGGTGCTCACCGGTTGGTCCTCGCCCTTCAGGGCCGCCATGACGGCGTGCCAGGCCAGGATGGCGCATTTGACGCGGGCCGGGAATTTGTGGACGCCGGCGAATACCGCCAGTTTGCCCACGTCGCCGACTACCCGGCCGGTCATCACCATCTCGTGGACCAGCTCGAACATCTTCTCCACCTCGCCCCTGGTCTTGCCCTTGACCGCTTCCGTAAGCAGCGAGGCGGAGGCCTTGGAAATGCAGCAGCCCGACCCGAGGAAGCTGATGTCTTTGATGACCTCTCCGTCCATGGCCAGGTAGAGCTTCAACTGGTCGCCGCAAAGAGGGTTATGGCCTTGCGCCGAGCGGGTCGCGCCGGTCAGCTCGTGGAAATTGCGCGGCTGCTTGCAGTGGTCGAGGATGACCTGCTGATAAAGATCACTCAGATCGTCAAACACTCTTCTTTTCTCCGATGCGCGGGTGCTGTTCCAGCCGCTCCCACACCAGCTTGTCCAGTTCATCCCGCGCCGGGGCATGCCGGATGCGCTCGATGATTTCGCCCGCGAAGGCATGGATCAACATGCGCCGGGCCGTCTCCGCGCCGATTCCCCTGGCGCGCAGATAAAAGATGGACTCCTCGTTCAACTGCCCGATTGTGGCCCCATGTGTGCACTTCACATCGTCCGCGTAGATCTCCAGTTGCGGCTTGGTGTCCACCGTCGCGTCATCCGACAGCAGGAGGTTCTTGTTGGTCTGCTTGGCATCGGTTTTCTGCGCCGCCTGGCGCACGAGGATGCGGCCGTGGAACACCCCCTTCGAGTGGCCATCGAGAATGCCGTTGTAATATTCGTGGCTGGTGCAATGCGGCTGGGCGTGCTCGACCACCATGTGATGGTCGGCCAACTGGTCGCCCCGCGTCAGGTAAAGCCCGTTCAAGACGCACGCGACCCCTTCACCAGCCAGGGCGGTGTGAATGCTGTTTCGCGACAGGCGTGCCCCCGTGGCAATCGAGTGCGCAATGAAGTTGCAGCCCTGCCCCAACCGGGCGTGGATCGCCGCCATATGATACGCGTTCCGGCTTTCATCCTGGAATTTGACGTGCTCGACCACTGCGCCTTCGCCCAGGATCAATTCGGTCACCGCGTTCGTAAAGTAAGAGCTCTCGCCGGTGCTGACGTAGCTTTCGAGCACCGTCACCTGGCTGCCTTTTTCGGCAATGATTACGTTGCGCGGCTGCGACGTGGCCCCGGCCTCCTTCGCCGTCGAGATGAACAGCAAATGCACGGGCGCCTCCAGGCGCTTGCCCGCGGGAACATAGATCAGGGCGCCATCCTGGAAGAAGGCCGCGTTGAGCGCCGCAAACGGGTTATCTTCGCCTTGTGGGTAGCCTTCCAGATGTTGCTTGAGCAGTCCGGAATCGCCGGCCAGCGCCGCCGCCAGGCTGCCGACGATGACGCCCTGAGGCTGCGGCCCGGCGGAAGACGACAGTTCGGCCGCGTAGTGGCCGTTCACGAACACCAGCCGGCTGGCATCCAGCCGGCCGAAGGTAAACTCGGCAACGGCTTTAGGCGTGAGGTTGTCGGACGAGACCTGAAAGACGGGTCTGAAGGGCAGCCTGGCGATGGGCGCAACGTTCGTGAACCGCCAGTCCTCATGATCGAGAGTTGGAAAGCCCAGCTCGGCAAAGCGCGCGATGCCCGCCTTGCGCAGCGGGAACACCCACGGAGGTTGCTTGGCTTGCGCTTCGAACCGCTCGAACGTCTCCAGATAGGGGTCGGTCTCTTTCATTGCCGGGCTTGCCATCAGTTGAACCATAGTCCGTGTTGCGCCAAATGTCTGTCTATTTGAGGCAATTAGTCTTCCACGCAAGGGGATATTGCGCAAGTCTCGCGGTGGTAGGGAGTGCTGTCCGGGCGCAATTTGGCACTGCCACCGAACCGTAGTAGCATAAGCCTCCGGCTTGCGAAGTCCGCTAACCCTCTGGGTTGGCCTGGTGGGCGCAGGGCTCGGGTCGGAACTCAACAAGCCAGAGGCTCGCTTGGACCACGCAAGCCGGAGGCTTACGCTACTATGGGGTGGTGGCGGTGCCGAGAAGCGCCCGAATTGACGCGAAAGGCAGAAATTGGCTTGACTGCACGGAGCGCTATCTGAAAGGGTGGCAGACGCTGCGTCAAAGGCAAAACAGAAAGCAGAAATCGCAACCAAAACAAGGGCTGAGGGATGAAAGCTGAAACCTAAGCTCGACTCTCAACCCTCAACTCTCAACCCTCAACTACTCTCCGACCACATGACCACAAGAAAGCAGACTGCGGACGACATGACTGCGAGACCAACAACTAAAGACGGTCCACTGACTACTGCTTTCCGTCTTCTGCTTTCTGCTTTCTGCTTTTGGTCCCGTGGTCTGTGGTCCCGTAGTCTGTGGTCCTGTAGTCTTTTGACCTGCTGCCTCATGGTCCTTACGGCGCCGGCGGAGACGGTGAGGTACCGGACGGTCCAGTCGTTCGGGGCGGCGGGTGCGGTGGGGCAAAAGCCGCACGCGGGCGTGGTGAGCGGGGCGGATGGAGCGCTGTATGGGACGACGCTGGGAGGGGGGAGCAACAGCGCCGGGACCGTATTCAAAGTGAAACCGGACGGTAGCGGCTATGCCACGCTGCACGCGTTCGCGACCAACGGCGTGGATGGGCAAAGTCCCGGGGCGCTGATCCAGGCGACCGACGGGGCGCTGTATGGGTTAACGGCGATTGGCGGCTCGAACCGGGCGGGGACGGTTTATGCGCTGAACGCGGACGGGAGCGGCTACCGGTTGCTGCACGTTTTTGGCAGCGTGGCCAGAGACGGCGCGAACCCGGAGGCGGGTTTGATTGAAGGGAGGGACGGGGGGCTGTATGGCACGACGTTTTTCGGAGGCA